>Ga0182030_10001219_pt1 | contig 52423 bp, 56 predicted proteins | sample 812S3MmetaG_FD_121299 | JGI IMG/M metagenome (GOLD analysis project Ga0182030, IMG submission 121299) | Permafrost microbial communities from Stordalen Mire, Sweden - 812S3M metaG (Illumina Assembly) | ecosystem: Environmental > Terrestrial > Soil > Wetlands > Permafrost | place: Sweden...
AAGACCGCGGCGGCAACCGCGGCCACGGCGAAGACCTTTGAACTCAGTTTGCGCATTGGCTTTCGTTTCCTACTAGGCCAGGGGGACAGGAGCACCATACCTCAAGTCTGGACTTAGAGAAGCATCCGGAGCGGGTATTCACTCGTAACGGGCGCCCGATCACGAAGATCTATAACTCAGGGTGGAAGGGGGCGCGTCGGCGCGCCTCGGAGCGCTACGCCAAGGAACTCGGGCGACCGTGCCCCAAGGGGTTTCGATCCCTACGGGTACATGACCTCAAGCACACCTTTGGACATCGGCTCCGGGCTGCCGGCATCGGGTTCGAAGATCGCAAGGTACTACTTGGACACAAATCGGATCATGTCACCACGCACTACTCTGCACCCGAAATCGGCGCTTTGATCGCCGCTACGGAGCGGGTGTGCGAGCTGGGGTCACGCAAAAGTCACGCAATGTCTTTAGTGCGAGCCCAACAAGTTGTTGCAAGTAATTGAACGATTCGTGGCTAGGGTGAGACTCGAACTCACGACCTCGGCATTATGAGTGCGAATTGGCAGTCTTCGCTACCCATGTTTCACATATAAACCATTGAGTATGCAGGACTGTAGTGGCCGCTCCTGGCTGCTCAAGGCCTATGTTTCCGCACAGAAACCGGCACACTGAAAACCCAGTGCTATTTAGATCATCGTGCGGACGACGGCGCCTCTCAGCCGGACAATCCGGCGCCACATTATTGTAGACATCCTATAGGATGTCACATAGGATTTATGGCGTGAGGGTTGTTCTGGATACGTCGGTGCTGGTGGCAGGCTTGAGAAGCCAACTCGGCGCGAGCAATCGGGTGCTGCTCGCGGTGGCCGGCAGGCGCTGCGTTCCGCTCGTCACGACTGCCGTATTCCTCGAGTACGAAGCCGTGCTGCTACGGCCCGAGCAGCAATTGGCGACGGGAATGAATCCGGCGGATGTCGAAGGATTCCTGGCGGCATTTGCCAGTGCAGCAGAACCCGTGGAGCTGAACTTTCTCTGGCGCCCGCAGCTAAAGGATCCCGCTGACGAGCTGATGCTAGAGGCTGCGGTCAACGGGCGGGCCGCAGCAATTGTCACCCATAACGTGACCGACTTTCGATCTGTCACAGAGCGATTTGGAGTTGCGACGATGACCCCCGCTGAGTTCCTCAAGGAGTTGGCCAAATGAGCAAGAGCACATACCCGTTGAAACTCCCAAATTCAGTAAAGAGCGCGGCCGCGGAACTGGCGAAACTTGATGGCGTTTCGCTGAATCAGTTCATTTCGGCGGCGGTTGCGGAGAAGGTCGGGACGCTTCGTACGGCCAGCGAGTTTCTCAAGGGCCGTGCCGGAACCTCAAAGCCCAAGGACTTGGTCAAGTATCTACGTCGGGCACCTAAGGTGGCGCCAATGAACGGCGACAAACTAAAATAGCAGCGGCCGCGAATGATTAAGTTGTTAAAACAAAAATGAATGTGCTTTCGGGGCCCTGATCGATTGGTGGCTAGGGTGAGACTCGAACTCACGACCTCGGCATTATGAGTGCGAATTGGACCACTTGCGCCCCGTGATATTTGCCTACCATATTGAAAATACTGGCATGTGGTGGCCAGTACCGGCCCATCGAGGCACCTGACGTCGCACAATAACCGGCACACTAAAAAGGGACATTCCACCGCCCTGGCTGGCCGCGACCAGCTCCCATTTGGTCACGGTCGTGGCACGGGCGCCGACACATAGTCTGCGGCCGCTCGACGAACTTTATGCCGCCAGTTTAACCTTCGGCTTGAGCCCGGCCCGGGATGCCAGCCTAACGAGCATGTCCAGGCTGAACTGGCCGATCTTGCCGCGCTTGATGTCGGACACCCGAGCCTGCGTGATGCCTAGCCCTTTCGCGGCTTGAGTTTGAGTCAGGCCGCTCTCTTTCAACCAGCGTTCCAGTCCCATAAGCAGCGTCGAACGCATGACCAACTCGTCGGCTTCCGCTTTCGGAAACAGATCATAGAACACGCTACGGCCGGCTGGCGTCACATGACGGGGACCGTGTTCATCGTGCATCACTTTCTTGGCTTTCATGATTCCACCTGTATCGCCTTAAATCGTCTCTCTGCCAAGTCCAAATCCTGGCGACTGGTCTTCTGCGTCTTCTTTTGGAAGCAGTGCAGGACATAAATTCCCTCCGGTCGCTTCGCCAGATAAATGCAGCGGAATACTCCTGATGATTCTTGGACGCGTATTTCACGCACGCCCGGACCCACGGCAGACATGGGCCTCCAATTGTCAGGTTCCACACCTTCCTGCACGTGCTCCAGCTGATAGCCGATCTCGCGCCGCGCCTCTCTCGGAAAGGCCCTCAAATCCTCCCGGCTAGTACCCATCCAGATGACTTGCTTCATGACCGACTATGCATGAAATTGTATAAATATGCAATTATCCGCATAATCGACATTACACCGGCCAGTCGATAGGCGGGCCAGCAATCGGGCGCAAGTAATTGATCGATTGGTGGCTAGGGTGAGACTCGAACTCACGACCTCGGCATTATGAGTGCCACGCTCTAACCAGCTGAGCTACCTAGCCTTCGAGGGGTGCGCATTGTAGGGGCATACACGCCGACGGTAAACGCCCGGCATGCACGAATACCATCAGGGCGAACCCAGTTTGCCGATCCAGCCCGGCAGATACCGCGCCTCTTTCGACTGTGCCAGCTTGACGCCGATACCCGTCGCCCGCTGCCGGTTGCTGCCGATCAGGCGTACGCCGACCCGCGGCCGGAAGAAATCGGCCCACAGAAACTCCGAAAATGGGGCGGTATCCTTGGCGTAACCCCCGGCGAGCCGCACCAGCCCGGCAAGACTGCGGTACGCATCGTTCTGCATCCTGGTCAGCTTGCGCGGCATCTCGTCGTACTCGCGCCGGCGCCCGCGATTGTCGTACGGATGCGTCCAGGCGCGAAATTCCATCGTCCGCCAGAACATCGGCGGGTCGAGCCACGACATATCGTCCAGATGCGTGAGCCAGACTTCCTTCATTCCTTCTTCGATCAGCGCGATACCCAGATGGTGATGGTCGACAATGTAATACGCCTGCTCAGGGCCGAGCACCGCCGGAAACACGTGGCTCTCCAGGACGTGCTGGCGTTGCTTCTTCTTGAGCCGCTTCCACTCCGCGGCCTTGAACTCCACTTCCGCGTATCCCACCGAGAACTGGGTCGGCCGCAGCTGCGCCAGCTTGGCGCGTACCAGGGTCACGTTGTTGGCATAGGGAATCATCAGCCCGGCAAGCTTCGCACGGGTGGCTGGGCACAGGCAAACATAGGGGCCACGCTCAGACGTTGAACCGGAAGTGCATGACATCGCCTTCGCGCACCAGGTATTCCTTGCCTTCGAGCCGCAGCCGGCCCGCTTCGCGCGCCCCGGCCTCGCCGCGAAAGTTGACGTAATCCTCGAAGGCGATGACCTCGGCGCGGATGAAGCCGCGCTCGAAATCGGTGTGAATCACGCCGGCGGCCTGCGGCGCAGTGCTGCCGGCGCGCACCGTCCACGCACGCACCTCTTTTGGCCCCGCGGTAAAGTACGTCAGCAGTCCGAGCAATTCATAAGCGCCGCGTATTACACGATTCAGGCCCGGCTCGCTGAGTCCCAGGTCGCGCAGGAAATCGGCGCGTTCGGCTTCCGGCAATTGGGCAATTTCAGCCTCGATCGCGGCACACACCGGCACCACTACCGCATGCTCGCCCGCCGCACGCGTGCGCAGAGCTTCGACATTGGCATTGCTGCCGGCGAGCCCCGCCTCATCGACGTTGGCGATATAAATGACCGGTTTAGCGGTCAGAAGATGCAGCTCCCGCAGCTCGCGCCGTTGCTCGTCGCTCAGGGGCGCCGCGCGCACCGGCGTACCGTCGTTCAGCAGCCCACGCACTCGCTCCAGCAGTTCGCGCTGCAGCACGGCTTTCTTGTCGCCGCTCTTCGCACCCTTGGCGGCGCGATCCACGGCCTTGTCCACCGATGCCAGGTCGGCGAGCGCCAGTTCGGTATTGATGATCTCAAGGTCCGACAGCGGATCGATACGTCCGGCCACATGTACTACGTCATCATCCTCGAAGCAGCGCACCACATGGGCGATCGCGTCGACCTCCCGGATGTGTGCCAGAAACTGGTTCCCCAGCCCCTCGCCCTGCGACGCCCCCTTTACCAGGCCCGCGATATCGACGAACTCCACGGTGGTCGGCAGGATCTTTTCCGGATGCGCAATCGCCGCCAGCTGCTCGAGCCGCACGTCGGGCACCGGCACCACGCCAACATTCGGATCGATGGTGCAGAACGGATAGTTCTCGGCCGCGATCTGCGCGCGTGTCAGGGCATTGAACAGCGTCGACTTGCCGACATTCGGCAGACCGACGATCCCGCATTGGATGGGCATCAACGTTCCTCGAAAGGTGAACTACGTGCGATTGGGCATCACGCAGAGGAAATGAACTACAGGGTAAATTCTTATTACCAAAAAATTTACCCTGTAGTTCATTTCCTCTATGCGATAGCCAAACACTCCCGGCTCCTGTTTCGACGGAGCCATCAGTTGCCCTCCGACGCGGAATCGCCGGCATTGCGACTGTGCAGCGACAGCATCGCTTTCTGCGCACCCGCGCGCAGCAACTCCGGCACGATGTCGAGCGCGCGTTGCAACGCCTCATCGATCGCCTGTTGCTCGGCCTGCGTCGGCCGATCGAGCACTGCGTCGAGCACCAGGTCCTTGGAGCCCGGATGACCCACGCCCAGGCGCAGGCGCCAGAAATCCGCACCGATATGCGCGATCACATCGCGCAGCCCGTTATGCCCGCCGTGGCCCCCGCCCTGCTTGAGCCGCGCCACCCCCGGCGGCAGGTCAATATCGTCGTGCACCACCAGGGTCTCTTCCGCTGCGATGCGATAGAAGTTCGCCACCGCCGCTACCGGCGCGCCGCTGCGGTTCATGAACGCGGTCGGCTTGAGCAGCCACAATTCGGTACCGGCAATATCGACCCGCGCCAGTTCCGTGTGCGCTCGCGCATCGCTGCGCCAGCCGCCGTGCGAGCGCGCCGCCAGCTCATCCACCAGCCACCAGCCGGCATTGTGGCGCGTACGCGCATATTCGCGCCCGGGATTGCCGAGGCCGACGATGAGCTTGAGGGGTAAACCAGCCAAGACGCGAAACCAAAGAAGCCGTTGGGATTCGAGGCGTCCGGAACTGGCTAGCACCCGGATGTGTGGTATCGCATCCGGGCGCCAGCTAATCTCAGCGGCCTCGCGCCCCGGAGGCTACTTCTTGCCTTCCTTCTTGGGGGCGGCTTCCTTCTTCGCCTCTTCCTTCTTGGGCTCTTCCTTCTTGCCGGCAGTCGCACCTTCCGGCGCAGCAGCACCGGCAGCCGGTACCGCGGTCGCGCCTTCAGCCGCAGCAGCAGCCGCTTCCGGCTCCGGCTCGGCCACGCGCGGGCTGTGCACCGACACTGCCACCGGGTTGCGATGCGCCAACTCCGGCACCGTGACACCCGCCGGCAACGGCACATCCGACAGGTGCAGCGTGTCGTTGAGGCTCATGCCAGACAGGTCGAGCTCCAGATACTCCGGCAGATCCTTCGGCAGGCAGCTGACTTCGACATCCTGGATCAGATGCGACACGATGCCGCCCTGCGTCTTCACGCCCGGTGACACCGCCTCGCCCTTGAAGTGTAGCGGCAAACGTATCTTGAGCTTCTCGTTCTCCAGCACCCGCTGCAGGTCCACATGTACCACGGCATTTTTCGCCGGGTGCATCTGCACGTCGCGCACGATGGCCGGCTGGCCCTGCGCATCGACATTGATGTTGATGATCGAGGAATAGAATTTCTCGTTGCCGATCAGCGTCAGCAGCTGCTGATGATCGAGCGTGATGTTGCGCGGCTCACCATCGCCGCCATAGAGAACCGCGGGGACTTTACCGGCACGACGCAGGCGGCGGCTCGCACCCTTGCCCTGGTCGTGACGCGCGTCCGCGCCAACCTGAAACGTAATACGCATGACTCTTACTCCTGACAGTTCGCGACTACGGACGCCTACCGCGACCAGTGGGCATCCACCCTTCGACTCCTGCTCGAAAAAACTCTTAATCGATATACAGCGAACTCACCGACTCCTCGTCGCGGATGCGACGGATGGTTTCGGCCAGCAACGATGCGACCGATAGCTGGCGGATGCGCGGACAGTCCTTCGCCGCCTGCGACAGCGGGATGGTGTCCGTCACCACCAGCTCATCGAGCGCCGAGGTTGCGATGCGATCTACCGCACCGCCCGACAGCACCGCGTGCGTGATGTAGGCCACTACCTTGACCGCACCCTCTTCCTTCAGCGCCTGCGCGGCGACGCACAGCGTGCCGGCGGTATCCACCATGTCGTCGATGATCACGCAGGTCTTGCCTTCGACCTCGCCGATGATATTCATGATTTTCGACTCGTTCGGCCGCGGGCGCCGCTTGTCGATGATCGCCAGCTCCGCATCATCGAGCCGCTTGGCGATCGCGCGTGCGCGCACCACCCCGCCGACGTCCGGCGATACCACGATCAGGTCCAGGTAGCGCTGGCGCCAGACCTCGCCCAGCAGCACTGGCGAACCGTAGACGTTGTCCACCGGTATCGCAAAGAAACCCTGGATCTGTTCGGAATGCAGATCCAGTGTCAGCAGCCGGTTGACGCCGGAATTGCTGATCATGTCCGCCACCAGCTTGGCGGTGATCGCCGTGCGCGTCGCCCGCGGCCGGCGGTCCTGGCGCGCGTAGCCGAAGTACGGCACCACCGCCGTGATGCGCGCCGCCGACGCGCGGCGGCAGGCGTCCACCATCACCAGTAGCTCCATCAGGTGATCGTTGGCCGGCGGACTGGTGGGTTGCACAATGAACACATCGCGCCCGCGCACGTTTTCCATGATCTCGATGTTGACTTCGCCATCGCTGAAACGGCCGACCGACGCTCGGCCTACCGGCTGCTGCAGGTGGCGGCCGATTTCGTGCGCCAGCGCGGGATTCGCGTTCCCGGTGAACAATGCCAGCGTTTCCGATTCCACGATCATTATTCCCTGATCAGCTCATAGTGGCTGGGGGTGGAAGGATTCGAACCCCCGATTGGCGGGATCAAAACCCGACCATAAGCTCTCTAGAAACAGCAACTTACTGATTTTTCGGAGCAAGCATCCCCTCGAATCCCATCCATTCCCCGCCGCAGCCACCAAACTGGCCACTAGGCCTCCCCGAGTGTATCCCGGCTCCCAATTTACGCCGCGCATAATACACGATGGCCTATTCCCAGCCGGCTCGATTTCAACCCCGCGCCGCTTCTCAATTTTCCCCCGTGTAGCTGCCTTAGCCCAGCTCTCGAGAGCCGGCACTCCAGATCGGCTTCAACGGTCGGCACCACCCCGGTCCAACGTCGGGATAGGAAGCTCTGTGGCGCCTGGCCGCAAGCGCGGACCTATACAGCTTGCTGCGCCGCACACAACTGGATGGACGTCACCGACGACCGATCGATACGGTCGACCGATGCCCGCAGAAACGTGTTCGACGCCCTGGAGCCAGGCAAGGAGCCGCGCTGGAATCCCGCCTACTGCCGGCTGGAACCGATTTGAAACGTGCGTTCGTGATGGCCATGCTCAATCACATTGACGTCGGGTGGCCGCTCGGGGAGTTCAGCTCGATCGGCGCTGTGTTCTTCTGCACGCGCGGAGCAGAACGACGCATGGTCAGCATTACCCCGTCTGCTCCGGACTACGTGCACAAGTACGGTGCCGCTCACCTGACAGAGAGCCAGCACGACTAGCACCGTCTCGCCCCATTCCTGCTCGCGGGAACTGAACGGTAGTACGGTAGTCTATCGTCAGCGTCGATACGTTGAGTTGATGGCGGCTATTTTGCTGCGTCAACCAGTCTGAGTTTCGGCTCGATACCGGCGATCAACTCAAAGTCCCAATCACGATGCAGAAGTGGCATGTCATTAGTGATGGCGTGCGTCGCTATCAGGCAGTCATTCGCGGAACGTGGGGTTACGCCCGCCCATCGGCATCGCGCGTACAAGCGTGCTGCGTCGCGTGCCGCTTCTCTGGCATCGGGCGCCATAACCATTGGCAACTCGCCCAGCACCCGATCCCAGCGGCCGAAGCGATCAGGGCTGTCGGCCCCCTGTAGCACTTCCTGCAGGATCGGCGGCGCAAGCCAGACCGGCTCGCCTCGTTCGAGAGCTTCTATCAGCATTTCAACTTCGCGCAGATCTTCACCGCGAAGGTACGCGATCCAAACCGAGGAATCGACGAGCATCTAGAGGTCACCGAGACGGGTTCGCAGCCTTCGGATCGTAGCCTTCCGAAACACCACCCGTTCCGCGCAGTGCAAGGATTCCAGAGTAGTCGCGACTACGCACGTAGTGCTCGAGTGCGACGTGTACCGCGTCACGAGTCGTCTTGACATTTGCTAGTCGCTTGACCTGCGCTACGAGCTTGGAGTCGATAACGATATTTGTGCGGTCCGCACTCCGCCTGCGCAATTGCTTCATGAAGCTCGCTCGATCAATACACATTGCATGTGTATAAAGTCTACAGCCTATGGTGAGCGAGTGCAAATAGTGGACGAAGTGTCCCCGCTAGTTAGTCCTAGGGTGCGCCCGACCTGTTGAGGTTGACCGTGAAGCAGGGGCCCTAAGTGTAGAAAAACGATAAAAGGGGAACAAACATGCAAAGAATTGGGGTGATTGCTGCCCTGGCAGTTAGCCTTAGTGCTTGGTCAGCCCGCGCTGCGCCAATCAAAATAAAGTCCGTTGAAGTGGCCGCGCACGGTGATTATGTCGCTGCAATCAATAGCAACGACACCGAAACGCTCATGGCCGATCTGACCGACGACATCGTCTATCAGGCACCGGGAGAATCTGAAATCATCGGTAAAGACGCCGTTCGCAAATGGGCCGCCGAATATTTCGACGCACGCAAATGAAGGGGAGGCGACGATGCCCCACGGCCGGGCAAGCACCCGACCGTGGGAATCGCCTCACCGATTTACTGACCGGCAGGTCCGCCGGCACCCGGAGGTCCGCCAGCGCCACCGCGGGGAGGCCCGCCGCCCATGCCGCCGCCGCTGCTGCCATCCCAATGTTCGGCCAGCCTGCCGCCCTCGACGCGGAACATATTGAAGATCGTCATGGTAGAAGGCGCCTGACCGTTAAAGCCGGGCATGGTGCGCTGGTTGATCCGAACGACCATATTGCCAACGGCGCCGATGAACACGACCTTGCTCGCCCCTCCAGGAGGTCCTCCGGCTCCGCCCGGAGGCGCTCCGCCCGGAGGCACTCCGCCCGGAGGAAAGCCAGCCGTTCCATTCGGCGGCGCGCCACCGCCGGGAGGCCCGCCTGCTCGCCCTGTGAAAAGCTTGGCCAAGCCCTCGCGTCCCTGCTCTTGCCCGGCCATATGCTGAATGTAGTCTTCCTTGATGTACTTCTCGAGGATGGGGCGAATAGGCATCTTGCTCTCACCGCCGGCGGCATCGCGCGCATCCAATGCCGCATAGAAATCGGCGACGGCCTTGATGTTGGCCTTCTCCTCCGCCGTATACGTCGCAGCCTGCGCAACCATGAAGGGTGCCGCTAGCCCGAGCAGACCGATCGCTGCAGCGGAAACGAATTTCGAATGGTTCATATAGATGAATCCTCCTACCAATGTGGAAATTGAGAGACGCTATTGAATGCGAAACACAAAAGCGCTGCAGATCGAAATACAGACATCTTGACCCCGGTTACGAATATTAAAATTTCGCAATCATTGCGCATCAAAGCAGCGGATGAAGCCGCCCTGCCGGTTCCCTCGAGATTCCGGGCACGGTGTGATCGACAAAGGAGTCAATCGTGTCAGCAAGATCGAAGCTGACATGATTGCGAGTCGCGCGTTGCGACGCATCAGCGTCCTCCCCGTAGCGAGACTGCGCCGGCGCGCCTCACGGCACGCCGGCGCAGTCCCATCACCTTCGTGTGATCAGTCCCTCGGCTCAGGAACGAGATTGGGGGTCAGCCCGCCCTTCGCCCCGGTCTGCAGCTCGCAGTTGTATTCCGCAAAGAAGGTCAAGTCAGGATGCCAGGCATAGTCACGTGCCCACGACCACGGACGCGTGTAGTAGGTCGGATCGTCCAGCGTGAAGATGTCCTCCAGATACCAGCGATCGCCAGCCTTCACCTTGCGGATGCGCTGTGTGAGCTTGGCGTTCTTGGAGGCCGGCGTGCCATCGACATCGAGCCACAGGTCGTCCTTGAAACCTTTGGTCTCGACCACGAGCGTGTTGCCGTCCCAGTGACCGACCGAAGTACCCATGTAGGCCGCCGCGCCCGATGGTGCCTTGGACGGATCCATCAGGATCTGAATGTAGCCGTGATACTCCTCGAACAGGATGTCGAACCTGTCCTTCGACTGGAAGATACGCCAGGGCATGTTCAGATCCATCTGCCAGGGCTGCCCCATGGGCATGCATTTGCTCGAGGCGTTGATGAACGGCGTGCCGTTCTTAAAGGACATGACGCGCCGATTGATTACCTTCTTCCCGGCGTCGGTGTAGGGCAACTTATGGCCGAACATGTCTTTGGTGTTCTGGAACACCAGCTCCGAGTCGTGGCGCCAACCGCCGTCGAAATTGCGCGGATCGGGTGAAGGCTCTGGCGAGCCGGGGGGAAGCGACCCGCCCATCATCATCGGGCCGCCGCCGCCTGGCGGTCCACCGCCGGGTGGTCCGCCGGGCGCTCCAGGGCCACCCGGGCCGGCTTGCCCATCAGGCGCTCCACCAGGAGGTCCGCCATTCGGCGCGGGCTGCGCCAATACCGCGGTGCAGGCTAGCAGCGCAATCGCTGAGAGCGCTGCGCCTATCGATATTTTCTTCATTTGCATATTGATACTCGTACGGTTTTGTCCTTGTGGCGATGGGGCCATGCGGCTATAGCGCCGGCTGCCCAGCCTCGTGACGGTCGAGACACACATCCTCTCGGAAGGGCTCATCCGCCTGGCGCTTGTAGACCACCACGGTCTGCCAGGGCTTCGTGAAGTATTCCGGATCTTCGAACGTCATCCGATCCTCGAGCGTATTGCTATCTGGCAGCCGAATGCGCTCGGTCACCTTGAGCATCATGCCGTGCGGCACCAGGTCATCCAGCAGCGTGATGATCTCCGGATAGCCCTTAGATTCCGCCACCAGCGTGTCGCCTTCCCAGTGAGCCTTCGCCTCAGGAATGGCCCGACCCGTCAGTTCGGTATCACCGCCCAATGGAGCCGGTTCACGATCACCGGGAGGCCCAGCGCCGGGGCCACCTGCGCCCGGTCCGGCACCGCCGCGGCCACCCGGTCCGCCCCCACCAAAAACTCCCCGCTGCCGCCGCGGCGGGCCGTCACCCGTATCGATCTGGCGGAACGTACGATTCCATTCGAACTGGATCATGATCAGTCCAGGGCGCTGCCAGATGTGGAACCGATCCGGGGTGAGCATCAGCCGCGTCAGGCCGGGCGAGGAGCAGCGCTCCATCGCATAGTCGTACGCATCGTACTCGTGCTTGGCCTGATGACGCTTGTTCTCCTGGTAGGTCTTCTTCCCCACGGCGGTGAAGGGAATCGATCCACCCTCAGGCTTGAACGAGGTCTGCGGCGCCGCCAGCTTCCACGTCCCCTCGAAATTGGCTCCAGCGGCCGCGACCAACTGCAACGGCAGCAACGCCGTACCGGCCGCAACGCACAGCGCCGCGGTAAAAACGTGCGAGCGCCATGCGCCCCCCATGATATTCATCCTAATAAGCTCCTTCCAAAAAACTACTGTAGCTGCGCTGCGGCCGCTTGCTCGTCGCCCAGACCGCCGCCGCCCGGAGGACCACCGGCTCCCGGAGGACCACCGGCTCCCGGAGGACCACCGGCTCCCGGAGGACCGCCGGCCTGCGAGCCGCGCGGACCGAATTCCGCATCTTTAAATACGCGCCCGTCCGGCAGCTTCACGCTCGCCAGCTGCCCGCCCAGCACACCGCTCTTGGCCGGATGCCAGGTGATCTGCACCTTTGTGCCAATCTTGAAGTCCTGGAGCTTGAAACCCTGTCTCACCAGCATCGCCGGCGTGGTGCTGGCAACGTTGACATCCTGGGGCTTGCCATCCTTGTCCTTGATGACGAATACCGCCGCCGAATGCGGCGCACCCCAGCGAAATTCCTTGATCGTGGCCTCCGCCGCCAGCGTCGTCGACATGTCGTAACCGACACCGGAGTGATGCGCCGAGGCCGGCGCGGCGATCGCCAGGGCCACAGCAGCTGACACCCCCGCACTCACGATCCAGCGCTTTGCTGCATGCTTCTTCATGTTCAATTCCTATTCAAAGTATATGGAAAACCCACGGACCACCCACGTATTAAAGCTGAAACCAAGACGCGCAATGACGTTTTCAAAGACTTCATGTCTCACTGCGAGATGCGCGTGGCCATGGACCACCTAGCTTATTCCATACTTGAAGGTTATCGCAAAATTCTGTATGCACTGTGGGCGCCGAGAATCGGAGAGATTCCATTTGAGAAAGCAGTGTATTCGGAGCTGTGGCCGAGAGAGGGCGTGAGAGCTTGCGCCAATGAGTCGCATCATTTGTGCTACTCGGCGGGAGTGATGGTGCTCTCCAAAGAGCATCCCCGTGAAATCCGCCCGCATGCCCGACGCCGCGGGTCAGCCAATGATGTGATCGATGACCAGGCGTATCGGTTTTGGTGAGCGCGGATCGACGATGGCCGGTGCGCTTTGCAGGTCGCCGGGCTGGCTTGCGGCCGTTCCGACCATCGATACCCGCGCTTCGATCATCACTCGACCCGCCGTGGAGAGCTTGCGTTCCGGCAACATTGCGAGCGAATCGTCCAGCACGAATTTCAACGGCCATTGGCCGGTGTGTGTACGAATCACCGCGACCGGCGCGCCTGGCGAGTCGATCGACTTGGCGACGATAAATACCGTCAGTCCGGTAGCGACCTTCATTTTAAGAGAGTCGGCCACGCTGACCTCCCCGGTCACCTGCACCGGCAAGCCGCTCGCGCGCGCTGCCGCGTCCGAAGGTCTCGGCTCGCTCCGGTCCACATTGCCGTCTGCCAGTCGCTGGTCCTGGGCCAGATTGTCAGCGAAGATCCTGGCCTCGGTGGAACCCGCCGGACTCAACGCCAGCAGCTGCGTCCATGTCGATACGGCGCGTGCATAGTGTTGGTCGTCGTGCTGCGCACTGGCCTCGAGCCAGAGTGCCTTTTGGTTCGCCGGATCCAGCTCGAGCGCGGCCTCGATATAGCGCTGCGCGCTGGCATCAAACCTGCCCCCATTCTGCGAGGCCGCCACGTCCGCATAGTCTGCCCAATTCTGCGCGCTCATCTGTCCGAGCGTCACCAGTTGCTCATATGCGGACTTTGCCGCGGCGTAATTGTGGGCTCTTCTGGCCTGATCAGCCGCGCTAAGCAACTGCTGCGTCAGCTTTCGGGTCTTGGGGCTTGGGGGGAGCCGGATGACGCTTGGCGTGGCCTCGGTGGCTGCGGCCACCACGCCGGCGGGTGCCGTGGCGGCCGGCGTGGTGCTGTCGGGGTGATCCGCCGCCAGTGCGGCGAGAATCAACGGCCACTGTTCGCCGGCCTTGATCGGCATGGTGGTGGAGGCCACGACGTGCCGCTGGCGCGTATTGCCGGCGTCAGCCTTGCGTCCCAGGTAATCGTAGGTTTGCGCCAGCAGCTCCCAGTCCGCCGCCGTACCGTTGCCATCGCGAAGCCGAGCCTCAAGCCGCGCGAGCATCGCATCGAGCGTTCCTCCCCCGTGGACTGGGCCGTGCTCCGCGCTGCTGGCGGTGACGGCGGCAGCGGCCGGCCCTGCGCCAACTTGACCAGGACCGCCGGGCCATGCGTACAGCAGCAGCACCGGCACCGCCAGTATCAGCACTGCGACAGCCGGCCACCTCAGGGCACGGATCGCCGGTCGTGCGCCGATACGCGACAGCCAGCCACGCATGATGAAACTCACCGCCAGGGCCAGCAGCAGTCCGGCCACAAACCAGGACACGTCGCGCGCTGTCATCGTGCGAGCTCGCTGCACATCGCGCCCGCGCACACCGCGTCGGACAGACTTACTAGCGCCACAATCGAGTCAAATTTCGGTAAACGCGCCATCGGACAGCTCCTATCGGTCCAGGACATCGTCGGTCAAGCCGTCAACATATGCGCGGCAGCGGATCATCTTCGAGTTCGTCGAGTACCCGCTGGCCACCGAACGCGGTATTCAGAATGACGTGCGCCGGACCGGGCATCACACTGCCGATCAATGCGGCGCGGGGCGACACACTACGCAGCGCCGCCAGCGCGCTCGTAGCGGACTCCGGCGCGACGACCGCGACGATGCGGCCTTCGCAGGCCAGATACAGGGGATCGAAACCGAGCAGCTCACATACGGATTGCACGGCTTCGTTGACCGGTATCTGCGCTTCCGACAGGTGAACGGCAAGACCCGTGGCGCGGGCGAGCTCGTGTGCCACCGTGGCGAGTCCGCCGCGCGTCGGATCACGCATAAAACGCAGGCCGGCCGCGCTGAGCAGCGCCTGCGCCTGGGGCAGAACGCTGGCGGCGTCCGACGCCAGATCGCTGTGCAGGCCGAATTCCTCGCGCGCGAGCATGACCGCGGCGCCGTGCTCGCCAATTGGGCCGCTGACAAGAATGCAGTCGCCCGCACGTACGCGGTCCATCGCTAAGCACGCGCCGCGTTGCCGGAACCCGACCCCGGTAGTGGCAAGATAGATCCCGTCGCAGTCACCGCGACCAACCACCTTGGTATCGCCGGCGACCACCGCGACGCCGCAGTCGCGCGCAGCGTTGGCCAGCGCATCGACCACGCGGCGCAGCGTTGCAATCTCCAGGCCCTCCTCCAGGAAGACGCTCAATGTCATGAATCGCGGCACCGCCCCGCTGACCGCCAGGTCGTTGACGGTGCCGTGCACAGCCAGCGAACCGATGTTGCCGCCCGGGAATTCGAGCGGCTGCACGGTAAAGCCATCAGTGGTCATGACGAGATCGCGTTCTACCGGCAGCGGCAGCGAGACGGCGTCGGCATGGATGTCGAGCTGGGGATTGGCGAGCGCCGGCGCGAACAACCCTTCGATCAGCTCTCGCATCATGCGCCCGCCGTTGCCGTGCGCAAGGCTGATATGGCTATCGCGAAGCTTAGGTGTGCGTGCCATGGCTGGCCGCCGCTTCGATGAGCTGCCCGTAGCTGATGCCGGCGTCGTTGACTGGCAGGCAGCGGGGAATCAGGACCTCGAAGCCCGCCGCCTTCAACAGCACCTGCACCCGCTCGGTCAGGATACGATTCTGAAACACCCCGCCGCTCAGCCCCACGCGTGCGACGCCGCTCTGGTGGCGAATCGCGACCGCCTGCTCGCACAGGGCTTGCGCCAGGCTCGCGTGCAGCAGCGCGGCACGTGCCGCAGTCGTGCGACGTTCATCGAGCATTGCCGGCACCAATGGCGCCCAGTCGCTGCGCCAGACGCCCGTCGCGTCGCACGACAGCGGCAGCGGCAGCGGCAGCGGGATGTCCTCGCACAGCGACTCAAGGAGCATGGCTGCTTCGCCTTCGTAACTGGCACGCAGGCAGATGCTGAGCAATGCGGCGGCCGCGTCGAACAGCCGGCCGACCGCCGTGGTCGTAGGGGCGTTGACGCACCGATCGAATGCCTTGCGCAGCACCGGATCCGCAAATTGCGCGCCGGCTGGCCAGGCATGGCCTGACTCCCAGCATAGCGAGAGCGCCGAGCGCCATGTCTCGCGCGCGGCACGCTCGCCGCCCGGCAATCGGAACGGCCGGAAACTGGCGACGCGCGTCCATGCGCCGGGCCGACCCAGCAACCCCTCGCCGCCCCAGAGCGTGCCGTCCGGGCCGAGGCCGACGCCGTCCCAGGTGAAACACAATATCGGCGCCGCACCCGGGTACTCACCCGCCACGGCCGCTGCATGCGCGTGGTGATGATAGACCGGCACCACCGGCAAGCCGGATTCGCGCGCCCAGCGTGAATTTGGAAAGTCCGGATGTGCGTCATGCGCGATGCGTAGCGCACGCACCGCGTACAGTTGCTGCAGATCGCTCGCAACCTGGGCGAACGCCGCCCGGCCGCGCGGGCTACTCAGCTCGCCGATGTGCGGGGAGACTACGGCGCGCTGCTCCCAGGCCAGCGCGACCGTGGTTTTCATATACGCTCCGACGGCCAGTGTCGGCACCGGCATGCGCATCGGCAATTCGAGTTCCAGCGGCGCAGTACCACGCCCCAGGCGCAATGGCCGCATGGCGCCGGCGACGACCCGGACCACCGGATCATCCGCCGGGCGCGCGATCGGTCGATCGTGATGCAGGCATCCGTCGGCCACCTGGGCGAGCCGCACCTGGGCCTCCTCCGGTTCGGTCAGCACCGGTTCGCCGCTCAGATTTCCGGAAGTAGCGACCAACGCGGCGCCGAAATCCTGCAGCAGCATATGGTGCAGCGGACTGTAGGGGAGCATCAGTGCGATTTCGCGCAGGCCCGGTGACAGGCTGCCGGCGAGCCGACTGCTTGGGCGCTGGGTCACGAGCACGATCGGTCGCACGGCGTCGCGCAGCGACGCGGCTTGCAACGGCGACAGTTCGGCCACGCTGCGAACATAGTCCAGGCCGTCCAGCCCGCACCACGGCACCATGACCGCCAACGGTTTCGCTGGTCGTCCTTTACGTTCGCGTAGGCGATCGACCGCAGCCTCGTTGGTGGCGTCGCACAGCAGGTGATAACCGCCGACACCGCGCATCGCGATGATTTGACCGCGGCGCAGCGCGGCTAGCGCCGCAGCGAGCGCGGTTGCATTTCCCCGGATCTCACCCGTGCCATCGCGCCAGTACAGGCCCGGCCCGCAGGCGGCACAAGCCAGCGGCTCGGCGTGAAAGCGTCGATCGTGTGGATTGGCATACTCGGTGGAACACTCCGGACATAGCGTGAAGCGATCCAACGTCGTATTCGATCGATCATACGGTAGCGCACGAAGCAACGTGTAACGCGGACCGCACTGGGTACAGTTGATGAACGGGTAACGGTGACGGCGCGCATCCGGGTCCTGCAGTTCGGCCAGGCACTCGTCGCACGTGAACAGATCCGTGGGCACGTGGACGTGCGTGCCGGCGTGCGTGCCGCTGGCTAGAATCTGAAACTCTGCAATCGGCTCGACCAATGCCGCATGCACCTCAATCAGCCGTGCTCGCGCCGCCGGCGGCGCACGGGTCAGTAGCGCTTGCCCGAACAGCTGCAGTCGGTCGGACGGTCCACGAGCGTAGATCTCGACCTCCCCGCCCTGATTGCGCACCCAGCCGTGCAGCTCAAAGAGATGGGCCAGACGATAGACAAAGGGCCGATAGCCAACCCCCTGCACGCGTCCGCCGATACGCCATCGACGTGCAGCGCTCTGCGGTGCAACGACGGCACCTCGCTCGCGGCACAGGGCGCCCGCGTTCATGCGCTCGTGGGCTCAAGGCGAACGGGGCTGCCCGTGCGCCGATGCCGCGCCAGATGCCGCGGTGTCCAGGCCTGCGGCGTGCGGTGCACGAAGCGATGGCGAGCGATATGGTAGCTCGGGTCGAAGCCGTAGAAGTTCATGCGCATGCGCGCGAGCTCGTCGCTTCTGTAATCGGCAAGCGGCCGCCGGGCTTCATCCAGCGCGCGCCGGGCACGCTTTTCCTCAAGCGCCGCGGCGAACCGATCGCTGCCGGAGAGGTCGGCCGCGTGAGTGTCCACGTGTGCCTGGAACGCTGCCGCATCCGGCCCCGCATGACTGTCGATCAATCCGAGCGCAAGAGCTTCCGGAGCGCCGAGCGGCAGTCGCCCGGAAATGATCGCCTGCGCGCGTTGCGCACCGACCCTTCGCGGCAGTGTATAGGTCCAGTATTCCGAGCCGTACAGGTTGCCCATGTTGCGATAATGCGGATTCAGCACGATGCCGCTGCGTGCCAGCACACGGTCTGCGGCCAGTGCCAAGAACAAGCCGCCGGCCGCGGCATTGCCGTGCAGTGCGGCGATCGTCAAATGGGTATCGGTGCTCAGGATATCGTGTGCGAGGTCATCGATTCGATTGATGTTGTCCCATGAGGCATCGGCGGGGCTGTCGGAGGCCTCGATACAATGCAAGTGCATGCCGTTGCACCAGAAGTCAGCACCACCCATCAGCACGATCACCCGCGTTGGCCGCCGGCGCGCGTGCGCATAGGCGACACGCAGACGCTCACATTGCGCGGCTCCGAGCGCACCATTGTAGAAATTGAAGTGCAGATAGGCGACAGCGCCGTGCTCCAGATAGCGGATCTCGCCGTCGCCTGCCAGGCAGACCGGGTCTACAGGATCGGCATCGCTGCGCGGCAGGCCATCCGCCAGGGCACCCAGTGCGATTATCGCCGGTCGCTTGAAGCTGCGTTGCCGCGGCAGGACCGGTTGCAGCTGCCCGATCCAGATGGCGCCGTCGCGCGTGGCACGACAGATGGCCCCGTGGCGGCGAGCAATGAGCGTGCCGGGGCGCCCGGCCAGGCAGCACTCCGGATACGCGTCGAACAATCGATAGCGGTGATCGAACAGCAGGTCCTCGACTCCGGGGAAACCGTCGGCCGAGTGGATCTTGCGCAGTACCGTTGCAGTGTCGTCGCGATTCCAGTCGATGGCGCGTTGCGCTTGCTGCAGGGGCGGCTGCCAACCGCGCTCCAACGTCTGAACGCCGCTGACGAGCGGACCTGAGCCGGCCGCGACGCGAGCCAGTGCCGCCCGCACAGCACTGACGGCCGCTTCGCTCACCTCGTTTCGGTACAGGCTGCTCTTGGACGCACAGCGCATCAGAAAGGATGTGCTTGCCCAGACCGGACCGGCGTCCAGATCCGCATTGGCCTGCAGCACGGTGACACCCCAGATCGGCGTTGCGCGCAGAATGGCCCAGTCGAGGGATGCCGGACCGCGATCACCGGGCGGCCCCGGATGCACGATGAGACACAGATGTCGCGACCAGACCGCTGGCGGAATGGCGCGTTTCAGGAATGGCGCGAGCACCACGTCCGGCTGAAACAGATCGACCGCCTCGCAGGTGACGCGCTCGTGGATGTCGAGTTCGAGCGACAGCTCATGACCAGCGCGAGTCAATTCGACATACAGCCGTTGCGACAGGCTGTTGAAGGAATGCACCAGCAGCAGGATGCGCATCAGCGCGCCGCCCGCGTGGTACCGCGGCGATACTTATAATAGGCGGCGCACGCGCCTTCCGCGGACACCATGCACGAGCCGATCGGATCGCGCGGCGTGCAGGCGGTTCCGAAGATGGCGCAATCGGTTGGCTTCTTCACGCCGCGAATGATCGCCGGGCACTGGCACGCCGCGTGCTCCGGCACTGGCAGCATCGGCAGGTGAAATCTGCGCTCGGCATCGAATTCCGCGTAGGCGGCCTTGATCCGCAGGCCGCTATACGCCAGCTCGCCAAGGCCGCGCCATTCGAAGCTCGGGCGCAACTCAAACACATCGGCGACCAGACGCTGCGCCTTTTGATTGCCCTCGCGCGTGGTACCACGGGTGAACTGATTCTCGACACAGGCACGGCCGTCATTCAGTTGTCGAACCAGCATGAGTATGGCCTGCATGACATCGAGCGGCTCAAAGCCGGCGATGACCACCGGCCGCTGGTATTCCTGCGCGAAGTACTCATACGGCCGCGTGCCGATGACGGCACTCACATGTGAGGGGCCAATGAAGCCGTCGACGCGCACCTGCCCCCATTCGCGCACCTCGGGCGAATCGAGGATGCTTTGAATCGCCGCCGGCGTCACCACGTGGTTGCAATAGACGCTGAAGTTGCGCAGCCCGCGGCGCTGCGCCTCCAGTATCACGTGCGCGGTCGCCGGTGTCGTGGTTTCGAAACCGATGGCGAAGAACACGACCTGGCTCTCGGGATGGGCGGCCGCGATCTCGATGGCTTCGAAAGCCGAGTAGGCCATGCGCACGTCCGCGCCCTGAGCCCGTGCCTTGAGCAGACTGCGCCGGCGCGAAGCCGGAACACGCAGCATATCGCCGTAGCTGACCAGTGTTACACCGGGCTGCTGCGCGAGTTCGATAGCGGCATTGAGCCGCGGCACCGCCAGCACGCACACGGGACATCCCGGTCCATGCACCAGGTGCAGGTTGTGCGGCAGCAGGTCCTCAACCCCGTAGCGGAAAATCGCATGGGTATGGCCGCCACAGAACTCCATCAGGTGGTATTCGCGCGCTGCATCGACCTCCGCGGCGAGCAGCCGGGCCAGCCCCGCCGCCGCCGCGCCATCACGAAAGCCGTGGATGTAGCGCATCGGCGCCCGCGCGAAGATGGGAGGCGATCTCATCGAACAGCGCCAGGGTCTTCTCCGCCTCCTCGATGTCGAGGCGTGCGATCGCGAAACCGGCGTGCACGATGACGTACTCGCCGATCGCCACCGGGTCGATCAGCGCGCTCGATACGCAGGTGCGAATCCCGCCGATCTCGATCTCGATCCATTGCGCGTCCAGCAGCGCCGTCACCCGCACCGGGACCGCCAGGCACATCGGTCAGCTGCCTGCCGTCGCAGTAATCTGTGCCAGCGGTGCAGGCTTCGCCGGCTGGTGTTCCGCCAGTTGTTGCTCCAGCCACTCCAGCCACGAGCCGATAGCCGGGGAGCGGCGGGCCGCCGTGTGCAGCATCGGTGTCTCGCGGCCCAGCGAGCGCAGCGCGGCCAGCGCCCGCGCAGGATCGAAGTCGTCCAGCACCTCGAGCAAATCGGCCTTGCTCAGCAGCACCAGGTCGCAGGCGCGGAACATCACCGGGTACTTCGCCGGCTTGTCGTCCCCCTCGGTGACACTGAGCAGGGCGACGTTGCGATGCTGGCCAAGATCAAAGCTCGCCGGGCAGACGAGGTTGCCAACGTTCTCAATGAACAGCAGATCGAGCCCCGCGAGCGGCAGATCGTGCAGCGCCCGATGCACCATGTGTGCATCCAGATGACAGGCCGTGCCAGTCGTGATCTGCAGCGCCGGCACCCCGAGCGCGCGAATACGCGCCGCGTCGTTGTCGGTTTCCAGATCTCCCTCGATCACCGCGATTCGATAGCGATCCCCGAGCGCCACAATGGTGGCCTCGAGCAGCGCGGTTTTCCCGGCGCCAGGCGAGGACATCAGATTCACGGCCAACACGCCATGCTCATCAAAGTGCTCGCGGTTGTGCATCGCGACGCGGTCGTTCACCGCAAGTAGATCCTGCAGCACCTCGATCACGCTGCCGCGGCCACCGGTGTGCCCGGAGGCCAGGTTAGCAGTTTCGGCGTTCAGGGTGCAGCCACAGGTCTGACACATGGGTTTTGCTCGCCGGGCCGATCAGTTGGCAGAGGCTGGCAGGGCGTCGGGCGCATGCAGTTCGACGCGCCGCAGGCGCAATTCGTCGCCCGACACTAGTCGGGTGCGAAAGTCACCGCACACGGCGCACACCAGGCGGTTCGGTTCGACCCGTGAGTGCGCATCGCATCGCAGACAGCAGATGGTAACTGCTGGGGTCTCTATCGATAACAGTGCCTGGGCGGCGCAGCCGCCGGCGCGAAGAACGGCAAACGCACTGGCGAGCAGGGCCGGTTCAACGCCGCTCAGCGGTCCGACCTCGATGGTGATGCGCTTGACCAGGTTTGCACCGCGATTCATGGCAATGTCGGCGACCTGCAGCAATAGGGCTTGGCAGACAGACAACTCGTGCACGCGGTGAGCTTATCGCATCGGAAACGGCCCTTATGTACGGCAACGCACAGACTGGGTACCGGGACGGGTGTTCAGATTTTGAAAACGCAGCGGGATTCGATGGTGACATTGCGATCAGCGCCAGACAGGAGCAGATTGAGCCAGACCCCGGCTGACGGCAGCGGGCCTTCCTGGGCGCGTCCCGCAGCACCGATCGCGCTAGTGCTTGGCTTCGGCAATGTGTTGCTGAGCGACGATGGTGCCGGTGTCAGACTGCTGGAGCTGCTGCGCACTCAGGCCGGTCCGGGCGCGGCCGACTTCGTGGACGGCGGCACGCTGGGTTTCAGCCTGCTGCCCTATTTTGAGGCAACGGACTCGCTGCTGGTGATCGATGCTGCCGAACTTGGTACTGCGGCAGGAGGCATCGGTCTGTTCGAGGACGAGGCAATGGACGGATTTCTTCGCAGCACTCGCCGGCGTACGGTTCACGAGGTGGGTCTGATCGATCTGCTCGATATGGCGCGACTCGAGGGCTGCCTTCCGCGCCGCCGTGCGCTGCTGTGTATTCAACCCTGCCGTATCGACTGGAGCGATGCGCTCTCGGTGCCGGTGGCGCAGGTATTGCCCGAGGCTGCCCGCCAAGCGTTGGAACTACTGCGGCGTTGGGCGGTTACGTGAGCCGCCTGACGGAAATCCCGGTCCGGATCGAGACCGCACTCCCGACCGGTGGGCTGGGCGGCGGAGTCGCCGCGATTCTGAGCGAACTGGCGAATCTGCTGCAGCGGCTTGCAGACGTACAGGAGTGCGCGACGATCGACGTGCGCAGCCTGCCGATGAGTCCGCACGACCGTATCGCACTGCAACATGCACTCGGAGAGGGTGAAGTTCGGGCGACATTGGATGCGCAAGGGCTCTCCAGCATTCGCGAGACGCGGGTCCCGGGCATCTGGTGGGTAGAGCATCGCGATCGGGACGGGGAGCTGATGGCCGAGTCGATCGAGGTGACCCGCATGCCGCAGATCCTGATGAGCGATACCGATGAGATCGCCGCCGGCGCCCGCGCGCTGCGCGCGCAGATCACCGCCTCTCCCGCGGCGCGCACACGCCCGCAGATGCCATGACGGCGCGCGCCAGCAGCGAGATCACGGTCGGCGAGATGCTGCGCCGACACGGCATCAGTCGCCGCGGTTTCATCAAGTACTGCAGCGCCGCGGCATCGGCGATGGCGCTGCCGCCATCGATGGGCGTGGCGATGGCTGAGCAGCTGCGCAACGCGCCCCGGCCGTCAGTGGTGTACCTCTCGTTCCAGGAATGCACCGGCTGCCTGGAGTCGCTGACCCGATCCTTTGCCCCGACGATCGAAAACCTGATTTTCAACATCATCTCCCTCGACTACGACGACACGTTGATGGCCGCTGCGGGCGATGCGGCCGAGTCGGCCCGCAACAAGGCCATGCAGGACAACTTCGGCAAATACGTGTTGCTGGTGGACGGCTCGGTACCGACCGGGGCTGGGGGCGGGTATTGCACGGCCGGCGGCCGCAGCGCCGTGGATACGCTGCGCGAGGCCGCCAAGGGGGCTGCGGCGATAGTGTGCGTTGGCACCTGCTCGGCGTTTGGCGGTATTCCGTTCGCTGATCCCAATCCGACCGGCGCCTGGCCGGTCACGGCGATCGTCGGGGACAAGCCGATCATCAATGTCTCTGGCTGTCCCCCCATCCCGGAGGTCATCACCGGGACGCTGTTGCAATTCGTGACCACCGGAAAGGTTCCGGACCTGGATGAACATCTGCGTCCGAAAGTCTTCTTCGGCAACACCATCCACGACCGCTGCTATCGGCGACCATTCTTTGACGAAGGCAAGTTTGCCAAGTCTTTCGACGACGAGGGCGCGCGCAACGGCTGGTGCCTTTATGAGCTCGGCTGCAAGGGACCCACCACTTATAACGCCTGCGCGACGCTCAAATGGAATGGCGGCACGAGTTTCCCGATCGAATCCGGACATGGCTGCCTGGGCTGTTCGGAACCCGGGTTCTGGGATAAGGGCAGCTTCTACGCAGCGCAGTCCGCGGCCGCCTGGGGCAAGGCCGGCGAGGCAGCGCCACTGCAGGTGCTGAAACTGACCGCAGCGGCCGCGGCCGCCGGTGCCGTGCTCGGCACCGCATCCGCCGGCGTCGGTCGCCTGCGACAGCACCGCGGCGAACAGGACGCCGTCGACCGCGAATCCAAAGGAGACTGACAGCAATGGATCTTTTAGGCTTCGCGCGCGGACCGGCCCTCAAGGTGGCGATCGCAATCTTTTGTCTCGGCGTGGCCTGGCGCATCGTCGGCTTCGGCCTGCTGCGCATCCGTCGCGATTTGAACAAGCCGCGCGCCCCGATCGCCAAATATCTGGTCGGTGGTCTCGTCGCGGTCGGCTCGCGCTCCTGGCCGCATCGGGAATTCATCGGCCGCACCGGCGCCGGGGAAGCCCTGGGCTACAGCTATCATCTCGGCCTGTTTGCCGTCGTGCTGCTGTTTGGTCCGCACATCGCGTTTCTCGGCAGCTTGTTCGGCATCACCTGGCCCGGGCTGCCCAGCAGCCTGATCACGGTGATCTCGGTACTCACGCTGACCTTGTTCGTCGCGGTGCTGTTCCGGCGCGTCACCAACCCGGTGATGCGCATGCTATCCAACTTCGACGATTACTTCAGCTGGTTGGTCACGATGCTGGTACTGGTGACCGGGCTTGCGGCGACCGCGCACTTTGGCGCGGCCTACCAGACCTTGCTTGCGCTGCATATCCTGAGCGTTGACCTGCTGCTGGTGTGGTTCCCGTTCGGCAAGCTGATGCACGCCTTCTATATCTTCCCGTCCCGCGCCCTCAATGGCGCGATACTGGCGCGCAAAGGAGCGACTTCATGAGCACACCGGCGGCTGGTGTCCCCGCCAGTCTCGCACCCGCAGAGAACCGCAGTCGCGAAGCGCGCGTCGCCGGCGCCATGAGTGGCTTTGCGCAGGAGATCGGAGCGCTCAGCGCCTTCCGGCTGGAGTCGTGCATCCACTGCGGCATCTGCGCCGACGCCTGTCATTTCTATATTGCGACCGAGGATCCGCAATACACCCCGATCTGGAAAGTCGAGCCCTTCAAGCAGGCCTACAAGCGCGAGGCAAGCGCCTTCGCCCCCTTATTCCGGCTGCTGGGCCTGAAGCGCGAGGTGACCGCGGAGCAACTGGCGCAGTGGCAGCACCTGCTATTCGACAGCTGCAACATGTGCGGTCGTTGCAGCCTGATCTGCCCAATGGGCATCGACGTCGCGGCACTCATCGAGCAGGGGCGCCATGCGATGTTCGACGCCGGGCTTGCGCCGAAGGAGCTGTACCTGAAAGCGCAGCACCAACGCGCCACCGGCCAGCCCGAGTCGAGCGCGGAACCCTACCGCGAGCAGCTGCTGGCCATCGGCGAGCGCTTTGGTGTGCAGATACCGCTCGATCGGCCCGAGGCGGATGTCATGTTGTGCGTGCCCAGGACCGACATCGAGCACTACCCCGCTGCCGTGGCAGCGCTGGCGCGTGTGATGCAGCACGTGGGGGCGAAGTGCACGTTCCGCAGCGATGGCCTGGTGGCCGAGAACTACGGCTACTATGCAGGCGGCAAGGACTGGCAGCGTGAGATCAGCCGGCGCCTGATCGATCAGGCGATCGCCTGCAAGGCGCAGATCCTGCTGGTTCCAGAGTGCGGCCACGCCTACGCCGCACTGCGTTGGGAGGCGGCCGACCTGTACGGCAAGCCGCTGCCCTTCAAGGTGCTGCAGGTGACTGAATACCTCGCCGCGCAGCTGCAGGCCGGCCGCCTGCAGCTCAAGGCCACCGCGGTGGGCGCCGCCACCTTCCAGGATCCGTGCGAGTCGGCGCGCAAGGGCGGCATCAACGATGCGCCGCGGGCATTGATGAGGGCCATGGGCATCGAGCTGCATGAAATGAAGAATCATGGTGGCTTCAGCTTCTGCTGTGGTGGTGGCGGCGGCGTGCTCGACATTGAGCGCGCAGCGCCGCTGCGCTATCGCACCATGGAAAACAAGCTGCGTGAAATCGATGACACCGGCGCGGCGACGTTTCTGACCAGCTGCTCGGACTGCCGTCGCACCTTTGATGATGCCCGGGCTCACTTCGACTGGCAGAAGACGCCACACAGCCTGCTGGAACTGGTGGCGGACAACCTGATCGGAGCGGGGAGCCCGGCATGAACGCCCAGACCATTGTCGTCGATCCGGTGACCCGGATCGAAGGGCATCTGCGCATAGAGGCGGAGTTCGACGGCTCGGTAATCACCCGGGCCTCCAGTTCCGGCACCATGGTACGCGGCATCGAGATCATCCTGCAGGGGCGCGATCCGCGCGACGCCTGGGCGTTTGCGCAGCGTATCTGCGGCGTATGCACGCTGGTGCATGGCATCGCCTCGGTACGCGCGGTCGAAGACGCGCTCAAGTACGAGATTCCCGCCAACGCCCAGTTGATACGCAATCTGATGATCGGCACTCAATTCGTGCACGACCACGTGATGCACTTCTATCACCTTCATGCGCTCGACTGGGTGGACGTCGTCTCGGCGCTGAAAGCCGACCCGAAGGCGACCTCCGCACTGGCGCAGTCGATTTCCGCCTACCCGCGCTCATCGCCGGGCTACTTCGCCGATGTCCAGGCGCGCGTTGGCAAATTGGTCGAATCCGGCCAGCTCGGCATTTTCGCCAACGCCTACTGGGGCAATCCGGGCTATGCACTGCCGCCCGAGGCCAACCTGATGGCGGTGGCGCATTACCTGGATGCGTTGGCCTGGCAGCGCGAGGTGATCCGGCTGCAGACCATCTTTGGCGGCAAGAATCCGCATCCGAATGTGCTGGTGGGCGGCGCCCCGTCGGCAATCAGTGTTCATGCCGGCGCCGGCACCGGCAGCACTGCGGTCAACGAGGTCGGCCTGCAGAAGGTGGCCGCGATCATTGAGCAAATGCAGGCGTTCGTCGACCAGGTCTATGTGCCCGACGTGCTGGCGATCGCCTCGTTCTATAAGGACTGGTTCAAGACCGGCTACGGCGAGGGCACCGGCAATTTCCTGACCTATGGTGATTTCCCGTCCACCGGCAGCCAGGATCCGAAGACGTTTCTGGTGCCGCGCGGCGCGATTCTCGGGCGCGATCTGTCCCACATCCAGGATGTCGACCTCACGGCCGATGCGGACATCCAGGAGTTCGTGGCGCACTCGTGGTACGACTACAGCGGCGGCAAGGATGCCGGTCTGCACCCGTATCGGGGTGAGACGCGCTTGAACTACTCGGGACCTGCGCCTCCGTACCAGCATCTGGATACCACCGCCAGCTACTCGTGGCTCAAGTCACCGCGCTGGAAGGGCCACGCGATGGAGACCGGGCCGCTGGCGCGCGTGCTGATGCTGTACGCCGCCGGTCACGAGCCGACTCGGGATCTTGCCGACAAGTCGCTCGCACAGCTCGGCCTGCCGCTGGAAGCGATGTTTTCGACCATGGGTCGCACCGCCGCGCGGGCGCTGGAGTGCAAGATCTTCGCCGACTCGATGCCGCAGTGGTATGCGAGCCTGATGGCAAATATCAAGGCCGGCGACGTACGCACCTTCAACTCGGCGCTGTGGGAGCCCTCGAGCTGGCCTCGGCACGCCCAGGGCGTTGGATTCGTCGAGGCGCCGCGAGGGTCTTTGGCGCACTGGATCGTGATCGACGATGGCAAGATCTCCAATTACCAGGCGGTGGTGCCGACCACCTGGAATGCCGGTCCGCGCGATGCGGCCGGCACCGAGGGGCCATACGAGGCGGCACTCAAGGGGCACCACCTGCAGGATCCCAAACAGCCGCTCGAGATCCTGCGCACCATTCACAGCTTCGATCCGTGCCTGGCCTGTGCGGTTCACGTCATCGATCCGGATGGACAGGAGTTGATTCGAGTCCGGGTGCAATGACCGATCTGCTGCTGCTGCATGCCCCGAGCGTCTATGATTTCCGGGAACGGGCCATCCTCTACGGTCCGGTGAGCGACATGGTGCCCTCCTCGACCGTGTTCGAGATGTACCCGCTCGGCTTCCTGACCATCGCCAGCTATCTGCACGATCGGGGCATGAAGGTGCGCATCGTCAACCTGGCGCTGCGCATGATCAACAGCCGGCGCTTCGATGTGCGCCGTTTCCTTGCCCGCCAGAAGCCAAAGGCGGTAGGCATCGATCTGCACTGGCTGCCGCACGCGCACGGCGCGCTGGAAATCGCTCGCATCATCAAGGAGTTGCACCCGGAGGTGCCGGTGATCCTGGGCGGCCTGTCATCCTCGTATTTTCACCGCGAATTGGTCGGCTATCCGCAGGTCGATTATGTGCTGCGCGGCGACAGCACCGAGCCGCCGCTGCATCAGCTGTTGATTGCGCTGCAACGGGGCGAGCCGGTCGACCAGATTCCGAATCTGACCTGGAAGGGCGCGCATGGCGTGCACGTCAATCCACTGACGTTCGTGCCGATGAGCCTGGATTACGTCGATCTGCGACCCGACCTGATGGTCGAGATGGTGCTGCGCTACGGCGATCTGGAAAGTACGCTGCCCTTCAACGGCTGGTGGAATAATCCGATCACCACGGTGTTCACGGTCAAGGGCTGCGCCTTCGAGTGCGTGACCTGTGGCAGCTCGCATACCAGCTGCACGCAGCTGACCAAGCGGCAACAGCCGGTGTATCGCGGCGCCGCGAGCCTGGTCGCCAACATGCAGGCGATCTGTCGCCTGTCGCATGGGCCGATCATACTGGTCGGCGATCTGCTGATGGCCGCCCCAGAGCACGCTGCGGAGGTGCTGGAACGCCTGCGCCAGGCGGATCTGCCGAACACCATTGTGTTCGAGTTCTTCGCATTGCCGCCGGCGAAGTTTCTGCAGGACATTGACCGCTGTGTACGCAACTGGAGCATGGAGTTCAGTCCCGAGAGCCATGAGCAGGCGGTCCGCGACGCTCAGGAAGGCGAGTCGGGCTACACCACCGAGACCATGGAGGCGCTGATCCGCGAAGCGCTGCGCCTGCGCTGCATCCGCATCGATATCTTTTTCATGATCGGCCTACCGGCGCAGACCACCGACTCGGTCCGCGCCACGGTCGAGTACTGCGGGCATCTGTTCGAACTCGGCGACAAGCGGTTGAGCTGCTTCATCTCTCCGATGGGTCCGTTTATCGATCCCGGCAGCCGCGGGTTCGAGGACCCGGAGCGCTTCGGCTACCGCCTGTTCGCCCGCACGCTCGAACAGCATCGTCGGCTGCTGATCCAGCCGACCTGGGAGCGCATATTGAACTATGAGACCAAGTGGATGACTCGCCGCCAGCTGGTCGATGCCACCTACGATGCCGCCGAGCGGCTGAACGAGCTGAAGGTGTTGCACGGCCGCCTCTCGCCGCGCCGTGGCCGCCGCGTCGCCCGCAGCATAGCGGCAGCGCGCGCCCTGCGAGCCAGGCTCGACGCCGCGATCGCACTCGGCAACCTCGACGATGTGACCACGACACTGAAAGGCGAAATCTCACGCTTTAGCGCCTCCACCGTGTGTGACAAGCGCGAGCTTTTCTGGCCCCGCCGGCTGTTTAATTTCAGGATCACCGAAATTCTGCGCATCCTGCTGCGCTACAGCTCGGAACGCTGGCATCAGTCCGGGTGGTCCGCTCAACCGCCCTGAGGCACGGTATGCGCCACGCCCCGGTGGCAGTCGATGCAGGTCATGCCGCTGGTGGCGAGGGACTGGTGCGCGCTGGCGGCCTCCGGCGGCTGCTGCGCAAACGCCATCGCGGCGGGCGTATGGCAGCTGCGGCACTCGGCGGAATCGTTCGCCTTTAATTCCGTCCATATCTTCTGCGCCAGCTGCAGGCGGTGGGCTTCGTACTTGGCCGGTGTGTTGAGCTCCCCCTGCAGGTGACCCCAAACTTCAGCGTAGGCCTGGATATGGCGCACCAGTCCCGGCAGGAAAGCCGGGGGCACGTGGCAATTACCGCAGCTCGCCTGAATGCCGTAGACGTTCGAGTAATGCACGCTGTGCGTATATTCCTGAAACGGCGTGCTCATTTCGTGGCAGGAGGTGCAGAACTTGTCGGTTTCGGCATATTTCAGCGCGGTAACAAAGCTGCCGCTGAATCCGATGCCGATCAGGAAGGCGAGCAGCCCACCGGCCGGTATTCCGAGCAGGAACCAGCGTTGCGGGCGCCGCCACAGCCATGCGGCCACTCCCCGATGCATCGGCTCAGGTGAATTCACTGCGGACCTTCGATGCGCCCATGTACCCTCTCTCTATTACCTCGCCCACGGTCGACACTAGCGTCCTGACCACGGCGCAGGCTGCGAAAATACGCGCTGGCGCAGGTCGAACTCTGTACGCTGGCGTACACAGCGCTAACGATCGTGCGGGTCATACAGCCTGTGGGCGCGCGCCTCGAAGGCTGCGACGACCTCATCGATCGAGCGCGCCAGCACGCGGCGCAGAATCTGCTGCAGGAATCCCGAGCGCAATTCCACCTGTGCCGCGATGTGCAGGCTGCAGCCCGACTGCGCAGCCGGCAGCACCGTCACCGATAGATCGAACTGACGGAACGGCAGGTCCGACGACGTGATGTCGATGCGCTCTGGGCGCTGCAGTACCGCCCTGGATGCAAATCGCACGCGCACCATGCCGCGGCCCACGATCTGCTCGACGTAGCAGGTGTTGGCCTCGTGCCTGAGGATCGAAGCTGAAATCCACCATGGCAGGAAGTCGGGGTAACGTTCGATATCGGCTGCCATATCAAAGACCTGCGTACAGGTAAAAGGCAGCAGATGCCCGACCTTCTCGATCATCATGGCTTGCGATTACGGCCGCCGATGGCCGCCTGCGTATGACAGTTCCAATTCGGCTGCGCCACCTCAAAAAGCCTACCGGGCCGCCGCGGCCGATCTCTGTGCGCTGGCGTACAGAGTAGCCCCAGATCAGCCCCTAGAATCCAAAAAATGTGCTGATCACGCAGCGCCGTCGCCGTGCGCCTGAGCATTTAGGGAGAGCGTGTATGTCCTTGTCGGATGGGACTCGCGGATGGCATCGAGCCCGCGCGCGCGCGCGGGTTTTCGTAGGTGTCTTGCTCGGCCTGCTGGCTGCGGCCTGCAGCGGCACCACCGGGCCGGCCGGGCCAGCGGGTTCGACCAGCAGCAGCGGAACGGGGGGTTCGCCGACCGGGGGCGCCACGGCGAACATCAGCGCGGCCACCGCGATCACCGGCACCATCACCAGCGTCACCATCAGCGGGCCGCCAGTGGTGAAGTTTGCGCTCGTCAATCAGACCGGCGCCCCGGTCCAGGGCCTGCCAGCGAGCGATCTCGGGTTTGCGATCGCCCAGCTGGTGCCGGGCCAGAACGGTTCGGCCAGCCAGTGGAATTCCTACATCTACAGTACTGTCAAACCTGCGACCTGTCCGGTGGGCGTGACCGCCTGCGCCACTGTGCCGAAGGTCCAGGCGACGGTCGAGAGCGCCACCAGCGGCACCTTTATCGATCATGGCGACGGCACCTACCAGTACACCTTTGCGAAGGACATCACGACAGACCCGATCGTGATCTATGACGCCACGCTGACGCATCGAGTAGGCTTTGAGATCCGCGGCCTCGCCCAGGCGAACAATGGCGCCTATACATTCCAGCCCTCCACCGGAGCCACGACCGGGATCTTCAGCCGCGAAATTGTCGACACGGCCACCTGCGACACCTGTCATACGCAATTGACCGCCCACGGCGGCGCCCGGGTCGAGGTGCAGTACTGCGTGATGTGCCACAACCCCGGAACCACCGATCCGAACAGCGGCAATACGCTCGACCTGAAGGTAATGGCCCACAAGATCCACTCGGGCAATACCCTGCCGAGCATCCAGACGGCGAGCGGCCCGGACACCACGCCGACGCTGGGCCAGGGCTATTGGATCGTCGGCTACATGGCGTCGCTGTCAAACTACAACACCCTGCTCTACCCGCAGGACACGCGCAACTGCCAGACCTGCCATGTGCAGGATCACCCGAATCTGACCGAGGCAGCCAATTACATGAGCGTGCCTACGATGGAGGCCTGCGGCGCCTGCCATGACAACGTGAACTTCGCCACCGGTACGAACCACGGCTCCGGCATTGTCGCCAACGACACGCAGTGCGCGACCTGCCACGGTCCAACCTCGACCATCGATAATGGCCAGTTGCAGGTAGTCGCCGCGCACGTAATTCCAGAGGTCGTCGCGGCGAGAAAGTTTCTATACCTCATCAACAGTGTCACGTTCACCACCGGTGCCTCCGCCCAGGTTTATCCGGTGGTGAACTTCTCGGTGGTCGATCCGACCAACAATAATGCGCCGTACAACATCCTGACCGCGCAGGCCTTCGCCGGCACCGATCCGGGCACCGGTCAGCCAGTCTGTGCCAATGGCGGTACCGCGCGCCTTGGTATCGACATCGCCTGGACCACCAGCGATTACACCAACTGGGGCAGCGGTGCTAGCGCCGCCACCTGGGGTCAACCGATCTCACTGAACCCGCTTGCGGTCGCTGGTTGCGCCGCGGCAGTGCCGTTGTCAGCGATCACCGGTCCGGACGCCAGTGGCGCCTTTACGCTGACCTCGCCGACGCCGCTGCCCGCCGCGCCGGTCGCCAATTGCCCACCGGGCGGTGCGGCAGCCTGCCCCGCCATCACTAACGTCGCGGTCGTGATCGAGGGCCATCCGGGCGTCGTCACCACCGGGCCGGGGGCGACCGCGATTGCCGTAACCAGTGCGGTCGGCTATGGGAATGTCACGGGCGCCGCCCCGGTGGCGCGGCGCGTGGTCGTGGACATCGCGAAGTGCGATGTCTGCCACAGCGTGCTCGCGTTGCATGGCGGTAACCGCAATGACAATGCGCAGGTGTGCGTCGTATGCCACAACCCGGCATCCACCGACGTCGGCCAGCGCCAGACACTCACGGCCGCCGGCACCGACGGCCTGTGGGAGCAGAGCATCGACTTCAAGCAGATGATCCACGCCATCCACGACGGCAGCGTGCGCGGAGCCGCCGGGGCGCCCTTTGTGATCTACGGCTACGGTGGATCGATTAATAACTTCACCGACGTGGTCTATCCCGGGCAGCTCAACCGCTGCGACGCCTGCCATGTCGGCACCAGCTACTACCCGGTGAGCGACTCGGCAGTGCAGGCGACCACGTTCGTGACCGGCCTGTCCAAGCAGACCCCGAACCCGACGACGCTCGGCAATCCGATCTCCACCTCAGCCAACATGGCTGTGTGCTCGGCGTGCCATGTTGATGCACTATCTAATTCGCACATGACGCAGAACGGCGGCTCGGCCAGTATCGCCAAGGACGCCGAGGGCCGCACCGTGTTCGGCCCGTTGGTTCCGGTCGAGACCTGCGCCGTGTGTCACGGGCCGGGCGGAGTGGCGGATGTCATGGTCGTTCATAACATCCCGGCCGCAGGGACTTGAGTGGATCCGGTAGTGCGCGCGGGCGTGATCGCTGCATTCGCCCTACTCTCGAGTGCGGTTATCCCGGCGCTCGCGGCCGATGCCGGCGACCACGTCGCCGCCGTGCCAATACCCGCACCGGGCGCCTACAGTCCGCAGGGTGCCGATACCTGTCTCGGGTGCCACAACGATGCCAGCGTGACGGGAATCTTCCGCACCAAGCACGCGCGTCCAAATGATCCGCGCGGTCCTTTTGGCCATGGCGGATTGCAGTGCGAGGCCTGCCATGGACCGGGCGGCGCGCATGTAGCCGCCGGCGGCGGCCCGCCGGCGGGCCTGGTCGTGTTCGGCTCCAAATCTCCCTCCTCGGTCGCGCAGCAGAATGCGAATTGCCTGGGCTGCCATAAGGCGAATGCGGCCCGCGACTGGTCCACGAGTGCACACGCTTCGAGTGACCTGGCGTGCGCTGGATGTCACAAGCTGCATGTCGAGAAAGACCCGGTGCTGAGCACGGCCGGACAGATCGAGGTGTGCACCAGTTGCCATCAGGCCCAGCGCGCCGATCTGGCCAAGCCCTCGCACCACCCGATGCGCGAAGGCACGATGGCGTGCACAGCCTGCCATTCGCCACACGGCTCGAGCGGGCCGGCGCAGCTGGTCAAGAACACGGTGAACGAGACCTGCACCAGCTGCCACGCCGAATACCGCGGGCCGTATCTGTGGGAGCACCAGCCGGTGACCGAGGATTGCACCAACTGTCACCAGCCGCACGGTTCGGTACAGCCGGCTCTGCTCAAGATGCGCACACCGTTCCTGTGTCAGACCTGCCATGAGGGCGCCGGTCATCCGTCGATCGCAAATACCCCGCAAGGGTTGCCGGGTGGCACGCCGAGCGCGTACCTGCTTGCCGGCGGCTGTATCAATTGCCACTCGCAGATTCACGGCTCCAACTCGCCGTCGGGTCGGGCGTTGATGCGCTAGACCCACCAGCATGAGGACGATCGCAAGGTTTGGCTACACTCAGGCGCTCGTTGGCATCGGCGCCGCGCTGATGCTCGCGCAGGCATCGCGGGCTGAGCCAGGTCCGGACACCAGCGCGTGGGCCTGCACGCAATGTCCGTTTGCCGTGGGCTATCAGGGCGACGTCGAGCTCGGAGCGCTGCAGGCGAATGGGGCAAACGCTACGTTTGGTCGTTACACCGGGATCGACCACAGTACGGTTTATGCCGACGCGGGTGCCGATGGACAGTGGCGCAGTGCTGACGGCAGCTACGCGAATTACGAGTTCGAGCGCCTCGGCCTCGCCTCCAGGGATGGCACGGTGCAGGGCGGCCGCGAGGGTCAATTCGATCTGCGCCTCCGCTACGACGGTCAGCCGACCGACCTGTACGATACCGGCGCCTCCCCATTTCGCAATGACGGCGGACGGCTCGCGCTGCCGGCCGATTGGATGGCGGCGGCAACCACCGGTGCGATGACGGCGCTCACTGCGAGCCTGGTGCCCGTCAATATCGGCTTTCAGCGTCGCACTCTGGCTTTGGTGGCGCAGTATTTTGCCAGTCCGCACTGGACTCTGTTTGGTGAATTCAGCCGCCAGGAAAAGAACGGCACCGAGCTTAGCAGCGCCAGTTTTCTGACCGAGGCGGTGCAGCTGCCGCAACCGTTCGATTACGTCACCAACTCGTTCAATGCCGGCGCCGCGTGGGCCGGCAGCAAGGCGAGCCTGCGGCTCACCTACACCGATTCGTGGTTTGAAGACCACAGCGATTCGCTGAGCTTCGCCAACCCGTACCTGCCGCTGGTGCCAGGCTCGACCGAAGGACGCCTTGGGACGCCGCCGGACAATACACTGCAGCAGTTCGCGGCCAGTGGAACTGCACAGCTGCCGTGGCTCGCCACGACGCTCACCTACGCCGCATCGATCGGCAGCCTGCGACAGAATGCCGCATTCCTGCCGGTCAGCACGTTGCCTGATGCCAGCGTACCGACCCCGGGTTCGCTCGATGGCGATGTGCGACTGTCCCACTACGCCATCGGCCTCGCCTCAAGGCCGCTGCCCAAGCTTAGTCTGCGCGGCAACGCCACCTACGACGGCCGCAACGATCAGACCACGCCGCTCGCCCTCCCTTACGTGGTAACCGACACCTTTCCGGGCGGCACAGCGCTCACACCGCGCTACGGCGAGGATCGCGAGCGGCTCGACGGCGGGGCTGATTACGCATTTGCTCGCTGGCTACGGCTGGGGGTCGGCGGGCAATTCCTGGACGTGCGCTACTCGCCCGGACAGGCGTTCGCCCACAGCCAGGACGTCGAGAGCTGGGCTCGCGCCACGATCGCTCCGATCGACAACCTCAGTTTTACGGTCAAGTATGGCGACGGGCTGCGTAAGGCCTCGGCGCTTAACGTGGCAGCATTACCGGCGGGGGAAAACCCGCTGCTGCTCGACTACAACTACGCGCCGCGCGATCGGGTGTTCACCACCCTCACCAGCACCTGGGCGATTACCCCGACGATCAGCTGGGCACTCGAGGGCTATCTTGCCAAGGACGACTATCGATCCTCGACCCTAGGCCTGCTGGCTTCACACGAGCAGCGAGGGTCCACCAATATCACCTGGATGCCGCGCGATTCGCTGAGCGCGTACTTGGATGCCGGCTACCAGCGCCTTTACAACATGCAGACCGGCTACACCGGCGCTGATGCGCCGCCGTGGCTGGTTGCGGATACCGAACGCTACTGGAGCATGAGCGTCGGTGGCCAGTGGACGGCAAGCCAGCGCTGGAGCTTTACAATGGATTATCTGCACGCCCCCTCCTATGGCGACATCGGGTCCGACCTGGGCGGCTTGTCACAAGCCTTTCCGCAGAACTGGAGCCGGCTCGATTCGCTGCGGCTGGGTGTGACCTATCGATGGACTCCCGCCCTGCAGCTGCATCTGCGCTATGAGCACGAGTCCTACAACAGCAGCGACTGGGCGCTCAATGGAGTCGGTCCCGCGACCGTGCCGAATCTGCTGGCGCTCGGCATTCAGCCGTATCGTGACGACGTGAACCTGATCGGACTGACCGCGCGTTACCAGTTCGGGCTGCCCGCGGGCGCGAGCCGGTCGCGATGAGCGCCGATTCAGGCGACGACGGCGAACAGCGGCGAGTTATCGATGTAGATGCGGTAAGCGCATATCTTTGCGCCGCGCATCTCAAATACATTGGCAAATGGTACGGTGACCTTCGATCCATCATGACGGGTGTAGGTCACGGTTCCCTCGCAGGCAACAGTGTCGGTGCCGTGCCACGTCAGCAGAAGCTGGTGATGACAGGAGGCTATCGCCGCAAAAAATGCGCTGACCGCCGCGCCGATCTGTTCCGTGCCGGTGATCATCGGGGCATTCCCGAAGCGAAACTGCGCGTCCGGCGTGAGCAGACTCAGGAAACCCGGCGCGTCGCGAGCGTCGATGACTGCGAACAGACGCCCCCACCATGCGCGATCAGGCTGAAATACATCGTCTGGCACGATTTCCACGCGCCGAGCATACTCGAGGCGACCCACAAGCGCCTGATTACCAATGGGTGATATATGCCGGACACACATCAGTCTCTGGACCAGCCCTCGCCAACGCTCGCTGGCCCCGGCCTGGCAGCGGCGGCACGACGCGCATTTCTGGCCACCCGGCCGCCGTTCTTCACTGCGTCAGTGCTGCCGGTGCTGGTCGGCACCGCGTGGGCAAGCGCGGCTTATCACCGCTTCGATGGCGCCCTGCTGGCACTCGCCCTGGCCTGCATGGTGCTCGCGCACGCGGCAGCGAACGTCTACAACGACGTCGGCGATGATCTGAATGGTGCGGACCCGGACAACACCGACCGCATCTATCCGTACACCGGTGGTTCGCGCTTCATTCAATCCGGTTTGCTGACGCGCGCGCAGATGACGCGCCTGGCGTTGGGGCTGGCGGCCGGCGCACTGGTGATTGGCGTCGTGCTGGCGGGCGCGCGCGGGCCCGGTGTGATCGTGTTCGGCGTGGCGGGCCTTGGCCTCGGTTTGCTTTACTCGTTGCCCGGCGTACAACTGTCCGCGCGCGGGGTCGGTGAGGCGGCGGTGGCGGCCGGCTTTGGCGCGCTGCCAGTCCTCGGTGCCGCCTGGCTGCAGACCGGATACATCGACGCCGGCGCCGCTCTGCTGTGCCTGCCCGTGAGTGCGTGGGCGGCTGCGATTCTGATCATCAACGAAGTACCGGACGTCGACTCTGACCGCAGGGTGCACAAGCGCACGCTCGTGGTGCGATGCGGCGCAAACGGAGCGCGATGGATCTATGCGGGACTGACCGCGATTGCGCTGGCCGCCTCGATGGCGGCCATTGTGCTTCGAGCGTTACCGCGCTGGTATGCCATCCCGGCGCTGGCGCTGGCGGCTCTGGGCGTGCTGGCGCTGAGCGGCATATCATTCGAACGCTCGGCCCGCCGGCGCGTCAAGAAGAGCATCGAGCTGACGCTTCTAGCCCACGTGCTTGGCTGCGTGGCGTTGATCGTTGCCATTTTAAGCGAGCGTTTGCACTAATCTCGTGCGGCATCGACCGGGCCAAGCGCGCTGCTGGCACCGCGATGCGGATTATTTCGGCAGCTTGTTTCCGTTCGCCTTGAATTTCTCACCGAACGGCGTCAGCGGTCCCCCGCCCTTTGCGTTGGTGTGGCAGTCGCCGCAGGCGTTGCCGGTCTGCTTGGCAAATTCGACAGTCGCTGCCGCGGGTCTGGCGAGGATCAATGACGTGGCAGACACGATCACCACCCCGATGACTGCGCCCCAGGTGACGATAAGATTCCTCTTTGCGCTGGCTTCCATGGTCGAATTCTCCTGTGATGGGGCGCCGAATTGGCTGGCACGCACAATGCAAGCACGGCTGCAGGGCGGCGAGCTCCGTCCGGGCATCGAAGCAACTTAAACGGCGGCCCGGGGGCTAGTCTGTGCGGAAGCGTACGTACCAGCTCGTAAATCGATTTCTCAAACGCCAGGCGTTGGCGCAGGTGTTTCCAGATGTTCTCGGCGCGCCGAAGGCCGGCGGAATGGCATTCCACAGTACGGAACTCACACGCTGGCTTCGGCGCCTGTAATGCCGCGAGGCCGGCAACTTGTGCTACGGCGCGCCGTGACGCCGCCGCCGGTTCGCGATGGGCCTGACCGGATCGCCGATTCCGGTCGCAAACTGCCAAAGGCCGTCTCCGAGTGACCTGGTTTTCCGTCTTGGGGAACCTGTCCGGTTGGCCCTACGACGTCTCGGTCTCATCCGGGCCCAAGGCCGCGATGTAGACCAGAGCGGCGACCTTCCGCGTGGTCGGCGGTCCGGACACGACTGCCGGCTCGCGAGAGCCCTGTGTCGACCTTGGATCGTCTGAATTCCAATGAGCTGGTGATGACTCTGGAAAGTGACCGCCAAATTGTCCGGGCTGCGCCGCTCGAACGACGCACATGCGAGTGCTATACCGCGTCAAGAAGGAGTGCGACCGCTTGCTCCTGTAACTTGCGACTTGATCTGGCGGATAAGAGAGGCAAAGTAGACCTCAAGCTGAAGCCGCTGCAGCCATGCAAATTTGCTGCGACCACCTTCGCCGTAGTCAGTTGCTTTCATGCGCAGTTGCCTCCTCAATGGCTCCTGCTGCATGACTGTCGACGTGCCCCCCGGATCGCGCGCGTGTAGCCGCATCGGCGCCGGACTGAATGATGCGCACGTCAAGTACCGGTCTGCCAATGGCGATGCTCATGGCGCGCAGCTTGTCTGTCACCCGTTTTATCAGAACCGATTGAACTTCGGCTCTAAGCGTAAATTTGTCGATCGCAAAATCAATCCCGTAGGCAATTAGGGCCTCATTGAAATCGCTGGCATAGGCGGTCGGGATCGTGTTCAGCGCAATACCGGCAGTGCCTTTCGCTGCGTCCTGGAGCGCGTCGATGACGCAGGCGGTGGGCACCAAATGATCAATCTTAAGCGTGACGGTACAGATATGTGGTTCGTTCAGGCGCCGATGGTTCGTTATAGTGGCCTTTGAGATCACGCTGTTGGGAATAACAACCATATTATTGGATGCAGTCTTGATGCGAGTCGCCCGCCAGTTGATTTCCATCACCTGACCCTCTATCCCATCGGGAATGGTGATCCACTCCCCGGCCCGAAACGGCCGCTCAATATTCAGCGCCAGGCCGGAGAATACGTCGGCAAGCGTATTTTGCAGCGCCAGCCCAAGCACAATTGCCAGCACACCAGAGGTCGCAAGTACGGCCGAGATCGGCTGCTTGAGCACCGTGTCCATGATGCCCACCAGCGCCACGACATAGACCAGCACGGAGGCCATGTCCGCAAACAAGCGTCGCGCGTGTGGTTCGTTGTCATCAGGAAACGCCGTGCGACGTAGAACCAAACCAAGCAGACTAGAGACCAGCCAAGCGCCGAGAATCCACCAAATGATTCCGAACAGCTCGGAGGGCAGACGCGGCACACCGGAGCTCCCCGTGAAGAGATACTGACCGAGCGCGTTGCCCGGCCGCGGGAACAGCGCTGTCATCAGCGTAAGCACGCCCGCGCCCAAAAGCAGGGAACGATAGGAACGGAGTGGCGGCATCCATCCGACAAAAATGAACACGGCCGCAACGACCAAAAGAGACACTTCAATTAGACCTGGCATCGTGCTCACCGAATTTCGTGCGTGCCGACGCTGGAAATCGTCACGCTGCTGATCACGCAAACGATAGTACTGCCGGACCGCCAAGTCCGTGCGTCAGCGCACCGACGTTATCACGTCTCCTCGTCGACGAGCATGCTCTGGACGTGGCCGATCTCACCGTCGCTCGCGTGGACGCAATATTGCAACACCGCGTTGCCGCTGCGCACTTGAGGCTGCTGATTGGCCTCATCCGTTCTTCGGACGCGGTCCGATTGCGACCAGGGATCGTCCACCGCGGTCTCGCGGTTGTGAAAACCGGTCAGCCGGCTCGGGTAAATGCGGCCCGCAAGACAATAGTTAACGGCTGCTCCCGGGACAGTAAACACCGCTTCGCCCGATGGAGGCAATTCGTTGACTTCAGCGGGTGGTCAGGCGCTCCCTGCCACGGCCGGACGTCCTGGCGCCTCTGCTGGCTTGATCGCTCCACTGGGTTTGAGCACCTCATTGCCCGCGACCGCAAGGGCCAGCGTGTTCCCATAGGGATTCATGCTGTCTACCATCGAGCTGGGCATCAGGATCGTCGCCCCTCGCTCCTTCGTGGTCTCATAAATAATGTTCATCGCTCGCAGTTGCAGCGCTTCGGGGTGCCCGGCATAAGTATTGGCGGCCTCGACAAACTGACCCGCGATAGCGGCTTCGGCTGATCCGAGAATCACCCGCGCCTGCTTCTCACGTTCGGCCTGAGCCTGACGCGACATGGCATCCTGCAGGGCAACCGGGATGGCCACGTCGCGGATTTCCACCGAGCTCACCGATATGCCCCAAGGTGCGGTCTTCTGACCAATCTCCATCTTGAGTTGCTCGTCAGCATCCTTGCGATCCGAAAGCAGCGCGGCCAGCATCGAGGACCCGATCATCTCGCGCAGCGAGGTCTGTGCAACTCTGTCGATCGCTTCGCGATAGTTGGTGATCGCCAATGCGGCCTTCTCGGCGTCGTGAACGTGCCAGAAGATAATCGCGTCAACGTTAACCGGGACCGTATCCTTGGTCAGCGCCTGCTCGGCGTTGAAAGCGGTTGTCTGGATACGCCCATCAATGACTGCGATCACTGAATCTATGACCGGTATGATTGCGAACAGGCCTGCCCCGCGGACGCTTTGCAGCTTTCCCATGCGCAGGATCACGAATTTCTGCCAAACGTTGGCCATCTTCAGCGACAGCGCAATAACGGCGGCGACCGCGAAGCACCCAACCCCGACATAGAGATGACCAAGGTAACCTGCGGCGACGCCCCCGACAATGCAGGCGAAAACCAGAAATGAGGTGACGGGATTCATAATTCACTAATCCTTACGCAAGGTTGCAACGCATGAACTCTGCGCGCCCGCGTGACTTGCGTCGGTGCGCTGGCGCACCCAAGAAGTTAACGGGGGTATCTGTCTCCGGACGGAGCGTTCATCGGAACTAGGCAGCCTCTGCCCAGCGATCACGCCACGCAGGCGACAGCGCGACAGCGCGACAGCACCATCGGCAAGCGAAGGAATTGCCCGGTGCAGATCATCATGGTGCGTAGCCCCAAGCCATGCAATGCGGCAATTTCAGAGAGTGTGCCCACCCAGTGGCGAGATCGTTCAGGTTAGCGGGAGCACCAGGCCGCCCTCAGTGCCCCGCATTGCCAGGATCCGAGTGACCGCGTGAATGGCGCGCCTCGCGGGCAGCCGGGTCCTGACGGTAGAACTCTTGCAACAGCGAGTACAGCTCTGGGTGGTGCCGTTTCATCTGCAGCGGCTTGTCGAAGAAGCACTCTGTGATTACCGCGAAGAATTCCCCCGGATTGGTGGCCCCGTAGGCATCCAGAAGCGTGCGCTTTCCCTTCGAGGCGCAGCGGCGCAGCGCGTTGTACTCGCGCGTGCAGACCGAGACCCAGCGCTCATAATGCGCGCGCTCAGCCAAGGGCGGCGTGCCGTCGACGCAACCGTCGAGCATGTCCAGTTTGTGGGCGAACTCGTGATAGACAACATTGTGGCCCCGCTCGGGGTGGAGGGCACCGCGCTGCACGGCGTCCCAGACCAGCACAACTGGACCATGCAGGATTGACTGGCCGTAGATCGGAACCCCCGGCTCCTGCGTCGTGATCCCGAAGGAATTCGCCGAAAGCTGCCCAGGCGCGACGACAGTGGAGCGATAAACGCAGATCGTCTTTACGTTGCTATATAGCATGTGATCCAGACCGAGCAGCAGAAGGCACGCCAGCCCAGCAATCGTGACCTGAATCTCGTCAGTCAGCTCCAATCCGCCGCAGGCGTCCCATTGCTTCTCCGAGACGAAGACCTGGACGAGCGAGCGCAGGTGGATACGCTCCGCGTCGTCTAGAAACTTCCAGTGCGCGACGTTCCGCTCGAGGATCGCATTCCAACTCTCGGGAAAGGGGTGTTCCAGGATATGGCGCCGGTTGCGTGCCTGCGACCATGCAAACATTGGGTTCTCTCTCGCTTTAGACCCCGACCCTTTGATAAAGACTTAGATCAGATCTGTTCGTCGCACCCGGCGCCGTGCCCTAATGGTAATTCGGCGACGCCTCGAAGCGTCGCCGTACCAGAATTCTTTGCTCTCGAGGCGATGATCCGACTACTTGCCGGCTGGTGCGACGCCTGCGCCGGCCCCATTATGGGCCGCTGTTGCGTGCAGCGTCCCCTTCGCGCCAGCCTGTGTCGACATGTCATTTTTTGCACCCTCGTGAGTGCACGCCGCTGTGCAAACATGTTCTGCGGATTTCGGATCAACCGCGCGTGCATCTTTGGCAATTTTGCCTTCCGGAGACTGGGCGTGCCCGGAATCCGGCGCCGCGTCTTTCGGCATGTGTTTGGTGTTAGATGAGTTCATTGTGACCTCGCCCGTGATTATCATGAATTGCGGAGCTTAACCTCACAGCCGCGGGACGTCCGTGCGCCAGCACGCTTAGGCTATCGCGTTCATCGTGCAGTAGAATTCCCTTTATCGATCGGACTTTAACGTTGCATTAGCGTCATTTTAATCTTCGGCGCCTACACTGTGATTTGATGGGGGCGTTCGTCCCCCTCAATCGCCTGGCATATCGATTGTCGCGATCTGCGATCCCTCGGTATCTTCGACGCATATCGAACAGGGAGCAGCCATCGAACCGGAGCTGCGCCCGACTCGGGGCTCGCCCGTGAGCTTTGGATTGGCCAGATTGCTAATGGACTCTTCGTATCGATGGTCAATGCCGGTAGCTGCGCGTGGCGATCGTGTGCTCCAGGCATGAGGCACAATGCTGAATGTGTACGTCAACGAACAGACCCGAAGCAGTCCTTGTTACACCATCAGGATCTGTCATCTCTACGGAAGGTTGCGAAAATGAAATATGTAATAGCTTGCCTCGTTTGCGCCACGTTACTTGGATCCGTTGCGGTCATGGCGGCCGACGACTCCACCTCAGACAGTGCACAGGCAATGGAATTCGTGAAGGAAGCCGCCATCACAACCGAAATTAAGACCAAGCTTGCTGCGGAGAACATAACCAGCCTAGAGCGTATTCATGTAGACACCGACAAGGATGGCGTCGTATGGCTGTCCGGCACCGCCAGCACGCGGAAAGCGGCACATAAGGCAGTGTCGATTGCGCGCGATACCGAGCACGTTAGGGACGTCCATAGCGATATCACAGTCAAAAGCGCCAGCTGATGTCGTGACAGCGGCGGCAGGCGTCGATATATACGGCGCGCCACCACCCCAAGGGCGGGCGAGCGCCCGAGAGTCGGGTGTTTATGCACGTGAGCGGCTCTGCATCCCGTCGTCCGACGGGACGCAACCGGCTTGGGAGCCTACCTGGCGAGTCTTACCTCATCCGCCCAATAGCCGGCACGTTTGTAATGCTTATGCAGGCTGATCTCCTCGCCTCGATCGAGCGTCGCCACTGAATGATACGGCGGAGCATCCTTAACCGACTCCCGGTTCAGGTTGACTGAGACCGTATGCTCGGACCAGCTCACGTGCTGGATCCATTTTGGCGCGATGAGCACCTGGTGCCCGAGCCACCAATTGCTGGTGTCCACAATGAGATATCGAATGGCCCAGGTTTCATCGTCGAGGAGCAGCCCTTGGACGTGACCGATGCCACCATCGCTCGCCTCGATGTGATACTTCATCACCGCTTTGCCGCTGCGCAGGTGCGCATTGTCATTCTCGTTCTGGCTGGCCTCACGCGCTACCCGAGCCAGCTTCGCCTGCGCTGTGAGGTATTCGGCACCGGACCCGGCGAAGCCACCGCTTGTTAGCATAGCGCCAGGATAGGCTCCTCCACCCCAGAGTCCGGCACCGCCCCAATAGTACGGGTAGTAACCGTAATAGCCGAAATATTCCATCTCGTGCTGTCGCGAGACGGGTTTGTCGGTGTCAATGTCGGGGCTATTCTTGACCTGCTCTCGGGTGATCGACACGGGAAGTACTTTGTCCGTCCAGTTTGGCTGCCCGATGGCGACTGGCGAAATCAATACCTTGCGACTCGACAGCCAAGTGGCCGCCTCGACGACGAGGTAGCGGACAACCCACGTTTCGTCATCGAAATAGAAATCCTGCACATGCCCAATGAGGCCGTCGGTCGCACGGATCGCATAACCCTCAAGATCGTTCAAGCTGCGTAACATAGTTCATTCTCCGCCGAGAGCATCCAGCCGAAAGGCATTCGACAAGAACGCTATTCCTGCTCTCCCCGGCCCGATGACGAGTGCATTAGAAATCTCAGCGATTCTCGGGCACGGGCGGCGCTGGCGTCTGTGCGATAGCGCGCACGGCCTCACTCTGATATCTCCGATTGCCGAGCTGCTAATTGTGGACCGCTGCTCGGCGGCAAAGACTGCGGCGAAACGATGTGCTCAGTCGCTACATTCGCACCGTTTGCCTGCGCTGGCGCCGGCTGGCTTGCTACTACCTCCAGATCACTCATGCTGCGTAACATGTTTGTTTCTCCTTGTCAGAGCATCCGACAACGGATGTTCGACACATTGCGGACATCGGACGTGTTTACTCCGCTGCGACGCCCGAACTCCATAGCTCGGTCAGTGCACCGGCAATGCTCCAATGCTACGCGCAGTGTTGAGATAGATCAGTGCGCTGGCGCACCCAGATGGCGCCGCTTTTCGGCCGTTGAGCCGGCGAGTACAGCTGCCAACGATTGCCGTATGCCCTTGATTTACCCACCTCAGCGATCGGTGTTCTGAAGGTGCCGCTTGGCGTCCGTCGCTCGCCCCGCGACGAGATAGAGAACGATCGACAAGTTCACAAGCAGCAGAGCAAGCCGTATCGCGCTGAGATGGCGCAGCAGTGCGACGAATTCGAGTGGCAAGAGAAGCGCGGTAGCGTAGACGACCAGGCGCCTGCCCCAGTGATAGCGACGGTAGAGCGCCCAACTTTCGACACAGGACAGTGCGCCGTCGAGGAATAGCGCGCATACCACGACCAGCAAGTTCCGCGCGGTTGCAGCGCGAATCATTCGCTCAGCGAGCGCAATGCTCCAGGTTTCAACCACATGGCGTCGAATGAAAGTCGCAGCAGCGTTCAGCTCCCTGGTCAAGTCAGTCAAACCGATGAGCCATAGGCAGGCGCCGACTAAAACTTCGGCCACTGCTGTCGCCAGTTTGTAGGCAATGATGAGCCCGACGCCCCGCGAGTGCTCGCGCGGCCGGGTCGCCGAATCGGCTTCGGTGGGCATCGTCATGGCGTCACATTGGTGTCCCCACTCCCCGGATCGTGCCCAGCGCTTTCACGCGTGGACGCTTGGCGACGCGGCAGCCTAAAGGCTGGCGGCACCGGATTTAAAGCGGACCACCGCGCCCTGCATCCACAGGTACTGACTCTGGAGTCCTTAATGGGCTTCGTTCGTGCGCTGGCGTACGGAGATAAAATGCAATTGAGCGCAACCTTCGAGAATCACCAGTACGGGCCGGAATAGGCGGGCTTCCCACTCCATTCTGAATGACCGGGAGGTGTTCGGCACGTTATTCGCTATCGGCTGGCAACGAGCCATATTCGGCGATTACCCCAGAATGCGTTGATGTCAGATACACCTCTCTATCCGCTGCGATTCGACCCGATCTTCGAGTATCGGCTTTGGGGTGGTCGGCGTTTGGCCAGTCTTTCGACCACGCCGCTCCCGGGGTTTGGACCGATCGGCGAGGCGTGGATTTTAAGCGACCGCGAGGCGCATTGCAGCGTGGTGGCTGATGGAGTTCTGAAGGGCACGACTATCCGACAATTGATGGAGCAGTCTCGTGAGCGCGTGCTGGGCAGATTCTCCGGGCACTGCAGTCGCTTCCCTCTACTTTTGAAGTTCCTCGATGTGGCAAAGAGGCTCTCAGTCCAGGTGCATCCCTCTGATGGCCACAAGGACCTCATTCCGTCCGGCGACACTGGAAAAGACGAAGCCTGGGTAGTCCTTTCGGCCGGGCCCGACGCTCGTATCTATGCCGGCTTGCAAGCGAGTAGCAACGCGCGGGGCCTGCGGCGGGCTATCGTCGCCGGAACCGTACCTGGCCAGTTGACGAGCTTCGCACCACAACCCGGCGATGGTGTCTTCATACCGGCTGGGACGGTTCATTCCTTGAGCGACGTGGTGGTATTTGAAGTGCAGGAAAATAGCGATGTCACATTTCGTCTCTACGACTGGGATCACGTCGATCCCAGGACTGGTCAACCGCGACCCCTGCAGGTGGATCAGGCATTGGCCTGCATCAATTTCAAGCAAGGTGCCATCTGCCCGGTGACACCGTTGAAGGAGGAGACGCGACCGGTCCTACGGGAGAACCTCATTCATTGCGATCACTTCGGCGTGACGCGACTCACTGGAGAAATCCCGTTTGTCGTTGGCAAAGCTGGAATGCCTCGGGTGCTGGTATGCCTCGCAGGCAACGCTCAGTTGGAGCATGCCGGCATCGATTATCCCATCGGCAAAGGCGACCTGCTTCTATTGTCGGCAGAGGTCGGGACATGCTCCTGCCGGCCGCACGGTGTCACGAGCGTATTGGAGATTTCGCTGCCGGAAGTTGCATAGCGGCATGAAAGCTCTTGTTGTCTTTGACCTGGATGGCACGCTCGCCGAAAGCAAGTCGCCCATCGATGCCGAGATGGCGAACCTGTTCAATTCCCTTGTCGGCATCGTGAAGGTAGCCGTCATTTCCGGCGGCGCGTGGCGACAATTCGAACAGCAGCTGCTTTCCCATCTCTCGCGCGGCGACGGGCTGAAGAACCTGTCTCTGCTGCCGACTTCCGGCACGAAGTTCTATCAATATGACTCCGGCTGGACTGCGCTGTATTCGGAGGATTTCACCGCGGCCGAAAAAGGCAAGATCATTGATGCGTTGCGTCAGGCAACCGCGCCATCGCAGCGCGAGGTGCACAAGGTCTGGGGCAATGTTATTGAGGACCGTGGAAGCCAGGTCACGTTTTCAGCCCTGGGACAACAGGCGCCGTTGGAACAGAAGGCGAAGTGGGATCCTGATTTTGCCAGGCGCAAGAAGATTAAGGCGCTGCTCGACACGCTAATCCCGGAGTTTTCCGTGCGCCTGGGAGGCGCGACCTCTATCGATGTGACCCGGCATGGCATCGACAAGGCCTACGGCATTCGAAAACTGCGCGATGTGCTTCACATCGCGATCGACCAGATGATCTTCATTGGGGATGCTGTGTTTCCGGGCGGCAACGATTTCCCGGCCAAACAAGCGGGTGCACTGACTATTGCTGTTAAAGATCCTCATGAGACCAAGCGTGTGATTGAAGCCATCATTGCCTGTCTGACAGACCATCGATGAACGGCTTTCAACTGCAGCGCCTGGGGCAGATCATGGCGCCGCAGCTCGGCAATCCGCAGGAGGTGGAAGGAGTTCTGAACCCGGCCGCCGCCCGGGGTCCAGATGGCAATCTCTATCTGTTTCCAAGACTGGTCGGGCACCGCAACTATTCGCGCATCGGCATTGCGCGCGTCATTTTCAACGACGCCGGCGATCCCTGCGACGTTGCACGGATCGGCATCGCGCTCGAGCCGGAAGCGGACTACGAACGGCGATCAGACGGCGGCGGTGGCTGTGAGGATCCCCGTATAACGTTCGTCGAACCACTGCAGCGCTACGTGATGACGTACACCGCGCTTTCGCCCATCGGCCCGCGTATCGCGCTGGCGATCTCTTCCGACCTTTTCCATTGGAAAAGAATCGGACTCGCGCGCTTTGCGCCGTACGACGGAATCGATTTCGTCCATGTGGACAACAAGGACGCCAGTCTGTTTCCGGTGGCCATTGCCAATCACGCCGGCAAAATGCAGCTGGCGTTGCTGCATCGCCCGCTTTTTCCCGGCACTCGTCCAGAAGAAACCGCCCGACATACCGGGCCGCGCGAATTGAGTCTCGACCATGAGAGCATCTGGATATCTTACTGCCCAATGCCCTCACCGGGAGCCGAGCCTGAGCACCTGGGCCTGTTCAACTCACATCACCGCCTAGCCGCTCCGATTGAGCCATGGGCCAGACTGAAAATCGGCGCCGGCACTCCCCCCATCCTGACCCGGCATGGCTGGCTCGAGATCTACCATGGCGTGGGTGAAGTGAGAGGTCGGGCCAATGAGTCATATCATTTGTGCTACTCGGCGGGAGTGATGGTGCTCTCCAAAGAGCATCCCAGTGAGATCCGCTATCGTTCGGCGGAGCCGATATTGGTACCGAACCTGCCGCAGGAGCAGAGCGGAACCGTAGCCGATGTCGTGTTTCCCACCGGCATCGACCGGCGTGACGATCTTGGTTCGCCGGATCGGTTCGACATCTATTACGGCATGGCGGACGACCGTATCGGCGTGGCGCGACTCGATTTACCGGATGCATTGCCGTCGGGAGGCGTTGGCGCCCAGCCTAAAGGAAAGGTGTAACGACCCTACGACATTTAAGTGAGCGTGCGCGGCGGAAACATTGACTTGCGCGATCAGCTATCGAGATTGGCTTCCTACTCAGTGCCCAACATGTGGGTAAATGAAAGGTGGCCAAGGCCCCTGGAATGAGCTTCTCGTTCTGAGCGATCCTCATCTGGCGCGACGCATGGGGCGCGAGTAGGAGACGATCGATGTCTGTCGAAGCAGGACGAGGTTGAGCTGAAGGCGCTCGTCCTGCGCCGCTATCCGTGCGGCCGTGTGCGTGGAATTGCCCATAACGAAGTCCTCCGGCAGATTCATCTGCCTATAAGAGGCTGCAGGGAGGCAAAAGGATTCGCCGCTGCACGCCGTCCGGCTTTCAACCTTTTGCGAACCATCGCGCAATCCAGAAATCGAGCGAGGCCCGGCCGGGCCCGAGGGCGATGATGGCCGTGGCAAGCGCCGCCCACGGCAGATGGAAGTTGGCCCAGCCCTCGGGCACCGTGAGCTGGATCACCGCGGTCATGGCGAGGAGCCCGAGTGCGCTCAGGCGCGTGGCCAGTCCCACGATCAGGAGGCAGGGCAACAGGATCTCGGCGACGCTATCAATCCAGGCGATGACATCGGGTGCCGGAAAGCCGTATGTGTGGCCGAATAGATGGAGCTTGAACTGCTCCTCGAACAGGAATTGCGCGGCCGGAGAGAGGGTGAGGAAGCCGTCCCACTTCGTGAGTCCCGAGCGCAGAAACGGCACCGCAAGCGCGATGCGAGCCAGCGGCGGAGCGATGGCACCGGCTGCGCAGGCCAACCAGGCGATCAGACCCCTCACTGCGCCCGTGAGGAGCGCCTGCCTAGAGGATGGTTCAGAACGTGTGAGGGTCGGACCCATGGTGAGCTCCGGGCTCGTGCGGGCAGAGGCGAAAATCGATGAAAAGTCCGGCGTCGAGCAATGCGGTGAGATGACCCGTCAGGTCAAATGACGGACACACTTCCATGGCCGCGGCAGCGGCCTGCCCGAGCGGGCGCCCAGCGGCGAGCGCTGCGAGCAGCTCTGCCGCGCCCGGGGGGATGGCCCGCACCTCGACCTCGGCTTCGGCGCGCAGTACGAGGGCATCTTCGCCCCCTGCCGCCGGATCCACCGGCCCAGCAATGTCGTCGCCGATATTCATGCGCCAGATCGTGAGCGCCGGAAACGACGAGCGCACCAATCGAAGTGACGGGTGCGCCGTGAAGCAAATGTCGTCGGCGCGGTCGCTGGGTACGTCCGCGAGTGACGCCGGATCCAGCGCGGCGGCATCGGCGGCGTGGTACGCCTCGAGCCAGGCTCTCTCGATGCGCGCCACGTCGGGCAGATACGGAAGTGAGGCGAGCGGCTCGAATTGCGCCAGGAACTCAGGAAATGTGGTGCCATATTCCAGCAACACCGGCGAGGCGGGGGGCTGCTGCGCGATGTAGATCGGCGCGAGCGCTCGGAAATACTCCTCGCCGACGATCCGGCAGACGGCCGGGAAACTCTCCCGGAGCGCCTCGGTGAGGCTGGCAACGACGTTGTTCCGGTAGACGGCAAAGCGCTTGTCGTCTGGCTTGCCGTCCGGACCGACGCATCCAGCCGGCACCGGCCGCCGCGGATCGAGCAGCGCTGCGGTAAATTCCTGCTGCCGTTCAGCCAGCCGTGGCATGACGTCGCTCCGGCTCCTGCAGGCTCGATCGTGTGGCCGCCGAAAGCACCACCTGCGCATGATCAGCCTCGGCCTTAAGCTGCGACCACGGCGGCACCTTCGTGTCCCACTCGATCAGCGTCGCCGTCGGCCCGAGCTTGTCGATAGCCAGGCCGTAGAGAGCCCAGACCACATCCGCGACAGCGCGATCGTGTGAATCGATCAACAGCGGCCGGCCGGCCTGATCAAGATCTGGCGCATGTCCGGCGAGATGGATCTCGCGCACGTGCGCCAGAGGAAACTCGCTGATGTAGCGCACGGGGTCCCATTGCTGATTCGTGCACGCGACATAGACGTTATTGACATCCAGAAGCAGGCCGCAGCCCGTGCGCCGCACGATCTCGCCGATGAAATCGAGCTCCGAGTACGTGCTTTCCTCGAAGGCCACGTAGGTGGAGGGATTTTCGAGCAGCATCTGCCGGCTGAGCGCTTCCTGCACGTGATCGATATGCTCGCTCACCCGCGCCAAAGTCTCGGCAGTGTAGGGCAGCGCGAGCAGGTCGTTCAGAAACACCGACCCATGTGTCGACCAGGCCAGATGCTCCGAGAACGCCATCGGCTCATAGCGCCGGATGAGTCGATCGAGCCGCTGCAGATGCTTAACGTCGAGCGCCTGGTCCGCCCCGATCGACAACCCCACCCCGTGGAGCGACAAGGGGTAGCGCTCGCGGATCATCGTGAGGTAGCGATGGGGCGGCCCACCCGCTCCCATGTAGTTTTCCGCGTGCACCTCGAAGAACCCCACGTCCGGCGTCGATTCGAGAATCGGCCGGTAGTGCTCAGCCTTGAGGCCGACGCCCGCCCGGGCCGACACTCGACCGCAAGCTCGGCCCGGGCTACTCCGTTCCCAGTGGGGCATACGTGGATGGGGCAGATCCCCCGTCCTCAGCTCGCCTTCTGCGTCAGGCTTCCCAGACCGTTCGGCGTCTTGATCTGCGTACAGGTCCCTTTGGGCACGAGCTTGAAGGCGTTGCCGGCATAGCTGACCGTGCTGGTACCGGCACAGGTCGTGCCCGGGCCGGCAAAGCAGTCGTTCTTGCCGGCGAGCGCCACGCCCCAGCACTGATCGAACTTGCCGGTCTTCATCTCCTTCATGGTCATCGCCTCCTTGTCCTTCATCATCTTCATTTGCTCGGCGCTCATATTCTCCGCGCCGAAGGCCGGCGTCAGAGTCCCCAGAGCTGCCGCTAGGGCGCCGGCAACCAATATGGACGCGTTTCGATTCAACATGTGTGGTTCTCCTGAAATGAAATTACGGATACTCGACATATTTCGCTCGCCGCGGTGGGAAGGTTACATGGGCCGCGCTTTGCGGCGTCTCGTGTCGCTCAGCCGTGCCGCGGAGGCTCGGGAGTGACTTTTTGCAAAACTAAGTCGCTGACCGCGAATCCTTTACAGCGATCCTCGCCTCGAACTATACACCGGGACTTTAGATCTGCACGGCGACTTGCGTGACGTCCAGTTGGTATTGCCGCGCTCTCGGTCCGATTCAAGATTTCGCTTCGCGGATGCTTTGGATTTGGGGGAACGACAGATCCCGTGTCGAGTCCACACCGCAGGTATTTCAAAGGCGTTGCGCTGAATCATATACCACGCGAGGACGCAATGACCTGAAGTCCGGTCGAGTAGCCCAGCGGGATCTCACCACCAGGCCCTCCGAGAACCGGACGTGAACCTCTCGATTCATCCGGCTCCTATCATCCAACCGCCACCCCGACGATCCAATGAGCAAAGAGCGAAGGTTGCCGGGCTTTCACCCGGTGTAACCAACCCCACGCCTGCCCGTGATGGCCTCGGAGTCGTAGATATTTCCGTTTCGCCCAACGCACAAGAAAGTCGTCGAGCGTGCGCAGCGCGCAACGAAGTGCCGAGGGGTAAAATTGCCCGTAGTAG
>Ga0182030_10001220_pt1 | contig 52417 bp, 54 predicted proteins | sample 812S3MmetaG_FD_121299 | JGI IMG/M metagenome (GOLD analysis project Ga0182030, IMG submission 121299) | Permafrost microbial communities from Stordalen Mire, Sweden - 812S3M metaG (Illumina Assembly) | ecosystem: Environmental > Terrestrial > Soil > Wetlands > Permafrost | place: Sweden...
GACCTGCACGGCGACCTACACGACCACCCAGGCCGACGTGGACCGCGGATCGCTCCAGAACACCGGCACGGCCACGGGCACGCCACCGAGCGGGCCCAACGTGACGGCCCAGTCCTCGGTGTGGATCCCTGCGGTGCAGACGCCGTCGATCTCGGTGATCAAGTTGGCCGACGTTCCCACCGTGAGCACCGTCGGCCAGGTTGTGACCTACAGCTTCACGGTCGCCAACACCGGCAACGTGACGCTCTCCAACGTCGACATCACGGACGCGCAGGCCTCTCCGTCGCTCGCCTCCAGCCTCGGGACCATCACCTGCGTCACGGGCACCAACGGGTCCATCACGCTGGCACCCGCGGCGACTGACACCTGCTCCGCTCCCTACACGGTGACCCAGGCGGACCTGACCAACGAGTCCATCACCGACACCGCCACCGTCACCGGTCAGCCGCCGAACCAGTTGCCCCCGGTGACCGACACTTCCACGTTCACCCTTTCGGTGACCAGCGTCAGCGTCGTGAAGTCGGCCAGCCCGAGCGGCGGGGTCGTCGCCGGATCGGCCACCCCGATCGTCTACACGCTGACGGTGACGAACACGGGCTCCGCCACGACGACCGCTCCGATCGTGGTGACCGACGCGGCCCCGGTTGGCACCACGCTGGTGGCGGGTTCGCCGACGTGCGCCAAGGGTGGGCCACCGAGCTGCACGGTCACGGTGAGCAACGGCACGATCACCTGGACGATTCCGGCCGGCGTGGCGCCCGGTGCGTCCTACACGCTCACGTACCTGGTGACAGCCGACGCCACGGACGCCACGGGGGTTATCACCAACACGGCTTCGTGGAGTGGCCCGGGCTGCAGCGCACCCGTGACGACGACCTGCCCCACCAACACCGTCACGACGCCCGTCACGGCCGCGCCCGTCACCACTCCCGCGGTGACGACCGCGATCACCGCGAGCACGCCGCCACCCAGCACGCCGCCGAAGGCTCCGACGCCGACACCGGCGCTTGCGTTCACTGGCGCTCCCCTGACCCGGGAGTGGATCTTCGGTGTCGGCGAAGTGCTGATCGGCGCCGCACTGCTCGCCGCCGCCCGTTGGCGTCGGCGCAGCCCTCGGGTCGTCGCAGCGGAGGTCTGACCCCCGGGGGAGGGGGTCACTCGGGAGGCAGTGATCTCCTTCTGGGCGGGAGTGATCCCGCTCAGAAGGAGATGCCCGAGAGCTCCGGGATGGTCGCCTCGGCCTTCGCCCGTGCCGCGAGCCAGCGCTCCCGCGCCACTGACCGCCCGGTGTCGTCGCCGTCAGGCTCGACCGTGCGGCGCGGCGTGAACGTGGTCGCCAATTCCTCGGTCGACCCGTAGGTGCCGATAGCCAGGCCGGCCAGGAGGCCTGCACCGAGCGTGGTGGCCTCCAGGACCGGGGAGATCTCGACGGGCCTCCCGATCGCATCGGCCAGTGCCTGGACGAACACCGTGTTCTCGGACATGCCCCCGTCGATGCGCAATGACTCGATCGCATGGCCACTGTCGCTCTCCGACGCGTCGACCAGGTCTGCGCCGCGATGCGCCACCCCTTCGAGGACGGCCCGGACGATCTCCGGACGACCCGACCCTCTCGTCAGCCCCACGATGGTGCCCCTCGCCCCGAAGTCCCAGACCGGGGTACCCAGCCCGAGGAGCGCCGGTACGAACCAGACGTCGCCGGAGGACGCGCACTGCCGGGCGACGCTCTCCGACTCGTGGGCCGTGGCGAGGAGGCCAAGGTCGTCACGCAGCCACTCGATGCAAGTGCCGGCGGAGAGCATCACGGCCTCGGTGCCCCACGTGGCGTGCCCACCCACACGGAAGGCGACGATCGGAAACGTGCCGGCGCCACCCCGCGCCGCCCCGTCGGGGCCAGGGCCGGTACCGGTGCACTGATCGAGCATCCCTCCGGTGCCGAAGGTCGCCTTGGCCAATCCGGCGAGGGTGCAGCCCTGGCCGACGAGGGACGCCTGCTGGTCACCCGCCATCCCGCAGATCGGCGGTGCGCCCGGGAGTGCGGTCGCGGGACCGATCGCCCCGGAGGAGTCGACCACGGTCGGCATCATGGGCGAGGGGATCTTCAGCTTCTCGAGCAATGGCTCGTCCCACCCGATAGTGGCGGGGTCGATGAGCGCGGTCACGCCGGCGTTGGTGGCGTCCGTGACGTGGAGCGCATCGGCTCCCGACGCCGCGCCGCCCGAGAGTGTCCAGGCCACCCAGCTGTCCACTGTGCCGAAGCAGAGCTCACCCTGCTCGGCTCGCGACCGCTCGGGGTCGACCTCGTCCAGGATGGCCATCACCTTGGTGGCCGACGCGTTGGGGGCGAGGCGGATTCCCTCGCCCTGGAGCACCAGACAGGTCCCGACGGTTCGCAGGTCCTGCCAACCGATGCCCGGGGCGACGGGCTTGCCGCTCGAGCGCTCCCAGACCACGCTCGAGGCCCGCTGGTTGGCGATGCCGACGGCCGCGACCGGTCCGCCGTCCGCCAGGGCCGCCGCCGCCACGGTGAGGACGGCGTCGGCCATCTTCGCCGCGTCGAATTCGACGAGGCCCGGAGCCGGAGTGTCGGGCAGGAGCGCCACGTGGTGTTCGTGCTCGATCGTCGCATCGGGCCGCACGATCGCGGCGCGCACACCCGACGTGCCCACGTCCACGACCAGGACGCTGCCCCCCGGTTGGCTCATGCCCAGGGTGCCGGACCGAAAGGAGAGGAGAGGCCGAACTTACCGGGGTTCAGGATCCCCACCGGGTCGAACGTCGACTTCAGGCGGCGGAGGACCTCGAAGCCCGGGCCGAGGGCGCGGGGCAGGAACCGGGAGCGGTTGAGCCCGATGCCGTGATGGTGGCTGATCGCCGCACCGTGGGCGGACGTTGCGTCGATCACGGCGTCCCAGGCCTCGCGGTAGTAGTGCTCGCGCCACTCGCCGTCGTCCTCGGGGCCACGCCCGCCGAACGTGAAGTACAAGCATGCTCCGTCGCTATAGGCGTGGGACTGGTGCGCCGACGCGGCGAGGGTGCCCTCAATGGACGTCAGTGCGGAGATCACCTCGGTGAAGAGGCCGGGCAGCGCGGCCCACGGCCCGGACACCTCGGCGGTGTCGACGACGATGCCACCGCGCCACAGTGGCGCCAGTGCCGACACGTCGTTGCGGTGCCCGAGCCAACGCTCGACGAGCTCGCGGTCGAGGGTGAGGACGTTCGCCGCGCCGCATTCGTCGTCGACGATCGCCAGTGTGGCCGACAGGATGGCGGGGTCGGCCTCGTCGAGGACGATGAGCACATTGGTGTCGGGCTGATCGAAGTTGCGAGCCGACTCCGTCTGGTCGTAGAGGCGCAGGACCGCCGGCGTCGCTCCCCGGCGCAGGATCTTGCGGCAGGCCTCGAGACCGTCGGTGAACGTCTCGAAGCCGAAGGCGCGACGCTCCTGGGCCGTCGGCCGGGGGTGGAGGCGGAGGCGGGCCTCGGTGATCACGCCGAGCGTGCCCTCGCTCCCCACGAAGAGCTGTGTCAGGTTCGGCCCCGTGGCCGCACGGGGCCCGTGTCCCTCCGTACGCACGATGCGGCCGTCGGCCAGCACGACCTCCAGGCCGACGACCATGTCCTCGATCTTCCCGTACCGGGTGGAGTACTGCCCCGCCCCCCGGCAGGCCAGCCAACCACCGACGGTCGACAGGTCCATCGACTGCGGCCAGTGGCCGACCGTGTAGCCGTCACCGACCTCTCCGAGCGCCGCCTCGAGGTCGGGTCCGAAGGTCCCGGCACGGACGTCCGCCGTGAGGGATGTCTCGTCGACCCGTACGACCCCTTCCAGACCGGTCATGTCCAGGGCCACGCCGCCGTGCACCGGGATCGACCCGCCGCACACTCCGCTACGTCCCGCCGCCGCCGTCACGGGGATCACGGCCTCGTTGCAGGCCGCCAGGACTTCGGACACCTGCGTCACCGAGGCGGGCCGGACGACCACCGCCGGCCGCTGCGGGACGGCGCCCTCGGCCGCCCAACCGATGGCCAACGGCCACCAGTCGCGTCCCGCCTCGGCCCTGGCATCGTCGTCGACCACGATGGTGGCTCCGCTTGCCCTGATGCGGTCCAGGACGGCAGCGGGCACGTCGACCGTCGTCGCGCCCAGGCGATCCGTGACGCGCGCGCCCGGCGCGTCAATGGGGGTGACGGGTGTGGGGGTGGTCACGGCAAATCGAGTCCGGCGGTCAGGAGCTCCTTCTGGGCGGACTCGACGTAGCGGGCGGCCTGGTCGGCCGCCTCCCGATCGTCCCAGCCCATGTCTGGCGCGATCAGTGCGGCGACCTCGGACGCAGCATCCATGCTGGCGTGCGCCCGTTGGATAGTGGCGCGCGTCCGCCGCGTCAGGACATCGTCAAGGGTCTGGGCCATCTCCTCGCGGGCGGCGTACACCAGCTCGGCGCCGGTGTAGGGGAGTCCCGCGACTGCCGGCTCGAGCAACTCGGGCCGGCCAGCCGCGACGGCGAGCACGGCAGCGGCCTCGGTGCCGTAGCGGCCCAGGAGTCTCGCCTGGGGTTGGGCCCGGGCCACGGGGTCCCGCGTCCGGGTCGTCGCTCCGATGAGCGGAAGGGACTTCGTCACGCACCGCCGGCGCCGGGGGGACTCACCCAGATGCGTGACCACCGCGTCAACGGTGTCCTGTGCCATCTTGCGGTACGTCGTCAGCTTGCCGCCGGTCACGGTCACGACCCCGTGCGCCGACACGCGAACGGTGTGGCGGCGGGACAGGTCGGAAGTGCGCTCCGAGACGTGCTGACCCTTGGTCGGCCGGGCGAGGAGGGGACGCAGTCCCGCCCAGACCCCAGTCACGTCGGCACGTGTGAGATGCGACGTGGTGACGTTGTTGGCGGCCTCGAGCAGGTAGTCGACGTCCTCGGGTGTGCACGCCGGATCGTCGAGCGGGCCCGTGTAGTCGGTGTCAGTCGTGCCGAGATAGACGAGGTCGGTGCCGGGCCAGGACACGACGAAAATGGAGCGCTTGTCCTTCGGCACCGGGATGACAGCGGCGATGTCGCAGGGCAGCCGCTCGGCGGGCACGGTGATGTGCACGCCCTTGGCGGGTCGGATGGCGTGGGGGTCCGCACCCTCGTCGAGCGCGCGTATGGCGTCGGCCCACACGCCGGTCGCGTTCACCACCACCTTGGCCCTGATCCGGAGCTCTTCGGCCTCCCCGCCGACCGGGCGCACGATCGCCCCGTCGGCACCTCCGTCGGCACCCATGGTGAGTCGGGTGACCGGGCTGTAGTTGACGATCGCTGCGCCGTACTCGAACGCCGCGGTGCGGAGAAGCTCCAGGGTGAGGCGCGCATCGTCGGCCCGGGCGTCGAAGTAGAGGAATCCCGCCACGAGGTGCTCGGTGTTCAATGTGGGGAGGTGGGCGAGGGCCTCGTCCTTGTCGACCTCCCTGTGGCGCTCTCCGATACGCAGACCGCCGGTCAGGTCGTACATCCAGAGCGCTGACGAATAGGAGCGCGCCACGGTCTTGGACACCACGCCGTCACGTCCGAAGAGCGGGATGAGGAACGGGAGCGGTGTGACCAGGTGTGGCGCGTTGTCGAGCAGGCGCTGTCGCTCGGAGAGGTTCTCGTAGACGAGCCGGAACTCTCGCTGCTGGAGATAGCGGATGCCCCCGTGGATCATCTTGGACGACTTGGACGAGGTGCCCGATGCGAAGTCACCCTTCTCGACCAGAGCGGTCCTCAGGCCGCGGCTGGCGGCATCGAGGGCCACCCCGGCCCCGGTGACGCCACCTCCGATGACCAGCACGTCGAAGTCCTCGTCGGCGAGGCGGCGCAACGCGTCGTCGCGGCGAAAGGGGTGCACTGCCCAATGCTGCCACATCCACAGAGTGGTGAATCCGAGGGGTGTTCAGCTTCCGTCGGGGTAGCCACCGCGATGCAGGACCATCGGGTGGTGCGGCAGCGTGTCGGCGCGCTGCCGCACGCCGGCGCGCCAATTGTCGGGGTGGGGATCGAGTCCCGGCGTGAGCGGTGACGCCGCAAGGGTGCCGTCCCCGACCACGCGCTCGAGCGCCACCCGGAGGTCTCTGACGGCGGTGGCACCGTACGTCGATCCCCACGCCGCCTCCGTGGCCCGGACGAGGCGCTCGTGCTTCTGCTGCGCTCGCAGTCCCTTCTCGGTCAGGCGCAACACCTTGCCGCGGGTGGCGGCGGGGTCCGGCTCTGCGACCGCGCAGCCGTGACGCTCCAGCCAGCCGGCGCACATCGCATTGGCCTCCTTCGAGACCCCCGTCACTCGCGGCAGGTCGCGGATGCGCACTCCGGAGGGGCGGAGGACACGCAGCGTGTTGGCACTGATCGGGAGAGAGATCCGCGATTCCCGCTCGACGTCGACGGTGAACGCCAGCAGGACGCCGGCCATGAGCTGCGACAGGTCAGCGGTGGACGCGCGAGCTGCAGCGGCACCTGCCGTCGCCGTGCCGGTGAGTGTCGGTTCCGACTTGCCGTTCTGTGTCGGGACCACGAAGGGCAAGAAATCCGGGGGGTCGAAGGGGAGGTCCTCGAAGATCGCCCGGAGCGCGCGCTGCAGGTCGTCCACAGCCTCATCTCCGAAGCGGGAGCGCCAACGCCCTTCCATGGTGGCAGGGAGGGAGCTCCAGATCACCCCGGCCCGCCGGCCCGCAATGGTGGTGCGGACGAGTGTCGTGTCCTGTGGCGGGTTCCGCAACGTCTCGCCCGCCGGAGGTGTCAGTACGACGTACCCCCACCGCCGGAGACCTCCGAGGAGCAGCCGATTGGTGCGCGCCCTGGCGCGTAGCTCGGCCACCGTGATGCCCGTGCCGTTCACGTGCTGCAGCACGGTGGACCACAGGACGTAGGACACGAGCCAGGGTGCGTCGCGCCGCGCCTCGGGGTCGTCGGCGCGGGTCGTCCGGTGGGGGAGGCGGTGCTCCGCTTCGTTGTCGAGCTCGATCGTGTGTGCCACGAGCGCGCCTGACAGGAGGGCCGGGAGAGGGAGCGGCGTCACCACCGGTTCATGGTCGCGCCGAGCGTAGGGTCCCGGCCATGCTCATTGCGCCGGGTGACCCTTGGGAGGGCTATGCCCGCACCATCGTCGAGGTCGTCCGGGCGGGCGGGCGAAACCTGGTGGTCCGCGCCGCCCCGAGGGGCGAGGTGGGGGCATGGCCGTGGGTGCGCCCCGGGCCGGTGCATGTCCTCACCGCATGGGACCCGGGCGGCGAGCGGCCCGGCGAGGAGGAGAACCGGCGGCGACACGCGGCGCTGGAGGCCGATCTGCGCCATCTGGCCGGGCAGCAGTGGCCCGCGTTCGGCGTCGACCCGGTCACGGGTCATCGCGAGGAGGGGGTCGCGGTGTGCGGCGTCCCGACGGCAGAGGTCGTGCTGCTCGGCGGGCGCTACCGGCAGGACGCCGTCTTCGTGTGGACGCCCGGCGAGTGGACGATCCTGGCGTGCACCGGCGGACGACGGATGCCTTTCGGATGGTCACTCGAGCCCCCCGAGCCGGACGGCTGAGCGACGACCATAGTACTACGTCGGACGTAGTACTATGGTCCCGTGGCACGGCGCAAGGACGGTCTCGGCCGGAGCAACGATCCCCCGGTCCTGATCCTCACCAGCCTGGCCGGCGGCCCGAAGCACGGGTATGCGCTCACGAAGGACATCGAGAAATTCGCCGGAGTCACTCTGGGCCCGGGCTCCCTGTACGGGGCGATCGCCCGGCTCGAGGAGAGAGGGCTCATCGAGCCCGAGCCGGTGGGCAGCGACGAGCGCCGCCGCCCCTACCGCATCACGGGTACCGGCCGGGTCGCGCTCGAGGCCGCGGTGCGCGAGATGCGGACACTGGCCGACGAGGGAGCGGCTCGGCTCGGCATCTCGGTCAGCCTGCCCGTGACCGGCGCGCACCCGTGAGTGACGCGGGTGATCTCAGAACCGTCAATTCCTGCGCAGTCCTCTTCAGGCAGGGGGGGTGGGCGCCGATCTAGTTCTCAGGAACCAGATGGGCAAGTGAGCCGACCGCTGGTGGGGAACGGCCGGCACGGGGCGCACGGCGGCGTGGCGCTTCGAGGAGGAAGGCGATGGGCTTCGACGAGGGCTGGGAGTACGACGCAGAGTACGAAGCCGAGTTCGATTCCGAGTTCGACGGTGACGACGGAGCGGAGGAGCTCTACCTCAGCCTGATCCCGGACGAGGAGCGGCACCGCTACTGGTCCGAATCCGTCTGGTCCGATCCCATCGACGACGAGTTCCGGCTGGACTCACTGCTCTTCGACCACCGGAACGCCGAGGCCGAGCTCTCCAGGGAGATCCGTCTCGGCGAGCTCTGGGGAGGGTGCCAGGACCGGCCGTTCACGATGGACGAATTCCTCGAGCTGTCGGTGCTGGTCTCCGAAGTGGAGGGCATCCGCGGCTCTCTGTGCGCTGACTGCGCCATGTTGGGTCGACCCGACACCAGCGCCAACTGGGCCCTGGCGACCACCAGGCTGTGCCGGGGCCACCTGCGCTTCCGCCTCGGTCATGCCGAGATCGACGACGGCGGCACCCACCGGCCCCACTGAGTGGGAGATTCCTGACGGCTCCCGCCGAACCGTGCACAATGGGGACGTGACGTTGGGTGCCCGTGTCTACGCCACATCGCACCTGACCGGTACCTTCGTCCTGCGATCGGGCCGGAAAGCGGATCGCTACTTCGACAAGTACCGCTTCGAGTCCGATCCCGGACTCCTGGGTGAGGTCGTCGAGGCACTCGTCCCCCTCGTGCCCCGGGGGATCGAGGGGCTGGCCGGACTGGAGCTGGGAGGGGTGCCGATCGCCACCATGCTGTCCTCCGTCACCGGGCTCCCGGCGTTCTTCGTCCGCAAGGAGCCGAAGAAGTACGGCACCGAGCGGCTCTGCGAGGGCGGCGACATCGCCGGCCGGAACCTCCTCATCGTCGAGGACGTGGTCACCACCGGTGGGCAGGTGGTGCTGTCGGCGCAGGACCTTCGTTCCGAGGGCGCCGTCGTCGAGCACGCGCTCTGCGTCATAGACCGGGAGGGTGGCGGCTCGGGCGTGATGGGCGCGGAGGGCATCATGCTTCGGGCCCTCTTCACCATGTCGGAGCTCGAAGCGGCTGTCTGAACCCAGCGCGGCCCGGGGCTCAGGCCGGCGGGTTGCGGTGGGCGGGAAGGCGTCGCTTCTCGTCGCGCTGCTGTTCGAGGACCGACTGCAACCGGCTCAGGTTCTCCGAGTCCTCGGCGGCCCGGTTGTGACGCTCCTCGGGATCGGTGCTCAAGTTGTGCATTTCGAACAGGGGCTCGGCCGCAGGTGCCGCGAAAGGGTTCGGCGCGATGCCGTGGTCGGCGTTCCACTCGTCGAGTCGTTCGTAGTAGTGGTTGAGCTTCCACAGCTCGTCCGCGCCGTCGGGGCCGCTCGGGAGGGTGGCGACGACGGACTCGATGTTCGACGCACCGCTGAAGGGCTCGAACGCCGCCCCGCTCAGGATGTTGACCTGGGTCAAGCCCTTCGACGGGTTGTCCTCCGTCATGAAATACACGGGTGTGGTGACGGATGCGGCGTCGACCTTCCCGGTCACCACGCCGCTCAGGTCCCGGCCGGGCAGGGTGTGCACCTCCTCGTGGTGGGCGGAGACGCCCGCGACCGCCCGCTCGAGGTCGATCCCCGCCAGGCCGAGCAGCGTCGGAATGAGGTCGACATGGCTCGTGGGCACCGACACCCCGCCGTCGACCGGGTTCACGCCCGGGCCCGACACGAGGAATGGCACACGCGTCGCCTCGTCGAAGGCGTTGAACCACTTCTGGACGAGACCGCCGTGCGCGCCGATCAGATCACCGTGGTCCGAGGTGAACACCACGATCGTGTCGTCGAACATCCCGGAGGCCCGGAGCGCCTCGAGAATGCGTTCGACGGCCTGGTCCACGGCCTTCTGGAGGTAGTAGTAGAGGCGCCGGTAGGCGAGGTCGGCGTCGGATTCGAAGATCATCTTCGGCCACAGGGCCTTGAACGCCTCCTGGCACGGGGGGCGCCCGGCGAAGCTGTCGCTCTGCGAGGGCGCCTCGGGTATCTCGGGCACCGTGTCGTCGGGAGGGCCGAACCCGAGCAGCTGGTCCCAACCGAAGCCGTTGAAGGCGATGTCGTGCGGGTTCACGAACGAGGCGACGGCAAGCCACGGGCCGTCGTGGCGTGCCCCGGCGAGATCGTCGAACAGCTCGATCACCTGCTCGGCGAAGACGCCGTCGCGGACCATCCCACAATCCGACTTGGCCGCACCGTGGGGCTCCCGGCCGATCCACCCGGAGAATCCGAAGGGGTCGAGGCGGTCGGCCTTCTTGTAGGCCTCGATCGCCTCGGGGATCGGCTTGCCGGCGTCGTCAGACGCCATCAGCCCCTCGTGCGTCCCCGGGATGACGAGGTCGGCGTGCGAGACGTGCCACTTGCCGCGGTAGTGCGTCTGGAACCCCCCGGCCCGGAACCAGTCGCCGAGCGTGGGCACGGAGCTGGGATCGAGCCACGTCATCTCCGGGTCGGTGCTCTGTTTGGCTGCCCCGTCGGTGGATGACACGCCGTGGAGGGACGGGTACTGGCCGGTGAACAGGGTGGCCCGGCTCGGTGTGCACGCCATGGAGCCCGCGTAGTGGCGGTGGAACTCGAGCCCTCCGCCACGGATCGACTCCCGGGCCGGCAACTGGTCCCGGCGGAAGGCCTTCACCGCCTCCGTCTCGTACGGGGGCGGATAGCGCTCCTCGTCGGTCATGATGAGGAGGATGTTCGGTGAGGTCATGGTGCGTGGTCTCCCAAGGGGTCGAGTGACGGTCGGGGCAGTGGTACCGAGGCGCGATCGGGTGGGTGCTGACGATCCGGATGTTGCCTACAGGCCCGTCTTGGCCCTGACCCGCCCGTCGGCCACGGCCTTCTTCAGCACGTCGTAGTCCCGCTCGTTCTGGTCGGCGTAGGTCTCGGAGAATTCGACGAGCGCAGTGTCGAAGGTGCTGCTGTTGCCGAGGTAGGACGCGATGGCGATGCGGTCACCGGACCGGGCATGGGCCCGGGCCAGGGCCTGGGCACAGACCGTGGCATACGCCGCGAGGCCCTCGGGCCGCGCGCCCTCGATCTCGAACGAGCCCTTCCAGTCCCGAAGCTGTCGGAGGTAGTAGTCCCGGGAGACGCCGTCGAAGCCCTCCACCCGCTGCCACCCCAAGAAGATGTCGCTGGCGGCCTGCATGAGGTGCTGCCCGGCGACGACCCGCTCGCCGTGACTGGCGTACGTGCTCTTGCCCACGAACTCCTCGAGCACCGACGCCTCCGCCTCCTTGGCCTGGAGGAACAGGGGATCGTCGCCGTCACGACCCTGGAAGAGGAGGATCCAGGCTCTGGTCCCGACGCTGCCGACGCCCACCACCTTGCGCGCCACGTCAATGAGCTCGAACTCCTCCACGAGGTGGCGGCGGTCGGTCTGCAGGGTGCGGCGGTAGCTGCGCACCAGCTGATGGAGCGACTCGAGCAGCGCATCGGGCTCCTGCTCGGCCGAGAGCTCCGCGAGGGGGACGATGAGCGGAGGGTCGCTGATGATCCGGCGCCGGCCGCCGACCACCTCGGTCAGCTTCTCCTGGGCCTGGAGCGAGTCCTTGGTGCGTGACTTCGCCACGATGGAGGTCGCCTTTGACGCCATCTGCGCCGCGACCTTCGACTTCTGCTTGCTGGCTTGGGTCGCGAGGCCGGCGATGACCGCCTCGATGTCGACATGGGAGTACCACACGTCGAGGTTGCCGGACTCGGCCAGGCGGCGCATCTCCAGCCGGTAGGTCGTGCCCACCGCCTTCGCGGCGACGGCGCAGTCCTTCTTCGAGAAGCTCTGGTCGCGCCCGGCGATGACGACGCTGGCCGCCAGCCGCTTGAGATCCCACTCCCAGGGCCCCGGCAGTGTCTCGTCGAAGTCGTTGACGTCGAACATCATGGAGCGCTCCGGCGACGCGAAGAGGCCGAAGTTGCTGAGGTGCGCGTCGCCGCAGATCTGGGTGGTCAGACCCGACACCGGTGTCGTGGCCAGGTCGGACGCCATGATCAGGGCGGCGCCGCGGTAGAAGGTGAACGGCGACACGAGCATGCGTCCGTAGCGGATAGGCACCAACTCGGGTACCCGTGACTCGGCCTGGCGCTCCAGCAGGCTCACCGGGTCGGGGCGGGTGGATGCCGGCTCGAAGGCGGCATGAGATGCCCGGGGTACCCGCGCCCGCGCCTCCTTGCCCAGCTGGGACCTCTCCCTCGGCGGCAGGTGGACCAACTTCTTCGGCGCCTTCGGTGTCGCTGTGCCGGACTGCGGTGTCGTCGTCGTCATCTGCTGCCTCGACCTCCCCGGGCGGGCGCGGCTCGAACCGGCCGACGCCCGCTCTCTACCATGCCATGCCCCCGCCCAGCCCGGCTTCGCGGCGCGTCTCCCCACGGGTCCCACCGGCAGGAAGTGGCCGGCCCGGCCGCCACCGCTGGACGCGCATTCTGACAACGATTGTCAGAATGGGTCGCTGGCCCGCTATGGTGGCGGCGCCATGCAGTCACCTGACGCGCTGACCGATCGCTTCCGGGCCAACGGCCGCAAAATCACCGCGCAACGGCAGTGCATCTTCCGGGCCCTCGAGGGTGACGTCACCCACCCGTCGGCGGAGCGGGTGCACGAGAGGGTCCGCCACGACATGCCCAACATCTCGCTGAAGACCGTCTACCAGACACTGAACGACCTGGCCGAGCTGGGCGCCATTGCCGTCCTGGACGTCGGCACCGGCTCGGCGCGCTTCGATCCCAATGTCGAGCATGCCCATCACCACCTGGTCTGCCGGTCGTGCGGCAAAGTGCGCGACATCGACGCCGATTTTCCGGGGCTGAGGGTCCCCCGGCGGGCTTCCCAGGGCTTCGAGGTCGACGGTGCGGAGGTGGTCTTCCGAGGCCTGTGCGAAGACTGCCGGGGACTGCAGCGCTCGGCACCGACAGCACCGAAATCGAACAGAAGAGCACCAACCAACAGAAAGGGAATCAACCGCCATGCCAGCATTGAAGGGCAGCCAGACCGAGGCCAACCTGAAGGAAGCCTTCGCCGGCGAGAGCCAGGCCAACCGCCGCTACCTCTACTTCGCCCAGAAGGCTGACGTCGAGGGGTACCCCGACGTCGCGGCGCTCTTCCGCTCGGTGGCCGAGGGGGAGACAGGCCACGCGTTCGGACACTTCGACTACCTCAGGGAGGTCGGCGACCCGGTGACCGGCGTGCCCGTGGGCGCCACCGAGGACAACCTCAAGTCGGCCATTGAGGGCGAGACCTACGAGTACACCGAGATGTACCCCGGATTCGCCAAGACCGCTCGCGACGAGGGCTTCGAGGAGATCGCCGAGTGGCTCGAGACGCTGGCCAAGGCGGAGAAGTCCCACGCCGGCCGCTTCACCCAGGGACTCGAGTCGGTCTCGTAGGAAGGGCGGCCGAGGTGACCGCCACCTACGACCCCACCGATCCCAAGTACTTCGACCCGGCCGCGCTCCGCCAGGAGTTGGACCGCGTCTTCGACCTGTGCCACGGGTGCCGCCTGTGCTTCAACCTGTGCCCGTCGTTTCCAACGATGTTCAACTTCATCGACGCCAACGACGGGAACGTGTCGGCCTTGACCGATGCCCAGCACGACCAGGTCGTCGACGAGTGCTACCAGTGCAAGCTCTGCTACGTGAAGTGCCCCTATGTGCCGCCGCACGAGTGGGAGCTGGACTTCCCGCGCCTCATGAGCCGGGTCCACGCGGTACGACAGAAGCAGGGGGTCGGGGTCAAGGAGCAGCTCACCGACCAGTTCCTGGCGCGCACCGATGTCCTGGGCCGCGCCTCGGTCGCGGCGGCGCCGGTGGTCAATTGGGCCACCGGCACGCCCGGCTCGTGGCCGCGCCGGATCATGGAGAAGACGGTCGGCCTGGCGTCGGAGCGGCTTCTTCCGCCCTACGCGAAGCAGCGCTTCACCACGTGGTTCACGCGAGGCAGGCGCCCGACCGCCGTTCCGAAAGGGGGCGGCTCCGTCTCGGTCTTCCCCACGTGCTTCGTGGAGTACATGGAGCCCGACGTCGGCCGCGCCATCGTGGAGGTCTACGAGCACAACGGCGTCGAGTGCGGCCTGCCCGAAGGCACCAGGTGCTGTGGCGCACCCTGGCTTCACTCCGGGCACGTGGACGAATTCGTCAAGGCGGCGCGCCGCAATGTGGCGGCGCTGGCCGCAGAGGTGCGGGCGGGGCGCGACGTCGTCGTGGCCCAGCCGACCTGCGCCTACGTGGTGAAGCGCGACTATCCGATTTACGCCGAGGGTCCCGACGCCGACCTCGTGGCATCGCACACCTACGACCCGGCCGAGTACCTGATGAGGCGCCACCGCGATGCCCAGGACCCTTTCACGCTGCAGGACGAGTTCCCCGGCCGCGACGACGGTTCGGTGCCCGACGCGGTGACCTACCACGTGGCCTGCCACCTGCAGGCACAGAATGTAGGGCTGCGCAGCCGCGATCTACTGAAGACGGCCGGTGTGAAGTGCACGCTCGTCCAGCGCTGCTCGGGCATCGACGGGACGTGGGGCTACCGGGCCGAGAACTACGAGCTGGCCCGCGAGGTCGCGGCGCCGCTGGGGCGAGAGGTCGAGGCGGCGGGGAACGAGGTCGTCTGCGGTGACTGCCACCTGGCCAACGGCTCGATCCTCCAGGAGACGGGGATGCAGCCGGTGCACCCGCTGCAGCTGATGGCGAGGGCCTATGGCGTGGGCGGCGGGGGCGACGAATGACCGAGCCCGCTCCCCGAGCCCTCATGCTGGCCGACGTCCTGGACCTCCGCGCCTACGAGCGTGTGCGGGAGGACTACCGGGCCCGGGTCATCGCGCGGAAGCGCAACCGGCGGGTGGGCCTGGGGCCGATCATGACCCTGGTCTTCGAGTGCCTCGACACGGTGCGCTTCCAGGTGCAGGAGATGGCGCGGGTCGAGAAGATCATCAGTGACGAGGCGATCCAGGTCGAGCTCGACATCTACAACCGGCTGCTGCCCGGGGAGCGGGAGCTCTCCGCCACCCTGTTCATCGAGCTGACGTCGGACGGCGCGCTCCGGGACTGGCTGCCCCGGCTGGTGGGGATCGAGCGCCAGGTGGGCATCTGGATCGACGGCCACGTCGTGGCCAGCGTCCCCGAGGCCCAGCACGCCGCCGCCCTGACCCGTGAGACGGTCACGCCGGCCGTCCACTACGTGCGCTTCGGCTTCACCGAGACCCTGGTGGAGTCCTTCAGGGGCGCGGCGGAGGTCGCGCTGGTCTCCACCCATCCGGCCTACGAGGCCCGGACCGTCCTGCCCCCAGCGGTGAGGGAGGAGCTCCTCGGGGACCTCCTCGGCACAACAAAGCCTCTACCTATTGGTTGACCTGGGACAATTCTGTGCGCAAGTCTTTACAGACGCACACGGCATAGGCCATACTCTTCGTTCGCCGAAATTCAGGGCCCCCGCTTCCGGTCATCGCACCAGGAGGGCTCTGACCAGGGCGAACGCAAGTATCCGCCTGAGTATCCGTTGACGAGGAAGTGTGTCCCATGATCGCCGCCACGTGGCGTAAGCAAGCAGCCTGCCGGGGACTGGACGTCGAGGCGTTCTACCCGGTGTCCGAGGACGAGGCCGACGCGGCCGAGGCCAAGGCTGTGTGCGCCGTCTGCCCGGTCCGCCAGGCGTGCCTGGAGCACGCCCTGGCCCACCGCGAGCGTGAGGGCATCTGGGGCGGCACGACCGAGCGGGAGCGCCGGCGGATCGTGCGGCAGCGCCGTAAGTCGGCCTGACCCGGCTCCGGCCTCCCGCCGTCCGCGCTGCCCGTCGCGCCCCCGGGCGTCGGGCACCCGCGCCACCCGGAATCCGCTGCATCGACCGTCGTTGGAGCGCGGGCGCCCTCCCGATGTCCATTGGTGCATCCCGGATTGATCACACCATCGGGATTCGTGAAAATGTGACCGCGTCGTGTTCGAGACGGTGGAGAAGACGGAACGGATGATCAGGTGGAGGCGGCTGTCGACTGTGGCGGGGGTGGCGGCGCTCGGCCTGTCGCTCGCCGCATGCGGCGGGAATTCGGGCGGAGGCTCGGCGTCGGCCCCGCCGACGCCGAGCACCGTCAGGGTCAGGACGTCCCCCGCCACGACGCCGAGCCAACCCAGCGTCCGTACGGACGTCCGTCTGTTCAACTGCGCCGCCACCAAGGACGGCTGGTCGGCGGGTGGCACCGTGACGAGCTCCCTGAGTCATGCCGCCACCTACGTCATCACCGTGTTCTTCACCTCGTCGGTGGCGGAGAACCTGGACTACGGGTCGACCACGGTGCCGTTGAAAGCCGGTCAGTTCAAGCTCTGGTCGGTCAGCGCGATCTTCGCCGCACCGAGCACGGTGCGCTGCGTGCTCACCAGCGTCACCACCAGCTAGCGGTACGGCTTCCCGCATGGCGCACGGTGGGATGCGCACGGTGACGTCGGGCGGTCCCGTGGTCCCTACTTCGTGCCCCGCTTCACCGTCGTTGTCGTCGCGGGCGTTGCCTGGGTCGTCTGGCCGAGCGTGCACGGGTAGGGGTTCCAGGGCTCGGCCTGCGTGTTCGTGTAGACGTCGCTCGGAATGGTCGTGGTCGTCGTGGTGGTCGGACCGGTGGTCGTCGTCGACGTCGAGCCGCTCGCGGACGACCCCGTCACCGTCAGCTGGGAGCCGGCGATCAGGAGCGAGACCGTCTGCCCGCTCAGGTCGGAGTCGGCCACGTAGGTGACGGACCCGCTCAGCGCCGAGTCCAGCGTGAGGGCGGCCTGGTAGCCGGTGGGGCCGTAGAGGATCTCCGACGGACCACCCGCGGTGAGCTGGGACGAGGCGTCGCCGATCTGGGCGACCTTGAACCCCTGGGCGGTCAGCGCAGTGGCGGTGCTGTGCGCGATGCCGTTGACCGTCGAGGCGTTCAGGACGTTGACGGTGACCTGGCCGTGCGCCTCGGTGGGAACCGTGGTGGGGGAGGTCGTGGCGGTGTGCTTCCCGGGTGTCGTGACCGGCGTGGTCGCTGCGGGCTGCGCCCCGATGAGGTTGAAGCTGTCGATCATGTTCTGGGCGTACGGCTCGGCCAGCTTGAGGACCGAGGCTCCTCCGTCGGTCGTGTACCCGATCGTGGGCAGCGTCTCGGTGACGAGGTGGGACGAGGGGAGACCCCGGAAGTCCTCGGCGATGTGGAGGAGGTCGCCCTGGCTGAGCGTGTCGTCGATGGTCAGGTTGCCGACGGACGCGCCGATGAACGAGTTGATGGCGAGCGGGTTGGTGATGGACGCGTTCACCTTGGCCAGCACGGCCCGGAAGAAGGCGTCCTGGCGCTGGATGCGGCTGAAGTCCGACAGGCCGTCGTACTCCCAGTAGCCGTTGGAGTTCTTGTAGTACAGGTGCCGGCTGCGCACCAGCTCCAGGGCGGTCGTCCCGTTGACCACCTGGCAGCCCGTCGTCGTGACGTCCAAGCCCGTGTACTGGTCCTTGACCGGTGTCGGGAAGTCCATGGTGATCCCGCCCAGCGCGTTCACCATGCCCGAGAAGCCGGGGAAGTCCACCGACATGTAGTGGTTGACCGGGATGCCCAGGACGTGTTCGATCGTCTGCACGAGGAGGTCGGGTCCGGAGTTGAAGGCGGCGTTGATGCGGTTCATGCCCGAGATCCCGCTCACGTCCCCCGGGATGTCGACCCACAGGTCCCGGGGGATGGAGAGGACGGTCACGGTCTTGGTGGCGGGGTCGAAGCGGGCCACCATCGTGACGTCGCTGCGCTGGCCCCCCGCGTTGGCCTCGTCCCCGAATGCGTTGACCTGCGTGGCATTCTCGACGAAGGCCCGGGAATCGGAGCCGACGAGGAGCAGGTTGAAGGGGTTGCCGGGCGGCGCCTGGGCAACCAGGTGCTTGGCGTGGACCTTCTTGATCTGGTCGAAGCGGTAGGTGGCGTAGACGTAGAGGCCCCCGACGCCCAAGGCGGCGACCAGCACGATGAAGGAGAGCGCGTAGAGGGCGCGGCGCCGCCAGCGATGCCGCCGTTTCTGCTCCTTCTTGTGTGACTTCCGGAGTTCGGCTTGGAGGTCGGCCCGCGACCGCGCCGAAGCGGGTGGGGCCTGGTCGGGGTCGGGAGAAGCCGGCGTCTCGGGGTCGTCAGGGCTCAAGGACCAGAAAATACCTGGCCGGGAGGTCCGGTAGCCTTCGCCGGTGCATTTCGACCTGCCAGACGAACTGCTCGAGCTCCGCGATTCGGTGCGGCGGCTCGCCCAGGACAAGGTCAAGCCCCGCGCTCGCGCCATCGACAAGGAGGGGGCCTACCCGACCGATCTGTTCGAGGCCTTCCGGGACGCCGGCCTGCTCGGCCTGTGCATCCCGGTCGAGTACGGAGGCTCGGGCGCGGGGATCCTCGGGCTCGCCATCGCGATCGAGGAGATCGCCAAGTACTCGAACACGGCGGCGCTCATGTTGCTCCTGACCCGGTTGCCCACGGGCCCGGTGATGATCGCCGGCACCGAGGAGCAGAAGCGCCGGTACCTGCCGGGGATCTGCGAGGGAACCCAACGCGCCGCCTTCGGGCTCTCCGAGCCGCAGGCCGGCAGCGACGTGATGGGGATGCGGACCCGGGGTGTCCCCGATGCGGGGTCCGAGGGCGGCTGGGTGCTCAACGGCGCCAAGTGCTGGATGTCGGGTGTGCGCGAGGCGGACTGGTACACGGTGTTCGCCAAGACGAGCGACCCGGCCAGCCGGGCCCACGACTCGGTCACGGCGTTCATCGTGGAGCGGGCGTGGGAGGGCGTGGAGGTCGGAGGCACCGACCACAAAATGGGCGTGCGCGGGGTCGACACCGGTGAGCTCGTCCTGACCGACGTCCACGTGCCGGCCCACAACGTGATCGGCGAGGTGGGCGGCTTCCGGCTGGCCATGCTCGGCCTCAACGCCATGCGTCCGATCGTGGCCGCCCGCGGCATCGGGTTGGCCGAGGGTGCGCTGATGTACGCCACCGAGTACGTGCAGCAGCGGGCGGCCTTCGGCCAGACGATCGCCGACTTTCAGGGGATCCAATGGGAGATCGCCAAGTGTGCCGTCGACATTGAGGCGGCCCGGCTGCTCACCTACCGGGCGGCGGTGCTCGCCGACTCGGGCAAGTTCACCAAGGAGTACGTCCCGTATCTCTCCATGGCCAAGTACCACGCCACGGAGTTGGCCGTGCGTGCCTCGTCCCTGGCCGTCCAACTCCTGGGCGCGGCCGGCTACATGGAGGACCACCCGACCGAGCAGTGGTACCGCGACGCCAAGCAGCTCACCATCGTCGAGGGCACGTCGCAGGTGCAGCTGGGTCTGATCGCCCGGGGCGTGCTCGATCGGGACCTGTGGTGGGACTGAGCTGGCCCGAGATCCTGGCCCGGCTGTCGCGCCGGGAGTCGCTCACCGCGGCGGAGGCCGAGGACGCGCTCGGCGTGGTCCTGGCGGGTGACGCCACGCCGGTGCAGGTCGGCGCCTTCCTCGTCCTGCTGCACGCCAAGGGGGAGACCGCCGACGAGGTGACCGGGCTGGCCCGGGCCATGGTCGCGGCCGCCGTGCCCTGCCCACTCGACCCGGGCGGCGGCGTGGTGGTCGACCTCGTGGGCACGGGGGGCGACCGGCTGGCGAGTATCAACGTGACGACGCTGGCGGCCTTCATCACGGCGGGCTCCGGCGTGCCCGTGTGCAAGCACGGCAACCGGGCCGCCTCGTCGTCGGTGGGCACGGCGGACGTGCTCGAGGCCCTGGGCGTCGCCATTGAGATCGGGCCCGAGGGTGTCGCCCGCTGCGTGAGCGACGCGGGCATGGGCTTCTGCTTCGCCCAGCGCTTCCATCCCGCCATGCGCTTCGTCGGGCCGGTGCGCAAGGAGCTTGGCGTGCCCACCGTCTTCAACTTCCTGGGACCGCTCACCAACCCGGCGCGGACGCGGCACCAGCTGGTCGGCGTGAGCGATGCGGCGATGGCGCCGATCATGGCGGGCGTCCTCGGGGCGACGGGCAGCCGGCACGCCATGATCGTGCACGCCGACGACGGCCTCGACGAGCTCAGCGTCACGGCGCCGTCGAGCGTGCTCGAGATACGTGGCGACGGGGCGGGGGAATTCGAGGTGCGCGACTGGCGGATCGATCCGGCCGCGTTGGGGTTCGCCCCGGCCACGATGGACGACCTGAGGGGCGGTGACGCGGCCTACAACGCGCGGATCATCCGCACGGTGCTCGGGGGCGAGCAGGGCGCCCGGCGTGACATCGGCATCCTCAATGCGGCAGCCGCGCTCGTCGTGGCCGGCCGGGTCGACGACCTCGAGAGCGGTCTGGGCGTCGCCGCCGAGTCGATCGACAGCGGCCGGGCGCTCGGGGTGCTGGACGCGCTCGTCTCTACGTCGCAAGAAGCGCTGCGCCGTCAGTCGGACTGACCCGCCAGGCGCGCCGTGGCGCATGCGCCGCCGGGTCGAGGGCGGGCGAGTCCGGCCGGCACAGCGCGATCACGCAGCCGCCGAAGCCGCCGCCGGTCATGCGGGCCCCGAGGACACCGGGTTGGGCGATGAGGTGGTCCACCAGCTCGTCCACCGCGGGGACGGAGACCCTGTAGTCGGCGGCCAGGCTGCGATGCCCCTCGGTCATCACCGCGCCGAGGCCCGTCATGTTGCCCCGGGCGAGGAGCTGCTCGGCGTCCCTCACCCGGGCGCACTCGGTGATCACGTGGCGGGCCCGGCGGCGCAGGACGGGGTCGGCGAGCTGGCTGAGGTCGCCGAGCTCGCAGGCGCCGAGTGGCCGACCCAGGACGTGGGCCGCCCGATCGCACTCGGCGCGCCTCGTGGCGTAGGGCGTCGTGGTCAAGAGCCGCGGGGTCTCGCTGTGCACGATCACGAAGGCGGCATCGTCGGGGATGGGCACGTGCCGGGTCTCGAGCGTGGCGAAGTCGATGTGGAGCGCGTGGCCCGATCGGGCGGCGGCGATGGCCAGCGGATCGAGCAGGCCCACATGCACCCCGGCGCTGCGCTCCGCCTCCTGGCAGTCGTAGGCGAGCGCGACCGGGTCGGGGTCGTGTCCCAGGGCGAGGAGGAGGGCGACCGAGAAGGCCGCGCTCGAGGACAGCCCGGCGCCGACCGGGAGGGTGCTCGTGACCCGGACGGTGCCGCCCGAGGCCGGAGCGGCCACCCGGAGGAGTCCGGCCGCCAGGAGGGCCTCGGAGGGAACCGGGGCGGCGCTTCCCGGAGCGATCTCCAGCGGCTGGTCCGGGAACTGGTCCGAGTCGATGCCGACGAGGAAGCTGCCGGGCTCGGGCGTGAAGGTGACCTCGGTCGTCAGGTCGATGGCCATGGGCAGCGACAGGCCGCCGTTGTAGTCGGTGTGGTCGCCGATGATCGTGACTCGTCCTGGGGCGCGGGCCATGGGCATGGGCCCAGCTTTGCGCAGGTGGGCCGGCTTGACCGTCGAGGGCGGCTCGGGTCACGATCCTGCGATGGCCGATCGGGGTGGACCACTGAGCGGGATCAAGATCATTGAGCTGGCGGGCATCGGGCCGGCGCCCTACACGTGCATGATGCTGGCCGATGCCGGGGCGCAGGTCCTGCGGTTGGAGCGCGCCGCCCCGGGGGCCGTCGAGCGTGGTGAGGAGCAGCGCGCTGCGGGCGCCGGGCCCTACTGGGACCTGCTGAACCGGTCCCGTCCTTCGGTCGGGGTCGATCTCAAGAACCCCGACGCCGTCGAGCTGGTCCTGGGACTGGTCGAGCAGGCAGACGGGCTGATCGAGGGATTCCGGCCCGGCGTGGCCGAGCGGCTGGGGGTGGGACCCGAGGCGTGCTTGGCGCGGAACCGGCGCCTCGTCTATGGGCGCATGACCGGATGGGGCCAGGACGGGCCCATGGCGCCGACGGCCGGGCACGACATCGACTACATCGCGATCGGTGGCGCCCTCTGGTCGCTGGGGCGGGCCGACTCGGCTCCCGTGCCACCGCTCAACCTGGTGGGCGACTTCGGTGGCGGCGGCATGCTGCTCGCCTTCGGCATGGTGGCGGCGTTGCTCGAGGCGGCGCGCTCGGGCGAGGGCCAGGTGGTGGACGCCGCGATGGTGGACGGCTCGGCTTCCCTGATGACCATGATCCACGCCTTCCGTCTGAACGGCCTGTGGAACGAGCGCCGCGGTGCGAACATGCTCGACACCGGCGCCCCCTTCTACGAGGTCTACGAGACGTCGGACGGGCAGTGGATGGCGGTCGGCGCCATTGAGTCACAGTTCTACGCGGCCCTGCTCGACGGGTTGGGGCTGGCCGACGACGCCTCGCTGCCGGCGCAGATGTCGCGGCAGGAGTGGCCGGCCATGAAGGAGCGCTTCGCCGCCGTCTTCAGGTCGAAGACGCGCGACGAGTGGACGGCCGTCTTCGACGGGACCGACGCCTGCGTCGCTCCGGTGCTGTCCCCGTGGGAGGCGCACACGCATCCCCACAACGTGGCGCGGTCGACCTACATCGAGGTGGACGGGGCGATACAGCCGGGGCCGGCACCGCGGTTCTCCCGCACGCCGTCGGTCGTCTCCAAGCCGCCGTCGCCTCCGGGCGCCGACACGGTGTCCGGGCTCGTCGAGTGGGGCGTGGCCGAGGACGTGGTCTCGAAGCTGCGCCAGTCGGGGGCGCTCAGCTAGAGCCGGGGCGCGGCCCGTAGGGGTGCATGGGCGCGTCCCGAGGTCAGATCTTCACCACGGGACAGGTGATGGTGCGGGTGATGCCCTCGATCTGCTGAATGTCCCGCACGACCATGCGGCCGAGCTCGTTCATGGAGCCGGCCTCCGCCCGGGCGATGACGTCGTAGGGCCCGGTCACGCCCTCGGCCGCGACCACGCCGTCGACGGCGCTGACCTGGTGGGCCACCTGGGCCGCCTCGCCAACATCGGTTTGGATCAGCACGTACGCATGGACGGTCACGGCACACCGTACATTGGCGTGGTGGCGATGTCGCCGAAGATCGAGCAGTTCAAGGTCATGGCCCGACAGGCCCAAGAGGACCTGTTCGACCAGACCACGCCGATCGGGCGGCTGTCGCTGGTGCAATGCGCGATGCTCGCCGGCGGCACCGTGGTGACCATCTCGCTGGCGGGCTCGCTCTTCTTCTCCATCTCGCCGACCGCGGCCGACCACAAGGTGCTCCTCTACCTGCTCTTCACGCTGGCACCCTTCGCGATCGTGTCGCCGTTGCTCGGCCCGCTCATCGACCGCAGCCGCGGGGCCCGGCGCCTCATGGTGGTGTCCGCCGCCATCGGACAGGCGGTGCTGTGCCCCCTCATGGCCACCCACATCCACAGCCTGCTCCTCTTCCCGCTCGCCTTCCTGGTGCTGGTGTGCCAGAAGCTCTACCTGGTGACCAAGGGCGCTCTGGTCCCCGAGATGGCCGAACTCACCGCTCCCGACGAGCACGGCGACCAGGCCGGCTACGCCCCCCTCAACGCCCGTCTGACCCTGCTCGGCACCCTGGCCGGCTTCGTCGTTTCGGTGCCCGCGGTGATCCTCTACAAGCTGGGGGGCTCGCCGGCCGTCCTCGTCCTGGCCACCATCGTGTTCGTGGGGGCGGCGATCGCGGGCGCCCGGCTGCCAGTCCTCTCGGGGCGGAACGGCGAGGGGCTGTGGACCGACGACGCCACCCGGGCGCGCGAGTACGGCCAGGCCGGGGAGGCGCACGCCCGCGAGCAGGACCTGATGCGCCTGCAGCCCATCGCCAACCCCGAGGTGATGCTCGGGTTGACCGCCATGTGCATCGTGCGCGGGCTCACCGGCTTCATGACCTTCATGCTCGCGTTCGGGCTGCGCCGCATGAAGGGCGTCGGCCTGTACTGGTACGGCCTCGTCCTGGCCAGCAGCGGTGTGGGCGCCATCATCGGGCTCGTCCTGGTGGGGCGGTTGCGCAAGCACATGACGGAGCAGCAGTTGTTGCTGTGCTCCCTCTGGCTCATCGCCGTGACGGCGGCCGGGTGCGCCGTCTGGGGCACCCTCCTGGCCCAGGTCGTGCTGGCCTTCATGGTCGGCCTGTGCGGCGCGGTGGCGCAGCCCTCCTTCGACGCCATGACGCAGCGCTACATCCCGCTGTCCGCGCAGGGTCGGGCCTTCGCGCGGTTCGGGATGCGCCAGCAGCTCGTCTGGGTGATCGGCTCGCTGATCCCGGTGATCATCGTGTTCACGCTGCCCCAGGGTGACGCCACGATGGCCGTGCTGGCCGCACTCGGCGGCCTCTCCTACGTCTCCGGACGCCGCGCCGCGCACGCCCCGCGCGTGGCCAGGAACGTGCGCGAGATCCGCGACCTGGGGGACATGGGCCAACCCGGGGGCTGAGCGACCTGGCCCCGGGCGACGCCTAGCTCAGGCGCTTCTCGAGCGTGTCGGCCTGGTCGGAGAGCGCCTGCGGGAGCCGATCGCCGAACTGGGCGTAGTACTCGCGGATCAGCGGCACCTCGGCCTTCCAGCCCTCGACGTCGACGCGCAGCAGCTCGGACATGTCCTCGGTCGGGATGTCGATGCCGGTGGTGTCGATGGCGTCGACGGTGGGCAGGGCGCCGATGGGCGTGTCGACTGCGTCGGCCTTGTCCGTGATGCGGTGGAAGATCCACTCGAGCACCCGCGAGTTCTCGCCGTAGCCGGGCCAGAGGAACTTGCCGTCGGCGTCCTTGCGGAACCAGTTGACGTAGAAGAGCTTCGGCAGGGCGTCGCGGTCGGGCGCTTCGGCACCGATGCGGAGCCAGTGGGCGAAGTAGTCGGCCATGTTGTAGCCGCAGAACGGCAGCATGGCGAAGGGGTCGCGACGCAGGTTGCCCACGGTGCCGGCCGCAGCGGCGGTCGTCTCGGACGCCATGATGGAGCCGAGGAACACCCCGTGCTCCCAGTCGTGGGACTGGAAGACCAGCGGCACGACCGAGGCGCGGCGGCCGCCGAAGAGGATGGCGCTGATGGGGACGCCCTTGGGGTCCTCCCACTCGGGGGCGATGGCCGGGTCCTGCGCGGCCGGCGTGGTGAAGCGGGCGTTCGGGTGGGCCGCCGTCGTGCCCTTCTCGGGCGTCCACTCCTCCCCCTTCCAGTCGGTCATGTGGGCCGGCGGCTCCTCCGTCATGCCCTCCCACCAGATGTCGCCGTCGTCGGTCAGGGCGGTGTTGGTGAAGATGCAGTTCCCGTCGAGCATGAGGATGGCGTTCGGGTTGGTGTGGGTGTTGGTGCCCGGTGCCACGCCGAAGAAGCCGGCCTCGGGGTTGATGGCGTAGAGGCGGCCGTCGGCGCCGAACTTCATCCAGCAGATGTCGTCGCCGATCGTCTCGACCTTCCAGCCCTCGATCGTCGGGATGACCATGGCGAGGTTGGTCTTGCCGCAGGCGGAAGGGAAGGCCCCGGTGACGTAGCGGGTCTCGCCCTCGGGTGAGGTGAGCTTCAGGATCAGCATGTGCTCGGCCATCCAGCCGGCGTCGCGGGCCATGACCGAGGCGATGCGGAGCGCGAAGCACTTCTTGCCCAGCAACGCGTTGCCGCCGTAGCCCGAGCCGAACGACACGATCTCGCGGGTCTCGGGGAAATGGACGATGTACTTGTTGTCCGCGTTGCAGGGCCATGAGACGTCGGCCTGGCCGGGCTCGAGGGGGGCGCCCACCGAGTGCAGGCAGGGCACGAAGGCTCCGTCCTCGCCGAGGACCTCCAGCGCGCCGGTGCCCATGCGGGTCATGATCCGCATGGAGGCGGCCACATAGGCGGAGTCCGTCAGCTGCACACCGATGTGGGCGATGTCCGAGCCGAGCGGGCCCATGGAGAAGGGGACCACGTACATGGTGCGGCCCTTCATGGCGCCCTTGAAGAGGCCGTCGAGCCGCTGGCGCATCTCGGCCGGGTCACACCAATTGTTGGTGGGTCCGGCGTCGATCTCCTCGGCCGAGCAGATGAAGGTGCGGTCCTCGACCCGGGCCACGTCGCCCGGGTCCGAGTGCGCCCAATAGCTGTTCGGCCGCTTGGCGTCCGACAGCTTGGTGAAGGTGCCGGCGTCGACCAGCGCCTGACAGAGCCGGTCGTACTCGTCGGCGGAGCCGTCACACCACTCGATCGTGTCGGGGGTGGTCAACGCCGCGACCTCCTCGACCCAGGCGAGGAGTTTCGTGTTCTTGGTGGGCGCCATATCGGGGGGATCTGCTCCTTCGTCGGGCCGGTTTCGGTGGGGTCCAATGCTAGGCATGTGACGTGGGATCCCCCAAACCTCGGCACATGGCACCTCTCGCCGGTGAAGACGAGGTCTTAGAGCGTAGCCGAGGCATGGTGGGAATCGGAATCGAGGCGTTCGGGATGCGCGACGACGCCGCCCTGCTGGAGCTCCACGGCGGTGGCCCCCTGGTGGCCTCGGTCGACAGCGTCGTCGAGGGTGTGCACGTCGACCTCTCGCTCTGCAGCCCGGGTGACGTGGGATGGAAGGCCCTCATGGGCGCCCTGAGCGACCTGGCCGCGATGGGCGCGGCCCCGGTCGGGGCCCTCGTGGCGCTATGCGTGCCCGGTGGCACCGGTGAGGGGGACGTGGCCCTCGGAGTGATGGCAGGCGTGTCCGAGGCGGCGGCGGCGACCGGCTGCCCGGTGGTCGGGGGCGACGTGTCCGAGTCGGGGACCCTGATGGTCTCCGTCACGGTGTTGGGCACCGTCGAGAGCATCGGGCCACCCGCCGTGCCGCGCTCGGGCGGACAGCCCGACGACGTGGTGCTCGTGACCGGGCCCTGCGGCGGATCGGCCGCCGGGCTCCGCGCACTGCGGGCGGGCACCGGCCCGGGCACCGAGTACACGCGGCCCGTGGCCCGGCTGCGTGAGGGCGCGCTGGCGCGGCGGAGCGGGGTCCGGGCCATGATCGACGTCTCCGACGGGCTGGCGCTCGACCTGCACCGGCTGGCCGATGCCTCCGGGGTCGGGTTCCGGCTCGAGTCGGTGCCCGTCGCCGAGGGGGCGACACTCGAGGACGCGCTCGGGGGCGGCGAGGACTACGAGCTCGTGCTCGTGGGCGACGACGAAGTGTCGGACCACTTGTGCGACGAGTTCGTGGCGGCAGGGCTCCGCCGGCCCTTCAGGCTGGGGTCACTGGTCGCCGATCCGACGGTGCGGCTGCTCGGCGGGGTGGAGCTGGCCCGCCTCGGGTGGCAACACCGGGTGGGATAGCCCGGCCGGCCGAGGTCGGCGACGCAGTCAGCCGGTGGGGCTGGTCTCGTGCGTCCGGCGCAGCGGCTTGGTCACCTTGCCGGCCCTGATGCACGAGGTGCACACGTGCAGGCGCTTCGGTGCGCCGTCGACCAGCGCCCGGACCCGCTGCACGTTGGGGTTCCACCGCCGCTTGGTGCGACGGTGGGAGTGGCTCACGTTCATGCCGAACGAGGGCTTCTTGCCGCAGATATCGCACACAGCTGCCATGGGGTGAACCTTCCTGAGGGGAGGCCGCGGTCGACGGACCACGCAGGCCTTCACGAACGGCTCAAAGGTTAGCATCCCCTGCCATGACCTCCCCGGCGACCCTGGGCGCCGACGACCTGCGTGCCGTGATGGGGGGCTACCGGGATGCCCTCCGCCTCCATCAGACCGACATCAACCGCCTGAACGTCTACCCCGTCCCCGACGGGGACACCGGCACGAACATGGCGCTGACCCTGGAAGCCGTGGTCAGCGAGCTCCAAGGCGTCGAGGCCGGAGCCGGGCTGGCCGCGGTCTGCAAGGCGATCGGGCACGGGTCCCTGATGGGGGCGCGGGGGAACTCCGGCGTCATCCTCTCCCAGCTCCTGCGGGGCATGGGCGAGCGCATGGCGGCGGCGGGGGACGCCGGCGTGGCGCCCCACCTGCTGGTCGAGGCCATGGCCCACGCATCCGACCTGGCCCGACGCGCCGTGGTGCGCCCGGTCGAGGGGACGATCCTCACGGTCGCGGCGGCCGCGGCGACGGGTGCGGCGGCCGCGCCGGACGACGCGGGCCTCCTGGGCGTCGTCGAGAGCGCCCGGGTCGAGGCGGCCGACGCCCTGGCCCGGACGCCCGAGATGCTGCCCGTGCTGGCCCGGGCGGGCGTCGTGGACGCCGGCGGTGCGGGGTTCGTGCTCCTGCTCGACGCCTTCCTGCTCGTGCTCGACGGCCGCCCGCTGCCCGAGCCCTCGGGCGCCCCGGCCCCGGACCTGTCGGCTCTGAACGGGGGCGCGAGCGCCGAGAGTGGAGCCGGCGAAGGCGCCGGGGACGGGGCGCACGCGGTCGGTGACCTCCGCTACGAGGTGATGTACCTGCTGTCCGCACCCGACGACTCCATTGAGGCCTTCAAGGACGTGTGGGCCGGCATCGGCGACTCCATCGTGGTGGTCGGTGGCGACGGACTGTGGAACTGCCACATCCACACCAACGACATCGGCGCCGCCGTGGAGGCCGGCGTGCTGGCGGGGAAACCCGAGCGCATCCGGGTCACGGACCTGGACGAGCAGGTCGAGGAGGAGCGCTGGGTCCGCGAGGCGGCCGGCTCGCCCGGAGCGGGGCCCAGCATCGAGGGCGTGGGCCCGGTGCCGACCACGGGGGTCGTCGCCGTGGTCTCGGGCGACGGGATCGGCCGCATCTTCCGCTCGCTCGGCGTCCACCACCAGGTCGTCGGCGGCCAGACGATGAACCCCGCCACCGCCGACCTGGTCAAGGCCGTCGACGCCGTCCCCTCCGACGAGGTGGTGATCCTGCCCAACAACAAGAACATCCGTCCGGTGGCCGAACAGGTCGACGCCCTGTGCTCCAAGACCGTGCGGGTGGTCGCGACCGGCTCCATCGTCGAGGGGTTCGCCGCCCTCCTCGCCTACGACCCGGAGGCCGGAGCCGATGCGAACGTGGCCTCCATGACCGAGTCGGCGGCCCGGGTCGTGCCGGCCGAGGTCACCCGGGCGGTGCGGGACTCGCTCACCGATGCCGGCGAGGTCCACGAGGGTGACTTCATCGGGATCTCGCGCGACGGCGTCGTCGCCATCGCCGACAACCCGGTGGTGTGCACCCGGCTGCTGCTGAGCCGCCTGCTCGAACCGACCCACGAGCTGGTCACGCTCATTGAGGGCGAGGGCGCACGCGTGGCCGACACGAGGCGGATAGAGGAGTGGCTCTCCGAGGAGCACCCCGACGTCGCACTCGAGGTGCACCAGGGCGGCCAGCCCCTCTACCCGTACCTGCTGGGGATTGAGTAGCGGCCGCACACTCCGCGACCTGAGCATGCGGCCTGTGTCGGTGCTCGAGTCGGTGTCGGAGCGCAAGGCGACCCGCCTGGCGGAGTTCGGCGTCGAGTCGGTCCTCGACCTGGTCACCACCTACCCCCGCCGCTACATCGACCGCACGCGCCAGGCCGACGTCTCGGGGCTCCAGGTGGGCGACGAGGCCGCGGTGCTGGCGTCGGTGCAGTCGGCGCGGACCCGGCGGGCGCGCAACGGCCGGGCCGTCGTCGACGTCGTGGTGCGGGACGACACCGGTCGGCTGGCCGTCGTCTTCTTCAACCAGCCCTGGCGGGCCAAGCAGCTCGAGGCGGGCACCGAGGCGATCTTCTTCGGGAAGGTCGGCGAGTATCGGGGGACGCGCCAGATGGTCAACCCGGTGGTCGACGTCGTGGCCGGCGTGACCCCGGGCCGGCGCACCTTGCGCATCCTCCCGGTGTACCCGGCCTCGGCGAAGGCCGGGCTCACGTCCTGGGAGATCGGGGCGTGCGTCGAGGAGGCGCTCCGCCGGGCGGGGGAGTTCGTGGACCCGTTGCCCGGCGAATGGCGGTCGTCGCTCGACCTGTGGGGCCGGACCGAGGCCTTCGGCGCCATCCACCTCCCCGAGTCCCTCGACGTCGTCGCGCCGGCCCGGCGCCGCCTGGTCTTCGACGAGCTCTTCCGCTTGCAGCTGGCCCTGGTGCTTCGGCGTCGCGCCTTCGAGGTCAACGCCCGCGCGCTGCACCACGACGTGTCGCCGCGTGAGATCACCGGCGCCGTGACCGACACGCTGGTGGCGCGCTTCGTGGCCCGGCTGCCCTACGACCTGACCAGGGCGCAACGCCAGGCCTTGGCGGTCATCGTGGCCGACATGGCCGGACCGTTCCCCATGCACCGCCTCCTCCAGGGCGACGTCGGGTCCGGCAAGACCGTCGTCGCGCTGGCCGCGCTGTTGGGTGCGGTGCAGAGCGGCCACCAGGGCGCGCTCATGGTGCCGACGGAGGTGCTGGCGGAGCAGCACTTCTCGGCCGTGCGCGCGCTGCTGGGCGACCTGGAGGGCCCCGGCGGCATGGCCGGTGGCGAGGTGCGGGTGGAGTTGCTGACCAGCCGGGTCAAGGGCAAGGCGCGCACCGCGGTCCTCTCCGGGCTGGCGTCGGGTGACGTGGGCCTGGTGGTGGGGACCCACGCGCTGCTCACCGAGGAGGTGGTGTTCGCGTCCTTGGGTGCCGTCGTGATCGACGAGCAGCACCGCTTCGGTGTGGAGCAGCGGGCGACGCTGCGGTCCAAGGGCACCGACGGCGACCCCGACCTGCTGGTGATGACGGCCACCCCGATACCCCGCACGGCGGCCATGGTGATCTTCGGCGACCTCGACCTGATGACGCTCGACGAGTTGCCTCCGGGCCGGATCGCGGTGACCACGGTGTGGCTGCCCGGTGAGGACCACGCCGGGCAGGGGGAGGCCTGGCAGCGCGTCCGGGAGGAGGTGGAGGCCGGCCACCGCGCCTTCGTCGTGTGCCCCCTCGTCTCCGACTCGGTGCGGGTGGAGGCCAAGTCGGCGACCGAGGAGTTCGAGCGTCTGGCGGCGACGGAGCTGGCCGGCCTCCGGGTCGGGCTCATGCACGGGCAGATGGCGCCGGCGGCGCGCGAGGAGGTCATGGACCGCTTCCGCTCGGGCGATCTGCAGGTGCTGGTGGCCACGACGGTGATCGAGGTCGGGGTCGACGTCCCGGAAGCGACCGTGATGGTGGTCGAGAGCGCGGACCGCTTCGGCATCGCCCAGCTGCACCAGCTGCGCGGGCGCGTCGGGCGCGGCTCCACCGCGAGCTGGTGCTACCTGCTCGGGGGCGAGGAGGGCAACGAGCGGTTGGCCGCGGTGGCGGCGTCGTCCGACGGCTTCGCGCTGGCGGAGGCGGATCTGCGGCTCCGGGGCGAGGGCACGCTGTTGGGAGCCCGGCAGAAGGGGCAGAGCGACCTGCGCCTGGCCTCGTTGAGCGACCCGGACGACGTGGTGCTCCTGGCCGAGGCGCGCCGGGTCGCCGAGGCGGTCGTCGACGGGGATCCCCAACTCGGGGCGCACCCCGACCTGGCCGACGAGGTCCGCCTGCTGCTCAGCGAGGACGAGGGCGAGTACCTCTTCAAGAGCTGAGCCGGCAGCCGCCTCGCCGAACCTAGGGTGGTGCGGATGCGGGTCATCGGAGGCCGGAGCCGCGGGCGACGGCTGGCCGCCAGGCTCCCGCCGTCGGTGCGGCCCACGTCGGACCGGGTGCGTGAATCGATCTTCGACATCCTCGGCTCGCAAGGCGGCGTGGAGGGCCTCCGGGTGGTCGACCTCTTCTGTGGCAGTGGCGCCCTCGGCGTGGAGGCCCTGTCCCGGGGGGCGGCATCGGCCACCTTCGTGGACCTCGACCCCGACGCGCTGGCGGCGGTGCGCCAGAACCTCGACGCGGTGGGCCTGGGCGACGAGCCTGCCACCCTGGTTCGGGCGTCACTGCCGGGCTGGCTCCGGGGCGGGGGCGCCGGGTCGTTCGACCTCGCGCTCTGCGACCCTCCGTACACGTTCGAGGACTGGCCGGAGCTCCTCGGCGCGCTCCGGGCCGACGCCGTCGTCATGGAGTCGTCGTCACCGGTGGTGCTCGCCGGAGGCTGGGTGGTCGCGAGGGAACGTCGGTACGGCGGTACGCTCGTCACCGTGGCTCATCGCAGCGGTGCCGGCTCGTGAAGGTCGGCCTCTTCCCAGGGTCGTTCGACCCCTTTCACAACGGGCACCTCGAGATCGTCGAGCGCGCCAGCCGCCTCTTCGACGAGGTCGTCGTCGCTGCACTGCGCAACCCGCAGAAGAGCGCGCCGCTCTTCGATCTCGAGGAGCGCGAGGCCATGCTCGAGGAGGTCGTGGCGCACCTGCCGTCGGTGCGGATCGTCTCGGTGTCGACGTTGCTGGTCAACGTGGCCCGCGACGTGGGCGCGTCGGCGATCGTGCGGGGGCTGCGCGCCGTGTCGGACTTCGAGACGGAGATGCAGATGGCCCAGATGAACAACCACCTCTCGGGCGTCGAGACCATCTTCATCCCGACCAGCTCGAAGTACTCCTTCGTGGCGTCCAAGCTCGTCCGCGAGGTGGCGCGCTTCGGGGGCGACGTGTCGGCGTTCGTGCCACCGGTGGTGGCCAAGCACCTGGTGGCCAAGTACGAGCAGGGGGGTGATGACGAGTGAGCGACCAGTTCCTCGATGTCGAAGAGGAGCAGCCGGTCGACGAGGTGGGGATCGAGTCGATCCTCAACCAGCTGCTGGACCTCATGGCGACCGCCAAGTCGATGCCGTTGTCGTCCTCGGTGATGGTGTCGCGCGAGGAGGTCACGTCACTCGTGCAGTCGGCGCTCGAGTGCCTCCCCGACGAGCTCCGCCAGGCGCGTTGGCTGCTGCGGGAGCGCGAGGAGTTCATGGCCGAGCGGAGCCGCGACGCGGAGGCCCTGATGGACGAGGTCCGGGCGCAGGCCGAGCACATGGTGCAGCGCACCGAGATCGTGCGCCAGGCCAACTCGGTGGCCCAGCGCATCCTCGACGACGCCAACGAGGAGGCGCGGGCGCTGCGCCACCAGGCCGAGGACTTCGTCGACACCAAGCTGGCGGGCATGGAGATCGTGCTGGACCGACTGACCCGGACGGTGCAGGCCGGCCGGGCCCGACTGGCCGCCCCGCTGGTCGAGGCCGCGACAGAGGACGAGGGATCCGGGACGGAGGAGGACGGCTTCTTCGACCAGGACCAGCGGTAGTGGGCACCTCCTGATGGGCGCGGATCCCTTCGTGGTCCACGTGGCGCGGCTGCGGCGCTCGCCCGGGCGGGTCGCCCACGAGGTGCGCCGGGGCGAGGTCGCCCAGGCCGGGCCGCTCGACGAGGCCGGCATCGACCCCGGCCGCAGCGTGGTGCCCGCCGGGGCCGAGGCCGAGGCCGATGTCATGCTCGTCCCCTTCGCGGGCGGGATCGACGTCGACGGGACGGTCAGCGCCCCCTGGGTCGGGATCTGCCGCCGCTGTGCGGAGCCGGTGTCGGGCGAGCTGCGCATCCGCGTCCACGAGCGCTACGCCGACGCCCCGCTGGCCGGCCCGTCCGACGAGGAGATCTACCCGATCGACGACGACGACATCGACCTCGGCCCCCTGGTGCGTGACGCCATCGTGCTCGAGCTGCCGATGGCGCCCCTGTGCCGGCCGGACTGTGCCGGCCTGTGCCCGCAGTGCGGGGCGAACCTCAACGAGGGCGCCTGTGGCTGCGTTGCCCCCCGTGACCCCCGGTGGGCTAACCTCGACGTGCTCCGGTAGCCGGCCCCCGCTGGGACCCGGCGCTGTCTGAGAGCGCCCCGAACCGATCGTTGGAGACCCTCCATGGCTGTCCCGAAGAAGAAGAAGTCCAAGGCCAAGGGCCGCAGCCACCAGGCGGCGGCGTGGCGGCTCGGCCGGCCCGCCCGCAGCGTGTGCCCGCACTGCCAGGCGTCCAAGACGCCGCACGTCGTCTGCCCGAGTTGCGGCTGGTACAAGGGGCGCCAAGCAGTCGAGGTCGACTGACTTGAGCCGCCGGGGCGAGCGTCCGACCCCCGAGACGCTGGCCACCCTCCCCGTCGCCGTCGACGCCATGGGCGGTGACAAGGCACCGGGCGAGATCGTCGAGGGCGCCCGGCGCGCCGCGGACCAGCACGGCATCGGGATCGTGCTGGTGGGGCCGCCCGACCAGGTCGGCGACACGCAGGGTCTCGAGCTCGTGGCCTGCACCGAGGTCATCGGCATGGACGAGGACCCCGCCGGCGGCGTGCGCCGCAAGAAGGACTCCTCCCTGGTGCGGGCCGCCGAGCTGGTGCGCGACGGCAAGGCGTGCGCCATGGTCTCGGCGGGCAACACGGGGGCCACGATGGCCGCCGCCCTCCTGCGCATGGGCCGCCTGCCCGGGGTCGTGCGGCCCTGCATCGCCACGCCCCTGCCGCGCCTGGGGCGGACGCCGGCGGTGCTGGTCGACGCCGGCGCCAATGCCGAGTGCACGGCCGCCATGCTGGTGCAGTTCGCCCAGATGGCCGCCGCGTACGTGTCGGCCCGCTTCGACACCGCCTCGCCGACCGTGGGGCTGCTGTCGATCGGCGAGGAGCCCACGAAGGGCACGCCCCTCGTCAAGGAGACCCACGGGCTGCTGGTGGAGGCGGCCGGGCACGGCTTCGAGTTCGTGGGGAACCTCGAGGGTCGCGACCTGTTGCCGTCGCCCACCGACGTCATCGTCACCGACGGGTTCACCGGCAACGTCACGCTCAAGTCCCTCGAGGGCTCGCTGCGGTTCCTCTTCGACACCATGCTCGCCATCTTCGGCACCGACGACGCGACCAGGGACGCGGCTCAGGTGCTGTTGCCGCACCTGCTCCCGCTGGCGGCGGAATTCGAGCCCGAAAACACCGGCGGGGCCATGCTGCTCGGGACCGACGGCGTCTGCGTCATCAGTCACGGCTCGTCCAACGCAACGGCCATGATGAACGCCGTGCTCGTGGCGCACGAATGTGCGACGCGGGGCCTGGCGGACCATGTCGCGGCCGCCGTGCGCCCGGCCCAAAGCGACTGAAAAAACCAGTTCAGGCCCTATAAACGGGCGGTCAGACCCCCGTCACGCGTACACTGGTCGCCGTGCCAGCCGAAACCCACACCAACCAAGGCCCCCTCGACCGCAACGGGGTCTTCGAGCTGATCCGGGACCAGCTGGCCGACATCTTGGAGACGGACCCGTCGTCGATCACCGAGGGGGCCTCCTTCGCAGAGGACCTCGATGCCGACTCCCTGGCCCTGATCGAGCTGGTCGAAGCCCTGGAGGAGGAGCTGGGGGAGCGGACCGTCGGGTTCCGCATCGACGACGAGGATCTGGAGGACCTGCGCACGGTCCGGGACGCTGTTGACTACGTCTACGCCAAGCTCGAGGCGAGTTGACGCCGGTGCTGAGGGGGCGGCCGCACTGGCCGAGCGACTTGGCCATACCTTCGGCGACCTGAGCCTCCTTCAGCACGCCCTCGCGCACCGCAGCTGGTGCGGGGAGCAGGAGGGCGGCGCGCCGTCCAACGAGCGCCTCGAGTTCCTCGGCGACGCCGTGCTGGGCCTCGTCGTGGCCGGCCACACCTACGAGCGCTTCCCCGACTTCGCGGAGGGCAAGCTGGCCAAGGTCCGCTCCGCCGTGGTCAACGCCCGTGTCCTGGCCCAGGTGGCCGGGCGGTTGGGCGTGGGGGACGTGCTGCTCCTCGGTCGGGGCGAGCAGGGCTCGGGCGGCCGCGCCAAGGCCTCCATCCTGGCCGACGCGTTCGAGGCCATCCTCGGGGCCGTGTACCTCGACGCCGGCTGGGAGGCCTCGCGTGAGCTGGTGCTCCGTGAGCTGGGGGAGGCCATTGAGCGGGCGGGCGAGGAGCCCGACGACTTCGACCACAAGAGCCGGCTGCAGGAGAAGGCGGTGCGTGACGGGGAGGGGACACCGCGTTACGTCGTGGTGGGGTCCGGCCCGGACCACGACCGGACCTACATGGCGGAGGTGCTCCTCGGCGGGACCGTCCGCGGCAGCGGGCAGGGGCGTTCCAAGAAGGACGCGGAGCAGGCGGCGGCCCTGGCGGCCTGGGAGGAGCTGACCGGTGCCTGAGTTGCCCGAGGTCGAGACACTGCGCCAGGACCTGGCCCGCGAGGTGATCGGGCGCAAGATCAAGACCGTGTCGGTGGCCAACGGCCGCTCGGTGCGCCGGCACCCCTCGGCGAAGCACTTCCGGGCCCTGCTCGAGGGCCGGACGATCAAGTCGGTCGGGCGGTTGGGCAAGTACCTCCTGCTCACCCTCGACAGCGGCGACACCCTGGTCGTCCACCTGGGAATGAGCGGCCAGCTGCTGCGGGTGAAGTCGGCGAAGGACCCCAAGCCCAAGCACACGCACGTCGTCATCACCTTCACCCAGGGGGGCGAGCTGCGCTACGTCGACCCCCGGACGTTCGGCGAGCTGTTCGTCTCGACCCCCCCGCTCAAGGCCGACGGGACGCCGCTGAGCCCGGTCTCGGGGACGGCGGGCGGCGACGGCGGAGCGATCCGCAAGGCGATCCCCGAGCTGGCGCACCTCGGTTTCGACCCCATTGAGGACCTCATGAGCTGGGACCGCTTCGGGGCGCTGTTGCACCAACACCACGGCGGGGTCAAGGCGCTCCTGATGGACCAGAGCTTCACGGCGGGCATCGGCAACCTCTACTCCGACGAGATGCTCTACCAGGCCGGCCTCCGCTACGACCGGCCGGCGGACTCCCTGTCCGCCACCGAGGTGCGGAGGCTCTACCGGGCCATCGTGGAGACGCTGGCCGACGCGATCAAGCACCGGGGCTCCTCGCTGGCCGACGAGCAGTACCGCGACCTCTTCGGGGAGCTCGGGGACTTCCAGGGCTCACACCAGGTCTACGACCGCGAGGGCCAGCCGTGCCGGCGCTGCCGCAACACCATCGTCCGGGTGAAGGCCGGCGGGCGCTCGACCTTCTTCTGCGATCACTGCCAGGTTTAGGCTCCACGCACGCCGTAGGCACCCTGTAGGGTCGCCCTGAATGTTCCTCAAGTCGCTCAGCATGAAGGGCTTCAAGTCCTTTGCCGACCCCACCGTGCTGGAGTTCGAGCCGGGGATCACGGTGGTCGTGGGCCCCAACGGGAGCGGCAAGTCCAACGTCGTGGACGCCGTGACCTGGGTGCTCGGCGCCCAGGGCCCCCGCTCCCTCCGTTCGGCCAAGATGGAGGACGTCATCTTCGCGGGGACCTCCTCGCGGCCCCAACTGGGCCGGGCCGAGGTCTCCCTCACCATCGACAACTCGTCGGGCAAGCTGCCGATCGACCTGTCCGAGGTGACCATCACCCGGACGCTGTTCCGCTCGGGTGACAGCGAGTACGCCATCAACGGTGCGCCGTGCCGGTTGCTCGACATCCAGGAGCTGCTCAGCGATTCCGGCGTGGGCCGCCAGCAGCACATGATCATCGGCCAGGGCCAGCTCGACACCGTGCTCAACGCACGCCCCGAGGACCGGCGGGCGATCATCGAGGAGGCCGCCGGGGTGCTCAAGCACCGGCGGCGGCGCGAGCGGGCCGAGCGCCGGCTGGCCGCCACGGCCGAGAACCTCGAACGGCTCGGCGACCTCGTGCGCGAGGTCCGCCGTCAGATCCGGCCCCTGGAGCGCCAGGCCGCCGCCGCCCGCTCGCACGACACGGTCGCCACGGAGCTGCTGGCCGTGCGGCGCTGGCTCGCCGGCTCCGAGCTGGCCGACCTGACCGGGCGGCGCCGGACCGCGGCGCAGAGCCTCGTCGTGTGCCGTGACGAGGAGCGCGAGCTCCACGAGGCCCTCGAGCGGCTCGACGCCGAGGCCACCTCCACCACGGCCGAGCTGTCGTCGCGCCGCGAGGAGGACCTCGCCAACGCGCTGGGCCGGGTGCAGGGCCTCGTCGAGCGCGCCCGGGGCACCTCCGCCCTCCTGCGCGAGCGGGGCCGGGCGGTCGTGGCCGCGCTGGACGCGGCGGCCGACGTCGACGTCGTCTCGACGCTCGAGGCCGAGGGCGCCCACCTGGCCAGCGAGCTGGCCGCCGCGGAGGCCGACCAGACCGCGGGCGGGGCGCCCGAACGATCGGAGTTCGAGGCGGCGCAGGCGGCGCTGGACGAAGAAGCAGAGGTGTTGCGCCAGCGCTGGGCGGCGGTCCTCGGCGAGGACGCGCCCGACGAGGCGATCGCCCGGGTCCGTGGCCGCGCCGAGCTGGTGGCACGCGCCGCCACCCGGGAGCAGAAGGACATCGAGGCCCTCGGGGGACGCGTCGTGACGCTCGAGCAGCGCGCCGCGGGTGCGGCCGTGCGGGCCGACCTGTTGGCCAAGGCGGCCGACGAGCTCGAGCAGTCCAGCGCGGCGCTCGAGGCCGAGCTGGCCGCCCGGGCCTCGGAGCTGGAGATGGCGGCGCGGGCCGCCGAGACGTCCCAGGCGACGGCCGACGAGGCGGAGGAGGGCCGCTATCGCACGGCGGCCCGGGCCGAGGCCCTGGAGCGTGCGCTGGCGGACCTGCAGGGGGCGGGAGGGCGCGAGCTGCTGCGCCACGTCGACGGGGTCGTGGGCTCGCTGGTCGACCTGGTCGAGATCGACGAGGGATGGGACGCCGCGTTCGAGGCCGCCGCCGGCGCGGGCGTCGCCGCCGTGGTGGTCGACGGCCGGCGGTCCGCCCAGGCCGCGCTGGCGACGCTGCGCGAGCGGGGAGTGACCGGCGCCGTGCTGGCGCCGAGACACGCCGGAGCGACGGGAACCGCGGCGGCGACGGCGGACTCGCTGCCTCCGGGCAGCAGCGCCGAGCCCGTGCGCTCCCACGTCCGGGCGCGCCAGGGTGGGACGGTGGCCGAGTCCGTGCTCGACACGCTCGTCGGGCGAGCCGTCCGGGTCGACGGCTGGGAGGAGGCGATCGACCTCTCGCTGGCCCGTGACGACCTGGTGGTCGTCACGCCCGAGGGCGACCGCTTCGCGGCCACGGGGTGGCGCGTGCGCACGGGCACGGGCGTCGTCACCAAGGCCGCCGTCGAGGAGGCGCGGCGCAAGGCGGAGGAGTCCGCCGCCGCCGCCGAGCTGGCGCGGGCGAACCTGACCGAGGCGCGCATCGTCCTGGCCCGCGCCCGGGACGCCCGAGCCGCGGCCGAGCGCGCCGTCGACCGCCACGGGTCGGCCTGCGAGACCGGCCGGGCCGACACGGCCCGCGCCGCGGAGGAACAGCGCCGCCTCATCGGCGAGCTCGACGAGGCTCGCGCCGCGGTCACCGACGCGCAGGCTCGGTTGACCGAGGTGACGGCCGAGCAGGCGCAGCTGGCCCAGTCCCTCCCCGAGCTCGAGGAGGCCCTCGCCGCATGGCGCGGGCTCCAGGAGCGGCGGGCCGAGGTGACGAGAAGGGTCCAGGAGCTCGAGGTGCGCGTGGCCGGCGTCGCCGAGCGGCGCCGCGTCCTCGCCGAGCGGCAGGCCGAGGTGGAACGGCGACTGCAGGGCCATGCCGAGGAGCGGGCCACCGCGGCCACCCGCCGCCGGCGGCTGGAGGCGGAGGGCGCCGCGCTGGGCCGCCTGGAGGCGCTGGTCGAGCAGGAGCACGCCCGCCTCGACGGCATCTTCGGGTCGCTGCGTCACGACTATCAGGACCAGGTCGACGCCGTCCGGGCGGGAGGCGAGAAGCTCGAGCAGCTCCGCCAGGACCGCCACACCACCGAGCAGCGCCTCGATGCGGTCCGCACCCGCACGCGCACCCTCGACCTCGAAGCCAACGAGGTCGACCTGCGGACCGAGGCCCTCCTGGAGCACGTGCACCGCGATCTGGGCGCCGTGCCCGAGGACCTGGTCGGGCTGCCCGAGCCCGAGGCTCCCGAAGGCACGACGCTGCCGCAACACGCCGAGGAGCTGGAACGCAAGCTGGTCGCGCTCGGCCCGGTGAACCCGCTGGCGCTCGAGGAGCTCTCGACGCTCGAGGAGCGGCACAAGGATCTCGAGGCGCAGGTGGACGACGTGCGCGGCGCGCGGCGTGAGCTGCACGAGGTCGTGCGGACGCTCGACCACGAGATCATGACGTCGTTCGCGGCCGCCGCGGCCGACGTGAACGAGCACTTCTCGACGCTCGTCGCCATGCTGTTCCCCGGCGGCACCGGCCGCCTCGTGCTGCTCGATCCGGACGACCTCCTCAACACCGGCGTCGAGATCGAGGTCCGTCCCGCCGGGCGCAACGTGCGCCGGGTCTCGCTGCTCTCCGGCGGTGAGCGCTCCATGGCCGCATTGGCGTTCCTCTTCGCGGTCTTCCGGAGCCGGCCCTCGCCCTTCTACCTGATGGACGAGGTCGAGGCCGCGCTGGACGATGTCAACCTCAGTCGCTTCCTCGCCCTGGTCCACGAGTTCCGTGACGAGGCGCAGCTGCTCATCGTCAGCCACCAGAAGCGCACCATGGAGACCGGCGACGCGCTCTACGGGGTCACCATGGCGCCGGGCGGGTCCTCCCAGGTGGTCAGCCAGAAGGTCGAGAAGGAGCCCTCCCCGGCATGACCGGCACGCTCGCATTCGTCTTCATCGGGGTGGCCCTGCTCTGCATCGTCGCCGGGGTGGCGGCGGTGAGCCGCACCCGCCGGCGCGCCGACGAGGACGAACGGGAGTACGGCGGGGACGACGAGGCGACCTACGCCGAAGAGGCGGCGGCGGTCGCCGCAGCGCAGGCCGCCGAGCAGGCCGCCGCGGCGGCGCAGGACGACGAGGTCGACGGCACCCCGCTCGCATGATCGGCACCCTCATCATCATCGTGGTCGTGGTGGCCGTCCTCGGACTGGTGGCCGGTGGGATCGCCGTCACCCGCTCACGCCGGCGGGCGGGGGGCGGATCGGCCGCCCCGCCGGCCGCCCCGCCGCCGCCACCGCCACGGGCTCCCGCGGCCACGACGGTTGCGCCGGCGCACGCGCCACCGGCTGCCACCGCCCCGCCCGAGGTGGCTGCGCCCCGCGAGGCGGCCGAGGCGCCACCCACGTACCGGAGCCGCCTGGGCGGCGTCAGAGGGCTGTTCAGCGGTGCGGTCTCCGCGCTGCGCGGTGGGCGCATCGACGCGGCGACCTGGGACTCGCTGGAGGAAGCGCTCATCCGCGCCGATGTCGGTGTCTCCACCACGACGGCGCTGCTCGACGAGCTGCGGGCCAAGGTGCAGAGCAAGCAGATCACCAGCGGTGACGACCTGCTCCAGGCTCTGGGCGCGTCCATCCGCGCCCTCCTCGACGGAGCGGGGTCGCGGGAGCTGCACTTCGACGGCAGAGCCGGCGAGCCCGACGTCTGGCTGTTCGTCGGCGTCAACGGGGTGGGCAAGACGACGACCATCGGCAAGCTGGCCCGCCGCCAGTCCGACGCCGGCCGTTCGGTCCTGCTGGCGGCGGGCGACACGTTCCGGGCCGCCGCCGCCGATCAGCTCTCCATGTGGGCCGACCGCACCGGCACCGAGATCATCCGGGGGGCCGAGGGCGCCGACCCCAGCGCGATCGTGTTCGACGCCGTGCAGCGCGCTGCCGCACGAGGCAACGATCTCGTGCTCGCCGACACGGCGGGACGCCTGCACACGAAGGTGAACCTCGTCGAGGAGCTCAAGAAGATACGGCGCGTCGCCGACCGTGACCCGGGCCACGTCACCGAGGTCCTGCTGGTCCTCGACGCCACCACCGGCCAGAACGGGCTCGCCCAGGCCCGCCAGTTCGCCGACGCGGTGGATGTGACGGGGATCGTGCTCACCAAGCTCGACGGCACCGCCAAGGGTGGGATCGTCATCGCCGTCCAGCGCGAGCTCTTCGTACCCGTCAAGCTCGTCGGGCTCGGCGAGGGTCCGGACGACCTGGTCGACTTCGACCCCGACGAGTTCGTCGACGCGCTGCTCGCCGGCGACTGAACGTGCCGAGCCCAGAGGAGGCACCGGTGGACTCCCTGAGCGACCGGCAGAAGAAGATCATCGCCGTCGCGCTGGTGATCCACCTCGTCCTGCTCACGCTGACGTGGCGTGACCTCCGCACCCGCCCCGAGGCCGGTGTCCGTGGCAGGAAGCGTCTCTGGCGGGTCGCCGCCACCATGAACACGACGGGCTCGGTCGCCTACTGGCTGTTCGGCCGCCGCCGGGTGCCCGAGGCCGCCGCCGACTGAACCTCAGGACCTCAGGACCTCAGGACCAGCGCACCCGGACCGTGTCGAGGAAACAGGGCGCAGCACGTCCCGGTCGCAATCGAGGACGAGCCCTCGGGCCCGGAGCAGCGGCTCAGTTGATCTTGAGGAGGTCGATGACGAAGACGAGGGTGTCGTTCGGCGCGATCCCGGCGCCCGGGGACCGGGCCCCGTACCCCAGGCTCGGAGGGATGATGAGCTCGCGCCGCCCGCCCAACTTCATGCCCACCACACCCTGGTCCCAGCCGGGGATCACCTGGCCCGCGCCGAGCGTGAACGAGAAGGGCTGGCTGGTCCACGAGGACTGGACCACCTTGCCACTCGAGTAGGTCCCGAGCACGTACTGCACGGTCACGTTGTCGCCCGACGTCGCCTCGACGCCGACGCCGGTGATGAGGTCGGCGCTCTGCAGCTCTGTCGGCGGTGTGCCCGACGGGATCTTGAGGGTCGGTGCGGTGCCCGCGGTGCCGGCGGGGGAGAGGTCGGCGGTGGGGATCGGAGCGATGGCACCGTTCACGGTGGTCGTCGTCGCCGACGGGCCACTTCCCGTGTTGTACGACGTGCTCGCCACGTTCGACGACGCCGACGAGTGCGACGGCGACGAGCTGCAGGCGGCCAGGCCGAGGGCGCCGGCCGCGCCGATCACGACGGCAAGGGTCCAGGGGCGGAGGTAGGGGCGCGACATGGGCCGAGACGGTAGCCGGTCCCCCCGGCGCCGCAGGCGCACCCACCGGTCCCGGATGGATGCGAGCGGTGGGAACCGCCCCCGTGGGTAACCTGAGACCCCATGTTCGACGCCCTTTCCGACCGCCTGGAGCGAATCTCCACCCGCCTGCGCAGCAAGGGGCGTATCAGCGACGCCGATCTCGACGAGGCGCTCCAGGAGATCCGCACCGCCTTGCTCGAGGCCGACGTCGAGCTGACGGTCGCCCGCCGCTTCTGCGACGGCATCCGCCTGCGGGTCAGCACCGAGGCGCTCTCCAAGAGCCTCACCCCGGGCCAGCAGGTCATACGGGCGGTGCACGAGGAGCTGGTCAGCGTCCTGGGCGGCGACACGCTCAAGCTCAGCTACGCCTCACGGCCCCCGACCGTCGTCCTGATGGCCGGCCTCCAGGGCTCGGGCAAGACGACCAACTCGGCCAAGCTCGCCCTGTGGTGGAAGCAGCAGGGGCGGAACCCGATCCTGGTCGGTGCCGACCTGCAGCGACCCGCCGCGGTCGAGCAGCTGCGGGTCCTCGGTGAGCAGGCCGGCGTGACCGTCTTCAGCGAGGCCACCGACCCCGTCGCCTGCGCCAAGGCCGGGCTCGAGGAGGCCCGTCGCCTGGGCAAGGACATCTGCATCATCGACACCGCCGGCCGCCTGACCATCGACACCGAGCTGATGCAGCAGATCAAGGACATCTCGGCGGCGACCCAGCCCCACTACACGTTCCTCGTGATCGACGCCATGATCGGCCAGGACGCCGTCGCCACCGCCAAGGCGTTCCACGACACCCTCGAGCTGAGCGGCGTGATCCTCACCAAGCTCGACGGCGACGCCCGCGGCGGCGCCGCGCTGTCCGTCAAGGGGGTGGTCGGCAAGCCGATCGCCTTCGCCAGCACGGGCGAGCGGCTGGCCGACTTCGACCTGTTCCACCCGGACCGCATGGCCGACCGCATCCTCGGGATGGGGGACGTGCTGAGCCTGATAGAGCAGGCCGAGCGCACCATGGACTCCGACGAGGTGGCCAAGAGCGCCAGCCGCCTCATGCAGGGTCAGTTCACCCTCGAGGACTTCCTCTCCCAGCTGCGCCAGGTCAAGAAGATGGGATCGCTCGGCGGCCTCATGCGCCTCATGCCGGGCATGTCCAAGGAGATGCGCCAGGCCGCCGGCCAGATCGACGACGGCGAGGTCGCCAAGGTCGAGGCCATCGTCTGCTCCATGACCCCGGCCGAGCGCAACGACGTCGCCCTCCTCGACGGCTCGCGCCGCAGCCGGGTGGCCCGGGGCTCGGGCACCTCGATCCAGGACGTCAACACCCTCCTGAAGCAGTTCAAGGAGATGCAGAAGATGATGAAGGGGATGGCCACGGGCACCATGCCCAACCTCCCCGGCATGCCGAACATGGGCGGCATGAGCCCCCGTGCCGCCAAGAAGCTGGCCAAGCAGGCGCAGGCGGGTGGCGGCCTCCCCGGGCTGGGAGCCGGGGCAGGTGGGGAGCCCGATTTCGACATGTTGTCCCAGTTGATGGGCGACAGCGGTGAGGTGCCCTCGGGGTTCCCCGGGCTGCCCGCACCGGCCCCCGCCCGACCCGTGGTCAACGTCAACAAGGGGACCAAGAAGAAGAAGAAGGGCGGGCGGGTCACGCCGCCGAAAGGCCGGTAGTCCCGCCATCTGCCAGAATGGACGCCCGATACGTCCAGATCCGATGGAAGGAACCAGTTCGTGGCAGTGAAGCTCCGCCTCGTGCGGATGGGAAAGAAGAAGCAGCCGACCTACCGGGTCGTCGCCGCTGACAGCCGGTCGCCCCGTGATGGTCGCTTCCTCGAGATCGTGGGGACCTATGCGCCCCGGGGCTCGTCGACGGCCGAGCCGGACGCCGTGATCCAGATCGACAACGCCAAGGCCGTCAAGTGGCTGGTCAACGGCGCCAAGCCGACCGAACGGGTCGAGCGGCTCCTCAAGACCTCCGGGGCTTGGGACGAGTTCGCGGCGGCGAGGGCCAAGTGACCGACCTCTACGAAGCGGGTGACATCAACCAGTCCGACGGCGCCGGCGGTGACATCAACGAGGTCGACGAGATCGACGACGAGATCGACGACGACATCGACGACGAGGTGGACGACGAGGTGGACGAGGTCGGCGAGGGCAACGAACTCGCCGCGGCCGACGGGGGCACCCCGCTCACCGTCCTGACGTACCTGGCGCGCTCGCTCTCGAACGAGCCCGACTCCGTCGTCATCGACACCGAGGAGCGACGCAACGGCGTGCGGCTCAGCCTCCACGTGGCCCCCGAGGACATGGGCCGGGTCATCGGCCGCCGGGGTCGCACCGCGCAGGCGATCCGGACCCTGGTCAACGTGGCGGGCGCCAAGGACGGCGTCCAGGCCAGCGTGGACATCGTCGACGACTGATCTGCTCAAAGTCGGCCGGGTCGCCAAGGCCCACGGCCTGCGGGGCGAGGTCGTGGTCCAGCTCTGGACCGACCAGACGCAGCGGCTGGACCCCGGGATGGTGCTCGCCTCCGCCCGTGGCGACCTGCGCGTCGTCTCGTCCAAGCCGTTCGGCCACGAGCGCTTCATCGTGCAGTTCGAGGGGGTTTGGGACCGCACGGCCGCCGAGGCCCTGCGGGGGGTGGACCTCGAGGCGGAGCCCATCGATGCGCCCGGCACGCTGTGGGTCCATGAGCTGGTCGGGGCCATGGTGCGGGACGCCGCCGGCACGGAGCTGGGGCGGGTCGGCGCCGTCGAGGCCAACCCGGCCAGCGACCTCATCGTGCTCGAGTCCGGGGGTCTCATCCCGATCCGCTTCGTGACCCGCCACGACGCCGAGAGCGGCACCGTCGAGGTCGACATCCCCGATGGGCTGCTGGACCTGTGAGGCGTCCGTGAGGATCGACGTCTTCACGATCTTCCCCGAGGTGGTCACCGGGTACTGCGGCACCTCCATCCTCGGGCGCGCCACCGACGCCGGGGCACTGGACGTGCGGGTGCACGATCTGCGCGACGGTGCGGACGACCAGCGGCGTTCGGTGGACGACAGCCCCTTCGGGGGCGGCGCCGGCATGGTGCTCATGGCCGAGCCTCTCTTCCACTGCGTCGAGGCCGTCGCCGACCTACCCCGGCCGCTCTACCTCCTCGCCCCCGGCGGGCGCCGCTTCGACCAGGCGGTGGCCGCCGAGCTGGCGGCCTCGCCGGCCGGGTTCTCCCTGCTCTGCGGCCGCTACGAGGGCGTGGACCAGCGGGTGTCGGACCACCTGGTCGACGGCGAGCTGTCGGTGGGCGACTTCGTGCTGGCCGGCGGGGAGCTGGCCGCCCTGGTGGTGGTCGAGGCCGTGGCCCGCCCGCTGCCCGAGGTGCTCGGCAACGAGGACTCGGCCCTGGAGGAGAGCTTCTCGGACGGGCTGCTCGAGTACCCGCAGTACACGAGGCCGGCCGAGTTCCGGGGCTGGGCGGTCCCCGAGGTGCTGCGCTCGGGGGACCATGGCGCGGTGGCGGCCTGGAGGCGCACCCAGGCGCTCCTGCGGACGGCCCAGCGCCGCCCCGACCTCATACAGCGCCTGGTCAGGGCGTCGGCACTCGGTCCCGGCGACGTGCGGGCCCTGGCCGCACACGGCTACGATGTTCCGTCCGGCACTGAGCCGGAGTGACCGAAGGACGCCTCCCATGCACCCCACCGAAACGATCGATCGCGACAGCCTGCGCGACGACATCCCCGAGTTCCGCCCCGGCGACACCGTCAAGGTCCACGTCCGGGTCGTCGAGGGCAACCGGGAGCGGGTGCAGGTGTTCCAGGGCGCCGTCATGCGCCGCCAGGGCGGCGGCGTGCAGGAGACGTTCACCGTCCGCAAGGTGAGCTTCGGCGTGGGCGTCGAGCGCACGTTCCCGGTGCACTCGCCCACCATCGCCAAGATCGAGGTGGCCACGCTGGGCGATGTCCGGCGGGCCAAGCTGTACTACCTGCGCGACCGGCACGGGAAGGCGGCGAAGATCAAGGAGCGGCGGATCCCGCGGGGCGGCAAGGCGGTCGCCGACGTGGTGGTCGAGGACGAGGTCGTCGACGAGGTCGAGCAGATCGACGTGGTCGACGAGGTCGAGACGACGGAGAGCGACCAGGCGGACGACACCGTCGAGGAGGCCGCCGCCGAGGAGACCTCTGACGAGTAGGACCGGCGCCGGGTGAGCGAGGAAGACCTCGAGCGCTACGAGTCCGAGATAGAGCTCGGGCTCGTCCGGGAGTACCGGGCCGTCCTCCCTGTCTTCGCCTACGTGATCGAGACGGAGCGGCGCTTCTACCTGGCGAACGAGGTGTCGCTCAACGTGCGGTCCGACACGACGCCGGCGTGCATCGAGCTCGAGCTGCGCGACGCCTGGGTGTGGGACATGTACCGCCCCGCCCGCTTCGTCCCCGAGGTGCACGTCGTCACGTTTCGCGACGTCAACATCGAGCGGCTGCCCGAACAGGAGCTCTGAGCGACCGTTCCCCTCCGTGGGGGACGGCAACCGGCGCAAGGCCGCACTCGGGCACCTCGGCGAGGAGCGCGCAGCCGCGCACTACCGAGCGCACGGCTACGCCGTCCTGGAGCGGAACTGGCGCGCCGCGGCCGGCGAGGTCGACCTGATCTGCGCCCGCGGCACGACGCTGGTCATCTGCGAGGTGAAGGCCCGCACTCGGACGACCCACGGCCACCCGCTCGAGGCGGTGACGCGGGCGAAGCAGCTCCGCCTGCGCCGCCTGGCGGGGGCGTACCTGCGCAGCCAGGACCGGCACTGGCCCGAGGTCCGCTTCGACGTCGCCAGCGTGCTGGGGCGGACGCTGCACATCACCGAAGGTGCGTTCTGAAACGCCGCGGCCTAGGGTCGGAGGCCATGGAGACCCTCATTGTGGAGCGCAAGGACGGCGTCGTCACCGTGACGATGAACCGTCCCGAGCGCAAGAACGCCGCCAACAACAAGATGCTCAACGAGCTGAAGCAGATCTTCGCCGAGGTGGAGGACAGTGACGCCGACCGCGTGTTGGTCCTGACCGGCGCCGGCGGCGCCTTCTGCTCGGGCGCGGACCTCTCGGACCCCGACGGTCCCGCCACCGACCGCACGCGCTCGGGCCTCGCCCGCATGCGCCGGCTGGGTGACGTCGCGCTGGGGCTGCACCGGGTGACCAAGCCCACCATCGCCAAGGTCGACGGGGTCGCCGTCGGCGCCGGCCTCTCCCTCGCGCTCGGCTGCGACCTGGTCGTGTGCAGCGACCGGGCCCGTCTCTCCATGATCTTCTCCCGCCGGGGGCTGGCCCTCGACAACGGCGCGTCCTGGCTGCTGCCCCGGCTGGTGGGCCTGGCCCGGGCGAAGGAGATCGCGCTCTTCGGGGGCATGTGGGGCGCCGAGGAGGCCTTGGCCATCGGGCTGGTCAACCGCGCGCTCCCCGTCGACGAGCTGGACGCCTTCGTCGACGACTGGGCCACCACGCTGGCCGCCGGCCCGCCGCTGGCGCTGTCCATGACCAAGACCCTGCTGAACGCCTCGTCCATGTCCTCCATGGAGCAGGCGGTGGAGGACGAGGCCCGCTGCCAGGCGCTCAACTTCTCGACCAAGGACACCAACGAGGCGATCGCGGCCTTCATCGAGAAGCGGGAGCCCGTTTTCGTCGGCCGCTAGTAGCGTGGAGACCGTGCTCAGTGGCGTGCAGGGGATGATCGGCGACACGGCCCTGGTGACCAAGGCCATCAAAGGCGAGCACCACCCGGGCCGGATCAAGGCCCGCGGTGAGGAGTGGCTCGCCATTCCGCTGGACCCCGAGGCGACCATCGCCTCGGGAACGAGCGTCGTCGTCGCGGACGTCGAGCGAGGGTTGCTCGTCGTCTACGCCATCGACAGTTAGAGAGGCACCCCATGGTTCTGTTCGCGTCTGCCGGAGAGGTGGTGGGGATCATCGTCGTGGCGGCCCTGGCTGCCATCGGGGTGGTGACCCTGTTCGCGTCCCGCTTCATCAAGGTCGTACAGCAAGGGAGCGTCGGCGTGGTCAAGCGCCTCGGCGAGTTCAAGGCGGTCGACCAGCCGGGCCTGCACATCCTGGCGCCCTTCATCGACAGGATGGAGAAGGTCGACGTCCGCGAGTTCCCGATGACCGGCGACCAGCAGGCGGTCATCACCAAGGACAACGTCTCGCTGCAGGTGAGCGCGACCATCTTCTGCCAGGTGATCGACGTCAAGTCCGCGCTCTTCGAGATCAACGACTACCAGCTGGCGGTCGACCAGTTGTCGCGCACCGCGTTGCGGGCCGTGTTCGGGGAGCTCTCGCTCGACCAGGCCCTCTCCGAGCGCGAGACCATCAACAGCCGCATGCAGGACCACATGGCCGATGCGACGGCGAAGTGGGGTGTGCGGCTCAACCGGATTGAGATCCTCGACATCACCCCGCCGATGAACGTGGTGCAGGCGATGTCCGAGCAGAAGGAGGCCGAGCAGCACAAGCGGGCCGCCATCCTGAAGTCCGAAGGGGAGCAGCAGGCCGCCATCAACAGCGCCGGCGGGCGCAAGCAGGCCGCCGTGCTCGAGGCCGAGGGTGCCAAGCAGTCGGCCATCCTGCGGGCCGAGGCGCAGATGAAGGTGCTGGAGCTGCAGGCCGAGGGCGAGAAGAAGGCGCTCGAGCTGCGCGGCCAGGGCGAGGCATCGCGACTGACCTCCATCGACACCGCCACCATCAACCCGCACACGCTCGCCGTGCTGCAACTCAAGGCGCTCCAGGACATCGCGTCGTCGGAGAACGCCAAGATCGTGGTGCCCTACGAGGCGACGAGCCTCATGGGGGCGGCCGAGGTCCTGCTGTCCACGCTGCGCAACGAGAACCTGGGCGACGCCAGCGGGAACGGAGCCACGCCTCCGGCGGTCGCCACGCCGGCCCGGCCCCCGAACAAGGATCTGCCGCCGGGCTCCTGACCGCGGCAGCTGTCACGTGATCGGTCGCGGGTGTACGCCCGCAGGCGGTCGCAGGATGCTCCCCCCGGCATCTCCAGGACGCTGCTGACCGGACCGTAGGCTGGCCAGGTGGGAACGCTCCTGGCCACGGTCCTGCCGTTGGCGCTGGGCGCGGCGGTCAGCCCCACCCTGTTCACGCTCGAGGTTCTCGTGCTGTCCGGCCGTCGTCATCCCGTCAGTCGCGGCTGGGCCGTGGCGGGTGGTTCGGCCGTCATGCTGGTTCTCTACACGGTGCTCGGCCTGACGGTGCTCGAGCATGTCGTGCACCACCGGGGCCACTCGGCGACCGATGCCGCGATCGACCTCGGTGCAGCCCTCCTCCTGGCCCTGCTGGCGATCCGGGCATTGCGCCGGCATCCCACGGCGGCCGAGAACCACAACCACAAGGCGTCCCGGATGCTCGATGCACCGACGGCCGCCTTCTGGGGCCTCGGGGCCCTCGCCATGTTGGTGAACTTCTCCACGCTGGTCCTGTACCTGGCCGCCCTCCACCAGGTCTCCCATTCGTCGGTCGATCTGGACGAGAAGGTGGTGGCCGGCCTGGTGCTGCTGCTCATCACACTGCTCCCGGTCCTCCTGCCGGTGACCCTGGTCGCGGTGCTGGGCCACCGGGCGGACCCGGTGCTGTCCCGGGTCAACGGCTTCGTCGGTCGTCACGGACGAGCGATCACGGCCGGGATCGAGGTCGTCTTCTGCCTGGTGCTCCTCTTCAAGGGGATCGGCGAGCTGCCCTGACCAGGGGAGGTGGGCGCCGCTACGCGCGTGCCTTGCGCCGGAGCGGCATCATCGTCTCGGGAACCGGGTTGGCCGTGAAGTCGAGCACGAGCTGGTTGAAGAGATCCGGCTTCTCCATCGGGACGAGGTGGGACGCGCCCGGCACGACGGCCAGCTGCCCGTTCTCGACCGCATGGGAGAACGCCTGTGCGTGTTCCACGGTGATGTAGTCGTCGTCGCCCACGATGACGAGAGTCGGTGCCGAGATCCGCTGCACCTCGGCCGTCCAGTCGAAGGGCTGGGCCCACATGGTGCGGATCTTCTCCCACACCTCGGGGAAGTGTTCAGGACCGTCCGGGGAGGCCTGGGCGTACATGGCGGCGAACATCGCCATGTCCTCGTCGTCGGGCGACAGGTCCACGAGGGCCTCCATCGCCCCCGGGACGTAGCCGGCGCTGGAGAAGCCGGATCCCGTGACGATCAGGGTCCGGACGAGCTCGGGGTGCTCGGCCGCGATGAGGGTCCCCACCATGCCCCCGTCGCTCCAGCCGAGCAGATCGACCGGCCCGAGGTCGAGCGCGAGGAGGAAGTTGACGGTCCGGTCGGTCATCGCCTGGTAGGTCAGGGGGCCCGGCCGGTCGGGAGTATGACCCTGCGCCTGGCGCTCGGGCGCCACGACGTGCCGGTGCGGTGACAAGCCCGAGAACTGCGCGGCCCACGTGGAGTTGTCGGCCAACCCTCCGTGGAGGAGCACGATGGTCTCCCCGTCGCCCTCGGTCTCGTAGAACACGGCCAGGCCGTCGATCTCCATGCTCCCGGCCGTGCGAGGCGTGACCATCGGACGAGCCTACGTGGTCCGATTCGGAGTCGGCTTCCCCAGTCGGTATCGCCGAAGTGCTGGACGGTGAGACTCGTGACGCGGCCCGCCCCGTGCATGCGTGGAGTACCTCCCGCACACGGTCCACGGGCGCGAGGCCGATGGTCTGATCCGATGGACGCCCGCGCCCCCTGGGGTCCCCGTTTCGAGACTTCGGCTCGGGAGAGGTGATAGCGCCCGAGCGACGTTGCCTGTCGCGGCAATCGGACGCGGGGCCATGGTGGGCATTCGGGCAGTGCGGGAGACGAATATACGCCGATCGGCGTATTGCGCTTCGAGTACACAGCCAGAAAGATGAGCCGTCCGTTCGCTGTCGGGCAGGAAAAGAGGTTACGCGGGTGCACAGACGTTCGAGTTCGAACAGGTACATCTGCTCGCGAATGGTCGAAGCTGGCGACTCCGAGATGTCTCCTTCACCTCCGGTCGCGGCCCTTCCCGCCCAACCCGCGGTGGCCGGCCGCTGGCTCGCCCTTTTGACCTGCGTCTCCTCGGATCCCACCGCTCGCTCGAGAAGCGACCGCAGGTAGGAGATGGAGCGGGTCAGCGGCGGAGTCCCGGGGCGATCGGGACGCCCTCACCACCGACGAGGAGCCTTCGTCGTCCCGATGGCGATCTTCGTAGCGGTGCTGCTGCTGTTGGGCGCCACCGAAGTCACCGGAGCGGCACGGGCGGGTGCCGATTCGCTCCCGAATTGTGCCACCACCCCGGAGACGACCACAGAGGGCTGTGGCTACTACATCAACCAGAGCGGGGTCGTGGGTGGCACCTCGGTGCTGGCCGGGGAGAGCAGCGCATCGCCGACCGTCATCACCATAGGCGGCCCACTCGAGCAGACCGCCACGGTGATGGCCAATCCGGGCGTGTACGACGTGACGATGACTGCATATGGGCCGATCACCAGTTACTCGCCGCAGGGCGGCAGCGGGATCTCCGTATCGGTCGTCGGCTCACAGGTCACCTGGACGCAGCCCGTCACCAATGGGTTCACGGCGTTCTCCGTCGGCCAGGTGTTCACTCTGGACAGCACGGCGACCTCGCTCGGTGTGAGCTCCTGTACCACGTGCGCCAGCCTTGGGGTCGATTGGAACTACGGCATCGGTGGTAACCCATCGGGGTATTCACAAACTCCCTACCTCAGTGTGGGATCGGGCGGAACACCGCCCACGGCCTCGTTCACCGACACCGCCGACACCACGGTCCCCGGA
>Ga0182030_10001221_pt1 | contig 52411 bp, 51 predicted proteins | sample 812S3MmetaG_FD_121299 | JGI IMG/M metagenome (GOLD analysis project Ga0182030, IMG submission 121299) | Permafrost microbial communities from Stordalen Mire, Sweden - 812S3M metaG (Illumina Assembly) | ecosystem: Environmental > Terrestrial > Soil > Wetlands > Permafrost | place: Sweden...
AAAGTGGATCAAACGACCCGATAGAGCGCCAAGAACGGCGTGGAAGGCAAGAAATCATGCTCAAACCGGCCGATCTGAACAAAACAACTCCAATGCAACCATCTTCATCAGAGAATCCCTAGAAAGCAGACGACCTTAGCGCAGCTCGAGGTCGAGCACAATACTGCGACCGCGCTCGGCTGCTAGTGGCCGAAGATTGCCGGTGATGACGATCGAGTCGGGAGGCGCGGGCGCCGGCCGCGCCTCCCAGCGCCTCGAGATGGCTTTCCGCATCAAGCCGTGAATGCTCCTAGAGCTATAAGTCGATCGCCCTGGCGCCTTCCATCACCTGGTCGGTCCTCATTACTTCGTCTTCACGGGGCGTCGGCCCGCGCATTCGGGATATTGCGAGCAAACCCAAAACGCCGTTCCGTCGGTACTGTTCTCACGACAGGATGTGAAGCGCAGCGGCCGTCCGGTCGGTGCGATGCCGAGGTACGTGCCGCCGTGTGTGTCCGAATAGACGAAGCTGCCCGCGACTTTGTCCGCGGTGATGACTTCCGCTTCGACCGTGACTTTGAGGTCGGGCATCCCGGCCAGACGAGTGGCGAAGAAATCCACCGTAGCCTGTTTGGGCGTCTTGACCGGCGCGCCGGGAGGCGGTACCGTCGCGGCGCTCACTTGATGGTTGACGTCGTAGTCTCCTAACTCGGGCTGATTTGCAAACGAAGGTCCCGCCAAGTGCCGCAGCGGAGGTGAGTCAGCCATTTGACGTCGACGAGGAGCAGACCGCTGATGATTCGACTCTTGCTCGCTGCCCTGGTGCTTCTCTCGGTGCAGCCGGCGATGGCCGCCGATCCCCAGCCGTATACGATCGACGTCGTGGTCGGCCTCACCGGCATCGGCGCCTTTGCGGGCAAACTGGCGACGCAGGCGCTCGGCGTGTACGAGGGCATCGTCAACAAGAGCGGCGGCATCCACGGTCGGCCCTTGCACTTCGAGATTCACGACGACGCGACGAACCCGATCAACGACGTGCAAATCGTCAACCAGATTCTCACCACCCATCCGGCCGTCATCATCGGCGCCCTCAACACGGCATCGTGCGAAGCGGTCGCGCCCTTGATGCTCAAGGGACCGGTGTACTACTGCCTCTCACCGGGCATCAGCCCACCGGCCGGATCGTACGTTTTCGCCTCCGCGACAACGCTCGCATCGAGCATGCAATCGCTCTACGACCACTTGCGCGACATGGGCTTCAAACGCGCGGCGTCGATCACCGGCACCGACGCGATCGGCGTGCTGAACGAGCAAGTCACGAAATCGTATTTCGCCTCGCCACGTCATCGCGCGATGGAACTCGTTGCCGATGAGGTGTTCAACCCCGCCGACCAAACCGTTGCCGCGGAAGTCTCGCGCCTGAAGGCGGCCAACCCCGATCTCGTCCTCAACTGGGCCAACGGCACGCCGTTCGGCACGACGCTGCGCGACCTGACGAACGCGGGAATGGGCGACATCCACATGATGATGAGCCCGGTCAACGCAAACCCGACGCTGCTCACGCAATTCACGACGTTCATGCCGAAGACGGTCGTGACGATCGGACTTCCCTATCAAGGACACGCGTTGATCAAGCCGTTGCAAGGGGTGGCCACGGAATACCTCACCGGCATCAAAGACGCCGGGTTCGAACCGAGTCCAACCCACATGTATGCGTGGGATGCGGCACGTGTCGTCGTCGCGGCGCTCCGCGCGCTCCCGCCCGACGCAACACCCGCGCAACTGCACGACTATATCGAGAAGCTGCACGACTTTCCCGCGCTGTGCGGCATGTACGATTTTCGCTCCGGCGATCAACACGGCTGCGACGGGTCGCAGGAGACCGTCGTCCGCTGGAACCCCGCCACCAAAGACTTCGACTACTACCAGCCCGGAAAGTGATCTCAGCGAAATGATACGCGACCTGACCCTCCTGGGTGCTCGATTAGCGGTGGGTGGCGGCATTGCCGCACACGGCGCTCAGAAGGCGTTCGGCTGGTTCGCCGGCCCAGGCCCCGACGGCGCCGCGCAGATCATGCACGGGTTCGGCTTACGCCCGGGTGAAACGTACGCCGCCATTGCGGCCTGGACGGAAATCGCCACCGGCTCCCTGATCGCACTCGGTCTCGGCGGTCCAATCGGCTCCTCGATGCTCATCTCGTTCATGATCGTCACCCAGGGCTGCGTCCGTTTGAAGTACGGCTTCTTCGCCCAGACCGGTTCGATGGAAGTGCCGCTGCTCTACGCTGCGGCGGCGATGTCATTCGTCGCAACGGATTTCGGCAACGTCTCGATGGACGCCGTACTGGGGACCCACAAGCCGCTGCGCAATCCGATCGTTACGACGCTGGCAATTGCCGGCGGCCTGGCGGTCGCGATGGCGTTTCTCGCCCTCCGCGACAGCTCTCCGGACGAAGGCACGCCACCGGCATGATCACGCGCCGTGACATCATCGCTGCCGCCGCCGTGTATCCGCTCGCCGCGGCCGCGTCGCCGCTGCGCGCACAGACCGCGAGCCTGCGCGTCGGAACGTCACCCTCGGGATCGTATGCCGAGCCGCTCTTCTTCGCGCCGGCGGAGCCCACACTTCGGACGGGTGTGACGCTCGACGTAAGTTTGTTCTCGAGCAGCACCGCAACGGCCGCTGCGGTGGCGGCCGGCGCACTCGATATCGGCGTTGCCGATCCGCTGGCGATCGCCAACGGCGTCATCCACGGCATCCCGTTTCGCATCTTGGCGACCGGCGCAGTCTACACGCCGGCGACCGCGAGCTCTTACGTCTGCGTGGCGCAATCCTCGCCGATCAAAAGCGCGAAAGACCTCAACGGCGCTTCGCTCGGCGTCGTCACCATCGTGTCATCGATTTCGTTTGTTATGACGAAGGCGTGGCTCGCCGCCAACGGCGCGGATCTCTCGACCATTCACTTCGTGGAGATGCCCTATGCGACGATGGCGCCGGCGCTCGAACGCGGCACCATCGCTGCCGCGACCATGGGCGAACCCTACATCTCGGAGCTGCCGCCGAGCGTGCGCATCTTCGCAAACCCCTACCAAGCGAATTACGCTACCAGCGCCTGGTTTGCAACTGAGCCTTGGCTCCAGCAGAACCCGGGCGTGACACAACACTTGCCGGGCGCGGTGTATAAGGTCGCGCGCTGGGCCAACGATCACCCTACGGAAACCGCCGCCGCCCTAGCCGCCGCGACGCACCTCAACCTCTCACGCGCGGAAAAAATGCACCGTTCGTTCTATGCGACCGATGCCCAACCGCAGGCGATTCGGCTAGCGCTTGCGGCGGGGCTCAAATTCGGCGCGATCAGCCGCGCGGTCGGCGTCGAGGAGTTGCTCGCGACTTAGGCCGGCACCGGTTCCGCGCCGGCAGCGCCGACCGCATACCAGGATGCATCGATCGGAAGCATGCGTTCTTCCGCCCGAAGATCGGCATACGGGATGGATTGGCCCAAACCGACCGGCGTCGCATCTTCTTCCACGAAGCGCTTCACCGAATCCAGCATCATGCGGCGGAAGCGGATCACCGCGGTGTCGCTCACGCCGAGATGCTCCTTGCTGCGATCCAAGATCGGGCCCATGCTTTCTTGAACCGCGATGTCCTCCGGGCTCACCCCACCCATACCCGTGTGGCTTTCGCCGCGCCGCATCGCGCCGCGATCTTGGAGCCAGTTGTTCGACCGATTTCCCTTCAGGCGAAACTCGTCGTCGAGATCGATTCCGGGGCGCAGGCAGGCTGATTCGAGCAGTTCTGCGCGGCGCTTCTCATCGAGCGCCGTCTCGCAGACTTGCCAAAAGAAGAACATCGTATGCTCGTCGTCGATCGGTGTGAACGCTTGCAGAAAAATCCAGCCCTTGGGCGGGGGGAACATCGCGAAGATCGGTGCGATGAAGAGTGAAACGCGGACGTATTTCTGCGATTCCGCATTGGCCAGCGGTTTGCGAATGGCGGCGTAACGAAAGCCGTATGGCGTGTCTTGCACTTCCATCCGCGGCCGCGTATCGTTGGACGGGCGCTTGGCAACGATTCCGGTTTCGAGCGTCGTCGTCGTGACGTCGGCGCTCGGCCGAACGCCGTGACGGTGCAGCAGGTTCGTGTGCGATGAGTCGATCACGCCTTCGAGCCCCTGAGCCCAATTGGCGTTGATGTTGACGCGAACCGTTAACACGTTTTCTTGCGGAACGTGCGTGAACGGGAGGTCGAGCGGCGGCGGCTCCGCACCGGGCTCGCCCATGTACGCCCACACCACGCCGCCGGACTCATAGACGGAGTAGGCCGTCGCGCGGATGCGGTCTTTGAACGTCGACTCTTCCGGCTCGACCGGGGTGTCCGAAATGCGGCCCGAGCAGTCGATGCGCCAGCCGTGATAGAGGCACTCGAGCGCGCCGTTTTCATTGCGTCCGAGCGCGAGCGAGGCCCGGCGATGCGGACACAACTCATCGAGCAGACCGACGCGGCCGTCGTGGGCGCGGAACGCGACCAGATCTTCGCCGAGCAAGCGCACGCGCTTGGGGTCGCCGCCCGCTTCCAAATCGGAACTCAGCAGCGCCGGAATCCAGTAGCGGCGCATCATCTTGCCCATCGGAGCGGCGGGCCCGACGCGGCAAAGGAGCTCGTTTTCTTCGGGTGTCAGCATGTGATGCGTCCTTCTATGTTTTGACGGGAACGAACCTTCGGGTGATCAGCTTGGTCATGTCCGGGACTTGCGGCAAGACGCCCAACTCGACGAACGCCTTGCCGAGCCGTTCAACGGCGGCGGGCGCAAACGCACCGTCGCTGGACATGATCGGCATCGTCGCATCGTACGTTTCCGAGAGCGCATGCTCGCCGAGCCCCTCGGCCTTCACGGCGAGCGCCAGCGTTTGCGCTTTGTGCGTCTTCTCGTAGGCTACCGCACGATACCAGCCGAGGAGAAATTTTTGCACGAGGTCCGGATGCTGCGTCATGAAATCGTCGCGCGCGGTAATGACGTTGGTGAGGAATTGGGGGACGACCGGGCCGAACGTGAGCAGCGCCTTCGCTTGGTTATGGTCAGCGAGATCGTAGACGAATTCCGATCCCGTGCAGATCCCGTCGACTTGTCCCGTGGCCAGCGCGGCGTATTGGGTCTTGCTGTCGCCGAGCGACACGGTCGTGATGGCCGACGGATCCCAGCCCTGTTGGATGGCAAGCTGCCGAACGAGCCAGTCCGTCAACGACCCGGCACTCGTTATGCCGATGCGCAGGCCCTTGAGATCGGCGGCGGTCTTGACGGTGGACTTCGTCCCCATCGCGAGTCCCATGCCGTTCGGTGCTCCGGTCAACACGCCGATACCAATGGCCGGCACGCCCTTCGAGATGAAGCCCAATCCGGGGCCCGATCCGAGCCCGATATCGATATCGCCCGACGTCATCGCTTGCTGCACTTGCGCATCGCCGCGCAGCACCGAGATCTCGAGCTTGATGCCGACCTGTTGCCAGATACCGGCGGCGTCGCCGAGTTCGAGCGGCATGAAGTTGATGCCGACCGCTTGTGACTTCGCCACCCGGACGATCGGCAAGTCGGCCGCAGCGCTGCTGCTCGCCGGGGTGAGGCTGAGGACGAATGCCGCGATGAGCGTGAGCACCGAAAGCCGGCGAGCGAGCATGACTTCCCCTTACGTCTTGACCGGCACGAATCTGCGCGTGATGAGCTTATCCATATCGGGCACCTGCGGCAGGATGCCGAGTTCCACGAACGACTTCCCGAGCCGTGCGACCGCCTCCGGCTTGAACGCGCCGTCGGTCGACATCACCGACATCGTCGCATCGTACGTCTCGCCCAACGCATGCTCGCCGAGTTCCTCGACGGTCGTCGCAAGCGCGAGCGTTTGCGCGCGATGGCTCTTCATGTAGAGCACCGACCGGTACCAGCCGAGCAAGAACTTCTGCACGAGCTCGGGATGCTGCGCCACGAAATCGTTGCGCGCAAAGATCACCTGGGTGAGAAATTGCGGCACGACCGACCCGAACGTCACGAGCACGTGCCCCTGATTGTGATCGGCGAGGTCGAAGCCGAACTCCGAGCCCGAAACCGCGCCGTCGACTTCACCCGTCGCCATCGCTGCGGCGGTCGTCTTCGTATCGCCCAACGGTACTTCGGTAATGGCGGTCGGGTCCCAACCTTGCCTGATCGCCATCTGCCGCACGAGCCAATCGGTCAACGAGCCGGCGGTCGAGATACCGATGCGTTTGCCCTTGAGATCGGCCACGCTCTTGGCGGTCGACTTCGTTCCCATCACGAGGGCGAAGCCGTTCGGTGCGCCGGTCAACGCGCCGACCGCAACTGCCGGGACGCCTTTTGCAACGAAGCCGAGTCCGGGTCCCGAACCGAGACCGATATCGACGTCGCCGGCGGTCAAGGCCTGTTGCACTTGCCCATCACCACGGAGCGCGGACACCTCGACTTTGATCCCGACTTGCTGCCATATGCCGGCTTGCTCACCGATCTCGATCGGCATGAACGGAATACCGATCGCCTGCGCTTTTGCGACCCGCACGACGGGCAGATCGGCAGCGCTCCCGCGCGTGGCCGGATCGAGGCTGAGGAAGAACGCGGCGACAACCGCGATCGATGCGAGGCGACGAACGTTCATCATCTTCTTCTCCTTACGTCTTGACCGGAACGAATCGCCGTGTGATCAGCTTGTTCATGTCGGGCACTTGGGGCAGGATGCCGAGATCGACGAACGACTTGCCGAGCCGCTCGACGGCTTCGGGTTTGAACGCGCCGTCGGTCGACATGACCTTGATGGTCGTGTCGTACGTCCGCGCCATCGCGTTCTCGCCGAGTCCTTCGGCCTTCACCGCGAGCGCAAGCGTTTGCGCCCGATGCGTCTTCATATAGATCACGGAGCGGTACCAGCCCAGCAAGAACTTCTGCACGAGTTCGGGATGCTGCGCGACGAAGTCGTTGCGCGCGTAGATGACTTGCGTCAGGAATTGCGGGACGATCGGCCCGAAGGTAACGAGCATGCGACCTTGATTATGCTCCTCGAGGTCGTAACCGAATTCGGAACCCGATACCACACCGTCGATCTCGCCGGTAGCCAGCGCCGCCTGCTGCGTCTTTGAGTCACCCAGCGAAACGGTGGTGATCGCGGTCGGATCCCAACCCTGGCCGTCCCCGCGCAGCGCCGATACGTCGAGCTTGATCCCCACCTGCTCCCAGATGCCGGCCACGTCGCCGATCATCAGCGGCATGAACGGAACGCCGATGGCTTGCGATTTGCCCACCCGCACGACCGGAAGATCTGCGGCATTCCCGCTGACCGGCGGTCCGAGGCTGAGAACGAACGCGGCGACGACCGCGATCAGTGAGACGCGACGAACGTTCATCATAGGTTTCCTCAATCGGAGCGCCAGCGGCTGAAGTGCAGTTCGAGGCGCCGGGTCAGTTCGTTCAAGCCGATGGCGATCGCGGCCAGAACGGTGATGAGGCAGAAGAGATCGGTCGGGTCGAATTTCTCCGAAAAGAGCTGGGTGAAGTAGCCGATCCCGGTCGTCGAGACGTACAACTCCGCGAGGACCACCCCGAGCAGCGTCACGGCCATCGCCAATCGCATCCCGACGAACAAGCTCGGCACCAGTTGCGGTAAGACTACCCGCCGGAGAATCTGCATCTTGGATGCGCCCATGGTGCGCGCGCTAATGACGTGAATCGGGCGCACGCTCTTCATCCCGGCAACGACGTTGAGGATGATCGGGAAAATTCCGTGACTTGCTCCGAACGCGATCTTCGAGGCGGCGCCGAGGCCGAAGAACAGGATGAACATCGGCAGGACGGTGACCTGCGGAATTGCGTACAGCAGCAGCACGATCGGAAACACGCTGCGGTAGTTGAACGGGGTCGCGCCAACCGCGAGACCAACCACCAATCCCGCTATCACGGCAATCGCAAACGCTACGGCAAGTTCCATGAAGAACGAGCCGACGGCACCGGCGACTTTCGGATCGGCAAAGAGATGCCCAAAGCCCGCCACAACGGCCGACGGGGGACTGGCGAACGCCGGATCGATGAACCAGCGTGCCGCAATCTCCCATACCGCTAACAGGACCGCGATACTCAGGATGCGCAGCCGTAACGGACCGTACTTGCCGCGAAAGGCCGCGCTCATGCCGTCGCCCGGCCGCGACGTGTCTCCCACGTCGAAAGCAGCAGGTTGAACGCCGCGGCGATGATGATCACGAGGATGACGTAGGCGAACATCCGCGCCGTCTCCATCATTTGGGCGTTTTGCGAGATTTGATGGCCGAGCCCGGAATCCGAGGCGATGATCTCACCCGCGAGGACGGAGGCGAAGCACGGGATGAACGCCACGCGCAAGCCGGTCAAGATAATTGGAAACGCTCCGGGCAGCAGCACGCGGCGCAGCATCTGCAAGCGCGAGGCACCGAACGACATCGCCGCCGTTCGCAAATTGAGATCGACGCTGTTGAATCCGGCAATCGTATTGAGCGCGATCGGGAAAAATGCCGCCAGGCACCCGAGCGCCATCTTCGACTTCACCCCCGTTCCGAAGAACAGAATGAACGTCGGAAAGAAAATGAGCAGCGGCACCGTGTAAAAGGCCGCCAACATCGGTTCGTAGGTCTTGGTGAAGAGCCGCGATGTGCTCACGATGTAGCCGACGGTGATTCCGAGGACGATCGCGATGATGTAGGCGGTGCCGAACGTCGACATCGTCGTCCAGATGTCGGTCAACGTGGCCGCCGTCGTGATTACGGTGAGGAAGTTGGTAGCCACGTCGCCGATCCGCGGAAACAGGATCGGGTTGATCAGGTGCAACGCCGACTCGATCGTCCACGCCGCCAGAAGCGTGATGAAGAACCCCGCCTGAACGAGTCGCGTCGCGAGCCGGTCGCTCTTAGCCATCGTCGCGCTTGGGGATCTGCTGCGCCGACTCGACGCTGCGCCGGATTTCATCGTGCAGCAGCTCGTAGAGTTCGCTGCGAATCGCGGCGAACTGCTCCGAGACCACGAAATCGGGTGTCCGCGGATGCTCTTTTTTCACCTCGACCACCGCTTTGATCTTGCCGGGCCGCGACGTCATCACGAAGATGCGATCGGACAAGAACACCGCTTCGCTCAGGCTGTGCGTGACCATGACGATCGTCTTGCCGGTTTCGGCGAGCATCACGGAGAGGTCTTCACCGAACACCATGCGCGTCTGCTCGTCGAGCGCGGCAAACGGCTCGTCCATCAACAAGATGTCGGTTTGCAGGCTCAATCCGCGCGCGAGCGCAACGCGCTGCTTCATGCCGCCCGAAAGCTGCGCCGGATAGAACCCGCTGAATTCGGACATGTGCACGGCGGCGAGTGCGGCGGCCGCGCGCGGTGCACGTTGCGCGGGCGGCACGCCTTGGAACTCGAGCGCCACCAGCAAATTTTCGAGCACCGTGTTCCACGGGAAGAGCGCGTTCTCTTGAAACACGAACGACATCTTGTGCGGCATGATGCCGCTCAGCGCCTGACCGTCGAGACGCACGCTGCCGGCGTTCGGCGGCAACAGGCCGCCGATGATGTTCAGCAACGTGCTCTTCCCGCAACCGCTGGGACCGAGCAGCGAAACCATCTCGCCCGCCCGGATCGTCAACGAAACGTCGCTCAGAACGGCGAGGGGTGCGGTCGCTTGCGAAAACGCGTGCGAGACGCCCTGCGCCTCGATCGCGGCGGCGGTCTGCGCGTTCAAGCAGGTTGTGCGGCCGCAGCGGCGGCCTGGCGGTTTTGCCGCACTTCCTTGGTCGCGGCGAAGTCCACTTGCGCATCGATCGTAACGCCGTGGGATTGCTGCACCTTCACCACCACGCCGTAATCGCGTTCGGCCGCTTGCGCCGAGACCATTCCCTTGAGCACGTCTTGCCGAACGGATTCGAGCTCACGCTTCATCGGATCGCCCCAACCGCCGCCGCCGCCGGATTGAATCGCCACGCGCGTGCCGGGCGGGACTTGGTGCCAGTTGGTGTCGACGGCGGTCCATTCCGTTTCGTGCGGCAGTTTGAGCAGCCGATCGGAACCGCCGCCTTGCCGGCCGCCCCACAAGCCCCACGCGGGGAAGCGCTTGCGGCCCGTTTGTGCGATGTTCCAACGGCCCGGCACGAGGTTGCGCACGCGAATGTCGAGCCCGAGCCCCCCGCGATACTCGCCCGCGCCGCCCGAATCCGGCCGGAACGCGCGCTGCTCGATGACGATCGGAAAACGCTGCTCGAGCGCCTCGATCGGCGAGTTGCGCACGTCGCCTTGACACACGGTAACCGTCGCCGACGGTCCGTCTTCGTAGGAGCGACCGCCCCAGCCGCCGCCTTCGATGCTCTGCACGACGAAACGCCGGCCGGTTTTCGGATCGTCGCCGAAAAACGTGATCGAGTCGCCCATCACGCCTTTGTGTGCGGCCGGCGTGCGCGCCGGCTGCGCGGGTGCGAGCGCCGCCAAGATCACGTCGACGACGGTCGGCAGCGCGACGCTCCAACTCGCCATCGGCGCGGGATACTGCGCCATCATGAACGTGCCCTCGGGCAAGATCACGTCGAGCGCCTTGAACGAGCCTTCGTTGACCGGATCGAGCGGGCGCGTCAACGCCTTGTAGGCGATGTAGGGGCCGGCCAGCGTGCGCCCGTTGATCACGCTGTTGCGCTGCTTCGAACATTCGGACAGATCGATCGTCATCTGATCGCCGGCAACCGTGACCGTGGCCTTGATCCGGATCGGGCCGTCGACTTTCGATGCGCTGTCGTCGAAGAACGATTCGTACTCGAACCTGCCGTCCTGAAATTCTGCGATCACCTTACGGCAGCGTGCCTCGGTCTCGGTGAAGATCTGCGCGATCGATTCGAACACCGTCGCTAAACCGTACTTCGTGCAGAGTTCTTCGAGCCGCTTCACGCCGAGGTTGCACGACGCGATCTGCGCGCGCAGGTCGCCCATCGACGACTCGGGCTGGCGGATGTTGTCGGAGATGACTTGCAGCAACCCCTCATCGGGCACACCGGCGCGGTAGATCCGCAACTGATTGAGCTGCAAGCCTTCGAGCCACGGGTCGGTCGCGGCAGCGCCGCCGAAACCGGTGCTGAATCCGCCGACGTCGATCCAGTGCGCGCGGATGACGGCGAAGCCGCGCAGCTTGCCTTCGAAGAAAAAGGGCGTGTACACGCAGATGTTGTTGAGGTGCTGACCGCAGACGCGCTGGTGGTTCGTGATCACCACGTCGCCCGGCGCAAAATCCTTGATCCGCTCGACCCCATCGCGAATCACGACGCCGAGATCGGACACGAAGTGGGAGACACCGCCCGCGTTCTGCGAGATCAGATTGCCTTCGGTATCGAGAATCGAGCAGCAGTAGTCGCCGACTTCGTAGATCATCATGTTGTACGACGTGCGGCGCAACACGTGCGACATCTCGTTCGTAATCGCCGGCAGCGCGCTGCGCAGGACCTCAACGGTGATAGGATCGATCGCCACCGGAATCAGCCTCCCAAGTCGATCAAGATTTCGCCGCTTTCAAGCATCCTCGCGCGGGCACCGGCCGGAACGAGCACCGTCGATGCATCCTCTTCGATGATGGCCGGGCCTTCGACGGCCGCATGCGGTTTCAATTCCGCGCGGTTGTAAATCGCACAATCGACCGGCGTTTGCGCCGATTCGAGGTAGACGTTGCGCCGCTTTGCCCCGGCGGTACCAACGTCAGCGGCGGCCGCCGCCCGCACGGGCAGCCGGTCGCGCAGGCCGTGCGCGCTGACGCGCGCGTTGACGATCTCGACCGGTTCCGCTCCGCCGCTCTGGCCGTAGTTGCGCTGGTGCGCTTGATCGAACCAGTCTTTGAACGCGCTCCGGTTCGCCGGAAGCAGATCCGTTCGCTTGATCGGCACGTTGAGGTAATATTCCTGACCGATGTAGCGCATGTCGAGCGAAAGACGCATCTCTTGGCGGGCGGCCGGCACGCCCTCGCCGCTGAGTAAGGCATGCCCTTCGGCGGCGAACTCATCGAAGATCGCCGCCAGATCGGCAAAGTCCAGCTCGTCCAGCGCATGCGAGTGGGTGCGCACGTAGTCGTGGCGGATGTCGGTCATCAACATCCCAACAGCAGAGAAATGCGCGGGGAGCACCGGCATGATCACCTTCGGGATCGACAGTTCGCCCGCGATCAACGGCGCGTGCAAGCCGCCGTTGCCGCCGGAGGCGACCATGACGAAGTCGCGTGGATCGTAACCGCGTTCGATCGACACGCCGCGCACCGCCAGGGTCATGTGCGCGATGCTGATGCGGAGCATCCCGAGCGCCGCTTCCTCGACCGTCAGCCCGAGCGGGTCCGCGACCTTGGCTTTCATCGCCGCGCGCGCCGCGGGAAGATCGAGGATCATCTCACCGCCGAGGAAGTTCTGCGGATCGATGCGGCCCAAGATCAGGTTTGCGTCGGTGAGCGTGGGTTCCGAGCCGCCGGCCCCGTAACAGACGGGCCCGGGACTGGCACCGGCGCTCTGCGGGCCGACCTTGAGCCCGCCCACTTCATCGATCCACCCGATGCTGCCGCCGCCGGCACCCACTTCGACGACATCGACAACCGGCAACATCACCGGATGCCCGCTCGAATACCCGCCGACATAGTAGCCTTCGGCGATTGCGGGTTGACCGTCGCGGATCAGGCTGGCCTTCGCCGTCGTCCCGCCCATGTCGAAGGCGATGACTTGCGCGAAGCCGAGCCGCTTGCCGAATTCGGCCGACGCATTGATCCCTCCGACCGGCCCCGATTCCATCAGCGCCACCGGAACGCGTCCGGCCGAGGCGACCGAGGTCACGCCGCCGTTCGACTGCATGATCAAGAGCGTGCCGCCGAACGCCTGCGACTTCAGCTCTTCGGCGAGTTTGTTGAGGTAGCTGCTGACGCGTGGCCCGATGTAGCTGTTGACGACGGTCGTCGAGGTTCGCTCGTACTCGCGGTACTGCCGCAGAATCTCGTTCGATAGCGAGATATACGCGGACGGGAACGCCTTGCGCAGCGCGGCGCCCAGTGCAATCTCGTGGGCCGGATTGACGTAGGAGTGCAACAGGCACACCGCGATCGCTTCGGGCTTGAACGCCGCGATCTCATCGCAAATGCGCGCGATCGCATCGGCCGTCAAGGGAACGACCGGCTCGCCCGAGGCGGAAAGGCGTTCGTCGACTTCGAGGATCATGTTCCGCGGCACGAGCGGCTCCGGCCGCTGAAAGAACATGTTGTACGCTTCGGGACGGTTACCGCGGCCGATCAGATACGCGTCGCGCGCGCCGGCGGTCGCCAGCAACACGGTACGCGCGCCCGTCTTTTCGATCAGCGTGTTGATCGCGATCGTCGCGCCGTGGACGAACGTCTCGCAGGACTCGAGCGGCATCTTCGCCTTGGTCAGGCAGCGGCCGATGCCTTCGGTCAGGTCGTGCGGTGTCGTCGAGCTCTTCGCATGCCGTAGCTCGGAGGTGACGTCCTCAAAGGCGACGAGATCGGTAAACGTACCCCCGATATCGAGGGCAACGTGCCATGCCATCTGGTGGGCCCCTACGCCGATTTCGCGAGAGATGCGGTGAGAATCGTATTGCCGGCCGGCTCGCGTGCAATCGTGCGGCCGTAGAAGGCCCGCTCGCCGTTGCGTTCGGCCGCAACGTGCAGCGCCGCGGTCACGCTCGCATCGCCCTCTTCGCGATCGAGCCCGATGCCGTGCGTCCACACCGCAACGGCGCCGGCCGGCTTTGTCCCTTCGAGCTGCTGATCGAACGCCGCAATGCACGAGTCGTAGACCGCGCGTTGCTGCGCGCTCGGCGTGCCCGCGTAGACCGACTGCGAGAGCTCGGTCCAGTAGCCGTGGAACTGCAAGGTCAAGTACACCCCGACGTGTTCGCCCCGCTCGAGCGCGCGCTCGGTGTGCGGGCGGAACGGGAAACTCGACGTGTTCCCCGTAGCCGGCATCCGATCGCCTTGCGTGTGCATCAGAAACTCGACGTCCTGAGCGCCCGCTTTGCGCGCCGCGTAATCGGCAAAGGCCGCTAGCTCCGTCTCGTTCACGCCGGGCGCTACGTGGGCCGCGATCTCCGCGATGGCCGCTTCGCCTTTCGTCGCGGCGAGGCGCAGAATCGCGCGCTCGGCGCTGGTCTTCTGCGCGCGCAGCGCGTTCAGCAGCGCGTCCGCCGGAATCGTGCCGTTGGGAAAAATCGGCTTGATCGCAGCGGCCAACGCCGGCGGCATCAGCGCCGCGCCGGCAAATCCGACGCGTTTGGTTTGCAGGCCCTCGCGCATGATGATGTCTTCGACTTGACCGGCAAGATCGTTGGCGAGGAAATCGCTCGGCTGGGCCGGAGCCCAAATGAACGGCGAGATGAAGGTGAGATCGCGGCTCGACACCTTGAGGACGGCTTCGAGCAGCGTCGGCGTGAGCACGGCAAAACCCGGCATGCGTGCATCGAAGGGATGAAAATTCGTCACGTACGCGAGGCCGCCGCTGTGCCACATATCGCCGTACACCAGCAACGCATCCAGCTTCTCGGCTTGCATCGCCGCGCGCAGGCGCGCGATCCGAGCATCGACCTCGCTCTGCGGCAGCAGCTCCCGGTCCCACTTGGTCATTCCGTGGCGCAAGATCGGCACACGAACGAGGCTGCTCATACTTTTTCGTACACCTTTCGATCCAAACCGCAGAGCCGCTCGTACCCGGTGTCGGTGACGATGATCATCTCACCGAGCGCGAGGTAGCCGACGTCGGGAAAGTACTGATTGGGATGCACGATCATCGCCATGCCCGCCTCGAGCTGACGCTTGTTCTTCGGCGCCAGATCCGTGCGCCCGATCCCGAACCCGTGGCCGCGGGCACGCATGTACGGCGGCTTGCAGTAGTCGCCGAAGCCGTAACGCGAGATGACGCTGTCCTGCGCGCTCACCAGGTCGCACACCAGGGTGCCGGGCTTCACGATCTCGAGGCCGGCCTCGAGCGCCTCGGTGATGATCTTGAATTTTTCCTTGACCGCGGAAGACGCGGCACCCATGCTCATCGTGCGGCACAGTTGCGCCGAGTAATTGCGGTTGAGGCGCGCGGGAGTGATCTCGAAGATCAAGAGATCGCCGTTCTCGATCGGCTTATCGGTGACGAGGCCGATCGCGCGGTTGTGTTTGCCTGACGTGAAAAATCCGAAATTGTCGACCGCTCCGCCTTTTCGCATCGCGTATTCCATCTCGGCCTGCAGTTGGTACTCGGGCATCCCTTCGGCAAGCTTGTCGAACGAGTACAAGAACGACGAGTCGGCCAGCGCGGCCGCTTCGCGAATCAGCGCCTGTTCCACCGGCGTCTTGGTTCGCGCCGCCCGGTCGAGCGTCGGCGATGCGTCGCGGACGCTGCCGCCGGCAGCGCTGCGAACTTCCTCGGCAAACGTGCTGTCGGACCATTCGAACGCGGTCATCGCGCTGTTCTTGGTTCGCAGCAGCTTGCCGCACAATGCCGCCAGATTCGGCTCGTACCGCACATCGCGCAGCGGCGACACGCGGCGCGCGCGTTCGAGATCCCACTCCTCGCCGACGTACAGCGTCGGTTCGCCGTCGAGCGGCAGCGCCACGAGCGCTCCGCAGCCGATCAGATCGTAGTGCGCGGCGAAGTGCACGTCGTAGTTGCGCAGGGGCGAGGAGTACAGCACGAGCAGATCGATGCCGTCTTCCACCATCGTCTTCCGGATGGCGGCGTGGCGGCGGTCGAGCTCCGCGCGATCGACCGTCACGGCAGTCGTCCGGCCGGCGTTCGCCGGTATGGTCGTGGTCGTCATGTGCTCCCGGTTTAGGCACAATCGGAGGAAATCTTCTGATATATCCGATAGTCCTTATTGATCTGAGTGAGACTTTTTGTGTCTCAAATGAGGGCCCTATCGCGTGGAATTGCGGCACTTGCGTTACTTCCTGGCCGTGGCCGAACAGCTCCACTTCCGGCGCGCCGCCAAGTCGCTCGAAACCTCGCAGCCCTCGCTCAGCCTCCAGATCCGCACCCTCGAAGCCGACCTCGGGGTGCGCTTGTTCGAGCGCACGAAACGCAGCGTCAGGCTGACCGCCGCCGGCAAGCTCTACGAGGCCGAGGTACGCCGCATCTTGGCCGACCTCGAAGCCGCGAATCAGCGCGCCCTCGAAGCCGCTCGCGGCACGCGCGGCGAGTTGACCCTCGCGACGTCGATCGCCACGTTGATGAGCTATTTTCCGCGGATCGTGCGACGCTTCCGCGCCACGTACCCGGATGTCACGCTGCGCATGCACATGATTCACGCGGTCGAACTCGTGGACGCGCTGGTCGCGCGCCGCGTGCAGCTCGGATTCGTTCAAGTCCCCCCGAACGCCGAACGGCTGCTCTCGGAACCGTTGTGGGAACATCGCTTCGTCGTCGCGCTGCCGGCCGACCACCCGGCCGCCGGCCACAAAGCGGTGAATCTGCGCGCGCTCAGCGGCGAACGGCTGATCGCCTACGCGCGCACCTCGAGCGCGAGCATCGCCGCTGAAGTTGACGCCCTGTGCACCGAACAGCACTTCGTTCCGGGCGCCGTCGAAGAAGTCGCCGAAACCACGACCGTCTTCGGCCTCGTCGCGTGCGGCAACGGCATCGCCATCATGCCCGCCCACGTGCAATCGGTAGCGCCGCCCGGCATCTTGTTCAAGCCGCTCGATCCGCCCAGCGCGCGCCGGATGCACATCTCGGCCTGCTGGCATCGAGCGGAAGATTCGCCGCTCATCGCGGCGTTCATCACGATCGCGCGCGAGACCGGACTACCCTCGAGCGAGCAACCCGTTCAAGAGACCGGCGAGATCCCCGTGACGCACTGACGCCGCGAGCGACGCGATCGGAACCGTCGCCGGCACGGAGCGAAAAATCTTCGCCCACTTATCTTCGACGTCGCTCCAGCCGAGCGGGTTCTCGCGATCGCCGCGCGGGTGCTCCACTTCGCGCTCGAACGTCCCGTGCGCCGTCTTCACCGTCACGGCCCCGGGCCAGATGCGCGGATACACCGCGCTCATCGCTTCCGAAGCCGTCACCGTGACGGCGTCGATCAAACGCACCATCCGCGCTTCTTCCGTCCGCAACTGGGCACGCTCGATGTCGTATAAGTCGTCGGGATAAAAGGCGGCAAGGGCCAACTGGTAATGGATCCCGCGCGACTCGGTTTTCGATCGCGGCCGCTTCGCGCGATCGATCATCGCGCGGTACTGCGCCGGCACGGTAACGACGATCGCTTCGATCGTTTGCGGATCGATCGCCTCGTCACGCATGAGCGCGAGGAACGCCTCGGTTGCGGAGAGGCCCTGACGCGAGGTGTGATACGGCTTCAATCCCGTGCGCTCGATCGCAAGCGAGGTGCCGTCGACCAGCGCGACGTGCTGCGCATCGAGATCCAAACAGGCGGAAAACACGCTCTCATCGCCGAGCAGGCCCGCTTGCGCGCCCAGCGCCGCGGAGATTCCGGACTGTAAGGCGCAGCCGAGCGTAAGCCAGCGCGACGTCGGATTGCCGGAAATGCGCCCGGCGCTGCCGGTCGTCATCGTGGCCGCAATCGCCAGCGCGTGCAGCAAGCGCTCCTCGGAGAGCCCGATGATCGTGCCGGTGGTCGCCGCGGCGGTCATCGCGGCACCGAAGTGGGTCGGCCACCGCGAGCCGTAGACGATCGACGGCCCGTCGGCAGCGGCGCCGAGCGCCGTCATCACTTGGTACCCGGCGATGATTCCCGCGGTGAACGCGTGCGGCGTCACCCCGCCGAGCGCCACGGCCGCGAAGGCCGCCGGGATGACGACCGAGCCGGGCGTGGTGCACGACAAGACGTCGATATCATCGCACTCGGTCAGCCGGCTCGATACGCACCAGCGCGCCGCCGCAGCGGCTCCGCCGCCGTCCGGCGTCAGGCGGCGCAGCGCGCCGTTGGTGACGGCGCTTTCACTCGCGGCCGCGCCGGCGTGGATCGACGCCACCGAATCCAGCACGTGCAGCCGGGCCGCTTCGAGCGCCGCTTCCGGCAGCGCCTTCACGTCCAACGCGGTCGCGAAGGCGGCGAGGCCGCGAACGAACGCGTTTACGGCTGAGGATGTCTCGTTCACGCCGCCCATTTAGGCTCGCGCCGTAGGCTCACCCCGTGCCCCGGCAGAAGGGCGCGATTGTGAAGATCGTCCGTTCGGCAATACTTGCCCTCGTCACGCTGCTGGCACTCGCGCCGGTCACGCCGCTGCGGGCACAAGAACTGCCGGTCGTCCGCGTCGGTAAACCCGAAGCGGCGGCCTTGACGTTCATGGCAATCGAGATCGGCGAGAGCGTCGGGATCTGGAAGAAAGTCGGGATCAACGTCCAGGGTGCGGCGCTCAAAGGCGACGCCCAGATTCAGCAGGCGCTCACGGCCGGCAGCATCGACATCGGCGTGGGATCCGGGCCGGCTCTGGCCTTTTTGGCCAAGGGCGTGCCGGCGCTCGCGATCGCCGCCCTATCGGGCGCACCCGACCACATGGGTCTCATCGTCGGGCCGAACTCGCCGATCAAGAGCATTCGGGACGTCAAAGGAAAGCGCATCGGCGTCACCACGCACGGTGCCGTAACCGAATGGCTCACGCAACAGATCGCCGTGACGGAAGGCTGGCCGGTATCGTCGATCACGATTGTGCCGCTGGGAGATTCGAAAGGCGAGCTGGCCGGACTCAAGACCGGCGCCGTCGACGGTTTCGTGAGTTCGGTCGACGTCGGGTACGATCTGGAAGAGCACCATCAAGGGTCGATCGTGCTGAATTTTGGTCACGAAGTCGTGCAGCACTTCCACAATAACCTGATCTTCGCGCGCACCGATTTCATCCAGAACCACCCCGACCTCGTGAAGAAATTCCTCGAGGGCTGGTTCCAAACGATCGCCTACATGCAGACCCATCGTCAGGAAACGATCGCCTTTGCCGCGCAGGCCGAGGGCTTCAGCCCCGAAACGATGGCAAAGACGTACACGGACCTCATGCCGATGATGTCGAAAAACGGGGTCTTCGATCAGGCCGCACTCAACTTGCTGGCCAAGTCGTTCACCGACCTCGGCGTCATCGATCATCCCATCGATCCGAATCAGTACATCACGACGAAGTTCGTTCCGGTCCACATCTGAGCGCGTCGCTCGAGCGGAGATCCGACATGCGCATCCTCGATTCTCACTTCCACTGGCGGCCGCGCGAGGTGCTGGAAGCCCTCTGCGACCGGAAGACCTATCCCAAAGCGGAGCGCGACGGCAAAGGCGGCTACCATCATTGGCGCCGCCCCGGCTTCGGCAGCCAAACGTGGGCGGAATGGTACGACCTCGACGCGCAGATGGAGCATTTGGATAAGCTCGGCGTCGGCACGATCGACGTCATCAACTCGATCGGCCCGTTCTCGATCCACTTCTCGGAGTTGCCCGTCGACGAAGGGCGCGAAGCGGCGATCGAATATAACGAGCTCACCGCGGCCGCGCAGCAAAAGTATCCGGGCCGCTATTGGGCCACGGCCGCCGTGCCGCTCGTCGACACCGCGACCGCAATCGAAGTGCTGGATCACGCGATCCTCAAACTCGGCATGGTCGGCGCGAACCTGCCCGGCAGCGTCGGCGATGATCCGCGCATCGATGCCGAACGGCTCGAGCCGTTCTACGCGCGCGTCGAGGAACTGAGCGTACCGTTGCTGCTGCACCCGACCGACGCGATTTTTCAAGAGATGCTCTCCGACGCCTACGACGGCGCGCTGCACCTCAGCCTGGGACGCGTAGTCGAAGTCAGCGTCGCGGCGATGCGGTTGATCTTCTCCGGGATCATGGAACGTCATCCGAATCTCAAAGTCGTGATGTCGCATACCGGCGGCGCGCTGCCGTATCAAGCCGGACGGCTCGACAAGAATGGGAAGCAGGCTCGTCTCGCGGAGCCGCCCAGCGTGTACCTCAAGCGCATGTACACCGACACCGTTTCGCCGCACTCGCTCGGGATGAAGTTCGCGATCGACTTCTTCGGCGACGAGCACGTGATGTACGGAACCGACTACCCGTGCTGGATGCCCGCCGAGACGTTGCGTTTGCTCGATGAGGTCGGGATTCCGAAAGCGAGTCAGGAGAAAATCTTCAGCAGCAACGCGCGGGGCCTGTTCAACCTCCGCGTTCCCGCCCACGCCTAGTCTCTCGCGCCGCTCCGCCGTCGAGCTCATGACGGCGGGGGCGCTCTTGCCCGCGCTCGCGCGGCCCGCGCGCGCCCAAGATCTGCCGACGATCCGCGTCGCGTATTTGCCCTTTTCGTACAGCGCGCAGGTGCTCTACGCGCAGGACATGGGGTTCTTCAAGAAGGCCGGCGTCAACGTCGACTTGCAGTCGATCGCGTACGGCGCAGCGGTGGCGACCGCGGTTGCCTCGGGGGCCGTCGACATCGGCGTCGCGACGATCACGACGCTGGCGATCGCGCATTCGAAAAATATTCCGTTCATCATCGTCTCACCGGCAGCCGAGTATGTCGCCGCGCAGCCGGCCACGGGCTGGCTCTTCGTCGGCAATCAGACCACGATTCAAAAAGGCGTCGACATGAACGGGAAAACGGTCGGAACGCCCGGACTTGCCACGATGGGCGAATACGGCGTGCGCGCCTGGGTCGATGCGAACGGCGGCGATTCGAACACCTTGAAGTTCGTCGAGATGCCGTTCTCGCAGATGCCGGCGGCGTTTGCGAACGGCCGCATCGACGCCGCGTTCGTCGGCGAACCGTTCATCAGCGAGACGCGCAAGGTTGCTCGCCCGCTCGCCCGCGAGATGGATACGATCGGCGCGGCCTACGTGATCACGGCATGGTTTGCCAACGCGCCATGGGTTGCGGCGCATCCCGATCTCGCAGCTCGCTTCGACGCCGCGATGCGCGATGCCGATGTGTGGGCCGCAAAGAACCCGGCCAAGTGCATCGACATCTTGGCGCTGCACTTCAAGCTCGATCCCGCGACGATTTCGCCGGGCGGATTGCCGACATTCCCGGCGCGCATGACGCCGGCACTCATCCAATCCGAAATCAACATGACGGCGCGTTACGGAAAGTTTCCCTCGTTTCGCGCCGAAGAGTTGATCTACACACCGCCCCGAGGTTAACGCTTGAGCCTTCTGAATTTGAGTTTTGCGTGTGGTCGCTACGACCGCACCGAAGCACTGCGCACCGGTGAAGTCCGCGTCGAAGGCGTCGACCTCAACTATATCGCGATCGAATCGCCGCGCGCGATCTTCGATCGTATGGTCGGCGGACTCGAGTTCGATGTCTCGGAGCTCTCCAGTTCCGAGTTCATCTGTCTCACCAGCGCCCGCAAGTGCCCGTTCATCGCGATCCCGGTGTTCCCGTCGCGCATGTTCCGCCACGGTTTCATCTACATCAACAAGAAATCGGGGATCACGAAGCCGAAGGATCTCGAGGGCAAACGCGTCGGCGTCGCGCTCTACACGCAGACCGCCGCGATCTGGATTCGCGGCCACCTCAAGCACGAATACGGTGTCGACACCAGCACGTTCAAGTGGGTGCAAGGCGGCGTCGAACTCGCCGGCACCCACGGCAAGCCGCACGCGCTGCCGCTGCTCAAGCCGGTCGAGATCACGGAAAACGAGAGCCCGCATTCGCTCGGGCAGCTGCTTGCCAAGGGCGAGATCGACGCGCTGATCGGCTCGCGGCAACCGCTAACCCTCGGCAAAGACCCCAACGTCGCGCGCCTCTTCCCCGATTACCGCAACGTCGAACGCGAGTTCTACCAGAAGACGAATATCTTCCCGATCATGCACCTCGTGGCGATCCGCAAGGACATCCACGAAAAGCATCCGTGGGTCGCGAACAGCTTCTACCGGGCGTTCGTCGAGGCCAAGCAGTGGGCGCTCGCCCGAATGAACTTTACCGGGTCGCAGAACACGATGTTCCCGTGGCAGAACCCGGACGTCGATGAGATCAACGAACTCTTCGGCGGCGATCCGTGGCCGTACGGCGTCGAGCCCAACCGCCCCACGCTCGAAGCCCTGATGACCTACATGGTCGAGCAAGACTTCATCCCGAAGGCGATCCCGGTCGACGACCTCTTCTACCCGCTGCCCGGCGCGATGGGCTATTAGGATTCTCGTTCCGTGAATCCTAGCCCTTAGCGGCGCTCGGTGAAGCCCTGGTAGATCCGGATCAGCGTCTCTTTTTGATCGGTCGTCAACGCCGGATCGAGTTTGATCGCGTCTTCGACGGTCCGCTCGCCCGCCGCAGCGGGTTTCTCGTCGAGCAGGCCGGCTTGTGAGTACATCGCCTCGGCCGAAATACGCAGTGCCGACGCGATGTTCTTGAGCACGTCGGCTGAGGGCTTGTACATTCCGCGCTCGATCTGACCGAGGTACGGATTCGAGATGTCGGCCATATCGGCGAGCTGCCGCAGCGAGAGGTTCGCGAGCTCACGCTGCGCCTTGATGAACTCGCCGAGGTTCTTCCAGTTATCATTCATGCGCGTTTTTTGGCGCGCGGTTTCCGCACGCCGGCCTTGCGTTTGAGCGGGTTATACGGCGGCGCCGTCTCGTTGCGCACGTAGTGCCCGGGGGCCGGTTCGCCCGGCGGAAGATTCGCAGGAGTGACGAGCGCTCCGGCGTGCGCATCGGCCCAAATGGCCCAATCTTCCCACCAGGTGCCGGCATGACGCTCGGCCGCCGCACGCCACTCATCGGCCGTCGCTTCTTTGCGCGGCCGGTCGAGCGTCCAGTGTTCCGACTTCGAGCCGCCGGGCGGGTTCACGATGCCGGCGATGTGACCGAAATTGGTGAGCGTGAAGCGCACGTCGTCGCTGCCGACGAGCTGGATCGTGCGGTACGTGGAACGCCACGGCGCGATGTGATCCGTTTCGGCGCCGACGACGTAGAGCGGCGTTTCGATCTTGCCGAGATCGATCGGCACGCCTGCGACGGAGAACGCGCCGGGCTTGACGATGGCGTTGCGCAGATAGCACGTGCGCAAATATTGCGAGTGCATCTCAGCCGGCATCCGCGTGGAGTCCGCGTTCCAGGCCAGGATGTCGAACGCCGGGGGGTTCTTCCCTTGAAACCAGTTGTTGACGACGTAGCTCCAGACCAGGTCGTTCGCGCGCATCCAGTTGAACGTGCCGGCCATCTCGGCGGAATCGAGAAAGCCGTGTTCGTGCATCTGCGTTTCGAGCCGCGCGATGGACTCCTCGTCGGTGAAGATGCCGAGCTCGCCGGGATCGCTGAAGTCGACCAGCGTGTTCGTCAGCGTGGCGCTCGCGATGCGGTCGGCCTCGCCGCGCGCGCTGAGATACGAAAGCACCATCGTGGCGAGCGTTCCGCCCAAGCACAGCGCGGCGAGGTTCGTGCGGCGGCGGCCGGTGATCCGCTCGACGACGCCGAGCGCCGCCAGCACGCCGTCCTTCATGTAGTCTTCGATCCGCAGCGACGCCATCGACGCATCGGGGTTGCGGTAGCTGATCGCAAACGTCTGATGGCCGTGCAACACCGCCCATTCGATGAACGAGCGTCCCGGCGCGAGGTCCATCACGTAATACTTGTTGATCCACGGCGGACTGCACAACAGCGGGATCTCGTGAACTTGCGCGGTCTGGGGCTCGTAGGCGATGAGCTCGATGAGCTTGTTGCGGAACACGACCCGGCCCGGCGTCGCAGCCAGGTTGACGCCGAGCTTGAACGGCGTCGCGTCGACCTGGCGCGGCATTCCGCCGTTGTCGCGCACGTCGTCGGCAAAGTTCTGCATGCCGCGCACGAGGCTCAGGCCGCCGGTGTCCATTGCCTCGCGCAACACGGCCGGATTGAGCCACGGAACGTTGCTCGGTGCGAACGCGTCGCACATCAACTGCATCCCGAACTTGGCCTTACGGCGCGTCGCCTCGGGCAAGCGCGAGGATTCGATCAGCGCCATCGCGGCGCGAGCCTGCTCGAGATACATCTCGGCAAATCCGAGGAAGAACGGATTGCGCTTCCAGCCCGGATCCGCGAAGCGCTTGTCCTTGGTCGCGGTCGATGCTTCGGTTTCACCGTTGGCATTCAGACGGCGCAGTAAATTCAGGCCGGCGGTTTGCTGCGCGATCCCGATCTGAGACATCCACATCGTCATGCTCATCGGATCGCTCATCGCGTCCTTGATAACGGCCTGCACGGCTTCGCCGAGCGACGCCGGGTCGAGCCCGGCAACATCAAAACCGTATTGGAGCTCTTCGGGCGGGATATTCACATGTCCAAGCCGCCGTTGACGGTGTAGACGGCACCCGTGATGTAGCTCGACTCTTCCTCGAGCAGAAAACACACGACGCGCGCGACTTCGTGCGGGGAACCGAGCCGGCGCTGCGGGATCTTCTCGACGATCTTCGCCAGCACGTTCTCCGGAATAGCGGCCACCATCTCGGTCTTGATGAAGCCCGGAGCGACGCAGTTGACCGTGATGCCGCGTTGCGACATCTCGAGCGCCACGCTCTTCGTCAGCCCGACGAGGCCTGCTTTGGATGCGGCGTAGTTGGCTTGACCGACGTTGCCGGTTTCACCGATCACCGAGCTGATGTTGACGATGCGGCCGGAACCACGCTCGATCATGTGCTCGATGACGGCTTTTGTCATCGCGAAGGCGCCGAACAAGTTGACGCCGAGCACGTTGTGCCAGTCGTCCACGGTCATCTTGCGGACCGTCTTGTCGACGGTGATGCCGGCGTTGTTGATCAAGAAGTCGACGCGACCGTGTTGATCGAGCACTTCTTTCACGACGCGATTGCAGTCGTCGGCGTCATCGACGCGTCCCTGATGCAACGATATGTTCTTGCCGGCGGCACCGAGTTCCGCACGCAGTTTATCTGCCGCAGCGGTGTCACGGCTATAACCGGCGGCGACCGTCGCCCCGCCCTTCGCGAGGTGCGAAGTAATAGCGGCACCGATGCCGCGAGTTCCACCGGTGACAATGGCGACTTTTCCGTCGAAAATCATTTGCTCCGCCCTTCACGTTTGGAGGCTCGATCTTTTCCGACGGGATACCACGGACTGCGAGGATTACCTAGCAGTCCGCGGCGTGGTTTGATTTAGACGACGGGGGTGAAGACGTCGGCGATCTGCTTGGCGTAGGCCTTTTGCTGCGCGACGACTTTGTCGACGAACTGCGTGTTCAGCTCGGTGAGCTCGGCGATCGTGGGGACGCCGGGGATCGTCGGGAGCTGCGCTGCGGTCGGGAGCTTCTCAACCATCTCTTTGGCGGAGGTCAGCGACTGGATGTACGCGCTCTGAACGGCCTTGAGCGATTCGAGACCTTGTTCTTGCATCTGGGTGAGGAGTTCGAGGTAGGTTGCGGGCATGGCAATGTCTGCTTTCTGCGGTGCGGGGCGTGAGTGGTTCGGCTTCGTGCTAAGTATACACAGCACGCGCGCGATTTATCACTGCTTTTGTCGCAGAATACCCTCTATAACAAGCTAGCCCTTGCCAAGTTTGGCCGCTCGCTGGGCTAACTGCTCGGCGATCGCGGCCTTGAGGGACTCCGAGTCGTGGAGCAGCGAGGCCATGTTGTGCATGGTCGCAAGGATCGCGATCTCTTGCACCCGCGGGTCGATTTGCTCGTACCGGAACGCGGTCGGTAGCATGGAGCGCATCGCCGCATTCCATGAGAGGAACCAGCCGGACGGATCGGTCGGGTCGAAACGTGGAAGATCCATGGGTAGGGATAGGCGCTGGAACCAACCGATGCCTGCGCACGGTAATGGGTACGGGGTGTCGTCACCTCTGCCGTCCGGAGACCCCCTTGATCGCGTCCTACACCTCGTACGAAAATTCGCGGCTCGCCGCAGCCCCGCTCCGCTGGTCAGCTCAAACGACCCGCACCCTCCTCGCCAACCCGTTCAACCCGTGGCACTACACGCCGATCGGGCGGGCACTCAAAGCCGCGGCGACCGTGACCGAGGGGTTACTCCAACAGCACGGGCACCCCGACTGGAATCTCGACGCCGAGATAACCGTGGTGCTGGAACGGCCCTTCTGCCGTCTGCTGCGCTTCTCGACCGGCGGCGGCGCCGAGCGCCCGCGGGTGCTGCTCGTCGCACCGCTTTCGGGTCACTTCGCGACCCTGTTGCGCCCGACGGTCGCCGCGCTCGCCGGCGAACACGACGTGTACCTTACCGACTGGGCCAACGCGCGTGACGTACCGGTGAGCGCCGGAGCGTTCGGCCTGGACGACTACATCGACTACCTGATCGAAGACATGCGCTACCTCGGACCCGATGCGCACGTGATCGCGGTGTGTCAGCCGTGCCCGGCCGTTCTCGCGGCGATTGCCGTGATGGCCGCGAACGGCGATCCCGCCCAGCCGCGCTCGATGACGCTGATGGGCGGTCCGGTCGACACGCGCGTCGCGCCGACGACGCCGACCGAACTCGCGCTTTCACGGCCGTTGAGCTGGTTCTCCGACGAACTGATCGCGACGGTTCCCGGGCGTTACGCCGGCGCCGGCCGCCGCGTTTATCCGTGCTTCGTCCAAATCGGCGCGTTTCTGAGCATGCACCCGGGACGCCACATCGACGCGCACATCGACCTCTACCACGATCTGGTGCGCGGCGATACCGCCTCGGCGCATCGCCGGCAAGCGTTCTACGACGAGTACCTCGCCGTGATGGACGTGAGCGCGCAGTACTTCCTCGAAACCGTCGACGCGGTGTTCCAGCGCCACGCTCTGCCGCTCGGCACGTTGACGCATCGCGGCGAGCGCGTCGACCTGACGGCGATCCGCAACACCGCATTGCTCACGGTCGAAGGCGAACTCGACGACATCTCGGCGGTGGGCCAAACCGGTGCCGCCCACGGCCTCACGCCGAACGTTCCCGACGGCCGCCGCGGCCGGCACATCGAGCCCGGCGTCGGTCACTACGGTATTTTCAGCGGTTCGCGCTGGCGCACGAACATCGCTCCGCTCATCGCGGACTTCATCCGCCGGACGTGACTTTGCGCGTGACGGACGTCGACACGCCGGCGTTGCTGCTCGACCTCGACCGGGTCGAGCGCAACCTCGATCGCATGGCGGCGCTCGTCGCGGCGACCGCGGTCAAACTTCGGCCGCATGCCAAGACGCACAAGACCGCCCGCATCGCGCACATGCAACTCGAGCGCGGCGCGATCGGCGTGTGCAGCGCGAAGCTCGCCGAAGCGGAAGTGCTCGCGGACGGCGGCATTCCGGACATCCTGATCACGACCGAGATCGTCGGTGCGACCAAAATCCGGCGGCTGCTCGCGCTCGCCGCGCGCGCTGCAGTAACGATCGTGGTCGACGATGCGCAAGCGGCAACGGCACTCTCGGCCGCCGCGAGCGCAGCCGGGCTGCGCATCGATACGCTGGTGGACGTCGACGTCGGCCAGCACCGCACCGGAACCGCACCCGGCGCGCCGGCCGTGGCCCTGGGCAAGATCGTGGACGGATTGCCGGGGCTGCGTTTGCGCGGCCTGCAAGGCTACGAAGGCCACGTACAGCACATCGCCGCCGTCGCCGAACGGGGTGCGGCGAATGCGCGTGCGATGGCGCTCTTGTGCGCGACCGCTGCGGCGTTTACCGAAGCCGGGCTCGCAACCGGCATCGTCACGACGGGCGGAACGGGCACCGCGCTCTTTTCCGCTGCCTACGACGCGATCACCGACGTGCAGCCGGGCTCGTACGTGGTGATGGATGCGCAGTACGGCGACGTGGACGGCGTGACGTTCGAATCCGCGCTGACGCTGTTGACGACGGTCTTGAGCGTGCGCGACGGGTGGGCGGTGCTCGACGCCGGTCGCAAGTCGCTCAGCCACGATGCGGGTCCGCCGCGCATCATCGGCCTGGATGCGGCGTTCGAATTCGGCGGCGACGAACACGGCAAGCTGCATTTCGCGGGCGAGCCCACAGTGGCGCTCGGAGGGACCTTGCAAATTCTGCCGAGCCACTGCGACACCACGATCAACCTTCACGACGAATACGTCGTTCACCGCAGCGGAACGGTAATCGACCGCTGGCCGATCGAAGGCCGCGGCAAAACAACGTAACTGAGGTGCGGTGGCCCTACGGCCATCGGCTACTCAGGCAGACATATTGTCATCCCGAGCTTGTCGAGGGACAGCGATGATCGTTGTCGCCGAGCACGGACGCCGAAGGACGGACGAGTGGTGTAAAAACAACCGATGCGGCGTTGCCCTGGCCACCGGGCACGTTGGTCGCGCGTGCCTCGACTACGCGCCCTTCGGCGCTCCGCTCGGCATGACAATGTAAATGTTATCCCGACAAGAAAACTCATACCAAAGAAGTTCACGTTCGCCAGAGCAGCCGATGGCCGTAGGGCCGAGGTGTGCTCTCCCTACTAGAGGTGTGCGCTCCCTACTAACCGTTGCGAACCGTGCTCCTAGTAGAACTACGTGAGCTGCGGGACTTTTTCGCCTCGCACGCGGGCGCGCACGAGGGCGGCGCCGGCGTTCATCGCGCGCAGCTTGGCCAGCGCGATCTTGGTCGGCAGATACCGCAATCCGCAATCCGGGTTGACGACGATGCACTCGGGACCCATCACGGCCAGCGCCCGGTCGACGCGCGATGCAACCTGCTGCGGCGTCTCGACCGCTTCGGTCTTCACGTCGATCACACCCAAGCCGAGTTTGAACGACGGATGGTACTTCTTGAACAGCGCAACGTCATCGTAACCCTTGCGCGCGAACTCGAGCACGAGCTGATCCACTTGGGCATCCATGATGGCCGGAAACAGGAAGTCGTAGTGACCTTCCCAGGCCGGGCGCGCGTGCCGGTTCCCGTAGCAGATGTGCACCGCCCACTCGACGTCGACGCCCGCGACGACGACGTTGATCGCCTTCACCGCCAGCGGCACCGCTTCGGGATATCCGGCCAAGAACGGCTCGTCGATCTGTAAGAGTGCCGCGCCCGCGGCGGCGAGATCGCGCGCTTCGCGGTTGAGCATGCGCGCGATATCGAGCACGAGGCCTTCGGCATCAGGATAGCCCTCGTTGCGAATGCGCTTGGCCAGTGAAAACGGGCCGGTAAACGAAAATTTGATCGGCCGGTCGGTTTGTTCGCGCGTGAACTGGAAGTCGGCGGCGAGCCGCAAGCCCGGCGCATCCTCGAGGTGCGGGAGCGGCGCTCGCACGGCCGCATCGTAGTAGTCGTAATAGTGCACCTTGGCGAGCTTGGGCAGCTCGATGCCCGGCATGCGCTCGAGGAAATAGTCGATGTCGTTGTCGCGGCGCAACTCGCCGTCGGAGACGATGTCGACCCCGGCGCGCTCTTGATCCTTGAGCGCGGCCTTGATTGCGGTATCGTAGATCTCGCTGAGCGAGCTGCGGCTGATGCGCCCTTCGTGGAAGTCCGTCTTCGCGCGCTCGAGCCATTCGGGCACCGAGTACGAACCCACGACCGTCGTCGGAAGCAGCTCCTCGCTCATTCACGTACCTCTGCGGTCATCGTGGTAATGTTCGATCCGGTCCGAAACGCGAACTTGCGGAAGGCGACGTCGAAGCCGCGGCGGCCGCCGAGCGCGGCCAGCACGTTGCCGTTCACCCAGTTCACCACCGAGCCTTCGTACTTCCCCGGCCCGCGAAAGGCGTTCGCGTAGCCTTCGAGGTTGGTGACGAAGATATCGTGGCATTCGAGAATGCCGTGCGGGTGCAAGAGCGGCAACGTGTCGACGAAGCTTGCCGCCGCGCCGTTGCTGACGTGCATGCGTACGTCGCCGTGCGCTTCCATCAACGGCCGCAACACTTCGCCGTTGATTCCGGGCGCGAACTCGTACTCATCGAGCGGCGGCAGCGCGACGTAGCGTTCCTCGAGCCCGATCGCTTCCCACACCGCCGCCCAAAACCGCACGGCAGCGTGGGCGTCGGCAAAGCGGCGCGGCTCCGTTTCCGCCAACAGCTCCGGCCCCAGTCGCAACAGGCGTGCGATCAGGTCGGGCAATTCGCCGGCTGTCGCGTTGATGCTCGCCGCGATCGCCGCGGCCGGCGCGGCGGCCAGATACGCGCGCGTCTCGACCTGAAACAGATGACCGTCGATGCGCGCGATCTCGTCGGTCGGCAGGTTGTCGTAGACGTTGGAAATGTAGACGAAGAACGTCTTGTACTTGAGGAAACCGAGCGTGTTCGACGGCTTGGTCGCATCGAGCACGATCGTGCTCGTGTGGTCTTCGTGGTGGCGTACTTGTGCGCGCGCAACGTCGAGCAAGTGGGGCGAGTAGTCGCCCATCAGATAGTGCAGGCGGCGGTAGTAATCGCGCCCGGCTTCGCGGTCGATCTCGACGAACGTGTCGAGCCACACGCGCGCCTGGCTGCCGTTGCCGACGCCGATCTCGAGCACGTGAAGCTGATCGGGTAACGCGCGCCGCTCGGCGAGCCCATCCCAAATTGCGAACAAGCGCGTGATCGTATCGCGCGCCGCGGCCGCGTTGCGCGCATCGCTCTCGCCTCCCGGCAGGGCCTGTTCGTATGGCCGGCCCGACACGGCTTCCCACAAACCGAGCGCCTTCCAGTAGAGCGAGTTGAAGCTCCAGATCAAGCTCGCCGTGGTACGGCCCCACGGTTCGAGATGGTGGCGGTCCGACTCGTCGCGCCGCGCCAGCGCCCGGCTCATCTCGGCATTCACGTCGTACTGCGTACTCGCCGTGCGCCGCAGATCGACGCCGATCTCGAGCTGTTCGTGCGCGCTGCCGTTGAGGATCGGCCGGATCTCTACCGCTTCGCGGAAGCTGTTCTTGTACTGCACCCAGTCGCACACGATGCGCAAGTGATCGAGGTCGAGCGACTCGTCGCCGACCGCGTGCATGATCGAGCCGAGCACGCTCGCTACGGCGGCGCCGTTGTCTTTGCGCAGACGCTCCGTGGGTCGCAGATCAACCAACATGTTCGTTCACCTGCGCGTGTGCCCGCCGGCCGAGTCCCGCGCGCTCGAGGATTTCGGGAACCAGGTGCTCCGCGCCGAACGCCATCACGTGCACCCCGGCAAGATCGGGGATCTCGCGCAGCTCCGTGATGATCTCGGCGCACATCGCGATGCTCTCGTCGTGCACGGCGGCCGGCGGCACGCCGCGCAAACGCGCTTCCACGGCGGCCGGAACGACGATCCCGGGAATCTGTTGCATGCGTTCGAGCGCGCGCAGCGACCGGATCGGCCCAACCCCGGCAAGGATCCCGCAGCGCTGGGTGAGTCCGAGATCGCGCGACGCTTGCATCCACGCCGAAAAGTGCGCGACGTCGAACACGTATTGCGTTTGCACGAACTCCGCGCCGGCCGCGACCTTCTTGCCCAGGCGCTCGGCTCGGAAGGCGAGCGGCGGCGCAAACGGGTTCTCGACGCCGCCGATCAGCCAGCCCGGCGCCGGCTTGAGTGTCTTTCCGGAGAGCAGCCTTCCCTGATCGCGCATCGTCCGCGCGGTCCACAACAGTTGCACGGAGTCGAGATCGAACACGCCGCGCGCTTCAGGGTGGTCGCCGAACTTCTGATGATCGCCGGTCAAGAGCAGCACGTTGGGAATGTTGAGTGCGGCGGCGCCGAGCAGATCGGATTGCAACGCGAGGCGGTTGCGATCGCGGCACTGCAGTTGCATCACCGGTTCGACGTCTTCCTCGAGCGCGAGCACGCAGCCGGCCAAACTCGAGAGCCGCACCATCGCGCCTTGGTTGTCGGTGACGTTGGCGGCATCGACCCAATCGTGCAACAGGCGCGCACCGCTGCGGATCGCATCGGGATCGGCACCGCGCGGGGGGCTGATCTCCGCGGTCACGGCGAAACGGCGCTCGCGCAAGGCGTCGCGCAATCGGCTGCCGGGCGCGTTCATCGCGGCTCGATCGGCGGCGCGGGAGCGAACGACGTGTCGCCGTTCCACAACCCTGCGTCGCGGTTTTGCCAGTAGTTCACCCACGAACTGAGGCCCCACTCGCGCTGGTCGATCGGCCGCTGCAAGCGGCGCAGATCGGCCGTCCGGCCCGCTGCCGCGGCGCGCTCGTAGGCCACCAGCCACACGCAGCGCAGGCCGGGGTAGACCTCGCAGTCGCCGTTGGCGGCCACGCCGCCGCACGGGCCGTTCCGGAGCTCTTTCGGGCAGCTCATCGGGCAAGCGTACGCGGTGCTCGGCAGGGCGCATTGGGCGCACATCCGGCAGCCGAAGAGCTTCCCTTTGACCGCCTTCTCGACCGCGGTGAACGCGCGGTAGGCCCAGGGCGTCGCCTCGAGCCACACCGCCAGGGCGTACAAGTGGCGCTGGGGCCGGAGCAACCGCCCGAGGACGAGGGCCAGGGGCAACGAGATGCCCGGCGTCGTCGGCACCGGCCGGTTCGCGACGCGTCCACCCGCGTCTGAAGCGTGAACGGCATTTTCCACGTGTGGCCCCTCGAATTGAGCGTATTCAATGAACTCCGGCCGGTCCACTTCAGCGCCTGCGAGGCGCACGTTTGCACGGCGTATCACGACATGCTATAATACGGTCTTTCCTCTCGTTGACGTGGAGCGAAGATGGAAACCTCGGATACCCAACGACGGCTCGATGCCGTGTTGCGTGCCGACGCCCAAGAGGTGGCGCGGCGCACGCTTCGCCATAAATTCGGTCGCTTGAGCAACCGGCGGATCCTTGCTACCCTCCGGGCAGCGCTTTCGGCCGACTTGCAGACGGAACTCGCCGACGGCGAGCTCCTCGACCAGTGGTTCGCGGAGTACGCGAGCGCTGTCGAACGTCTGCGCAGCGAAAACCGCCTCTCACAGGCGTCCTAACCCGCAACCAGTCCCCCAAACGGCGACCGCAGCGGCGTCTAATTGAACGCTTGAATCCCCGTTTGTGCGCGGCCTAGGATCAGCCCATGGATGTCGTGGGTGCCCTCGTAGGTGTTCACGGCCTCGAGGTTCATCGCGTGCCGGATGACGTGGTACTCATCCGAGACGCCGTTGCCGCCGTGCATGTCGCGGGCCACGCGCGCGATCGCGAGCGACTTCCCGCACGAGTTCCGCTTGAGCATCGAGACCATCTCGGGCTGCTCGCGACCGGCGTCCATCAACTGCCCGAGACGAATCGCGGCGTGCAAACCGATCGTGATCTCGGTCTGCATGTCGGCGAGCTTGATCTGGATGAGCTGCGTCGCCGCCAACGGGCGGCCGAACTGCGTGCGCTCGAGCGTGTACTTGCGCGCCGCATGCCAGCAGAATTCCGCCGCACCGAGCGCGCCCCAAATGATCCCATAGCGCGCGCGGTTGAGACAGCCGAACGGACCGGCGAGCCCGCGCGCGTTCGGTAAGAGGTTGGCATCGGGGACGAACACGTTGTCCATGCTGATCATCCCGGTGCTCGATGCGCGCAGGCTGAACTTGCCCTCGATCTTCGGCGCGGTCAGGCCCTTCATGCCTTTCTCGAGGATGAAGCCGCGGATCTTCCCGTCGTCGTCTTTGGCCCACACGATGAACACGTCGGCGATCGGCGAGTTGGTGATCCAGTTCTTCGCACCGTTGAGCTGGTAGCCGCCGTCGACTTTTTTCGCGCGCGACGTCATGCTGCCGGGGTCGGAGCCGTGATCGGGCTCGGTCAAACCGAAGCAGCCGATGATCTCGCCGGTTGCCAAACGCGGCAAGAAGCGCTGCCGCTGTTCGTCGTTGCCGTAGGTGAAGATCGGATACATCACCAGGCTCGACATCACCGAAAGCGCCGAGCGGTACCCGCTGTCGACGCGTTCGATCTCGCGCGCGATCAATCCGTAGGCGACGTAACTTGTTCCGGCACAACCGTACCCGTGAATCGTCGAACCGAGCAGTCCGAGCGCGCCCATTTCGGTGAGGATCGCGCGATCGAAGATCTCGTTGCGATTCGCTTCGAGAATGCGCGGCATCAATTTGGACTGCGCGTAATCGTGCGCCATGTCGCGGATCATCCGCTCTTCGTCGGTCAGTAATTCGCCGGCCAGAAGCGGATCTTCCCACTGAAAAGTTTCTACCGAAGGGATCGTCGCCATCAGCGCCAAGTTGGTCGAAGAGTCCGTATGAACCTCGTACAAGACGACGTAATTTTGCTCGCCGGCATCACCGGCCGCATCGGTGCGGCACCGCTGACGACATTGGTCGCGGAAGGCGCTCGCGTGGTGGTGCTCTCGCGCGATCGCAAGCGAGCCGAGGCCGCGATCGCGGCGGCGCTCGAACCCAACCTGCGCAACCGGGCGCTGGCGCTTGCGGCCGACCTCTACGATCCCGCGTCGGCCGCGGCCGCGGTTGCGGAATGCGTCAAGACGTTCGGCCGGCTCGATGCGCTGGTAAACCTTGCCGGCAGCGGTTGGCGCCGCAAAACGGTCACCGACTCAGGCCTCGGCGATCTGCGCGAAACGCTGGCCGAAGTGATCGACACGGCGTACAACCTCGCGCAAGCCGCGCTGCGCACGATGCTGGCGCAGCCGTATCGCGAGGGCGCACGCTCGCGCGGCCGCATCGTAACGGTAACCGCAACGACGGCCAAGGCGCCGAACCCCGGGATGTCGGCGTTCGCGACGGCCAAAGCCGGCGTCAACGCGCTGATGCTCTCGATCGCGCGCGAACACAAAGCCGACGGGATCGTCGCCAACGCCTTGCTGGTCGGCGGCATCGCGTTTCCCGGCGCCGATCATTTCCGTTCCGAAACAGCGCGCGCGACCGCGGTGTCCGTGCAAGAGCTCACGAACACCCTCACCTTTCTCGCCAGCGATCGTTCGAGCGGTATCAACGGCGCATTGCTCGATCTCACCGCGAGGTTGACCGACCGGTGAAGCTCGTCGACGGCGACGCCGTTCTCTTAGCCGGCGCGACCGGACGCGTCGGCGGTGCGACGCTGGCCACGCTGGTGCGCGAAGGCGCGCGCGTCGCGGTACTTTCGCGCGATCGCACCCGCGCCGCGGCGACGATCGCGAAGGTCCTGGAACCGGGCGAGGTCGCCAATGCGCTCCCGCTCGAGGCCGACTTGAACGACCCGGACTCGGCGGCCGCGGCCGTCACGGCCTGCATCACGGCATTTGGACGCATCGACGCGCTGATCAATTTGGCCGGCAACGGTCCACAGCGTATTCCGCTTGTGAAGACAACGCTTGAAGACTTGCAGCAGTCGATCGCCGGCTACACCGAAACCGCATACAATTTGGCGTTGCCGGCGCTCCGCGCAATGCTGGCCCAACCGTTCCGCGACGGCATGCTCTCGCGCGGCCGCATCGTCACCGTGACGGCCGGTTCCTCGAAGTCGCCGGCGCCGGGACGCGGCGCGTTCGCCGTTGCCAAAGCCGGCGTCAACGCACTGATGCTGGCGATCGCGCGCGAACACAAAGCCGACGGCATCGTCGCCAACGCGCTCGTGCTCGGCGGCGTGGCGTTTCCCGGCCGCGCGGGTTCTCCCGAAGACATCAAAGCCGCCGCCACGCCGCAAGAGGTCGCCGACGTCCTCACCTTCCTCGCCAGCGACCGCTCGAGCGGTATCAACGGCGAACTCGTCGACCTCAACGCCCGCGAAATCGACTAACGCGCCCCTTGTGTCATTCCGAGCAAGCGCCGAAGGCGCGTCGTCGAGGAACACGCCACAATCTACACTACTGAGTGCGAGCGCGAAGGCGCGAGCAGTGGTGTAAATAAGGAAGAGTAAAGTAAAGTAACCACTGCTCGCGCCTTCGCGCTCGCACGCTAATCGCCGCGGTCATCTCGCGTTCCTCGACGACGCGCCTTCGGCGCTGCTCGGAATGACTTGGGCTACTGTCGCCGCTTTAAGTTAAAGCCCGCTCTTGCGCGGGCTTTCTTTTTGACGCTCCGCATGGCGCTCCGCTAAGGACGACGCACGGCGCTTATCGCGGCACTCTCTATTTCGGGTGGGAAGATTACTCTTCGGGGATGGTCGCTCGACTGGAGCCACGCGTAGGTATCGCGCACCGTCTCCGAGAGGGGGCGGAAGCGCAGGCCGGCGGTGAGGGCGCGGTCGATGTTCACTTCCATCAGCCCGTACTCGTCGGGCTCGAGCCAGAACGGGATGTGTTCCCATGGGATGACGCCGGCAGATTTGAGTTCTTCGCTTGCGACGACGAGCGGGGCGCCGGTGCCGCCGGTGGCGTCGATGCACGTTTGCGCGACGTCGATCAAACGTAACGGCCGTTCGGGGCCGGTGACGTTGAAGACGCCGGCTGCACGGCGTTCGGCCATCGCGATCGTCCACTGCGCAAGGTCGCGCACGTCGATCAGCTGCACGGGCTGCTCCGGATCGCCGGGAACGAGCAGCGGCTGCGGCCGGGCTGCGCGCTCGATCCACGAATTGAAGCGGTCGGTGTAGTCATGCGGTCCGACGATGAAGCCCGGGCGCACGATCAAGAGACTGCTCGCCGGTAAGACCGCCGCGAGCGCCTCTTCACATGCCGCCTTGCGCGGACCATAATTCTCGACGTCGCGCGCATCTTCGCGGTTTGCGCCGGGCGGAAACGGTGCGACCGGCGCCGATTCGTTGACGCCGGCGAGGATCGGGTACGGGTAGACGCTGATCGACGAGGTGTAGATGTAGTGCGAGATACGGTCCTGTAATACTTCGGCCGCACCGCGCGTGTGACGCGGGGCCTGCCCGCTGGTATCGATCGCAACGTCCCAGGTGCGGCGGTCGGGCAGCACAAGCGCATTGCGATCGCCCGTGATCTGCTCGACGCCGGCCATCGGGGTACGATTGCCGCGATTGAAAGCCGACACGGCATGTCCGCGCGCTTGCGCGACGTCGATGATCGCGCGCCCGAGAAAGGCGTAACCGCCGAGCAAGAGGATGTTCAAACGATGCGTTCCGCACCGGAATAGACGTTGAAGCGCGCGCCGCGCACGAAGCCGGCCAGCGTGACGCCGAATTCGCGTGCGAGATCGACCGCCAGGCTGCTGGGGGCGGAAACCGCGCACACGACGGCGATGCCGGCGGAGATCGCCTTCTGCACGAGCTCGTAACTCGCGCGGCCGCTGAGCAGCACGATTTGCGCATCGAGCGGAAGCTTCCCGTTCATCAGCGCCCAGCCCACGATCTTGTCGAGCGCATTGTGCCGGCCCACGTCCTCACGCACGGCGAGCACGTTGCCGCGCGCATCGAACAGCGCCGCGGCGTGGAGCCCGCCGGTGGAAGCGAACACGCGCTGCGCGGCGGCGAGGCGTTCGGGCAGCGCGACAATCGATTGCCGTTCGACGCGCAGCGCCGAGCGCACGGGCTGCAACCCGCGATCGCGCAGCGCGTCGATATTGGCCTTACCGCACACGCCGCACGCGCTCGTCATCGTGAAGTGCCGCTCGAGTGCGTCGAGCGGCGGCAAATCGTTACCATGCAGGTCGACGTTGACGATGTTGTAGCGCTGCTCTTCGGCAACGTCGCGATCGACGCAATACGTGATCCCGCTGAGCCGCTCGAGCGACGTGAGCACGCCTTCGTTGAACAGAAAGCCGGCGGCGAGTTCGAAATCGGCTCCCGGCGTGCGCATCGTGATCGCAACCGTGCGGGTTTGTCCGCCGGCGCGCATCCGGATCTCGAGCGGTTCCTCGGTCGCGAGCCGGTCGTAGCGCTGCGCGACGGCGTCGCCGTCGTAGCTGATGACCTCCGTCTCGACGGTCGCCCCCGGCCGGTTCTCGCCCGAAATCATTCCGGCTGTCGCGAGGCCGCGCGCGGATCGTCGGCCGAATCCTTGCCGCTCTCGATGAACGTTTCGCGCAAGACGTAGCCGCCCGCGAGCGTGAGCGCGCCGGCCAGCAGCGTCTTCGCCCGGCCGCCGAACGGTAAGCAGCCGAGGAGCGCCGGAGCTATGATGCCGCCGATCTCCGTGAACGTGCGCAGTTTGCGTCCGCGCGCGCCGCCGTACATCGGCTCGCCGAGCGGGCCGGCGTGCCGGCGGAACCTTTCGAGCAAGATGAATTCCGCGGTCGACGCGATCAATTCGAGACGTTCGAGCTTGTGCCGCGTGCGATCGCTGCCGCTGAGCGCAACGATCGCGGCGTTGAGCGCGCACGCGCCGGCGAAGCCCGAACACACCGAGATCGCGGGGATGTAGCGTTTGCCTTTTCCCCACACCGGAATCGCGGTGGCGCTGATCAGCACGCCGGTATAGCCGGCCATGAACGCGCCGATGATGCCTTGCAGCAGCTTCATCACCGGGCGCGGCTCCAGCGCATCGATCCATTTTGGCAAGACCCCGTCGCGCGAGAGTTGTGCCGCCGCCGCCAGGCTCGCGGGACCGGTGTAGGCGATCAGCCCCCAAACGCCCATTGACATGACCGACTTGAACTTCACGATGCGCAGCATGTTGAGGAAGCGTTCGGGACGGCCTAAGTGGCTGATGAGCACGAGCGGGCACGCCGAGGCGAGCACAAAGGCCACGTAGCGGGCGCTGCGGGCGAGGTCGGCTTCGCGCTCGGGCCGCTCGTCGGCGATCATCACCAGCATGCCCGAGCCGCCCATGATGCCGCCAAGGAACAGATAGGTGATGACCGCCCATTCCCAGTGCGGCTTCTTCAGCAGCGGCTGCTCGTAATACGTGGCCGAGGCGTGCGCCGGCAACCCGTCGCCGCGCGACGCGCCGCGATCCGAGTCGTTCGGCTGCGGCGGAAGCTGCGCCGTGCTCAATCGCCGCTCCGGAAGACGGCCCAGCCGGCCAGCGCGAGCGCGGCCGCGGTCATCGCGGCGGCCGCGTAACCGGCAGCTTGACGCGTCGAGGGCAATACCGGGCGCTCCGGCAGGTTGTACGCCGCGGGCGCATCGGTGAGCAAGAAGAACGCGTTGAGGTCGCCCACGGTGCTGTTGTCGTCGACGCCGTAGAGGTAGGCCTGCACCCCGCGTGCTTGCAGCGTTTCGACGCGCTGTTTCGCGCGCACGTGCAGTTCATCGACGTTGCCGAACTGGATCGATTCCGTCGGACAGGCTTTCGCGCACGCCGGCGTGAGACCGAGTTTCTGACGGTCGTAGCACAGCGTGCACTTGCCGGCGACGCCGCCATGATGCTGCGTGGCATCGTCGTTGGTGCGGCCGTCGGAGACGAATCCGCGCGACGCATCGTAGTTCGCGGGCGCGATCAGGTCGACCACCCCGAACGGACACGAGGGCACGCAGTATCCGCAGCCGTTGCAGATATCGGGTTGGATGAAGACGTCCTCGAACTCGTTGCGGATGATCGCACCGGTCGGACAGGCTTCGAGACAGCCGGCATTCGTGCAGTGCTTGCACACGTCGCTCATCATCAGCCACTTCGTATCAGCCGCCGGTGCATCCGGCGGCGCAGCCTGCTCGACGAACGCGACGTGGCGCCACGTCGTGCCGCCGAGTTCGAGCGTGTTGTCATACGAGCTGCCGGAGAACTCGTAGCCGTCGGCCGGCAACTGATTCCACTGTTTGCACGCGACCTCGCAGGCTTTACAGCCGATGCAAAGCGTCGTGTCGGTGAAGAAGCCGTTAGCCACGGTCACCGCCGTGGTCGATCCCATGGGCGTGCGACTCGCCGGCCTTCGTATGTTGCGCCGCGGGAACCGGCGCGTCGACCGCCGTCCCGCCGTAAGCCGCGCGGCGCCCGGGCCGGATGTTACACGTCAACGTTTTTGCCTCGTGAATCGAGACGTTCGGGTCCATGGCCAGCGGAATGAGATCGCCCACAACGTCACCACTCGTGTATCCAAGCGTTCCGTAGTTGTAGGGTATACCGATCTGATGCACGCGTTGTCCTTTGCCGAGCCGCAGCGGACGCATGCGCCCGCTGACGAGCGCGCGCGCTTCGATCTCGCCGACGCGCGTCGTCACGGTCGCCCAGCCGCCGTTCTTGATGCCCTTGAGGACGGCCAGCTCCGGATCGATCTCGACGAAGAGCGCCGGCTGCAGCTCGGCCAGCCACGGCACGTAGCGCGTCATGATGCCCGAGTGCTCCGTCAACCGGTAGGTCGTGAGCACGTAGGGGAAGTCGGGGTTCTGCGGACCGTTGTAGCGGTTGTCGTTGCGATCGAATTCGCGGAGCGCCGGATTGTTTTGCTGGCCGTAGACGTGGTTGCGCACGACGGAATCCATCGGCTCGTAGTGCGCCGGCAGCGGTCCGTCTTTCAGCGTCCCCGCCGAGAAGAGCTGCATGCGCCCGTCGGGCTGCATGATGAACGGGTCGCTGCCCGCGTGCGCGTCGACACCGGTTGCACCCGGTTTGCCCGGCGTGCGCGGATCCTTCGTCGCCGGGAAATCCGGGATGTCGGGACCGGCCCACTTCTTCGCCGCCTCGTCCCAATACATGTACTTCTTGCGTTCGCTCCACGGCTTGCCGTCGGCGTCGGCCGAGGCGCGGTTGTAGAGCATGCGCCGGTTTGCCGGCCACGAGAAGCCCCAGCCGAGCGACGTCCAGTCGTCTTTGACGCGGTTGCGCGCGCGGTTCGTTTCCTTATCGGGAAACACGCCGGAGAAGATCCACGCGCCGCAGGCCGTCGAGCCGTCATCTTTGAGATCGGCGAAGGCCGCCACTTGCTCGCACTCGTAGCCGCGTTTGCCGGACTCGACTTTATAGCCGTTGATTTCTTGCAGCACCTTGACGGCCGACGGCTCGCCGCGTTTGCGCTCGTGCTCGTCTTCGTGCGGATATTCCCAGGTGAGGTCGAGGATCGGACGGTCCTTCGGATCCGTCGAATTCGCATACAGCGTCTTGAGCCGCATGCCGAGCTGATAGATCAAGTACAGATCGGACTTGGCGTCGCCGGCCGGCTGCAAGGCCTTGTCGTGAAACTGCAGCATGCGATTGGTATTGACCATCGTGCCGTCTTTTTCGAGCACGGTCGCGCACGGCAAGAAGAACATCTCGGTGCCGATCTTCGACGGATCGGCGCCCTCGCGCCGCCAGAACGATGCCGTCTCCGTTTCGTATGAATCGACGACGACCATCCACTTCAAGCGTTCGAGCGCCGCACGCGCAAGTTCGGCGTTCTGACCGGACGACGCCGGGTTCATGCCGATCACGAAGTAGCCTTTGACGTTGCCGTCCTTCATCGAGATCTGCGTCGGCAACACCGAGTAATCGCCCGAGATCTGCGGCAGATACTCGAAGCAGAAATCGTTCTCCGGTGTGGCCGCGTCGCCGTAATACGCTTTGAGCAGCGACGTCATGTATTTCGGCGTGTTCGACCACCAGCCGGGTTTGGTCGCGTTCTTGAGGTAGCCCGCATACGTCTGCTCATCGCGCTGCGTCGAGGGCATCGGCAGATAGCCCGGCAGCAAGTCGTAGAGCGTCGGAATATCCGTCGCACCTTGAATGTTCGCGTGTCCGCGCAGCGCCATGATCCCGCCACCCGGACGGCCCATGTTTCCGAGCAGCGTTTGCAGGATGCCCGCCGTGCGGATGTACTGTACCCCGACCGTATGCTGCGTCCAGCCGACGGCGTACGCAAATGCCGTCGTTCGCTCGCGACCGCTGTTGTCGGCGAGGAGGTTCGCGATCTGCTCCACCGTCGCCGCCGGCATGCCGCACACGTCTTCAACCATCTGCGGCGAATAGCGCGAAAAATGTCTGCGCAACACGTTGATCACGCAGCGCGGGTGCGCGAGCGTTTCGTCGCGCTTGGGAATCTTGACCGTGCCCTCGCCGTCGAAGCGCGGAACCTCTTCCGTCTCGAACGTCCACGTCGACGTATCGTAGCTGCCGGGCGCGACTTTCGATTTGCCTTGCTCGGCAGCGCTGCCCTCCTGGCCCTCCGTACCGTGCCCCGCGCCCGCGTCGCCCTGCGTTTCGCCGACCCAGCCGGAGAACAGGCCGTCGAGATCTTCCGTGTCTTGGAAATCTTCCCGCACGAGATAGGACGCGTTGGTAAATGCCGTGACGTATTCTTTGAAGTACCGCTCGTTCGTCAGCACCCAATTGATCAGCGCGCCGAGGAAGACGATGTCGGTGCCGCTGCGAATCGGTGCGTAGAGGTTCGCGGCGGCCGACGTGCGCGTATAACGCGGATCGACGTGAATGATCGTCGCGCCGCGTTCTTTGGCTTCCATGACGAAGCGGAACGCCACCGGATGGCATTCGGCAAAATTCGAACCCTCGATCAAAATGCAATCCGCATTGACCAGATCCTGAACGAACGTCGTCGCGCCGCCGCGACCGAACGAGGCACCCAGACCGGGCACCGTCGAGCTATGTCAAACTCGAGCTTGGTTCTCGATCGAGACAACGCCGGCCGACTTGAAGAGCTTCTGCAGTAAGTAGTTCTCTTCGAGCCCGAACGTGGCGCCGCCGAGCGACGCGATGCCGAGCGTGTGATTGCGGCGCTTCCCATCGGGGCCGGTCGTCACGAACGTCTCGTCGCGCGCGGTCTTGAATTTCTCCGCGATGCGGTCGAGCGCCCAATCCATCGTCACGTCGACCCACTCGTTGCTATAGGGCGCGCGGTATTTCGGCGTGGTCCAGCGCTGGTCGTTGACGGTCAGCCCGAACATCGCGGAGCCCTTGGGACACAGGTGGCCTTCGTTGACGGGGCTATCGGGGTTGCCCTCGACGTCGAGGAGCTTGCCCTCATCGCTGACGTATGCCAGCAGGCTGCAGCCGACGGCACAGTACGAGCAGAGGCTCACGACGGGCTTTGCGCCGCGCACCCGCCCGGCGAGCTCGCGCGTTCGCTTCGACTGGACGCTCGGCACGTTCCCGACGCGCTCGCCCAGGCGCAGGCGTGAGAACGCCTTCGAGACGATCGAGGTCAGGTCGATAGGGGGCTTTACGGCCATGGCTTGCCTCCGGAAGACTCGGTTCCCGAGCGCTTGTACTCGGCAAAAGGAGGTACCTGCACGAGAAAAACCGTAGACCGCGCGTTCGCCCTCGTCCATCATGGATGCTGGCAATTACAGCAACGCTTACCTTCTGTGGAGTGCACTCATGCCGACCGAACCGTCGGTTCACTCGCAGTCGACTTCACGGCCCAACGGCCGTGAGAGCGACGTAGCTTCTCCCTATAAGGGATTCGCTACTCGAGCGATCCGAATCGGACAAGATCCGGATAGCGCGACCGGGTCAACCATTGTCCCCATCTATCAGACCGCCACGTTCACGCAACAAGCCGTGGGCGTACATAAGGGCTTCGATTACGCACGGTCGGGAAATCCGACGCGGCTTGCGCTCGAACGCCAACTCGCCGATTTGGAGAGTGCCCGGTACGGCATCTCGTTCGGGTCGGGCATGGCGGCCGCGCACGCGGTCACCTCGCTGCTCTCGGCGGGCGATCACATCATCGCCACCAAGGACATCTACGGCGGCGTCCATCGTCTGCTGACCGTGATCATGCCGAAATACGGCATCACGACCACGTTCGTCGACATGAACGACCTCGCGGCGGTGCGCGCCGCGGTCACGCCGGCGACGAAACTGTTCTGGGTCGAGACGCCGACCAATCCGCTCCTGACCGTGATCGACATCGCCGCAATCTGCGCGATCCGTCAACCGGGCCAGCTGGTGGCGGTCGACAACACGTTCTGCTCGCCGTACCTTCAGCGGCCGATCGAACTTGGCGCCGACATCACCTGGCACTCGACGACCAAGTACATCAACGGCCACAGCGACGTGGTCGGCGGGATCGTCATCACCGACAACGCCGAGATCCACGCGCAAATGGCGTTCCACCAAAACGCGGTCGGCGCGATCCCGGGTCCGCAGGACGCGTTCCTCACGCTCCGCGGCGCGAAGACGCTGGCAATACGCATGCGCGAACACGTGAAGAACGCGCAGGCCGTGGCCGAGTGGCTCGATCGTCGCGACGACGTTTCCGACGTCTACTATCCCGGGTTGAAAGCCCACCCGCAGTACGAACTCGCGCAGCGCCAGATGCACGGTTCGGGCGGCGTGCTCTCGTTCCGCGCACGCGGCGGCGCCGATCGCGCGCTCGCCATCGCGCGCAGCACGAAGATCTTCAACCTCGCCGCCTCGCTCGGCGGCGTCGAATCGCTGATCTGCATCCCGACCGTGATGACCCACGGCTCGATGCCGGTGCAAGAAAAGATCGCCCTCGGCGTCACCGACGATCTGCTCCGCATCTCCGTCGGCATCGAAGACGTCGACGACCTCATCGCCGACCTCGAAGCAGCGCTCACGCGCAGCCAGGTCTTCTCGGTAGCGTAAGTCTTACCCAGCGTCAGTGGCGGTCGGTTTGGCGGCGGCGGAGCTTGGCTTGGAGTGCCGCGTGCGTCGGGCACTGGAGCAGTTGCACGGAACCGGCCGGGGTTGCCGGGTCGACGGCAACGCAGCCGCAGCTGTACACGGCGCTCTTGCGTTCGCGCGCGGCGCCGAGCGAGAACATCATGGTCGCGCCGTCGGCTGCGCCGTTCAGCGTTTCCGTCACCGACCGTGCGTCGTCGCGACGGCGGTTGTACTGGCGCCGGTCGCCGCTGCGCGGGTCGAGATCGCCAAGCGCTAACTCGACGACGAGGGTCGGGTCGCGGCGGCGTTCTTCTGCGCGACGGTTCCTGTTCTGTTCCACGGTGATGGCCAACACTTGAAGAGCTCGTACCCGAGTCCCTTCGGCAATTACACCCTCTTGGCGCAGGCTTAACCGGTTACGCGCAAACCGGCGGCCACGCCGTTGATCGAGAGGCGAATGGCGTTAGCGAGCGCCGTGTCGGTCTTTCCGCCGGCACGGTATGCTCGCACCAGCCGCACCTGCAACAGCGAAAGCGGGTCGACGTACGGATTGCGCAGCGCGATGCTGCGCTCGAGCATCGGATCGTCTTCCAGCAGCCGCGTGTGTCCGTAGATGTCGAGCACGGCCGCGACCGACGCGTCGTGTTCCTCGCGGATGCGCGTGACGAAGCGCGCGCGCGCCGATTCGTCGTCGACGAGCTCGCGCGCGTAGCGCTCGAAAATAGGAAGGTCGGCAATTGCGAGCGCGCGCTCGACGTTGCGCACCAGCGTGCCGAAGAACGGAAAGTCGCGCAGCATGGCGCGCAACGCGTCGCGGCTCTCGCGCTCGGCCGCGACCGCGCTGCCGAAACCGAACCAGCCCGGCAAGAGCGCGCGCGTTTGGGCCCAGCCGAACGACCACGGGATCGCGCGCAGATCCTCGATCGAACGCCGTTCGCCGCGCCGCGCCGGCCGCGAGCTGATCTGCATCTCGCCGATTTCGTCGACCGGCGTCGCGGCGGCGAAGAAATCCAAGAAGCCGGGGCTCGCAATCAAGTCGACGTAGGCCGTTTGCGCGTTGGCCGCCATCCGGTCGAGCAGCGCGAACCACTCCGGCGCGAAATCCGCCGGCGCACCGAAGCCGCCCAGCACCGACGTGACCGCGAGCTCCAGGTTGCGCCGCGCGAGCGACGGCAGCCCGTAGCGGTCGCTGATGACCTCGCCTTGTTCGGTGACCTTGAAGCGCCCCTCGCGGACTTGCGGCGGCTGCGCGGCGATCGCTTCGCGAGCATCGGCCACACCGCGTCCGGGCGACCCGCCGCGGCCGTGAAAGAAGCGCAGCGCGACACCGTGCTTCACGGCGACGTCGTGAACCGCCAACTGCGCGCGGTAGATCGACCAGGAACTGAAGACGATCCCGGCCACCTTCGCGCTGTCGGAATATCCGAGCATGACTTCCCACAGGTCGCCGCAGGCGCGGACGTGCGCGCGAAAGCCCGGACTGGCGAGCAACGCCTCGGCGATGGCGGGGCCGTTGGCCACCGACGTCGCGCTCTCGAGTAACGGCACGATCTGCAACGGCCCCGCATCCAGTGCGCCGCAGGCGCGCGCCAGAACCAGCAGCGCGAGCATCTCGAACGGCTCTTCCGCGTTGGCCAGGATCATCGAGGCAACGGCTTGCGGTCCGCGCCGGGCGCGCAGCGCGGCGACGGACTCCATCGACACGATGATGTCGGTCGCCTCGGCGGAAAACGCGCGCACCCGCGGGATCAATGGACGGACGGTGCGCAGCTCGCGTTCGAACCAGGCTGCGCGTTCGGCCGCCGGACGTTGCGAGAGGGCCGGCTGACCGGGTTCGATCGCGGCGACGATCTCGTCGAGCGTCCGCACGACCTTGCCGCTCTGCTGGCGCCACTCGAGCTCGCAGAGATGGAAGCCGAACATCGCGACCGCGCGCCGCAGCCGCCGCAACGGCCGCACGACGTCGGGACCGCTGCTCGCGCTCATGCTCGTTTCGATCAGCGCCAGATCGGCGTCGAGCTCGCCCGCGTTTGCGTAGCCTCCCGGCGCATCGTCGCGCGCCAGCGTCAGCCGGCGGTGGATGAAGGCGAGCTTGCGCCGGTAGGGTTCCGCTTCTTGCCGCGGCCCGATCGTATAGCGGACGTCGCTCAGCTCGTCGCCGTCGCGCTCGACCGAGGCGATCAATTCCGCGGCGACGGCGCCGCGCACGACGTCTTGCGAGAAACGCGCCTGAAGTTCTTCCACCGCGTGGATCGTTCGCTCCAGCACGAACGCGCGCGCCCGCTCGTGCGCGCCCAGCACGGCATCGGGCGCGACGTTCGAATTGCCGTCGCGATCCGAACCGATCCAACTGCCGAAGCTCAAGAACGCCGGCACCGGCGCTCCGAGCTGCGCTTCCAGGCGTTCGAACAAGAGCGTCGCCTCATCGAAGATCGCTTCGCGAAAGCGCGCCATCAGATTGCGCACTTCGTCGGCGACGGTCGGCGGCGTGGCATAGAGCTCTTTGCTCTGCCATAAAAGCACGATTTGCGCGTGCAGCTCGGATTCGATCGCCGCCTCTTCCTCCCGCGTCAGCACGCGCTCGTCGCTCGCGCGCAGCAGCACGGCAATCGCGGCGAGCTTCTCGCTCGTCGTGCGGCGCCGGACTTCGGTCGGGTGCGCGGTATAGACGAGCCGGATCTCGAGCCGATCGAGCAGCCCGGCGGCAGCGGCAGGGAGCGTCTCGATCGAGCCGCGTAACGGTCCTTCGCCCGCGATCGCGCGTTCGCGCCGCCGCCGTTCGCGATGCAGCTCCTCCGCCAAGTTCACCATCTGGAAGTACAGCGTGAAGGCGCGAATCACGTCGACCGCATCGTCGATGCTCAGCGCGTCGACGATCGCATCGATCTCGCGGTCGTCGACGCTGCCGGGTTCGCTGCGCTGACGGCGCGTCAGCGCGCGCAGGCGCTCGACGTACTCGAACGTGCCCGGGCGTGCGTAAGCACGCAGCACGTCGCCGACGAGCCGTCCCAGAGCCGTGACGCGCGCTCGTAACGGCGCGCCTGGATCGCGTTCGATGCGCACCGGTTCGTCCGTCCCTGCACCCGGCCTTTGGCCGAAGCGTTAACCGCGGGCGATCCGTGCTGCGAGTTCGGCTTCGGTATCGATGTCTTCGAACGCGCGCGGATCGTCGACCGCGACGACGCGCCGTCGCATTCCCGCCGCGTCGCGGATGCGGTTGAGCCCATCGCCGTCGGGCAGCGCCGCGATCGCGCGCCGCGCCGCCGGGCCGAACACCACCGGGTGACCGAACCGCTCGCCGGCCTGCGGAACGACCACGTCGACGTCGTCGCCGTATGCGGCGAGCACGCGCGCGATCGCCGCGGCGTCGCAATCCGGCAAGTCGCCCAGCACGACCGCGATCGGTTCATCGGGCGCGATCGCCGCGTCGGCCAGCGCGAGCGAACGGTTCATCCCGCGCTCGGGCTCGGTGTTGCGCACGATCCGTACGCGCTCGGCCGCCCCCGACGCCGTGAGTTCCGCCGCCACGGCATCCGAAGCCACGATCACGGTCGGCCAGCCCGCAGCGGCGTCGACGGCGCGCCCGATCAGGGAACGCCCATCGATGCGCTCGAGCAATTTCTGCCGTCCCATCCGCCGCGACGCTCCCGCCGCGAGCACGACGATCGTCAGGCGGGAACCATCACCTTGCTGCGAATCGGACCGGTGCCGTAACGCAGCGACGATCCCGCGGCGCCGTGTTGTTCCTTGACGATCTCGGCGACGATCGCAAGCGCGATCTCTTCGGGCGAACGTGCGCCGAGATCGAGCCCGATCGGCGCGTGGAGGCGGCCCAGATCCGCTTCGGTGAAACCGCGTTCGCGCAGCGCTTCGGCGCGCCGCGCGGTCGTGCCCCGGCTGCCCATCGCGCCGATGTAGCCGGCCGGGCTGCGCAACGCCGCCGAAATGCCGGGCACGTCGAACTTCGGATCGTGAGCGAGCGAAACGATCGCCGTGCGTTCGTCGATCGCCGCACCGTCGAGGACTTCATCCGGCCACGCCACCAGCACTTCCGCGCCGGGAAAGCGCGAGGGCACCGCAAACGGCGCGCGCGGATCGATGATCGTCACCGCAAAACCAAGCGTCTTCGCATAGGTGAGCAGCGGGCGCGCGACGTCGACCGCGCCGATGACGTACATGCGCGGCGGCTGACCGTATCGCAACACGAAGGTGCGCTCATCGCAGCGGTTGATCGCGTCGTCGTCGTGCAGAACGCGCATGGTGAACGGGGGGTCGATGGAGAGCGCGAGCGCAAACGGTTCGCTGCTCTCTTGCGCGGCAACGAAGGCTTCAAAGGTGGCCCGGTCGAGTTCACGGGTGACGACGTGCAGCGTGCCGCCGCAGGTCGGTCCGCCGTCGAAGTCGTCGTCCGGCCCGAACGAACTGCGCCGCGGCGGTCCGCCGTCGAAAATCGAGTCGGCGACGTCGACCAGCGTCGACTCGACGCAACCGCCGCTGATCGCGCCGGCCAAATCGTGATCGCTCGACACGGCGAACATCGCGCCCGCGTCGCGCGGCGAGGGCCCATCGGTATCGACCAGCGTGGCGAGCACCACGCGCTTGCCCTCGGCGAACCAGCCGCGGACGCGCTCACTGACTTCGTTCATGCTATCCACTTCGATTGACCGGAGGCCCCCTCCGGTTGCGCCCGGCTGAAGGAAACTCGGCCGAAAACCGGGGAACGTCCCCGATGCCGAGTAGCCGAGCTACCGTCCGCAGGCTCCCGTGACCCCTGGTCCCGACCTGGCCATCACGCGCGCGCTGCTCGATGAGAAATTCGGCCGGCTGCGCTCGCGCGAACGGACGCTCTTGCAATCGCTGGTGGCGTTCGACGTTTTCGTCGGTCCGCAGCTCCTGGCGATGCTGCTCGGGATCTCGCCCTCCGCCGTCAATTCCTCGCTCTCCAAACTCAAGCGCGCCGGCCTCGTCCGCTCGACACCGGAGGGCGAAGTCGGCATCACCTACCGCGTGCTGCGTGACGTGCTTCCTGAGAGCTGGCGCCACCCTGGGCCGCTCGAGGCGCTGCGCATGGCGGTGCTGCTGATCGACAACGGCGACTGGTATGCCATCGCGCGCCGCGCCGAGCTCTACGTCTTGGCCGGTCATCTCAAGGAAGCCGTAGGAGAGTTCGAGCGGGCCGGCGTCGAGGCCCAGCACCGCAGCGCGCTGCGCGACGCGTCGCGGCTGTTCGCGTTGGCGGCAAAGACGGCCAAAGCGGGGATCAACGATCCCGACTACGTTCGCGACGAGAGTTCGGATGAGGATTCGCTCGAACGCGCCGCCACCCGCTGCCGGGCCCGCGCCAAAGCGATCCGGCTGCGCATTCAGCGCACCGCAAGCGCCCTCTAAGCTTGGTGCGGTGAAATAGCATGGATGAACTCTCAGGAGCAAACTGAGCAACTCGATCGTGCGATCGTCAGTGCCCAGCGCGCCGTAACGGCGAATGGGACCTCGGCTCAGTGCTGGCACGACCTCGGCGTGCTCTACCAGCTCCGGGGCGATCTCGCCGATAGCTACACCGCCTTTCAACGCGCCGTCGACATCGATCCGGCGTTCGCATCGGCGCACAACAACCTCGGCAACACCCTCGTGCGCATGGGCGACAACCAGCGCGCGGTCCAGAGCTACCGGCATGCGATCGAGCGCGACCCGGGCTTGATGGCCGCGCACGCCAACGCCGCGGCGGCACTACACGTCTTGGGACGCAACGCCGAAGCGCTGCTGCACGCCCGGCGCGCGGTCGAGATCGAACCGTCCTCCTCGGCCGCCCGTATCACCGCCGCATTCATCGAGGGGGCAGTTTCCGGTTACGACGTTGCGCTCGCGCAGATCGACGCGCTGCTCGCGAGCGAGCCCGGGAATCCGAATGCGATCGCTGCGCGAGCGTATTGCCTGCTGCGCCTCGAACGCTTCGCGGAAGCCCTCACGACGGCGCGCGACGGCCTGGCGCTCCGCCCGAACTACGGCCTGTTCCTCGAATCACTGGGTTGCGCGCTGCGCGGGCTCGGCCGCTCCGAAGAAGCCTTAGCGGCATTCGATCGAGCCTACGAGCTCGGCCACGACCGCGCCGCGATCCTCGTCCTCAAGGCCAGCGGCCTGCTCGAGATCGGACGCCTGGATGAAGCCCGGCACGCGCTCGAAGCGGCACTCGAGATCACGCCCGATCTGCCGGGTGCCTGGAACACGCTGGCCGAGCTGCTCGACTTCGCGCCCGGTGATCCGGCGCTCGCAAAGATGGAATCGTTCCTCGCGAACTCACCCAACTTGCGCGCGCTGGAGCCGCGGATTCTCATGCACTTCGCGCTCGGCAAAGCGTATCGCAAAGCCGGCGATCCGGACAACGCGTTTCGTCATTTCGCTGCCGGGAACGCGCTGCGCCGCGGCACCATGACCTACGACGTCGCCGCCGACGAGCGCTTCGCATTTGACACCATCGCGTTCTTCACGCCGGAGAAGATGCGGGCGATGAACGGGGCGGGGGATGACACGCGCGCACCGATCTTCGTGCTCGGAATGCCGCGCTCGGGGACCTCGCTCGTCGAGCAGATCCTCGCCTCACACCCCGACGTGCACGGTGCGGGGGAGCTGACGCTCTTCGATCGCGCGATCGCGGAGGCCGGCGTCGAGGACATCACCGCGCTCGGCGCACGATATCTCGCGCTCGTCGACGAGGTGGCGCCGGCGACAAAGCGCGTAGTCGACAAGCTGCCGAGCAACTTCCGCCACGTCGCGCTGCTGCATCTCGCGCTCCCGCGCGCGCGCATCGTGCACGCGACGCGCGACCCGCTCGAGACGTGCTTTTCGTGTTACACGACCAATTTCACCGGGCGCCAAGACTTCTCGTGGGATCTCGCCGAGTGCGGACGCTACTATCGCGCCTATGAATCGCTGATGGCACACTGGCGCACGATCTTACCGCCCGGCATCATGCTCGACCTCGCATACGAAGACGTCGTCGCGGACCTTGAAGCGAGCGCGCGCGCACTGCTGGCCTTCTGCGATCTCCCATGGAACGATGCCGTCCTGCGCTTCTACGAAACCGCGCGCCCGATCCGCACCGCCAGCTACAAACAAGCCCGCCAACCGATTTACGCCACCAGCGTCAAATCCGCCGGCACCTACCGCGCTAACCTCCAACCCCTCATCGAAGCGCTCGCCGGCACGTAGGCGGCTTGGGCGCAGCCCAAACGCTACGGATTCACGGAACGTGAATCCACGTCCTTGAAACAGGGCAGGCCGGCGGCGGCGAGCTCGGCATCGCGCATTTTCGTCAGCCCGGTGACGCCGATGCCGCCGATGGTGGAACCGTCTTTGCCGACGATCGGGATGCCGCCCGGAAGTGCGGTGAACATCGGATCGCCGTAGTACGATATCTGCAATTGGCGGCGGATGATCTCTTCGCCGAAGTTTTCGGTCGTGCGATCCATCGCGCAGGAGGTGTGCGCCTTGCGCAAAGACACCTTCATCCAGCGCGGGCGGCAGCCGTCCATGCGGTACGCCGCAACGAGGTCGGTGTTCTCATCGACGATCGCGATCGCCACGATGAACCCCGCGGCCTCGGTGGCGGCGACGATCTTCGCGATCGCGGCTTGCGCCTCGGCGACGGTGATCATCAGATCTTGAACGCTTCGAGGGTTTCGGGAGCGAACAGCTCTTCCGGATCGAGCTTGCGTTTGGAGAGGCCCTGTTCGAACGAGTAGCGCGTGAACGTGTCGAGCACGTGCTTGTTCGCGGCGAAACCGTAGGGCCAGTAATCGTCGCCCATCAGCTTGCGCGCGGCTTCTTCTTCGGCCGACGCCCACGGCAGCATCGCTTGCAGCGAAGCGGTGTTGTGCAGGTCCTTGTACGTGAACCGCTGGGCCTCGACGAACGCTTTGTACAGCGCGTTTGCCAGCCAGCGGTTCTTTTCGTACACGTCGCGCCGCAGCACGACCGTGTGCATGATCGGGAAAATCTTCGTCTTTGCGAAGTACGCCTGCTCGACCGGAACGTAGTCCTCGAATAACCGCTTGACGTGCGGCACCGTTCCGTAACACGACGGCTTGCGAGCCGTGTAGAGGGCATCGATCTTGCCGTCGATCAACATCTGCGCGAGCGTATCGGCCGGGCCGATCGGTTCGAGCTTGATGTTCGGCGGCAGGTCGAGCGCGATCTTTTCCGGGCGGCCCGGTTCTTCTTCACCGCCGGTCAGATACTGCACCGAGTCGACCGGAACGCCGTATTCGTCGGCCAGGATACCGCGAATCCAGGCCGGCGCG
>Ga0182030_10001222_pt1 | contig 52394 bp, 52 predicted proteins | sample 812S3MmetaG_FD_121299 | JGI IMG/M metagenome (GOLD analysis project Ga0182030, IMG submission 121299) | Permafrost microbial communities from Stordalen Mire, Sweden - 812S3M metaG (Illumina Assembly) | ecosystem: Environmental > Terrestrial > Soil > Wetlands > Permafrost | place: Sweden...
CCTCTGCACTGAAATCGCGATGCCTAAACTCTAACTCAAAATCAACCTAAACTTACGTTAAATCAATTAGCTGCTCTAATGGCTTCCATTGGAAATTACGGTCTATTGGGAAATCTCGGTTTAACGAACTCTGTCGGTAACTGCTTTTTACTTAGGAAAATGCAATTTCAAATCCCAAAATTTAAGCTGCAAACGCGGTGGCTGCATCAGTCAGTTTCTCAGACCTGGTTGGGCTAATACACTCTAGTCGATGGCGTCAGCCAAAGCTTCGGTCAATCGGGTAACATTCGTCCAACTCAGTTCAATGACATCATTGCCAGTTGAAACGCTCATCCCCGAATCATTTACTGTACCCACAAATGCGACATCGCTGGCAATGGGGCTCATATAAATTTCACGTTCGGGGCTAATACCATCGCGCACCGCAACCAGAGCGAATGAAAGACTGGATGCCTCTGCCTGAGTCAGCTTTAAGACAAAATCATCGGCAAACTGCAATTTGATTTGTTTGCCTAATATTCGGTGTTGAATACTGCTTACACTAAATTGCTGTTTAAGCATGTGCCGACACCCTGGCAGCTTTGATCATTTTCATGCATTCACTATTGGCCGCCAGTTCCAATGCGGTGAAATCATCCAGCGTCATCAATTCAGTATTCGCACCTGCTGCCAAAAGTTTTGCACAATCGGTGTCTTGCCTGCCGAGGCACTGTAAATCAGCGCAGTGGCACCGTTAATGTTCTGGGTATCAAGTGGCGCACCCGCATTAACCAGCGCATCAATACAGGTTTCACTGTTTGCAAAACAGGCAAACCAAAGTGCGCCGTTATTATCCGCATTCAGCAATGTGGGATCAGCCCCATATGTTAGCAAGGTATTGAGGACATCAATATCACCCAAGCGTGCCGCGTGCATCAAAGGTGTCGTCGCATTTTTGATCGTACTATTAATGTTGACTTGCACAGGCTCGGAAATACCGAATCCGGCTTGCGTCAGCCAGAGTTTTAGTTCTTTGTCATTCATGCTGACTCCTGTTGATTTATTCATATGCTGGTAAAGTCAGAATACGCGGGTCGTCCAGCGCCATACCTATCGCGTAGTGATAAATCACTTTGAACGCATCTGTTTTTATACCCAGTACTTCGTTATCGGCATCGTCAAAGAAGCAACCGATTCCTGTGCCACGCCATCCGGCTGCTTCCGCTTCAATAGTCAGCACATGTCCCAGCATGCCTGCCTCCCAGTGCAGATGACGGTAAGCGGCGGTATTGGCGGTGACGGGTTCGGCAAACTCGGCCAGCATCATAAAAGTGACAGCGCATTGCGTGGCAATGTCTTGATGACATGACAAGGTACGTGCTGTTTTGCCGGCACGTGCGGCGACTAGCTGAAACAATGGCAACGCATCTACAGATTGCCAGGAGAATGATTCCCGCAACGCGCTTTTCAGCGTTGCTTTGGCAACGTCTGATCGCGGCATCACATACAGGCCGGGAGCAACGCCTTCAACACGATGCACCATCATCACAAGATGCACGCGCGCGCTATGCGTCCACAAATTCCACACCGGAGAGCCGCCCGGCAACAAACTGCCCAGCAGTTGCTTGAACACAGCCAAGGACATCACCGACACGCCGTCGAAAGCCTGCGCACTGCGCCGTTTCAGAATAATTTGCGCAGCTCGAATATCATTGTCAGTTACATAATTGGAATGTGTGCCTGACTGAAACTGAGTTGTTTCAGGCGGCGCACCACGCGTCGCTTCAGCCACTTCTTCAATAACAGGCCAGTGGTACAAAGGACGCGCATCTAGCAGGCTGGGTTTACCCGCCCAGTGTTGCCAGCCTGTTGGTAACACTTCAGAATTTGCCTCCAGCGCAACGATCACTTCCGGCTCTTCGATTTCTACACCGTCGAAATCATCCACGCGATCCAGTCCCAAACTTTTTGCCACTTCGGTTGAATCCAGACTTAGCAGGCACGCTTTCCAACCGTGCAATGCCGCGGCATAACTGACTGCGGCCAGGACATGTCCCAAATCAAGCTGGCAATAGCGGAATGCGCGTTCGCCATATTTCCACGCTTCGCGCCAATGGATAGAACTAAAGCCCAGCCATAGCCCCTTTCCCAGTGCTTCATTTCCCCAGGCGCGCCGCTCCAATGCGTGGCGCGAATTTTGATAGTGATATAGCCCGTCATCCAATCCCGCGATGTTGCCTGTGACAAGCCAAGTTTCGGTGGGATGCAGATTGCCGGAAGAAGGATGCGCGCGCAGCGACCAACGCGAACCGGCATATTCTTTCCATGCCGTCAGACCAACGCACAAACGCAACAGCGAAGATATGTTTGTTACATTTAGCGGTAAAGGCGGACGGGTGGCTAAAATTTCGCCCCAGCTAATTTCGGTAACGACGACATCACGTGACAACGCAATTTGTTGTGTACCGGCCCAATCGCGGAATGCCTTGGGTTGTGCCTCCCAATCCAGCGTACCCGGACCTGCGGCATACCGATCCAATGCATGTTTGCTTCGGGCGTGATAAGTCAGCACGGTAGCAACACGAGGATCGCTCATTACTAATTCGTTTCGCTCAGTTCTTCACGCAAGCAACCAATCGGCTCGGCCAGAGTGCCTTCCGTATCTATCTCAAAGCGCACCAGATAGATTTCTTCACCCGGTATTTCTTGAGCATGACCGACATTTACCACTACGCCGCGGGTTCCTGTTGCTGCCAGCAACTCGCCGGGCTCAATACCGGGTATGCCACTTTCGCCGGTTTCTTCCAGCGGTTCGTTGAATAGGTCTTGTGCCGCAAAAACCATATCGCCCATTTGAAATCGACTCATTGCCTTACTCCTTCAAACTCGGAATCAACTTCACTTCGCAGCGTACTGTCTCATCGCGACCCCAGGCTGTCACTGTTTCGACAAACCAGCGTGTATCTCTGGGATGAGGACAGAACAGATCGTACTCGGCATAATAACTATTGTCGGTATTAAAAGTCAGGGTGCCGCAACGTGCATTGCGCGCATTACGCCAAACGCCTTCATATCCCGGCAACTGATTACCCGGATCAATTACACGAGTAATTTGCAGTGCATCCAACTCAATTTCCGGTGTGGCCCCCACCGCAGTAAAGCGCTCTGCTTCTTGCCGCAATGCGCTTACGACACGCAGGGCGATCACTTCCAGTTCAGCAGGAAGCTTACCCGTTGTTGCGACTGCTACCATATATTCGACGGCACAATCAGGCGTTCAACGGGTTTTCCGCCCAACAGGTGTTGCTCAAAAATCTCGGCCACGTCCGCTTTGGTGACATTGCCGTACATAACTCCTTCAGGATAGACCACCACACTCGGTCCCACGGTACACGGCCCCAGACAACCTGTCGGCGTTACCGTCACCTGAGCATAGCACTGGCGCTGCTGCCATTGTTTCATGAACTCATCTACCACTTCAGCACAACCTTTTTGTCCGCATGAACCGCGCGGATGTCCGGCGGGTCTATTTTGTGAACAAACGAATACGTGTCTCGCCGGTCTCGCCATGATTAAGCTCCCGCAGCAAGAGCTGTATGAGTATGGCACTGTTTGGGGCATACGCGCCCGCAGGAGCCGCAACCGATGCAATCCAACGCATTGGCAAGGGTCATCACCATGCTGTTATCTTCGTCTTCGTCGTAAGCCGGGTCATCTTCGCTGCGCTCGACCAACTCAAATACCTGACGCGGACAAACCTTGTAGCAACGACCACAGCCGATACAGTTTGCTGCATTTAACGCGGTTACAAATGTGGGCTCGTAAGGCGTTCCGCCCCGGGTGACTCCAATGATGTTCGACATAGCTATCCTTTAATTATCCTTGCGCTTCTTTTTGTGCTGCTGTTAATTTTGCGTTGGCTACCGCCCACGCCTGACATGCGTCGTAAGTAGACTGCGCGATTGTTGGAATCTGTTCATATCCGGCCGGCAATTTATCTTCAACCAGATCATGCAACTGCGATGCCCACTCGCTAGAGATACGCTTCAATCTTTTTACGTCTTTATCGAGTACCTTCAATTCTTCTTCAGTCATCGTTTACTCCTTACAATCCAGCAACTTCCGGATACTTGCCAACGAGAGCCAGCGCCACTGACAAGAACTTGTCGCCCTCATCTTTCATTTTGGACAGACTTTCATAGCCATAGCGATGCACGTCACGCAGAGTGCGATCCATTACCACTAACTTGCCCACTGTGATCAAGGCACGACCGAAACCTTCGTGCGTGATGTTAATGCTAGGCACCGCCATCAAGCCGCATTCTTTTTCAATCAGCGATGAAACGGCGTTATAAAAAGCCTTGATACGCGACAACATGATTTCGTCCGGATCACCGATCACGGGAATAGCACGGCGTTGCTCTTTGGTCACAATATACGGTGCCAAAATACGATCCGCAGGCCAGCCGTCATATGTGCCATAGCTATCGATGGCGCGCATTTGCTTAACCATCTCTTTGATGAAATCGGTGGACATCAATGCATCTATTTCAACTGCTTCAGTCATGGTGATACTCCTTCGGTTAATTGAGTCAATTACTTCATCTTGTGCGTTACAACGCTCGGTGCCCATCCTGACAATCGCGCCAGCAAGAAACCGGCAATAAAACCAATCACCATCCCCAGCACTGCGCCCGCATCGCCGAAGCCCATTGATGAAGCGACGGCAGCACCAACCAGGGAAAACACGGCTGGCAGCAGATAAACCAGCAAGCCTGCTTTGAGCAGATCCCCCTCGCTCATACTCACAGACAGTTCATCACCTTCCCGAATTTCGGCATCACAAGGGACTTCAATTGATTGGCGGTTGTTGGAAAAATACTTCCCCAACCCGGACACTCCGCAGCTATTTTTCGACTTGCATCCCCCGCAACCGGAAGTCGTCGTCGGGTCGATCCGCGCCGTGCCATTGCTGATAGAAACTACGCGAGCAGTTGTCTCGATCATTCTTGCCACTCCTCGTCTTCGGCAAAGATACCTGCCTTTGACTGCTTTTTGAGATGCTTTGCCAACCATACAGGCGGATCATTCACCAGATTTTTTTGCAAGCCGAGCAGCAACTCGTCAATCAGTGTGCCTTCATCAACGCGCATAGGTTGTATACTCTTTGCCAACAATTGCTGAATGGCCGAAGCACCCACCGCGTTGCAATACACAGCCGCGCAATCGCCCAGCAAATCTACTTTGGCAGCCAGCTTTCCTTCGTGTCCATCCATTACGGTTTCGATAAACTCAGCCACTTCAACCATGCGCGTTTCACATTCGCCAAGTTCATAGATGGCGAACGCTTCGGCCGCGCCGAAATGCTGATTGACCGCGCGCCTGTCACTCGTCGCAAAAGCGATCTTCACTGTCATGGCATTCTCCTTAGTGTCCACCAGCCGCAGATGTCGCATGACTCTCTCCTGTCCGCTGGCTATAAATTGAAACGTAGGGTTCGGTCTCTTGATGACCGTGTTCCACTATCATATTGGCCAAGTCGAATAAAGTTTGACGCGTGCCGCGATAACCTACCCAAAGGCGCTGGTAACCCCCAAGCAAATCATATTGCGGGAAACCGGCACGCAATAGCGGCACACCGAGACGGCGCGCAGTTTCCACCGCGTGTGAATTGCTGATAATGAGTTGTGCGCTGTTTTTCTTGGCCGCAATTTCCAAATCTTCCAGATCGCCGATGCTGACTTGTGCCGCTTGCACGCTTTGCAAAATATTGGCACGTGAGGGTGCAACAGCAGCAACCACCTCGCACCCCATTTCGGTAACCAACTTTGAAAAACCATAAAGCAAATCAGGGTCAGCCGCGATAGCAACGCGCGCAAAGCCCAGCATAAAGTGACTGTCCACCATCGCATCTTGCAACTGCGCACGCTGACGTTCAATCTTCTCCGGCACTGGCTTGCCGCTGATTTCGGCAAGTGCCGCGACAAAGCTATCCATCGCATCCAAGCCCATCAAACTATCGAAGCGATAATCGGGCACGCCGGTTTGTTCCTTGAGAAAATCTGCCGCTTCGAATAGGGAATTGCCCAGCACCAGCGTGGCGATGGACTCGCCCAAAGTTGATATCTCCGACACCGGCGTGCCGCCCACTGTGAGAGGGCTACTCTCCATTTCAGTCAAATGCCCGTCGAGCGAATCGGCAATGTCCGGCAATACCAGCGGACGCAGTCCGAACGCTTCAATCAGTTCTTTGATATGTTCGGTATCGCCGGGGGTCAGGAACGATCCGGCCAGTACGTTGACTTGTTTTTTGCGTTTGCCGACATTTTTTCCCGGCTGCACCAGCACTTCAAACACCGCTTTTACCGCAAGTGCATAACCACTTTCCAAACAGCCGGTAAAATCCGGCGTATTCACCGGAACAACCGGGATGTGCGCAAACTCCGGATGAGCGGTGTAAAAGTCTTTTACCAAACGTTTGATATCCGTTCCCTGTGTCTCGGAAAGACCTGTCGTGGGCAAACCGATCAACGCAGGTTTGCTTTTCTCGCAAACGGCTTTCAATCCCAGGATCACGTTTTCGTCCGCATTCATCACGGTAGAAACTTGATCCATCGCAGTTGTTTGCAATGGGATGGGCTCGCGGAAGTGGCGCACAAAAAACACTTTACCGAACGCTGTACAGCCTTGCGAACCATGCATCATCGGAATCGCGCGGTTGATGCCCAGAAAGGCGAGCGAGGCGCCAACAGGCTGACTTGCCTTGAGCGGATTCACCGCGAGTGCTTTGTTGCGTTTTAATATTTCAGCCATATCGTGCGCCCTTGGTTGTTTCCTTCCCCCGGGCAGGGGGAAGGCTAGGATGGGGCGGGAACAGCATAAGCGCTGAGAACAAAGTTTTTACCCCCTCCCTAACCCTCCCCCTGAACGGGGGAGGGAATGTGTTTTGTTTTTTCTTTAACAGGCGGGCTCGAATCGCATTCATGTTCATGCCGCCAATTCAATGCCGGGGGCGGATGCCTTAGCCCACGGCGCGGGTTTACGTACTGATTGCCATACCGGACTTTGCAACGTCAGCGCAAGCTGGCGTGCGAGTTCGACCATACCGCTGTAACCTTCGTAACCGAATTCACGCTCTTGGTTAATATCGAGAAAAGGAATTCTTGCTTTCAGGGCGGTGTACATATTGCGTCCACCCGCGATGAGAATATCGGCCTGATATTCTTTCACTGCGCCGAGCAGCGCTTTCGGGCTACCGTCGGTGATCATCTTGGCATCTTCTCCCATGATTTCGCGGATACGCGCTTTGTCTTCTTCGGTAGATTTATTGGTACCGGTAGCGACCACTTCCATGCCCAAGTCCTGCAAAGCAGAAACGATAGACCATGATTTCACACCGCCGGTGTAGAGCAGTACGCGCTTACCGCGCAGCTTCTCTCTCCACGGATCAAGTGCTGCATTAATCTTTGCTTCTTCACGCACGATCAGTGCTTCAGTGCGTTCGGTCAATGACGGGTCTTTCAGCAAACGTGCAAAATCACGGAATGCTTGCGAAGTATCAGTGACGCCGTAAAAGCTGCCCTCAAAAAACGGAATCTTGTAGTCCGTTTCCAGTTTGCGCGCTACATTGAGCAAAGCTTTGGCACACACCACCATGTCCGCTTCAGCGCGGTGCATAGTCTGCACATCATGAAAACGTGCATCGCCAGAGAGTGTACACAGAATGCGCAAACCAAGTTCATCGAACAGCGGCAGCACATTCCAGAATTCACCCGCGATGTTGTATTCGCCGATCAGGTTTACATCATGTACTTTAATGTTCGGCCGTTGTGTCTCGGCCAGTACAGGCAATGGTTCAGCGGTGCCTACCACATATTTGAACATTGCTTCTCCGGCAATGCGGTTCCCCAGATTTTTGGTGCCGTAAAAACCTGCACAATCTACCGGCACGACAGGCACGCCGCATTTTTCCTCAGCAGCTTTGCACACGGCACCAATGTCGTCGCCTGTCAGCGCTGGCACACAGGTGTTGTAAACAAAAACCGCTTTGGGGGAATAACTCTCTACCGCTTGCTTGATGGCATGAAACAGGCGTTTTTCGCCGCGCCCCATGATGACATCCTGTTCGGTAAGATCGGTAGTCATGCCGATACGATATAAGGTCGGACCGGATGAGCGAGTGCCCCGGTTATCCCAGGAGCTGCCTGCACAGGCGATGGGGCCGTGAACAATATGCGCTACATCCGCAATCGGCAGCAACGCGATCTGTGCACCATCAAAAGAACAGCCGCCTGCTGTCGCGCCCGGCTTGGGACGTGCGCAGCCAGATTTCGACTTGGTGTTATGTGTGCACGCCGGTTCGTTGAGTAACTCGGCTATATCCTTGGCTTGCATGGCATTCACTCATAGGAATTGACATCCTCCTATTCGCAATTGCCGTGCCAGAAACACCTTGTTGATTTAAATAGAATTAATCAGGAAAGGTCTTGTAGTAAACCCTACAAGCCCAACAAAACATCATACCGAGTAGGGCGCGGCAACCCAACCGCGCACCAATTCAGCTTCGGTGTCGGGCAAATAACTAAAGCCGGCATCCAAATCACCTGCAACAGCGTAAGCGATTTTTGGGGGTGTAATCGTCCCGGCTACCAAATGGAAATACCAAGCTGCCGAATATCCGGCGGCGCGGTCAAATGCTTGCAGTTGCGAGGACAACTCCACGCCCGCAAGCTCAAGATTCCACTGGAAAGGCTTTAGCTCGCGCGCGTGACGTGACACCAGCGAGGCAGAAATCATTGGATTTCGGTAGCGATCCTGATGTTCGCGCAAAGCCACAATCCAATGATCGCTAAAATGGCCGCGTATTGCCGCGCTGCTGTGAGACCATTCATACAACAAGCGGGGAAGCCCCGAGCTATGGGGGTCGGCGGATGAAGATCTTGCAACTGTTTGACTAATATCGATTAACCTGCGAAAGCGATAGCGCGGGTTCCCGACTGCCTGTGCATCCAGTTCACCGGGATGCATCGGCTCGAGCAATTCCTGCAAGTCTTCAGGTGCCGCCTCCGCATTAAATAGTTTGCGATCCAGCACCTCCTGCAATTCTTCAACTTCCAGTTGTAAAAAATCTGTCGGCGCCGGGCCGTACGCGGCAACAAAATAATGAGTACGCCCGGAATGGCGCGTTACGTACAAACCGCTATCCCCATACCGTTCAACCAGTTCATGCATGTCACCACCACATGCCGCGAGTTCGTTCTTTGCCCACAATTCGAGGTTGTCGGCTATACGTGTACCTTCAGCCGTGATAACACCGCCGGGCCGATACCAGCCGCCACGATTCAGTGCATATCGAAATGTCCAGCCCGCACGCAGGCGATTGGCAATCTCCAGTAACCCACTGTGATGAGGACGCGGCGATGCAGATTCGATCTCATTGGCAACATTGCGTAACGCTGCCTCATCAAGCGTATAGATACTCATTCATTTTCCCCGTGCAAAAATTCATCCAGACGTTGCCTTGCTGCGGCTCGTACATCCGGCTCAACGTCATCCACCAATTCGGCTACAAGTTCCAGCGGTGCAAGCCTCACCGCCTCCAAACGCACTACCCAATCCGGATCAGCCAGCATTTTAGCAGCATCATCCGGCAACATACGTGTCGCCACGATACGGCGCACTTCAGCATCTTCATCTTTTGCCATCAGGCTCAAGGCAAAGGGGGGCAAGCGACGCGCCACTTCCTTGCGTACCTCGCGGTCCGGGTCATTCGCCATGCGGCGCAATTGACCGTGCGGCAAACGTTTTGCCACCTGTAAGCGTACCAGATAATCTTCATCGCTGAGTAAGGCGCTTAAGCCTTCCGGTGCAATGCGTTCAGCCACGGTCATACGAACCTCGCGATCAGTGTCACGCAGGTAATCATTCAGTTCGTCAATCGGCAAGCGGCTTGCCACCACTCGGCGCACCACTTCATCCGCATCTCGCGGCCTGGCCCGCACCATTTCCAGTGGCGCATAACGTGCGGCAATAGCGCGTCGTTCCCAAAATCCATCATTCAAATAATCCGGCGCAAATTGGGGATTACGTTTCAAAAAACGGTCGATTTGGCGCCCGCTCTGTGCCGTCACACAAATATCGCCCTGCACGCATTTATGTTTTTCCCTTAATGCGTGATGCGGACAAACCGAACAATCGGCAAGCATAACTTCTGTTAACGGCGACACCTCGAAATGACGTTTCGACATATTCAATACCTTCAATGATCACGCCGCAATAAATCTTTAATAATGAAAGAGCAACCACCGTGCCAACTTGAAATTCACGGTATAAAGCTTGTTAATACAAGGGGCAAATCGCTGATTGAAAATACACGCGAAACGAATTTGTAGCAATTGTTACAAAGATTCATTACCAGAGGCTGTGCCGAAAATAATTGTATGGGAAGTAATTATTTTCCCTATAGCTTTTTACGCAACACAGTCATATGCGAACTTTCAAAACCCAGCTTGCGATAAAAGCCCAGTGCGGCATGATTGTCCCGATCGGCCAGTAATGTAACTCGCTCCATGCCTTGCTTACGGGCCCAGTCCAGCACATGCTCAACCAAGTGCCGCCCCAAACCGATGCCGCGTTGAGCTTTGCCCACAATTACATCTTCCAGTAACAACACGCGGCCACCTTCTGCGGTACTGACAGTAATAAGCGCATTTGCCATGCCGGCTACTTGTTTATCAACTCGCAAAACAAACAACTGTCCGAGCGCAGGAGTGTCCAGTATCAATCGCAAACCACTAAGCTGCTTGACTTGATCAGGTCTGAAGTCACTTTCCAGGGTAAATAGTTCGTTTAGCAAATCGGCCAGAAAGGGCAAATCGTTTGCAGTGGCAAAACTGATTTCAATCGTCTTTGAATTATTCAAACAATACCTCTTTAAAAAGCCGAAGTTTTGAAATTACCGGTTAGTTTAATCCAAAACTGAACCGCCATTTTTCGAAATGACATCAGCACGGGCTACAAAAACTTGCGGTAGAATTATTTTTTAAATTGACTGCTGGCTGGATCAACTGAAACGAGATGGAAGTGCAAATAAGCGATTTCTTGAAGTTCAGGCCCGTTGGTATACAAACGGTAGGCTTGGAGGTGATCTCTTGAGGTTAACTCTCGAGCCAATGCAAAACAACCTAAAACATAAGGTATATCGACAGGAGTAAGCGACATGATATTCATGATATCGTGCTTTGGAAAAAGTACATAATGAACCCTTGCTTCATGTCTGGGATTGCGAATGGCAATGCAGTTTTCCGATTGGAGAACAATATTTGGAATTATGGATGGTGCTCTTAAAATAGCTGACGATGCTACAAGACCTGCTATCTCCGCGGAATTAAAACAGTGACCTTTGCAATTCTCATAGGCGAGAAATGATCTTGGCAAACTCCTTGAAAAAAGATACCCCCCACACGCAATTCCAGTAGTGAATATCACCAAATATATAACCAAATGGTATAAGCGGAAGTTCATAGGTAATTAGCTAGTAAATAGACAAACACTAATTGCAGCTTTTCATACATGACGGAAACTTGACCTCTGTGCAGGGAGGCAGCTATTTTGACTCAAGTTCCTTGCAGTTCCAACAATTCCTGAGCCGTTTTCGCATGACCTCGTGGCACACGGCATGTGTTTCCGTGGTAATTCTCGGGATCACTGTTTTAATAATCTTTCACCTCTCGTTGATTGGCCTTGTGCCTTCATTATGAGAGGTAAATTCGTCTCTATCCAATCAGCTAGGGAGCCAACCTGTTGACCCACCTGTTCACCCAGCGGGGTCAGCGTGTATTCTACATGAGGCGGCACAACAGGAAGAGAAACCCGATTAATGAAGCCATCCTTTTCAAGATATTGCAGCGTTTGCGCCAGCATTTTTTCGCTTACACCGCCAACCTTGCGGCGTAATTCGCTGAAGCGGTGTGTGCCTTGCGTCAAAGCTACCAGCACCAGTACACCCCAGCGACTGGTGACATGCTTCAGTATTTCACGGGATGGACATTCAACCGAAAATAACTCCCCCCGACGCATCAACGCGGATAATTTTGCAGGACTTGTTTGGGACATGACACTTACCTTTATGTGCGTACTTACGAAAAGTTACTATTGAGGATATGCTACACCATTCCAGCTTATCAATCATCATCGAAAGGAAAAATCATGATCGTAGTTACAGGTGCCACCGGACAATTGGGACGTTTAGTTATCGCTGCATTGTTAAAAAAGACTGCTGCATCCAACATCATCGCCGCAGTGCGAAATTTGGATAAAGCCAAAGATCTAGCGGCGCTGGGTGTACAAGTGCGCCACGCTGATTATGCCAAGCCGGCAACCTGGGACAGCGCATTGCTGGGGGCGAAAAAAGTGTTGCTGATTTCTTCCAGCGAAATCGGCCAACGCGCCCAACAGCACGGCACTGTCATCGACGCTGCCAAGCGGGCCGGCGTAAAACTGCTGGCCTACACCAGTGTTTTGCACGCCGATACTTCGGTACTCGGTTTAGCGGCTGAACACAAGGAAACCGAAGCTGCGATCCGCGCATCCGGTTTGCCTTTTGTATTACTGAGAAACGGCTGGTATACCGAGAACTACATGGCTAGTGTGCCTTCCGCGTTGGCGAATGGTGCATTGTACGGTTGTGCGGGTGACGGGCGCATTTCATCGGCAGCCCGTGCAGATTACGCAGAAGCAGCAGCGACCGTGCTGACAACAGATAATCAGGCAGGGAAGGTATATGAATTGGCTGGCGACAGTGCTTACACACTGACAGAACTGTCCAAAGAAATTTCACGCCAGAGCGGGAAGAGCATAGGTTATGTGAATTTGCCCGAAGCAGATTTCAAGAATGCGCTCATTCAAGTCGGGTTGCCGGAGGTGATTGCCGACTTGCTCGCCAATTCAGATACGGGTGTTTCCAAGGGGGCGCTGTACGATGACGGTCATCAACTGAGTAAACTCATTGGCAGACCAACGACGGCGTTAGCCGTGTCGGTCAAGTCGTCGATCTAAGCGCAATTCCCTTCCTATTGGGAGCCTCTAAATAATTGGATTTTAAGAGGCTCCCGATAGTTACCTAATATTCCCAGGGAAAGCGCGGCAAATTATCAAGTGCCAGCAACAACCCCTCGTTCCACGACTCGGAAATTTGCTTTGCGAACGGATCATCTTCCGTCAAGGTCATGCGCTGGCCGAAATCCAACTGATCTTTTGGAAGGATCAGCAAGTCTATCGGCGGGCCTACGGTCAGGTTACTACGCACGGTGGAGTTCATGGAGACCAGTGCGCAACGAGCCGCGTGAGCCAAAGGGGTGTTGCGTTTGATCACCCGGTCAAGGATTGGTTTGCCGTATTTAATTTCACCAATTTGCAAGTAAGGGTGTACATTGGATTCGTGAATGTAGTTGCCCTGCGGATAAATCAGCAGGGTTTCCATGCGCTCGGTTTCAATTTGTCCGCCTAAAATAAACGTGGCTTCAAAATTGGTATTGGATGAGTCGCGATCAGTATGCTGTTTTTGCACGGAAGCGCTTACGCTGGCAATATAGTCGGTCGCACCCAGCATATTAGCCACGCTGCGCAGATTTACCGGGGCGTCAGTTTCAATGTCGCTCCATAATCGTTTAATCACGGATTGAGTAGTTGCCAGATTGCCGGACGAAAGCAAAACCAAAGTGCGTTCGCATGGCCACACGAATGTGTGCATCTTGGAATAGGTGGAGATATTGTCGAAACCCGCATTGGTGCGGGAGTCGGAACAGAAAATCAGCCCCTGGTCGGTATTGATAGAAACGCAATAGGTCATGGGAAAGCAGTGAGTAGTGAAATATTGAATGAATTGTTATTTAATTTTCAGACACTAACATGCACCCTGCATCAGGTGCAAATCCGGATTCAGTGTGCGGATTCTGCTTTGGGCTTCGCATCCGGATTTTCGTCGTGGTCATAGGCATGAAAATAGTTCTGGCTAAGTGCGTTTTGAACGACGGCTAAATCGACTTGTAATTGATCCAAATATTGATGCAAACCGTCAACATCAAGATTTTCAGTCGAGCGCTGCGATAGTTCAAGGCGCAGATTGGCTGTAATTTGTTGCAGTTGCCCGGAGCGTGGCATTAACTTGAGGCAGGATTCTGTTTCGCTGAGGCAATAGTCAACACTACGCGGGAAGCGCATATCATGAATCAGAAATTTGATTACCTCACTGCGGCGGACATGCATTGATATCAGGCGGCGATAAGTCTGATAGGCAGACAAGGAATTAAGCGTACTCATCCATATCCGTTCCAGTAACGCTTCTTGCGCAATACTGTCTTTGGGGAACTGGATTGCCGAATTGAGATCAAGGATACGCGTGGTCATATCTGCACGCTCGATATTGCGCCCGAGTCTGATGATCTGGTAGGCAAGATCGTGCGCCATGGTGCCGGAGACAAGCCCGACAATGGCGTGGCGTTGCTCAATGATGTTATTCAGGACCATATAGCGATCGCGACGGCTGCGGCAGGCGATAGCGGCATTTTCCCGCACATACAGAAACAGACTATTGATGCGTTCCCACATTTCCGCAGGCAAAATTTCACGCAAGGTACGGGTGTTCTCGCGCGCATATTGAACACAGGACAAGATAGAACTTGGATTGTCGGCATCTTCAATCAGAAAGCGCATGATGGCCTGTTCATCGGCTTGCGGATAGTTTTTTTGAAACAGGCTGTCCAGTCCGACGATTTCAACAATATTAGACCAGCCGAAGGACGCGCCCAAGGGCAGGTCGAGCAAGACATGCGTGGTGCTGTTAATGAGGCGTGCGGTGTTCTCGGCGCGCTCCAGATAGCGCGCCATCCAATATAAATTTTCTGCGGCACGGGCTAACATCAGTTGCTCCCCTCTTCGACGATCCAAGTGTCTTTGCTGCCACCACCCTGTGATGAATTGACCACCAGCGAACCTTTGCGCAGGGCAACCCGGGTGAGTCCGCCGGTGGTGGCGTAAAGCTTGTCCGATTGCAGCACGAAGGGCCGCAAGTCCAAATGCCGTGGCGCCAGCTTGCCATCCACTAGCGTCGGGGCTGTGGAAATATCAAGTGTGGGTTGCGCCATGTAGTTGCGGGGATTGGCACGGATTAGTTTGGCGAATTCGGCACGCTCTGCGGGCGTGGCGCGCGGGCCGATGATCATGCCGTAGCCACCGGATTCATTGGCGGGTTTTACCACCAGTTTGTCCAGATTCGCCAATACGTAATCGCGCTGGTCATCGTACATGCACAAATAGCTCGGAACATTGGCAAGAATGGCATCCTGATCCAAATAGTATCGAATCATTTGCGGCACAAACGCATAGACTACTTTGTCATCGGCCACCCCCGCGCCGGGGGCATTGGCAATACCGACTTTGCCATTGCGCCATGCCCTCATCAGGCCGCGTACACCCAGTTGCGAATCCGGATTGAAGACTTCGGGGTCAAGGAAATTATCATCGATACGGCGGTAGATGACATCCACACGTTCCAGGCCGGAAATGTTTTTCATGTACACAACATCGTCGCTACCCACGATTAAATCGGAACCCTCCACCAGCGCGGCACCCATTTGTTGGGCAAGATAACTGTGCTCGAAATAGGCGGAGTTATAAATGCCGGGCGTCAGCACCGCAATTACAGGCTGGGTGCCGGGGCGGGGCGAGAGCGCGGCCAGGGTTTGGTAGAGTTGTGTAGGGTAGTCGTCCACGGGCAAAATATTCGTGGTGCGAAATACTTCAGGAAAAATCCGTTTCATGATCTGGCGGTTTTCCAGCATATAGGAAACGCCGGAAGGAACCCTTAAATTATCTTCCAGCACATAAACAGTGCCGTCCCGATCACGCACTAGATCGGTGCCGCAAATATGTGCCCAAACGCCAAAGCGGGGCGTGATGCCGACACATTGCGGGCGGAAGTTGCCGGAACCAGCCAGCACTTCGGCAGGGAATACACCATCTTTAATGATGCGTTGTTCATTATAAAGATCATTGATGAACAGGTTGAGCGCGGTCAGTCGTTGTTTGAGTCCCTCCTGGATCCGTTCCCATTCTTTACGCGCCATAACACGGGGAATGGGGTCAAATGGCCAAGCGCGGTCAATATTGCCGGATTCGCTGTAAATAGTGAAGGTGATGCCCATCGCCATGATGGTGGCATCCACTGCCTGACGGCGGGCCGTCAGTTCTTGCTCGGTCAATGAGTTCAGATAGTCAAATAAATGCCGTGCCGCAGGTCGGGGCTGCAAATTTTGATCAAGCAATTCATCGTAGGCAGTAACGCTGGCGTATTCATCGGTGGCGAGTTGCATATTAGTGCCCTGTAGTTTTCCCTACGGAACTCTAAGCGAAAGCTGTGCCAATGGCAAAGATTTGCTAAGGAATGAGCCTTTAAAAATTCAATTTTCTAAGCCAGACAAGGCGCGAACAAAAAATTGCGACGCAGCATATGTTTGATATGTAAGAAGTAATTTTTTGCAAGCAACGCAGTATCGCGACGAAAATTGAATTTTTAGAGGTTCATCAAAGAGGGAGTTTAAAGGCGGGTGCTAACTGCTTAATCCAACTGTCCAAACGTGCATCGGTAAGCGCCTTTTGGTTTTCATGATCCAGAACCAAGCCGACAAATTCGTCATTCACCAGCGCCTTGGAAGAAATGAAATCATAATCGTCCGCGGGCCAGGCACCAACGACTGTTGCTCCGCGCGCTACAATGAAGTGGTAAATCTCACCCAAAGCGTCAACAAATTCGTCAGGGTATTTATCCTGATCACCCAGGCCATACAGTGCAACAGTCTTGCCGGTGAAATCCACTTCTTTGAGTTGGGGCAAAAACTCTTCCCAGCCCCCGCCCATGCAATCGGTGGAAAGCCCCGGCAATTGCCCTCCGCCCAAGGTCGAGGTGCCGAAGATCAAGTAAGAATATCCGGCAACCATTTCGGGCGTGGCCTTGTTGACATTGAGCGCCTCGGCCATCGTGTCATCGTCGAAACGTTTTTTGATCGCCTTGGCAATGCGCCGGGTGTTGCCGCTGCTGCTGGCGAAGAAGAGGCCGATGCGAGACATAAATGCTCCTTAGAAATTTACCTGCCGATTGTAGTAAATGCGACAATCGGCAGGTGATACGACGGAAAGTTTAGACAGGCCCGCGACCGGCACGTTTTAATTCCACTGTACGGGTCAGCGCTTCTTCAAAAGTCACCTTGTCGCCCTTGGGCTTGTAATCAGACAGCGCTTTATGCACTGTAACAATCTTTCCCGTAGCTGACTGACCCTTGAAATCGCTCTTGTCCAGTGCTGCAATGTCTATCAGTTCGTTCCAGATCAGGCCTTCCTGCATGCCGATTGCGGCAAGGCTCAGTCCTTTGATATCGATAATCAACGGTTTATTAATATTGACGACGAACAGGATGATACGTACATCAGCAGCAAAATCAGCCTGGTAGTAATCCAGTACTTTGGGCAATAGCGCGAGATCGTCCAAGCTGCCAACATAGAGTTTGATTTTGTCGTTATCTGCCAAGACGATCGTGTTTTTGATGGTTGATACTGGGGGCTTGCGGTGGCCGAGGGCGTCACCGATTTCTCCCAATTCCAAAACCAGGTCACCGCGGTAGGCTGAGTAGCTTCCTTCGGACTCCTTGAAGTTCATATTGAACAGCAAACCTTTTTGTTCGTATGCGTCGAATAGCATGGGGCACCTTGTCGTAAATTAATGATGGAGCCATGTCATCAGCAATATCCATACCAAAGTTAAGGGTGAGGATAAATATTGAACTTGCTATTTTGTATTTTGGACAGGTGGCGAGAGGGTGTCACCGATCAAATCGACACCGGCTCCGGCGAACAGGGCTACGACGGCAGCGAGAAAACATACCAGGATCAAGCGCACCATTCCGCTGGGAATGCCTTTTTCTGCCATGGCGCGATTGATGTATCTGGCGGTGAAGTAGAAAACCACAACAGTGACGAGATAGCTTAGTATCGAGGTGAGAGTGAACATTATCGGTCTTTCGCTTGGAATTAAAGTATCCGGCATCATAACCGGAGTTTATCCTGTGTACGAGCCTCAATTTTAGTGCATGAAGCAAAGACTATTTATGGACTGCTTAACAATTGGGTTAAAATCATGGAAATGAAATAAATAAAATCAATTCATACTGTCGTTAGAGGGTCGGAATGAGTATTCAGCAATGCTTTTCGGTGGGTATTAAAATTCCTGTAAGCATAATCGCAATTGCGGTGTTGCTGGTTGCTTGTAGCGGGAGTAGCAAATCTTCGACCTCCAGCAGCACAAATACCACCACAAACATTATCAACAAGACTGGAACAGGAAGCAGTGCACTAACGACTATTCCAACTGCAAGCGGTAATTCTGTGCCTGTTATAGTGGATGGTGGCCCTGTTGCGGGATCAAGTTCAGTTAATGTCGGCTATGTCACTGTTACAGTATGCCCACCGGGAACAACAGCAGGCTCGGCTGCATGCCAAACCATAGACCACGTTACTCTTGATACCGGTTCGTACGGACTCAGGCTACTTAATTCCGTGCTTTCATCCAACCTGACTTTGCCGGCGGTCACTTCATCCAATGGACAAGCAATCGGGGAGTGTGTTCAGTTTGTGGTTGGCTCGATTTGGGGCTCAGTACGCAAAGCCGATATATATATCGGTGGCGAAGTTGCAAAAAATGTTTCGATTCACGACATTGGAGACTATCCGGGAGGGGCGCCCAATGTCCCGACAGATTGTGCAAGCTCGGGAACTATTCAAGACACGCTTGCTACATTGGGTTCAAATGGCATTCTGGGGGTTGGCCATTTTATAAACGATTGTGATATTTGTCTGATAGAAGCTTATTCGCCCGCCTATTATACATGCACCTCAACTGGCTGTAGCAATTCGAGCGTGACAGCTTCACAAGTGGTCAGGAATCCGGTCGCAGGTTTTACTACAGACAATAATGGGACGCTAATTACTTTTTCTCAAACCGTACCCCCTACAGGTTTAACGAGCCTTACCGGCACACTTTACTTCGGTATAGGAACCCAGTCGAACAATGGGCTTACAGGGACTGTCTATGCTGTAAATAATTATGGGGAATTTACGACGACTTATAATGGTTCAACGCTAACCGCAAGCTATCTGGATAGCGGATCAAATGGTTTGTTTTTCAACGACACAAGTATCCCCAAGTGTACGGTAAATACATGGACGTATTGTCCGACCTCCACCATGACATTATCAGCGGCAAATGGAAGTTCAGGAATTACAGTGACTTCGCCAGCCCCCACCATCGTCGCAGCGGATACACTTTTTTCTAACTACAACATTGTGGCGGGAAACATTGGCGGGCCGGGCTCGAAAAATTCATTTGCCTGGGGGCTGCCCTTCTTTTATGGTAGATCCGTATTCACCGCCATTAAGGGAGTTAGCGTAACCGGTGTGCAGTCGGGTCCATTTTGGGCATACTAACTGAGGAATTTGTATCTAGCCTATGAATAATTCTGCAAAAAATATTGCGTATCATTTGTGCTGCATTCTGGCATCTATATGCTACGTTACTTCAGCACAGGCAATGCTCGGGGGAGATGGTGCCAGTGTCGAGAATGATCGGGTAAACATGAAGGTGGAGCATGCAGCTCGCCAGACACTTGCCACGAACGGGAGTTATACCGTGCATGAAACAACGTTGCCCTCCGGGATTGTTGTGCGGCAATATGTATCCAATAATGACATTGTGTTTGCAGTAACCTGGAACGGCCCGTTTATTCCCAATCTCAAACAACTTTTGGGCGTGCATTTTGATACTATGGTAGCCCGTCAAGCCAAGCAGAGTAACGCAGGCCACCGCTTTTTCAGCCAGCACGAAGCCGATTTGGTGATCGAATCAGGCGGACACCAGCGCAGTTTTTCCGGACGGGCCTATTTATCAAGCGTGATACCGGCCAATGTATCAGAGCAGGAAATTCAATAAACTCCGGGATTGTTTTTATGGTTTGCGAAAAAAATATTTTAAATCAGGCAAGGCTGAGTTTCAGCCCGACAAGCACGGGTAATAATTTCAAATGATGACAAGGATCGGTGTTTTTATAATGTGGCTGATGCATTTCCTACCACTTATTGTATTGGTGTGGATAAGTAACACCTTGGGTTGGCTACTTTATAAGCTCGCCACCGAAAGGCGCAACGTCGGGCGCATCAATTTGAAATTATGCTTCCCCGAAATGGGCGAAAAAGAGCGTGAACGCCTGCTGTGTGATAATTTTAAAATGTTTACGCGCGGGCTTCTTGAGCGAACAATTTTATTTTGGTCCAGCAAAGAGCGCATAAACAGTCTGATCAAAATTGAAGGCATTGAGCATTTCAATACGATAAAAGGCAAGCCCACAATCTTTTTAACCCCGCACTTTGTGGGGATGGATGTTGCCGGTTCCTGGATTTCGCAGCAGGTCGATTCCATCAGCGTTTATTCGGAACAAAAGAACCGTTACTTGAACGATCTTTTATATCAAAAACGCATTCGCTGGGGGCATCAACGAATTTTCTCCAGACAGCAAGGGCTGCGCCCTATTGTTAAGGCGCTCAAAGAGGGGAGCCCATTTTTCTATTTGCCCGATCAGGATCAAACGGTCAAGGACGGTGCGTTCATTCCATTTTTTGGCGTACCGGCGGCAACCATTACAGCGTTACCCCGACTTGCCGAAATGACAAAAGCGGCTGTCGTTCCCTGCATCACGCGTTTGTTGCCCGGTTCGCAAGGTTACGTGGTGACCTTTTATCCTCCTTGGGAAAACTATCCTACCGGAGATGCAATCGCCGACACCCGCCGCATGAATGAATTTATCGAGCAGAGAGCACTCGAAATACCGGAGCAATACTTCTGGCTGCACAAGCGCTTTAAAACAAGGCCGGAGGGGGAAGCAGAGTTGTATCCTTTATAATCCCACGATTGAGCATCGTTTATGCGAGCTGTTTTTTCAACAACTCTTCAAACTGATCAATCGGCAACGGCTTGCCAAATAAATAACCCTGGTAGTGGGTGCATCCCTTTTGGAGCAGGAAGCTTTTCTGCTCTTCCGTTTCCACTCCTTCGGCTATAACATTCAGATTTAGACTTTCTGCCATGGCGATGATGGTGCGAACAATTGCACGGTCACTACTGTCGGAGGAAATGTCGCGCACAAAAGCCTGATCGATTTTGAGCTGGTCCAGGGGTAGTCGCTTGAGGTATTGCAAAGACGAGTAGCCGGTGCCAAAGTCATCCAGCGAAAATTTGATACCGATTTTTTTTAAAGAATGCATCGTCGCGATGGTTTCTTCAATATTATCCAGCAACATGCTTTCGGTCAGTTCCAACTTAAGTTGCATTGGGTCAATATTATATTGATGTATAGCCGCGTGTACTTTATCAACAAAGCCGGCTTGACGAAATTGCCTGGCACTGACGTTGATAGACAAAATGAAGTTTCTGGTTCGCTCATGTTGCCGCCATTCTTTAAGTTGGGCGCAAGCGGTTTCCAGTACCCATTGTCCGATTGGTAAAATCAGACCGGTTTCTTCTGCCAGAGGAATAAACTCTGCCGGGGAAACCAGGCCGCGTTCGGGATGAATCCAGCGTATCAATGCCTCTGCGCCAAACGGCTTGTGAAACGGTGCGGCCCGATCGACAGCGACTTGTAATTGGTAGTACAGATGAAATTGATTGTTCTCCAGTGCCTTGCGTAATTCGCCTTCAAGTGCGGTGCGGTAGTTAAGGGTTTTTTGCATCTGGGGATCGAAAAAGCGCAGTAAATTACGCCCGTCACTTTTGGCTTGATACATGGCAATATCAGCCTTTTTTAATAGATCATCTATCGACGGCGAATTGTCATTGAACAGAGTGACACCAATGCTGGGGGTGCTAAGGTGTACGTGTTGCACAAGTTGGTAAGGCTGATTGAGTGCTGAAAGTATTTTATTGCCAACGATGGCAGCCTGTTCTGCGGCAACCATAGTATCTTTGCTGATGTTTTCCAAAACCACTACAAATTCGTCACCGCCGATTCGTGCTGCGGTGTCACCCTCGCGTATGCAGGAACTCAACCGGGATGCAACTTGTTGCAGAAGCAAGTCGCCGATATCGTGGCCGAGTGTGTCATTGAGTGTTTTGAAATTATCCAGATCGATGAACAGAAGTGCACCATCTTGCCCGGTACGTTTGCATGAGGCCATAGCCTGCTTAAGCCTGTCCAGCATCAGTCGGCGATTGGGTAGGCGGGTAAGCGCATCATAGAAGGCCAGATGCTCAATTTCAGCCTCGGCTGCTTTATTGGAGGTGATGTCGATAAATGTTCCGATGTAATTTGTAACGACACCTTCTGCATTTTTTACCGAGCTGATGGTTAGATGTTCAGGATAAATATCGCCATTCTTTCTTCTGTTCCAGATTTCACCTTTCCAGTTACCGGTAGTGGCGATGCTTTCCCACATGGACTTATAGAAAGCCGAATCATGTCGTCCCGAACTAAGCATGCGTGGATTCTTGCCTATCACTTCGTTTTCCGAATAACCGGTGGTGAAGCAGAAAGCTTTGTTCACCCGTAGAATATTTCTGTGCGAATCGGCAACTAACATTGCTTCCTGAGATTCAAAAGCAATGGCGGCAATGCGTTGCTCCATTTCCATTTTTATGCGCCCGGAAATGTCGCGTGAGGAGCAAAACAATAGGTTCTGTCCGTCTAACTCCAGCGGAAAGATACTGACTTCAGCGGACAAATTAGTACCATCTTTGCGAAGCTGTACTCTTTCAATTTGACTTCTTCCGCCATGTGCAATTATTTCTTTAATTTTTGCGGAGAGATCGGCAACGGTAAAATTGACATCCCATTTGGAAACATTGGCCCCGATTATTTCTTCGCGGCGGTAACCCAGCATGGCGCAAAACGAATCACTTGCCTCAATAAGGTTTCCGGCTGTATCGAGAATGTGAATGCCGTCACTGGCATTGCGTAACAGTGCGATATTCTTTTTACTTTCACTTAAAAGCGTTTGTTCGGCTTTCTTCTGTTCAGTAATATTGTTTGATACGATGACCACTTCCCCTCGCGCCGGAGAATAAATTTTGAATAAATACCAGCGATCCAGTGCTGCCAGATAGTGCTCCCAGCTTCGGGGTATACCGTCCGTTGCCACTTTTCCGAAAACTTCCATTGAATCTGAGTTATCCCGGCTGTAATTGGGAATAACTTCGTTTATACATCGCCCCACCACGTCTTTCAATCCTGTTGCCTGTTCGAAGGAGGGATTGACGGCTAGATATTCCATATCCACCGGTTTGCCATCCTCGAAAATAATTCGACAATGTGCCAGACTGTCGATCATGTGGTCGAACAAGGAATGGTAGGTTTTTTCACTTTGCTGCAACGCTACCTGAGCTAATTTGCGCTCGGTGATATCGGTGTGAGTGCCCGTCATCCGTAACGGTTTGCCGTCGGCATCCCGTTTGACCAGCATTCCTCTGGCCAAAATCCATTTCCAGGAATCATCTTTGCAACGCATTCGGAATTCTGCAACATAGTACGATGTGTTGCCGTTGAAATATTCTTGTATTGCGGATAACACGCGAACTTTGTCATCAGGATGCAAACGCTCTACCCAGGCAGCCCCGGTGTTTGGAAACTCGTGCTCGGCGTAGCCGATTATTTCTTTCCAGCGCTTGGAAAATATGGCCTCATCGGTTTGAGGGTTCCAATCCCACACACCATCGCCGGAACCTGCCAGGGCAAATTGCAAACGTTTTTCACTTTCGAGCAGTTTTTCTTCAGACACCGATTGTTGCTTTAGAACTCGTTTTACCAGGAAGAATACAAGTGCGGCAGTGAGGGCAACGAACAGGAAGCCTTTGAATGTCTGAAAGAGGGAAAGGGCTGAGCTATCAGCAATGAAGGTCGCAAGCAAAGCATCACTCAGCGATATCCAGAGCATTCCAAATGCCAAGTAGATAAGCGCAAGACGCAAAGATAAGCGCGTTTCTTCTCTCATCTAAATCCCCCGTTTACGAACTGCAGAGTTGAGCATGCGAATTGCATTTTAGTACGCCGCGAATATATTTTGTGGAAATGTGACATATGGGGTATGCAATTGATGCTCATAGGGATGAAACTGAAAATTTGTACACTATTTCAGAATGGTTAATATCAGGCTAATTAAAATTAGTCTGAATATATGTTGTTCAATAATCGGCTGCTTGCAATAGGCTACAGTTAAACTGTTATAAATGGATATCCTACTTGCCGCTTGACTAAGCAAATTTCGTAAGCGTATATTGACATACCAGAAAGTATTGGAATGTTTTTATGGCGCTTGATCGAAAAATAAAAGATATTCTGTTTGAGCAGGTCGCGCGTATCGGCAAAGCTTACTCAAGCCCAAAGCGTTTGGAGCTGATTGAATTGCTGTGCCAGGGGCCAAAGACTGTGGAAGAGCTTGCACATGAAACGTCAATGAGTCACAAGCTCACGAGTTCCCATTTGCGCGAATTGCGTATTTCACATTTGGTTCAAACCGAACGCAGCGGTAAAAATATTTACTACAGGTTGGCGAATAAAAAAGTTGCGTACACTTGGGTAAAAATTCACTCAATCGCCGAGGAGCACCTGACGGAACTGCAATCTGCTTTGCACCAGATATGCCCGAACCCGGATGACCTGGTGGCGCTTGATCATGAAGGGCTAATGTTGGCAGCGCGTAAAGGTAGCCTGGTGTTGTTGGACGTGAGATCAGTGGATGAATACCTTGTTAAGCATCTTCCCTTTGCCCGGTCGATTCCGTTTGATGAATTGCGCCAAAGGTTTCCGGAATTGCCCAAAGATCGGCCTGTTGTTGCATACAGCCGGGGCCCCTATTGCCTGATGGCAAGGAATGCCGTTGCGCTACTAAAGCAAAAAGGATACGCCGCTTCGTTACTGCGAGACGGTATTGCCGAGTGGTCATTTGTTCATAGAGAAAAATTTCACTAAACAGTTGGCAGTTAATAGCAATAGATATTGAGGGAGGTATGCAAATGTCAGTAGCAAATTTGAAAGTGGGAACACGTTTGGGGTTGGGATTCGGCGTTGTTATTCTTTTGCTCATCGTTATTCTGTCAGTCGGGATCGAGAATATGTCCACGATGAACAGCGAGACGCAACTCATTGTTTCGGATCGATACGTTAAAGTAGAGTTGGCGAATAAGATTTTAATAAACACCCTTGATATCGGACGATTAATGCGGAATCTCGTATTAGTCAGTGCCCCAGAAAAACAACAGCAAAATCGTCAGGAAATTGATAAAGACCGGGCTGACAATAAAGATGATTTGGACAAACTTGATAAGTTAATCACCAGTCCGAAAGGTCGTGACCTATTCAAGGTTGTCAGCGAAGCCCGCGCAAATTTACAGGAAAAATATGGCACATTCTTTGATTTGGAAAAGAAAGACCAAAAAGCAGCAGTAGAGTTTTTGCTGGGCAACTTTGTTCCTGCCAACAATACTTTCATCAAAGCGATTGAGGGCTTGTCGGCTTACCAGGCCGAGTTAATGAATGAAAGCGCAAAACAATCCGAAGTTTCGTATGGAAACTCCAAGACTTTGATGATTTCTCTGGGTTTGATCGCCATTTTGCTGGGCGTTGGCATTGCTGTCTGGATAGTACGCAACCTGATGAAGCAACTGGGTGGAGAGCCTGATGTCGCAGCCAGAATAGCGCTGGCGGTTGCCAACGGAGACCTGACCGCAAAAATCGATCTCAGGGCCGGTGACACCAGCAGCATCATGGCAGCCATGAAGCAAATGCAAGACGCCATAAACGAATTTGTCATCGCGCAGACCGCTATGTCCAAAAAGCATGGCGAAGGCTGGATCAGTGATCGCATGGATGCGAGCAAATTTTCAGGCACCTACGGCAAAATGGCGGTGGAGCTGAATGAGCTGGTGGGTTCGCACATTGCCGTAAAGATGAGAATCGTTGAAGTGATCTCCCAATATGCCAGGGGAGACTTTTCCCTCGATATGGATAAACTCCCCGGCGAAAAGGCCAAAATTACCGCAGCCATCGACGGCGTCAAAAAAGCATTGTTGAATATCAGCAGCGAAATCAAAATGCTGGCAGAAGCCGGCGCCCAAGGCGATTTTAGTAAACGTGGCAACATAGACCAGTTTGAATTCATGTTCCGCGAAATGGTAAGAGATCTGAATAAGCTCACCGAAACTTGTGATGTGGGTTTTAACGATGTGGTGCGCGTGGCTAAAGCACTGGCTGCCGCCGACCTTACCCAAAGCATTACCAAAGACTATCCGGGTCTGTTCGGTGAAACCAAAGATGCCGTCAATACCACCGTGGGCAACCTGCAGAAACTGGTGGTGGATGTTAAAACCTCGGTTGACTCCATTGGCACTGCCTCCAAAGAGATTGCCAGTGGCAATACCGACCTGTCGCAGCGTACCGAAGAACAAGCCTCCAGCCTGGAAGAAACCGCCGCCAGCATGGAAGAACTCACCTCAACTGTAAAGCAAAACGCTGACAACGCCAAACAGGCGAACCAACTGGCAAACAACGCAAGTACAGTGGCGATAAAGGGCGGCGGCGTGGTGCAGCAAGTTGTCGGTACCATGAGTGCGATTAACGAATCTTCGCGTAAGATCGTGGACATCATCAGCGTGATCGACGGCATCGCGTTCCAGACTAATATTCTGGCATTGAACGCGGCTGTGGAAGCGGCCCGGGCAGGTGAACAGGGACGCGGTTTTGCCGTGGTGGCAGCCGAAGTTCGCAACTTGGCACAGCGTAGCGCGGCAGCGGCCAAAGAAATCAAAACACTGATCGGGGATTCCGTCGAAAAAGTCGAAGTGGGCACCAAACTGGTGGACGATGCGGGCAAGACTATGGAAGAGATTGTAAACGCGGTCAAACGTGTGACCGACATTATGGCCGAGATCAGTGCGGCATCCAACGAGCAAAGCCAAGGCATCGAACAAGTGAACAAGGCTATTACCCAGATGGATGAAGTGACGCAGCAGAACGCAGCCCTGGTGGAAGAAGCTGCCGCTGCTGCGGAATCATTGGAAGAGGAAGCGCAAAACCTTGCCCATGCGGTCAGCGTATTCAAACTGAGCGAAGGCCAACAAAGCCGTGCTGCGGCTCCGGTTGTCACACGTGCAGTTGTCCAGCATATTAGCAAACCGGCGTTGGCACCCGCCAAGAAGGCTACCGCGAACTCCAAAGCGCTGCCCGCGAAATCAGCTAAAGATGGCGAAGAATGGGAAGAGTTTTAAGAGCGGGATTTAGGCGAGCGGAGCAGGGGTTTTTAATCCTAGATCCGGAATCCTAACAAAACCAAGGAGGCCGATATGGCAACTGAAATAAATACAGCAAATACCAGCGGTAGTGCCGGGGGCGAGTTTTTAACATTCACCCTGGGTGCCGAAGAATACGGCATGGATATTCTCAAGGTGCAGGAGATACGCGGTTACGACGCGGTTACTGCCATCGCCAACACGCCGGCATTTATCAAGGGGGTGATCAACTTGCGCGGCATCATCGTGCCGATCGTGGATCTGCGCATCAAATTCAATCTGGGCAAAGTGGACTACGACCAGTTCACGGTGGTCATTATTCTCAATCTGGGTACCCGCGTGGTCGGAGTGGTGGTCGATAGCGTTTCCGATGTGCTGACGCTGACACCGGATCAGATCAAGGCAGCGCCAACATTATCTGCTTCGCTGGATACAAAATACATTATGGGGCTGGGCACCATCGACCAGCGCATGCTGATTCTGGTGGATATCGAAAAACTCATGTCCAGCAGGGATATGGAGTTGATGGATGCAGTAGCGGCTTGAGACTAAAGATTGGAGTCTGGTTATTGCCGGAAGATATTCTCCATCCTTTGGTATAATGACCCAAGAGGAAGCCAAGCCGGATGCCGGATATTGAGCGTATCAACGCTTCGGGCACTGGTTTGGTTTTCGCAGCTATGTGTTTGACCAGAATTGATAATCACCCATCGGCCGTTCTTGAAGTAGCGGAGTCAATCAGATCTTAAGCTTGGGGCGTGCGGTAACGTAGGACAAGCTAAATGATTTTAATAACAGGCGGCACAGGTTACATAGGTTCACATACATGCGTTGAGTTGATTTCGGCCGGACACAAGGTAGTCGTGGTCGATAATTTTAGCAACAGCCGCATTGAGTCATTAAGGCGTGTGGAAAAAATTACCGGTAGTTCAATACCGTTTTTCAAAGCGGATGTAAATGACCGGGACGCGTTGCGCTCAGTATTTCGCACTTATCCCATTAAAGCGGTGATTCACTTTGCCGGTCTCAAAGCAGTGGGTGAGTCAGTCGCCAAACCCCTGCACTATTATTACAACAACGTCAGCGGTAGTATCGCGCTGTTTGAAACGATGGCGGAATTTGGCGTCAAGCATCTGGTATTCAGTTCGTCGGCAACGGTTTATGGCGATCCCCAGTCCGTGCCCATCAAAGAAAATTTCCCCCTGAGTGCGACGAATCCTTACGGACGTTCCAAGCTGATGATTGAAGATATCTTGCGTGATGTCGCTAAAGCAGACCCGTCTTGGCGCATCGCCTTGCTGCGTTATTTCAATCCGGTGGGCGCTCACGCAAGCGGGTTGATCGGAGAAGACCCCAGTGGCATTCCCAATAATTTAATGCCGTTCGTCAGTCAGGTTGCAGTCGGGAGACGGCAAGAGTTAATGGTATTCGGCAACGACTATCCTACGCATGATGGAACCGGAGTGCGCGACTATATCCACGTAGTAGATTTGGCAGCGGGGCATTTGGCGGCACTCAGAAGTTTGGAAAAGAGTAATGAAACCATGCTGACCGTTAATTTGGGCACCGGGCGCGGCTATAGCGTTCTCGAAATGGTGCAAGCCTTTGAAAAAGCCAGTGGCCACCCGGTACCTTACCGTATTGTCGATAGACGTCCGGGAGACGTTGCGGCATGTTACGCCGATCCGGCAAGTGCTTTGGAGCTACTGGACTGGCATGCCGTGCGGGATCTGGACGCAATGTGCCGGGATACCTGGCATTGGCAATCGACAAATCCCAACGGGTATTCTGCTTCCTGAAAGTTTATTCAGGTTTCAATCCTGTTTTGCTTTGATACGAATGTTGGTTCTACGGCGTTTTGCAACGATAAAGCACTTGTTCTGATCTTCAAGATTGACCAACTGTATCGGGCAACCGGTGCTATTACATCAGGATTTTTTTCGCGCAAAGAAGGGGGCAAAATGAGACGCACTATTTACGTACTTGCCGCATTAATTCTTACGGCTATGACCAGCTCGCTTTCTTTTGCCGAGGATAGTCCTATTGGGGTTTGGCGGACGTACGATGATTCTGATGGTCAGGCGGCTTCGTTGGTGCAGATTGAAGAGAAGAACGGACTGATTGAAGGTCGCATCGTTAAGCTGTTGCCCCGTAAAGGCCACGATGTGAATGCAGTTTGCGACAAGTGCGAGGGAGAAAACAAAAATCAGCCGATTACAGGTATGAAGATTCTTTGGAACATGAAGCGTGATGGAGATAAATACGTCGGTGGAGAGATATTCGACCCGAATTCGGCAAATACCTACAGGTGCAAGATGCACGTCGTTGATGGCAAACTCGAAGTCCGGGGGTATCTTGGAGTTTCGTTGTTTGGTCGCTCCCAAACATGGTTGAGGGAACAGTAAGTCCGAAACAAAGCAATTCGTTTTCAATGTTTCCGCATACAGGAACAATGATGACTACCCTTTGGGTGTGAAGCCAACGTACTTGGTGTTGATTTTTTACGAGCTTTTTCAGGAAGCGATTGTCTGTTCCCGATTAGTGGCAACACGCGCTTCATGGATCGGTAGATTGAGAATTGCCGCAATTGCCGCTAGAGTCATATCCGCGTACCACATCCACCCATAGTCACCAAACTGAATGATCGCCAGACCACCTAGATAGGCCCCGAGGAATCCACCAATTTGATGACTCAGCACCGTTAGTCCGAACAATGTGCCCAGATAGCGTACACCAAACAATTTTCCGACTATCGCTGCAGTAGGGGGCACAGTTGCCAGCCAGGTAAAACCAAGACCCGCAGCAAACAAATAGAAAGTTAGCTCTGTGCGCGGCATTAATAAGTACAAGCCGATCAATAATACTCGTGACGCGTACATTGCAGCCAGAATATATTTGCTGCGATAACGTGAGACGCACCAACCTGCATAGAGACTGCCAAATATATTGGCCAGGCCGATGATGGCAAGAGACCAACTTGCTACAGAGGGCTGCAACCCGCAAAGATTTACTTCTCCGGGCAAATGTGTGACCAAAAATGCGATATGAAATCCGCAAGTAAAGAAACCGGCATGTAATAGTAGATAGCTCGGGGTCTTAACTGCATTTCTGATCGCTCTTAATACGCCGGTATCTTCGTCTTTGTGCTTGAAAGAAGTCTGCGCCGGCTTGGTCAGCGTACCTATCAGTGGAAGCGCTGAGAGCGCAAAGATCGCCATTGACCACATCGCGCCCATCCAACCGAATGACTGAATCAACTTTTGCAAGATGGGGGCAAAAACGAATTGACCAAATGATCCGCCTGCGTTGATCACTCCGGAAGCTGTTCCACGAACTTCCATTGGCAAACGTTGGGCGGCAGCGCCGATCAAGACAGAAAAACTCCCAGCCCCTGCTCCCATAGCCGATAGCAGACCGAGCGAAATTATCAGGCCAAAACCGGAATCCATAAATGGTGTGATTGCGCTACCAAGTGCTAACAGAAATATGCCGCCAATCAGCACGACGCGAGGGCCGTAATGATCTGCCACAGCGCCGGCGACTGGCTGGATTGCCCCCCAGGTGAATTGCCCGATAGCGAGAGCCAAGCTCATGCCAGCAATACCGATACCTGTTGATGCACTAATTGGACCGACAAAAAGCCCTAATGATTGGCGCAAACCCATCGTCACCATCATGATGCCAGCGGCTGCGATAGTTGGGATCAGAAAGTCATGTCTGCCTAATGAACGAAGCATATTGTTTTTTTCCAGAATGTGAGTTTCGTCATAAATTTGGGCTAACTTAACAAGCTAATAGCCAAGAGAGGCGGATTGCACTGTTTCACAAGCAGAAACAAACCGTGCGGTTAGAATTATCGTTATTCCAAATTATATCCAGAATATCCATGAGCTTCATAAATAGTGACGGTTCAATCAATGTCGGAGCGGACTATCGGACTATGAAATGGGCAGGATCGACACCCTTACTCGTCATTCTCGAAAATATGAAATGGCCGATGAATTGTTTGGCGTAACCTCTACAATCAAAGAACGTCAATAATCGCCAATCAACGCCGTATTTTTTTAAAGTCTATAGGCTCCCATCTTCTTAAAGCCATCATGAAACCGATTCCGCTGCGTTTATTTAATGGTGCAGATAGGCTCTCCTCATGCAGATCGGCAAACCTTTTCCTGAATTTACGCATCTCGTCCTGTATCTGGGCAAAGGCCTGATCAGTGAACATACCGTGCACGAAGTTCATTGATTCGTTTTCGCCAGAAAAATCACTGCCAAGAAAATCCTGCATGCCACGTTCCTTGAAGTATTTTCTGATCGGGCCGAAAGGCAGCCAGTCAAAATCTCGGGCAACGATGATACGAATACGGTTGTTGGGCAACAGTTCGACAATCCGAAGGCTGTCTAATTTCAGCAGATATTTAATGCACTCCGATTTTGAGATGTTGTATATCGCAACAATTTCTTCCATTGTCCAATGGTTAAGCGCGCAAACCGCAATCATCAGCAGTTTTGCATCCGACACGATTTCCTTCTCTTGTTTCTCGGTAAGCGTATTCAGCCGTGGCTGTAATGTGTTTGCTTCCTTGGACAACTCTTCCAGAGTGAAGCCGAGAATATTGCTGATCTGCACAAGCCGGTCGACTGTCATGCGGCTGGATGCAAGAATTCTTTTTACGCTGGGTTCAGAAATTTGAAGCTTCTGGGCAAGGTCGCGATAGGTCAAGCCTTGGCTTTTCAATTGCTTTTTAATGGCAGCAATCAGCTGATTAGTTTCGCTCATAGGATTAAAGTATCAATAATTAATACCAATAAGTCTATATTTCGATTCCATGAGGGTCAATAGTTTTATATTATGATTCTATAAACTATCCTGCTAGCCATTCAAACGGACAAAGGAGAGCATCAAATGATTAGCCAAAAGATAGGCGGACTTGTGCTGGCAACTTTCATTTTTTCAGTATCCGGTTTAAGTAATGCAGAACAAATTCCAGATGCTGTGATCAACAAAGTTGAGCTTGGAAAGAAACTGGCAGTCGGTGATGTCGTTTTTGTCAGGATACCAATTCCACCTTTTACCGAGGTCGCGGATACGACGTCAACATGGACGAATCATGTGGGTATTGTTATTGAAGTTTCTGGCAGCGACCCCGTTATTGCCGAAAGCAGATTTCCTCTATCAGGCAAAACTACCTTTACAAAATTTATTGGACGATCTGACAAAGGCAGGGTTGCAGTTACTCGGCTTCCAATTCCTTTGACGCCCGAACAACAGGCCAAATTAAGGAAAGCCGCTGAAGCGCGTAACGGTATACTTTATGACACCGGGTTCAATCTTCATTCCCACAAACAGTTCTGTTCCCGTTATGTGCGCGAAGTTTTGAACGAAGCGACTGACATCAATATCGGAGAAGTCGAGAAATTCTCTGTCCTGCTGAAGAACAACCCGAACGCGAATCAGACGTTCTGGAAAACATGGTTCTTTGGTGGCATCCCATGGAATCGTGAAACAGTGACGCCTGCCAGTGAGCTGCAGGACAAGAAGATGCATGTTGTATTTGATGGTCGTGCGGTTTAATCATAAAGAGGATTCAAATGAAAAACTTTATTCGGTTTGTCCTAAAACACGTGTTCAAGGTTTTGTTCCGTGTTCAAACTTCTGGGCTGGACAAAAAGATAGACACAAGCAAGCTTCTGGTGATCGCGAACCATGAGTCATTTTTGGATGGGATGCTGTTAGGTCTTTTCCTGCCATTTGATCCCGTGTTTGTCGTGCATACCGGTGTTACCCGCAATTTCTTCTTCAGAATGATACTGAGCCTGACCGATTACCTGTCAGTTGATCCAACGAGTCCGATGGCTATTAAGAAGATCATCAAGTTGGTCGAATCGGGCCGCCCTGTGGTTATCTTCCCTGAAGGCCGTATTACGGTGACAGGATCGTTGATGAAGGTCTACGAAGGCCCCGCATTTGTCGCGGCGAAGACAGGCGCAACTATCTTGCCGGTTCGATTGGATGGCGCGGTGCGCACCTATTTCAGCCGTATCTCCGGCAAGTATCCTCGCAGCCTCTTTCCTAAGATCACGATTACTGCCCTTGATACTACTGAGCTCCCCATGCCGGAGGGCGACACCACAAAACATCGCCGACGCAAGGCTGGAGAAGCGATGCGCAAGATGATGCAAAAAATGATATTTGAGTCGCACCCAAAACAAACGCTTTATTCTGCGCTGCTGGATGTCATGGATATCTATGGTAGTCGCAAGCTGGTTGTAGAAGATGCCAAACAGATTGAGTACTCCTACCGTGACATGCTCAAGATGACGCTGGCATTGGGACGTATCGTTGCCAACAACAGCAAGACTGACGAATGCGTGGGGCTGTTGATGCCGAACCTTGCCGTTACTGTGGCCATGATGATCGGTACGGGGTCTCAAGGCCGCGTTCCGGCCATGCTGAACTACAAAGCCGGAACAGCCGGTATGCAAGATGCCTGTACAGCGGCTTGCATTAAAACCATTTTTTCTTCACGCGCGTTTATTGAACAGGCAAAACTTGAAAAAGATATTGCAGGACTTAAGGAGATCCGAATTCTATATCTCGAAGACCTGCGACCTAATATGACTCTGGGTGACAAAATTTGGGTCTTGCTGGGCATGTTTTTTCCGCGTTTCATGGAAATACAAGATAATCCCGATAAACCGGCGGTCGTACTGTTTACGTCAGGTTCCGAAGGTAAGCCAAAGGGTGTAGTGTTGTCGCACCGCGCGTTGCTTTCCAATATTGCACAAATCCGCTCGGTCATCGATTTCTCGTCTGACGACAAGGTGCTCAATGCTTTGCCCATCTTCCATTCATTTGGACTGACTGGCGGTGCATTGCTGCCGATTCTCACCGGAATGAAATTGTTTATTTATCCAACCCCGCTACATTACCGCGTGATTCCCGAGATAGCTTATGACCGCAATTGCAGTGTGCTGTTTGGCACTAGTACATTTTTGGGGAACTATGCCAAGTTCGCTCACCCATATGACTTCTTCCGCTTGCGTTATGTTGTTGCCGGGGCGGAAAAGCTTTCGGAATCGGTGCGAGATATCTGGTTCGAGAAATTTGGTATTCGCATACTTGAAGGTTACGGCGCGACCGAGACTGCCCCTGTTCTGGCTGTGAATACGCCGATGGCGTATCGCAGCAACACGGTGGGACAATTACTACCTTGTATTGAGCATCGCTTGATACCCGTCCCCGGTATTGAAAAAGGTGGCATGTTGCATGTACGCGGCCCCAATGTAATGTCCGGCTACTATCGTTTTGATGCACCGGGTCAATTGCAACCGCCTGCGTCCGATGCCGGTGAAGGCTGGTATGAGACTGGCGATGTGGTATCCATAGATGATGACGGCTTCGTCTCGATTGTTGGGCGGGTCAAACGTTTTGCCAAGATTGCAGGAGAAATGGTTTCTCTCGAAGTCGTCGAAAAGATCGCCACCCAGTCATCAACTGCGGGTATGCATGGCGCAACCACACAGCCGGATGGCGGACGCGGAGAAGCAATCGTTCTTTTTACGACAGATAAAAACTTGAATCGTGAATCCTTGTCTGCGGCAGCAAAGCAACTTGGTATGCCAGAGATTGCCGTTCCCAGAAAGATTCAGGTGGTTGATGCACTTCCGCTGTTGGGAACTGGAAAAACTGATTACGTGACCTTGAAACAAATGGCGGAGGCATTATGAATCACCCTAACGAAGAAAATTGCTATCAGTTGGCATGGTGTCGGTATTGATCGCACAGTTCTTTTCCGCACTTGCCGATAATGCCATTCTCATTGTGGCGATCTCCATTGTCAAAGCGCAGGGAATGAACGGACTGGTTTCTATGCTACAGGAGTCCTTCAAACGTGAAACTCAGAAAAAAGAGTTTAAAGTGATCGTATGAAATTTTTTAAAGCGGACTCTTCGGTCCGCTACAGCGTAGGCTTTGCCATAAATTTCTCAGCGTCCGTGTTGGCTGAAAAACTGACCAGAGATAACGCTAATTTTCTTGAATTTGATAGTGGGCTTTACTTTAAATCTTCGCCTCCGAGAGCATTGATCAGTGTAGTCAGCATTTTGGCGAGTTCCCCTGTCATTAGCGCAAAATCCAGTTCAAACATCTCATCTTCGTTATCGGCAACCTTTGAGGATTTTTCTTTGATGATATCGAGGAAATCAATCCGCTTGATTTGCAGGTGTTCATTCAGTACAAAAGATATTCGATCATTCCAAGTCATGGCTAAACGGGTAACACGCTTTCCACCCGAGATATGTGTCAAAATTTCTTTACCCTCCAGAGCATGATTGGCATAACGAACGGTTGCCTTGTTTTCATCGCCAGAGCGCAATTCCAATTCACGGTCTATCGTAAAGCCGGCTGGTGCAGTTTCAGCAGCCAGCCAGTCCGTCATCGCTGCAATAGGCGATAACTCGGTTTGCAACAAATGGACAGGGAAATTATCCACAGTCTTGCCAAGCAGTTCCAGCAGCTCGTCTGCCTTGGCTGAGGAAGCCGCGTCAATAATCAAACGACCATTAACCATGTCCAGCCAGGCATAGGTTGTGCGCTGAAGTGCGAAGGCTCTGGGAAGCAGCTCATCAGTTACTGCCTGCTTGATGTCTTTCAATTGCTTGCGGCCAACTTTGTAGCCCTGTTGCGCTTCGATGTCGGCAGCGCGTTCTTTAGTAAAGCGGTTGATGATGGTTGCAGGTAATAGTTTTTGCTCAACTCCCAACGCAAATAGAACGTGTTTACCGGCGATGTGGACCAGACGATCATCTCCGCGGCATGAAACCCAGCCCAGACTTTGTTTGTCCAGGCCACTGCAAGGCATTAATGGTTTAAGTGCCAGTTTTTCCTGAAGCGTTGCGGCGGCTATATTGAAGTCGGTTGGCAAGCGATAAACGAAAATATTTTTGAACCACATGAGAGGGCATCCAGAAAAACTTAGAATTATACTTCCCGCATAATCGAATTGATATTGTTTGGCGCAACTGAATTATGGATAAACCGGTCGGTCAAGCAAGATGCGCAGACATAATTTTTCAAATCGCGACGGGCTGCATTTTGGCGATCTATTCCGAGGAGACCTGTGCCGCGATATTGTATCCGCTTGACTATTTCCAAAATCAGCGTACAAAGGCCAAAGATATTTGATTCAAAGCGTTTGCAGTACTGGGTTTCCGTGTGCAATCTTCGATTCAAATAGTTCTACGGGAGTTTTCCCGGTATTTTAAAAAGGAAGTAATTACATGGCAGCAGGTACAGTTAAATGGTTTAACGATGCAAAGGGGTTCGGTTTTGTAACCCCTGATGACGGTAGCGAAGATTTGTTCGCGCACTTTTCCGCAATTAACATGAGTGGTTTCAAATCACTTAAAGAAGGTCAAAAGGTTACTTTCGATGTAACTCAAGGCCCCAAGGGTAAGCAAGCATCCAATATCCAAGCACCTTAACCGGTTTTTTGAATTAAAAAAAGCCCTGCATGAAAATGCCGGGCTTTTTTTGGGATAAAAGTAATGCAGTATTTGTATATTTGTCGGATTCGTTATCAGGCCGATAACCTGGTTTCATTTTTTAGCGTTGTCCCCAAATTGGCCATGACGGATTAATTATTTGCAATAAGAACTTGAACGTCGCGTTATGGTTGCAAATCCGAAACACATGCGACTAATATTATTTAGCCGGGACAGACGTCTCTTCAACAACAAGTCCAATATTAAGCATAGTGTTGTCGACCAAGCCGACTACTAGTAAAGTTGATAGCATGTATCCCGGAACGATGTTTTGTGGTTTGAGTGACGACGAAGTGCTGACGCAAAATTCAAGGTCTCTTTATAATCACATAAGAGACGCTACCAGTGGAAAGGTCCGACGGACAAAGTCCGGCCAAAGATGATAGCAACCGGCTGCCACTTGGAAGGAGATTTTACGCCAGAATGCGTCCAAACCATAACTTTGCGATACCAATACTGTAGTAATGTGAGGCAATCATGAACGCGTCATACAATACTCGGATACTTCTGATCTCAGGGTTGGTTGGCATCAATATTCTGGTGCTTGCGCTATCGGGTTATTCATTGTTTAAAAGCCGTCAACAATATGAATACCGTGTACAAACGCTAACTCAAGACATTGCGGGTGCGGTTGATCAAAACCTTTCCAGCTCTATCGAAAAAATTGATATTGCTTTGCGGGCAGTTGTTGATAAAGTTGAAGACTATGAAGCCAAACCCAAAGGCAAGCAGAATATAGAAGGGTTTTTGGATCGTTTCGTGACTCACATGCCAGAGGTCGAGGCCATTCGAGTTACAAATCAGGATGGCATTGTTATTTACGAAAAAGGTTCGAGCAAAACTGTCAACTTATCTGACCGTGATTATTTTATCTACCATCGAGACAACAACAACGATCAGTTAAGGATTTCCAAACCACTTTGGGGACGCATCACCAATCATTACATACTGGTATTTTCACACAGGTATAACCACAAGGATGGAAGTTTTGCCGGGGACGTTCATGCCACGGTCTCCTTGGAATATTTTAATAAACTGTTGTCGCAGTTTGATCTCGGACTTGGGCCGGATGATGCAATCATCATACGAGATTCTGATCTTGGCCTAGTGGCTCGACATCCGGATATATCATCCAAACCGGCCGGAACGGTTGGAAACAGTGCGGTTTCGAAAGAATTTCGCCATTTGGCGGAGACAGGGGTGAGTTTAGCTACTTACCATACGCCAACATCAGCGGATGGCTTGGAGCGCACTTTTTCTTTTCGCCGCTTGAGTAACGGAACATTCATTGTCCTCGTTGGAATGGCCAGCAAGTACTACATGCAGGGCTGGTATAACGAATTTTATATTATGCTGGCAATCAATCTTGGTATTCTGCTCTTGACCGCTTTGGCCGGATGGTTTCTTCTGGGTGCATTTAACGCAGTTCAAACGAGTTCAAACCGCCTGAACGAGGCTCAAAAAATCGCCCACGTTGGAAGTTGGTCTATGGATATGTTGAGCGGGAAAATGCTTTTAAGCGATGAGGTTTTTCGCCTCTTGGAAATTTCACCAAACCAGTTTGATGGTGCTTATGAATCATTTATCAAGTTTATTCATCCTGAAGATCGAGGAGTAGTGAATCGTACCTTTATGGATTTACAGAGGGATCAGACCTCCTTTGACTTTAACCATAGATTGCTCATGCCTGACGGACGTGTCAAATGGATTCAGCAGCGAGGCAAGTCCACTTCCGATGACAACGGAAAACTGCACCGCTCTCAGGGCACGCTTCTGGATATTACCGAACGCAAGCAGTCGGAAGATGAATTGAATCGGGAAAAACTTGAACAAAGTTTATTAATTAATAAACTTGAGGAGGCACAAAATCATCTTCTTCAATCGGACAAAATGTCTTCGATAGGTCAGTTGGCTGCGGGCGTTGCACACGAAATAAACAACCCGATTGGCTATGTACACTCGAATTTGGGCACACTGGAAAAGTACGTTCATGATACTTTCGAGATGCTTAACTTGTATGAACTTGCCGAGAATTCGATCTCGGACCCGGCGCTAAAGGAAAAAATAAATACCACGAAAAACAAATTGGAAATCGCCTTTCTGAAAGAAGACATGCCAGCCCTGATGGCGGAATCGCGGGAAGGTGTTATTCGAGTCCAGAAAATTGTGCAAAACCTGAAAGATTTTGCACATGCGGATACTGCTGAAGAATGGCATTTCGCGGATTTGCATAAAGGGCTGGAGAGTACATTGAACATTGTCAACAACGAGATTAAGTACAAGGCTGTGCTTGTAAAAGAATACGGTGTCATTCCGGAGGTGGAGTGCTTGTCATCACAAATTAATCAAGTGTTCATGAATCTGTTAGTCAATGCAGCTCAAGCCATAGCGGATAAGGGGACTATTACACTTCGGACTTGCCAGATTGGCAACGAAGTTCAAATCGAAATCATCGATACAGGACAAGGAATCCCAAAAGAAAATTTGGAAAAGATTTTCGATCCATTTTTTACCACGAAACCTATCGGCAAGGGTACCGGTTTGGGCCTGTCACTATCCTTCGGGATTATACAAAAGCACCACGGGAAAATTGAGGTGGAAAGCCAATTAGGCAAAGGTACTACGTTTAGAATTCACCTTCCGATCAAGCAAGAGGTGGATATCGTCTGAAGGAAGTGGTTGGCGGAACTGGAATCCGTGGATCGGTTTCTTTTACTTTTACTCGCGCTATCAATTTCTTCATCGAAGTGATTAACAGCCTGTAAGACAGGCTATCAGAGGCGACACTGTTAGAATACGGTTTTTCTCACTCACTCCTGACCAGCCGCACATGACCAAGAATCCACACGTTACCATCCATCGCAAAGACTACACTGCCCCGGCCTATTGGGTTAAAACCGTGGAAATGGGTTTCGATCTCGACCCAGCGGCAACTCTTGTGGCCACGCGCATCACTTTGCAACGCAATAGTGCATCTCCCAACAAGGATGTGGAACTGTTGGGCGATGGTGTCAAACTGCTGTCCTTGCGCATGAACGGCAAGACGCTCAGCAAAGGTGTCAAGGGTTACTCAATAGCCGACGGGAAACTGCGCATCACCAACGCACCGGACGAGATCACGCTGGAGATCGAGACGCTGGTTCAGCCCGAGAAGAACACCTCGATGATGGGTCTGTATGTCTCCAACGGCAATTTCTTTACCCAATGCGAAGCCGAAGGTTTCCGCAAGATCACCTGGTTCCCCGATCGCCCGGACGTGATGGCGAAATACACTGTGATGCTGCGCGGCGACAAGAAAAAATATCCGGTGTTGCTGTCCAATGGCAACCTGATCGAACAGGGAGACTTGCCCAAAGGCCGCCACTATGCCAAGTGGGAAGACCCGTTTAAAAAACCTTCCTATCTGTTTGCACTGGTGGCAGGCAAGCTGGTGTGCCAGGAAGAAACATTCAAGCTGAACAGCGGACGCCGCGTGCTGCTGCAAGTGTGGGTGGAGCCGGGCAATCTGGACAAGACGCAGCACGCGATGGAATCGCTCAAGCACAGCATCCGCTGGGATCAGGAACGTTACGGGCTGGAACTGGATCTGGACCGTTTCATGATTGTTGCGGTGGGCGACTTCAACATGGGCGCGATGGAAAACAAGGGCCTGAACATTTTCAACACCAAGTATGTCCTGGCCAATCCCAGCATCGCCACCGACACCGATTACGCCAATATCGAGGCGGTAGTCGGCCATGAATACTTCCATAACTGGACAGGCAACCGCGTGACCTGCCGCGACTGGTTTCAGTTGTCGTTGAAGGAAGGCCTCACCGTGTTCCGCGATCAGGAGTTCTCCGCTGATATGGTCGGCACGGACAGCGATCGCGCGGTGAAGCGTATCGAGGATGTGCGTGCGCTGCGCCAGGTGCAATTTTCCGAAGATGCGGGGCCGATGGTTCATGCGGTGCGGCCGGACAGTTTTGTTGAAATCAGCAATTTCTACACGGTCACTATTTATGAAAAAGGTGCCGAGGTGGTGCGTATGTACCAGACCCTGCTGGGGCGTGACGGCTACCGCAAAGGCATGGACTTGTACTTTGCACGGCATGACGGGCAGGCGGTTTCCTGCGACGATTTCCGCGCGGCCATGGCACACAGCAACGGGCGCGACCTGAGCCAGTTCGAGCGCTGGTATAGCCAGTCCGGCACGCCGCAGCTCAAAGTGCAGAGCCACTACGACGCTGCCAAACAAACCTATGAATTGACGCTCAGCCAGCGCTGCAAGCCAGGCGCCGGGCAAAAGAGAACCCTGCCTTTTCATATCCCCGTTGCGGTTGGCCTGCTCGATGAACAGGGCCTCGACATGCCCTTGCATCTTGCCGGAGCAGTATATTCAACCCCAGCCACCACCTGCGTGCTGGAGCTGACCAAGGCAAAACAGACTTTCATCTTTAACCACGTCATCACAAAACCCACGCCATCATTACTGCGCAACTTCTCTGCGCCGGTGGTGATGGAATACAACTATACCGACGAGGAGTTGGCGCAACTGATGGCGCATGACAGCGATGCTTTCAACCGTTGGGAGGCCGGACAGCGCTTGGCTATGCAACGTCTGTTGAATCTGATCAAGCAGGTGCAGGCGGGTGAGACGCTGACGCTGGATGACCTGTTCATCAACGCCTTGCGCACCACGCTCAACGACAAGGCACTTGATCCGTCTTTCATTGAGGCGGTGCTGACGCTGCCTTCGGAATTGATGCTGGCCGAACAGTGCGAAGTGATAGACCCGCAGGCGATACACACTGCGCGCCAGTACATGCGCAAGACGTTGTCTGAAAGACTCAAGACCGATTTCATCGCCGTCTATGCGGCCAACCTGACACCCGGCAAATACAGCCCCGACGCAAGATCGGCCGGCAAGCGCGGTCTGAAGAACCTGTGTCTGTCTTATCTGCTTGGCTGGCAAGATGAATCCACGCTGCAACTAGCTCACGCGCAGATAGCCTCCGCCGACAACATGACCGACCGCTTGGCCGCGCTGATGTGCTTGGTCAACACCGGCAGTAAGACGGCACAACAGCCATTGAACCGTTTCTATCGGGATTTCAAAAACGAGGCGCTGGTGGTCGACAAATGGTTCAGCCTGCAGGCGGAAGCGATGCATACCGATGTAACAGCGGTGCGTAAGCTGATGACCCATCCCGCGTTCACGCTGAAAAACCCCAATCGCGCACGCAGCCTGATCTTCAGTTTCTGCAACGGCAATCCGTCACAATTCCATGCAGCGAATGGCAGCGGCTATGCCTTTTGGACAGAACAGGTGCTCGCGCTCAACAAGCTCAATCCGCAGGTGGCCGCACGTTTGGTACGCACGCTGGATCACTGGAAAAAATACCAGCCTGCGCTAAAGAAACAGATGCAGGCTGCGTTGCAGAAAGTCGCAGCAGCCAAAGGCTTGTCCAAGGATGTGCAGGAGGTGGTATTTAAGACTTTAGGGTAAGAGCAGCAAATTTACATCAGGTACGGTATAATCATACAACTGATTTAATTGATTTATTTGATTGACACCACCAGTGGTGACTTAGGAATACGAGCGTTAATTCGCGGGTCGTAGATTCGAAGCCTACTCGGGGAGCCAGAGATAGCAAGCAATCAGGCCATCCTTTGAGGTGGCCTTTTGTTTTTTTAAGGAGTAATACCAGTGACCAACGCACAACGCAAAGCACTCAGCCGCATGGCTGCAATGAATTCAGCAAGTAACGCCAGCAAGCCTGAACCAACGCACAGCAGCGCGTTCTGCCCGCATGAGGCAGGCGCGTATTACCTTGCGACGGCGGGGACTGTCGGCAAGATCATCAATCTGTTCGCCATGGAAATCGAACCACCCGACTTCACCTACGTCGTTACCACTGTTCATTTTGAACAAGATAGCGATACCGGCAAATGGATTTGGTTTGATGGTAAGGAAAAACTATCCCCACGCAAAAACCAGGATGGTTGGCGTCTTGGCAGCAAGAAGTTATATGACACACGCGAAGGCGCAGAGGCTGAACTTCAGCGCGCGATGGTCAAAAATGGTGACCGGGTGACCAAGGTACATGACCTACCCGATGATATGGCTAAACTAAAAAAGATTCGTAGTGCACACCATCCAGACCGCGACAACCCCGATTCCGACCATGATCTATATCAGGCTGTTATCGAAAAAATTGACAGGATGCGTGCGGTGAGTGTGTGAACCACACCGTAGTCTGACTGAGTACCCCACCTTTGCTTGGTGATTTTTTTGTGGCGAAACATCGCACCGCTTTACCTTCTTTGGATTCCTTTTGGTGTTGTCACATTTCCCGATAGTCGTTCGGGGTCTAAGGGACGGAGCCCAATTGATTTTGTGTCCGTCCCCGGTAGTTCGATTGTGACTGTTCAGGCGGAGCGGACATTGCGGCAGGCCACGCCGATACCATTTTCATAAGAACACCAAAGTCTGCTTGGTACCGAGAACTGGTCACTTCAGGTGTTTCTTTGTCCCGTAAATTACTTCGCCTTCGATTATCAATCCGTCCTCTGGTGATTGTTGAGGTGGAGCACTTCTCATATTTTTTCTAAGGTTCCGGGTTCTCCACCAGAAATATCCGAACACGAACGCAGCGCCAATCGCGATGTAAATAAACAGTACCACCGCAAGAACTAGAATCAAGCTGAGAATGAGGAAGGTCAATAATATTTTGATGAACTTCATCGGCTGGCTTGTTGACTTCCAGTTTGACTTGAACGAATGGTGTAAAAACATTTGTGCTATTTCGCTTGATTAAGCATCAATGCAAATCATTTGCCGCACCGCAACACTTCTTGAATTTTCTCCCGCTGCCGCAAGTGCAGGGTGCGTTGCGACTTATTTTTGGAATTTCATGTTCAGCGGTTTTGCCCGTAATGCGTTCTGCTGCGGCGCGACGTTGTGGTGCCCAGAATTTATATATCCAGGCAACGCTTGCCGGAATGGGTTTGGATAACTCCTCGCGCTGGGCAGGTGTTGCTATGAGTTCTTCCTCTTCCGGGCTGATGTCTGCTGAACCGAGTAAACGAATCGGCTGCAATACTTCAATCCCGTGCTTGGATTCGAATAATGCCTTCCAGCTATCTCGCTGCATATTGATGCCGGTCATGTAGCCATGTGCCCACATTTCACCATCGACGTATTCACGTTCATCATCTACATAGACTTGGAGGTCAAATACAGGTTCAAAGAGGTCTGGTTCTTGTTGTAGATTCCAGACGATGGCATTCAAATGGCGCGTGATCAGGCCAATGATTCTTTCTGCTTGCGCATTACTATCAAAAGTCGGGGCATCATCTTCGGTCGGCCCCCATACTCTCGGCAGCCACTCGCTTGGCATTAGCATCACCGGGCCTGAAGCGATGGTGGTTAGAAATCCATCCAGACAATCCAGCATCATTACTTCATTGGATGTGGCATCGGACATCAAAAAGCTGTCGAGCTCATCCATCTCCTTGTCAGAGAGAGCTGGCATTACTTCCATCGGGTTTAAATCTTGATCAGGCATGATTCCACACTTTCTTGCTCATTCAGTATCTGGGTTGCGCGGATAATTTTTTAAGCAACAACGTCCAGATGGGTTGCTAGTTTCGCACGAGTAAAGTCCTCGCTTTGCTCGTGCCTATTAGAAGAACTCTCATTTTACAGTATGGCATTAACATTACCGATTAGTTGAGCAAACTCGCTTTGACTCAGGTACCGCCCAAAGGAAAAATAGTTGATTCGGAAAAGAGACTCAAGCAGATTCATCAATTATTCATGAAAGGATGGCAAACTGCCCGGCTTCATTTTGAGAATGAATCCAGAGGTTGGCGTGAATTCTTGTTTTTCCGAAAAAAATAATTTAAAGATAATGGCGAAAGGTGGGATCGGAATAGGGGTTCTGCTATTTAGTATTTCGGCGTCCGCCGACCAGTTCGACGTGGTGAATTATTCAACTACAGCAGGACTGAATTACGACGATAATGTTTTTCGGGTGCCTACCGGAGTTGACCCTCTTCTAGTAACCGGGAAACCCACCAAGTCTGATGTTATTCAGACGGAATCAATCGGTATCAACCTCGACAAGAAATATGCCAATCAGGAAGTAACATTCAAAGGCACCGCAACGTACAATAAATACAACACATTTTCAAACCTTGACTATACCAGCACAGTCTATAGCGCAGCGTGGAACGGGAACCTTACATCCAGACTGAGTGCAGGTATAGGAGATACTCGTTCCCAGACATTAAACACGTTTACTGATATCCATGTTTACACCCGAAATCTTACAACTGCTGACAGTCCTCATGTGAATGCAGACTGGTGGCTTGCAAGTAATTGGCATTTGACGTTTGGCGCATCACAGACCACAACTACAGCAAGCCAGTCAGTGATCAATAATCAAAGTAGCATTGCTCATGAAAAAGACTGGGGAGTGAAATATGCGCCGGCCGACGGAAGCTCGATTGCATTCGTCTCGCGGGTTAGTCAGGGTGAAAGTATCAACACCCCTCTGAATTACTCTTTATTGGTTGATACGCAAAATACGGAGTATCAGAAAGAATTCGATTTCAATTGGGTACTCAGCGGTAAGTCGGTATTCAGCGGAAATTTGATAAATCTCGATCATCAAAATCAAACTTTTTATCAGCGAGATTTTAGCGGCATCGAGGGTGGATTAAATTACTTGTATAGTTTCAGCGACAAGAGCAGTCTCAATATTTCCTGGAGTAGGAGCATTGGTGCCTGGTATGATGTTTCCAGCACTTATTCAGTTACCGACACGGCCTTATTTGCGCCCAGTTGGCAGATTAGCGCCAAAACAATGATGCACATTGCGATAAGCCGCAGCAAAGCGAATTACTTTGGTCCGATAGAGCCATATCAGCCAGCCAGATTTGACGAGAGCCAAGTTCAATCGGTGGGTATTGATTGGTCACCGCAAAGGTCGGTTACGCTTTCAACCTCGTTTCAAAGTTCTCTGCGTTATTCAAACTACCAATCATACGAATATAACGACAAAAGTGTAAGCCTGTCCGCGCAAGTATCTTTCTAATTACCCCCAACATTGAAATCCCAACACCTGAAGGACATTTCAAAAACAAAGCAAAAACTTGTTTCATCAATCTGTAATCTAATTAGTTTACCTTAGCAGACTGCGCTGATTTAGCGTGATTTAAACAAAATCATTTCCTCGCGGACGGGGTTCGAAAGTCGCGCCTTATCAGATTTGACGTTACAGTAAACTTGCCGGCATGTTTTTTCTATAGGTGAGTATTATTTTTTAAATTTTATTGAATTAATATTATCTTAACAGAGGACTTATGAAATCTTTTTCTTCCAAGTTGGCTAAGAACCACCACGGGTTATCTCTCATGGCAATCATAATGCTTGCATCATTTTTGACGGGATGCGGAGAAAAAGAAAAAACCGCTTCCACACAAGTGGCAGCTAAAGTCAATTCTGAAGAGATAACCATCAGTCAGGTAAATTCCGCATTGGGTAGTATTCAAGTTACACCCGGCAAAACTGCCGAGATGGCCAAGCAAGAAGTGCTGAACAATTTGATTGTGCAAAACCTTGCGGTACAGCAGGCTGTCAAAATGAAATTGGATCGCACACCGGCTGTTATGCAGGCGATTGAAAGCGCCAAGAACACCATTCTAGCCCGTGCGTACATGGATCCCATCATATCCGGCATTGCCAAGCCTACGACAGAAGACATTCATAAATTCTATGTTGAACATCCGGAATTATTTTCGGACAGGCACATCTTCACCATTCGTGAACTTGAGATCGAATCCAAGCCGGAAGTGAAAGATACCGTAATTCAGATGATCAATAGTGGAAAGACTGAAGATGCAATCGAGGCTTGGGCAAAATCAAAGGATATCAAAACGTCGGTTCAGTCAGGAGTTAAGTCTTCCGAGCAGTTGCCGCTTGATATGCTTGCCAAGATTTCCAAATTGGAAGCAGGCAAAAAGATTCTTATCGATATGGGCAAGTCGCTCAGTGTGTTGGCAATTGTCAATTCAAAAGCGGAGCCGGTTGCTGAAAGCGCGGCGACAAACGCCATTCAAGAGTATCTGAACAATACCCGCAAGAAAGAAACATTGGAAAATGAAATCAAGTCCCTCAAAGCGGGAGCCAAAATTGAATATTTTGGTGAATTCCTGAGTAGTACAAAAGCCACCTCAGACGCAAACCCTGCTTTACCTGAGTCGTCAGTCAAAGCAACTGAAGAGTCGAAAGCGTCTGATTTGGCCAAAGGTGTAACAGGTCTTAAATGAGCGAGTTTAAAAAACACGAAACCTTCTAAGCCATGCTGCCAATTAACGAAAGCCAGAGCGGCCTTCGTTAATTGCCTTCTTTGGTAAATGTAACAAACTAATTTGCGGAGATTTCATGTTGGGTAAGGGAATAATACGGCTGTTACTTTTACTGTCACTGGTGATGTATGGCGTGGTTGCTCAGGCCGTAGACGAAAGTAATGATTATCGTCTGGGGGCGGGCGATACTATGCACGTCACCGTTTTTCAGAATGCTGACTTGACCGTAGACGTGCGTGTTTCCGAAAGTGGAATAATTTCCTATCCTTTATTGGGTTCGGTTGAATTGGGTGGATTGACGATTGCTGCAGCCGAGAAAAAAATCGCCAGCATGCTAAAGGAACAAAAGTTCGTCCAACAACCGCAAGTTAATATCGTTATGACGCAAGTTCGGGGCAATCAGGTCTCGGTGCTGGGGCAAGTCAACAGGCCGGGGCGTTATCCGCTTGAGACATTCAATACGCGTATCTCCGACATGCTGGCATTGGCTGGTGGGACTACCGGCACGGGATCAGATATCGTTATATTAACGAGTACCCGAAACGGCAAACCCTTTCGCAAGGAAATCGATATTCCCAGTTTGTTTCTGGATGACAACCGCAAGGATGACATTTTGGTGGAAGGTGGCGACATCATTTATGTACATCGTGCGCCGATGTATTACATCTACGGTGAAGTGCAACGCCCGGGTTCATACCGCGTAGAACGCAATATGACCTTGATGCAGGCCTTGGCGCAAGCCGGTGGCCCGACGATGCGTGGCTCACAGAGAAGCATCAAGATATTTCGGCGCGGCGCCGACGGCAAGCCTGAACAAATCTCGCTTGAACTTTCTGCGGGAGTCAACTCGGATGATGTTTTTTATGTTCGTGAAAGTCTTTTTTAAAGCAAATTAATCGCAACCTCAAATGAACCTTCAACAATTTTTCATTATTCTGCTGGCGCGTTACAAGATTGCACTGATACTGATGCTGGTTACGGTCGCGTGCGTATTTGGCTATACCCTTACCATGCCAAATAAATACATTGCCACAACGTCAGTAGTATTGGATGTCAAATCACCCGACCCGCTGATGGGAATGGCCATGGGCGGTATTGCATTACCCAGTTACGTGGCAACTCAGGTTGATATCATTACCAGCCCGCGTGTTGCACAAAGCGTGGTTAAATTGCTCAAACTTGATGAGAACGAGCAGATCAGGCAGCAATGGCACGATGCGACGAATGGAAAGGGATCGTTACAAGCCTGGTTGGGTGAACTGATATCAAAAAGACTGGAAGTCAAACCTTCCCGTGACAGCAATATGATCGAAATTTCCTTTACGTCGGAAGATCCTGCCTATGCAGCAGTTGCGGCCAACGCTTTCGCTCAAGCTTATATCAACACTAATCTGGAGTTGAAAGTGGAACCGGCAAGGCAGTATGCGCAGTGGTTTCAAGTGAGAGTGGCGGGATTGCGCCAAGAGCTGGAAAACGCCCAGACTCGTCTTGCCGATTATCAAAAAAAGACAGGGATGGTAACCGCAGGCAGCAACGTGCAGAGTCTTGAAAACACCAAGATTGCCGAACTGTCCGGCCAACTGGTTCAAACTGAGGGTCAATCTGCGGATACGCAAAGCAGGAAAAAAAATATAGGTACCGGAGATACGCTGTCCGACGTTATGCAAAACCCGGTCATTGTTAACCTTAGATCAGAAATTATCAGACAGGAAAGCAAACTACAGGAATCCAGTCTTAATCTGGGCAGAAACAACCCGCAATATCAGGCAATGGAAAGTGAAATTGCAGCGCTCAAACAGAAAATGGCCGATGAAACGCAACGTATCCTGAATAGTATTAACACCGCAAATAATGTCAATTTGCAAAAAAGGGCGGAGCTGAAAACGACCATTGAATCTCACAAGCAAAAAGAAATCCAAGACCTTGCACAACGCAATGAGATCGCAGTGCTGGAGCGGGATGTGCAATCGGCACAGCGAGCCTATGACACTGTTGTTCAGCATTTTACGGAAAGTAACCTGCAAAGCCAATCCAACCAAACCAATATCACCGTGCTTACACCGGCCACAGAACCGACGAAGCGTTCTTCACCACAGATGATGAAAAATTTGCTGATTGCCATATTCGTGAGCACTTTCCTTGGAGTGGGGGGGGCATTTACTGCCGAGATGCTGGATCAGCGTGTCAGATCATCCGACGCTTTGGCAGAAATGATCGGTGCGCCAATATTGATTCAATTTAAACAAAAAACAGAACCCGCCGGCATCCTGCGTTGGCTAAGCAAGTTCAAATTGAAGAAGGGCAAGATCGCTGCTTCAGGAATTGGAAAGATTAAGGTAGTCACTTAAAAAGCAAAGTGTTTGCAGCATTGAATTCGCATTACAACTTGGAAATTATGTTTAGGCGTCATGTTTAATCAGCGCTGAAAGTTAAACTGAACGATCCCGACATTAAGATAAAACATGCAGATGAGCCAACAAAATACAACGCGGTCAGACCGGTCAATAGGTGCAATACTGATTGACTCCGGAAAGCTATCCATCGACGATGTGGAGCAAATTCTGCGCCTGCAAAAAACAGATAACCTCAGATTCGGAGATGCCGCACTTCAATTGGAATTGTTGACCCATGCGGATATTCAGCATGCCCTGTCTCACCAGTATGATTATCCCTATTTGCACAAGAGCGACGAAGGTGTTTCGGACAAACTGGTTGCCGCCTACAATCCATTCAGCCCCGAGGTGGAAGCATTGCGAACATTGCGCAGCCAGTTGATGCTGAGGCGTTTTACTGGCGATCAAGACACCAAAATGCTGTCTATCGTCAGCCCCGGCCGGACGGAAGGACGCAGCTATCTCGCCGCCAATCTGGCAGTTGTCTTTTCCCAATTGGGCGAGCGTACTTTGCTGATTGACGCGGATATGCGCAATCCTTCACAACACGAAATGTTCAAACTGGAAAATCGAAACGGGTTTTCTTCGGTTCTGGCGAACAGATTTGACATGAGCGCAGTTCAGCGCGTCAATAAATTCCTCGATTTATCAGTGCTGACAGCAGGCCCCTTGCCGCCCAATCCACAAGAGCTTTTGGGGCGTTCTACATTAACCGCGCTGTTGGAACGGTTGAATGAAAATTTCGATGTCATATTGATTGACACTCCGCCTTCGGCAGATTTTGCAGATGCACACACGTTGTCGGCACGTGCCGGGGCAACGATGTTTGTGGCACGCAAAAATATTTCGCGTCTTGAACTGATGCGCCAACAGAGTGAAAGCATGGCCGAGTCTGGCATCAAAGTTGTTGGTGCAGTACTGAACGAGTTTTAACTCACTTAACCGGAACTAAAATGTCTACGTCAACTATCTCACTACCCAGACTAGACCCCAAATGGCTAACCTTTTGGCCAATACTTATCGGGTTGTTGATACTCTATTTCCCTACATACAATCTATTGGCCAGTACCCTATGGCTCAGCGAAGAATACGGACACGAGCCCATCGTCCTGGCAATTGTGCTATGGATCACCTGGCAAGGCAGAGCAAAACTGATCGAAGTCCCGGAAAAAAAGAATCCAGTCGTGGGATCTATTTTACTGATTACAGGATTACTGCTTTATATTGTTGGGCGAACACAAGATATATTAATTTTTGAAGTGGGTTCGCAAATTCCTGTGCTGTTGGGCATCGTTTTAATGACGCATGGTACCAGCGTGGCGAAGCAATTTTGGTTTCCGTTATTATTTCTGATATTTATGATTCCCTTGCCGGGCTTTGTGGTAGACACGCTGACTGGCCCGCTTAAGCAGCAAGTTTCCGTTCTGGCAGAATCTGTTTTGTACCATTTGGGTTATCCAATCGCTCGTAACGGGGTTGTATTGTCGATTGGCAACTATGACCTATTGGTAGCTGATGCCTGTTCCGGTTTGAACTCGATATTCAGTTTGAGCGCACTGGGTTTGTTCTACGCTTATCTTGTGCAGCGCAAGGGGTGGTCTCACAATATTATTCTTTTGGCCAGCGTTATACCAATCGCATTTTTCGCGAACGTGACACGTGTCATTTTATTGGTGTTGATCACCTATTATTTTGGCGATGAGGTAGGACAGGGTTTTGCCCACAAAGTGGCAGGACTGGCACTTTTTATATCCGGATTGTTCTGTTTTCTGATTTTGGATGGAATAATCCAAAGCATTAGAACATGGCAAGCGAGGGCCGGCAAATGATTCTCGGTACCCGTGTAAATTATTTTGTCATAGGCCTATTGATGATTACGGCATCGGCAGCAGGTAACTTTTTGAAGCCGACAGCAAAGTTGTCTGATTCCAGGCCATCTGTAAATCTCGAAAAAATTATCCCCGAGCAATTTGGTGAATGGCATAAAGATCCGGTGGAGCTGGAGCAGATTATTACTCCGGAAAGAAAAGAATTAATCGCCAAGATATACAACCAGACTTTGACCAGATCATATCTCGATAGCCATGGTTCGCGCATCATGCTTTCAATCGCCTATGGCGGTGATCCATCGACAAAAGAAATGCGGGTGCACCGGCCCGAGATATGTTATCCCGCACAGGGTTTTCAGGTAGAAAAACAATTTCTGGATACGCTTGCCACAAAATTCGGGACTTTACCCATCAAGCGTTTAATCGCGGTTCAGGGCAGCCGCAACGAACCGATAACATACTGGATCACGATGGGCGACAAAGCGCTAGTACAAAAAGGGTTGCAACAGAAATTCGCCCAACTGCGTTTCGGCTTAACTGGGAAAGTGCCAGACGGAATGCTGGTGCGGATATCTTCGATTAATCGTGATGACAAAGAGGCATACCAGATGCAGGATAATTTTATTCGCGAAATGCTGGCGGCTATGAGCAAGGACGACAGAGAGCGAATCTCGGGTAATTTTGAAGAATAATTGAGTTGAAAGTTACAAATGCAAACTGCCCATAACGTAAAAAATAGAAGTGTTGAAGCGCAAGGCGAAACCGAAGGGTTTGCTGGAGCGGGTATTGTGAACGAAGTCCACGCAGTTATTCTGGCCGGAGGCAGCGGCAGCCGGTTATGGCCTTTGTCACGACAAAATCTGCCCAAACAGTTTCTGGCCTTGGACGGTGAAGGAACGCTGCTGCAAACCACGATAG
>Ga0182030_10001223_pt1 | contig 52392 bp, 46 predicted proteins | sample 812S3MmetaG_FD_121299 | JGI IMG/M metagenome (GOLD analysis project Ga0182030, IMG submission 121299) | Permafrost microbial communities from Stordalen Mire, Sweden - 812S3M metaG (Illumina Assembly) | ecosystem: Environmental > Terrestrial > Soil > Wetlands > Permafrost | place: Sweden...
CCCGACGGGGTACCCGACGGGGTACCCGTCTGCGCCGCCAGCCAGACGAAAGTTGCCGGCCGCTCACGACCCCACACCGGTTGACCGTTCTGAGTCAGCCAACGTTCGATGGCGGCGCCATCGAACGCCATCCATAGCTGGCCATCGGCGGCGGCACGATACTGCTGTACGTAGCGGCGCGCATTCGACACCAACGGCGCCAGCGCGGCGTCCTCGTCGGCGCCACGGTTGCCGGTGACCCGCACCAACACAGTTCGCATCCCGTACTGAAACGCCGCCGACTGCGCCGCCTCGGAACGATCCGTGACCGGCGCGGTCGCCTGATACAGCTCGGTGCGCGTCAAAGCCTGCGCGGGTTCGCAAAACTGCAATAGCACCGCGCACAAGCACAAAACCGCGGCATGGCGCAAATAACGCAAAGAAAATGTTTCGAAGTACTGTCGCATGTTGATATCGCATAAAATAGCACAGCTGCTGCCCCGGCCGCGTCGGGCGGCACGGCCTTGTAAACTCTCGAAACAACAGGACCCTTGCGAAATGACAGAGCGAGCGCCGGTTACGTATCGCGACGCGGGAGTCGACATGGACGCGGGCGATGAACTCGTGGAGCGCATAAAGCCGCGTGTCAAACGCTCGCTGCGCAGCGAAGTGCTGGGCGGCATCGGCGGGTTCGGCGCCCTGGTCGAGGTTCCGCTGGATCGATATCGAAAGCCCGTTCTGGTGTCGGGAACCGATGGCGTCGGTACCAAGCTGAGACTGGCGATCGACACGCAGCGGCATGACGGCGTGGGCATCGATTTGGTGGCCATGTGCGCCAACGATGTCATCGTGCAAGGCGCCGAGCCGCTATATTTTCTCGACTATTTTGCCAGCGGCAAGCTGCACGTGGACACTGCAGAACGCGTCATTACCGGCATCGTCGAGGGATGCGTGCAGGCCGGCTGCGCATTGGTCGGCGGTGAGACCGCGGAGATGCCCGGGATGTACCACGGCGCCGACTACGATTTAGCCGGATTTTGCGTCGGCATCGTCGAGAAGGACGCGATCATCGACGGCTCCAAAACGCGCGCCGGCGATATGGTTTTGGGACTGCCCTCCTCCGGGCCTCACTCGAATGGCTTTTCGTTGATTCGAAAAATACTCGATGTCGCCGCGGCCCCTTTGGACGCCGACCTCGAGGGAGTGCGAGTGCTGGACCGGCTCATGGCACCGACACGAATCTACGTCAAACCTCTTTTGCAGCTGCTGCGCGAGGTGCCGGTGCACGGCATGTCGCACATCACCGGCGGCGGGCTCGTCGACAATATTCCACGAGTCCTGCCCCACGGATTGGAAGTGGTGCTGCAGCGAAAATCGTGGCGCCGCGAGCCGATATTCGACTGGCTGCAGGAGCACGGCAAGGTCGCTGACGCCGAAATGTATCGCGTGTTCAACTGCGGCATCGGCATGACCGTGCAAGTGGCGCCCGCTGACGCGGATCACGCCATCAGTGTGTTGCGCGAGGCGGGGCAGGAGGCGCTGGTGATCGGCGAGGTGCGCGCCGGCGAGCGCGGCGTCGTGATCGCTTGAACGAGACCAAGGCCCGCCAATCGGTCGTCATTCTGATCTCCGGTCGCGGCAGCAACATGGCTGCGCTCATCGAAGGCAGTCGCCGCGCCGCTTCGCCCTACGCGATCGCCGCGGTGCTTTCCGATCGCGCTGCTGCCCCCGGACTTGCCGCGGCGCGTGAGTCGGGTATAGCCGCAACGGCGTTGACGGTCCGCAAAGATGCGGACCGTGCGGCATACGATCGTGAATTGGCCGCCGCCATCAGCGAGCACCAGCCCGCGCTGGTCGTACTCGCGGGCTTCATGCGAATTTTATCGGCGCAGTTCGTCGATATTTTTCCGGGAAGGATCCTGAATATTCATCCGGCCCTGCTGCCCAAATATCCCGGGCTGCACACGCACCGGCGTGCGCTCGAGGCCAAGGACAGCGAACACGGCGCCACGGTTCATTTCGTGACGGCGGAACTCGACGCGGGACCTGCCATCATTCAAGGCCGCGTCGGCGTCGCGCCCAACGACACCGAAACCACCTTGGCCGCGCGCGTCCAGGCGCTGGAACATCAAATCTACCCGCTGGCGGTGCAGTGGTTTTGCGAAGGAAGGCTGCATTGCGCCGACGGTCAAGCGTGGCTGGACGGGCGCCCGCTGCGCGAAGCGGTGCAATACGCCGCTTTGCCGCCCGCGCTGTCGTGAAGATCGCAGCACTCATGGCGCTGTCATGGGGCCTGTGCTTGAACTGCGCCGCGCTAGATGCGCCTGACAACGAATTGAAGCCCTTTGCCGCCCATTACATCGCGGATTGGAAAGGCATCAACGTCGCGGTCAGCGATATCGATATGAAGGCCGGCGCGGCGCCGGGCGAGTATGTATATCGGTGGAGCATCGCGGCGCGCGGCATATTCCGCGTGGTGTACAGCGATCCTGTAATTCAGACCAGTTGGTTCAAGGTGGAAGGTGGCCACGTCCGGCCCGACAAATACCACGGCGAGGAAGGCGGCTCCAGCGTCGACGTGGAGTTCAATTGGCTCACCAAGCGGGCCACCGGCACGTCTGAAAAAAAGCCGATCGATCTCGCGCTCAAGGACGGCGCGCAGGACTTAAATTCCATCCAAGCCGAAATCATGCTGGACTTGAGAAACGGCGACTTGCCGAAAACCTTTCAGATTCTCGACAAGGACCAACTCAAGGATTTCGATTACGTCAAGGAAGGCACGGCGAAAATACGCACGGAACTGGGCGAACTAAACACCATCATCGTCTCGAGCCAACGCCGGGGAAACGATCGAGTATTGCGCATGTGGTTTGCGCCGTCGCTGGGTTTCATTCCTGTGCAGGCCGAACGCACGCGCCATGGCAGCTTGGAGTTCGCGATGCACATCAAGAGCGTCACGCGTTAGTGGACGCCGCGTTAGCGGACGCCGCGCAAACGAAGACTTTCCCTTCTAGGTTTTCGGCAGTGTGACGCCGCGTTGCCCCTGATACTTGCCGCCGCGATCGGCGTACGAGGTTTCGCAAATCTCATCGGATTCGAAGAACAGCATCTGCGCCACGCCTTCGTTCGCATAGATCTTCGCGGGCAGCGGCGTGGTGTTGGAGAATTCCAGGGTGACGTGGCCTTCCCACTCGGGTTCTAAGGGCGTTACATTCACGATAATTCCACAATTGTGAACGAAAACACCGGCCTCCAAGGCGAAGTTGCCCGCTTCCGGTACGGTCAGACAGTAGACATCGTGGTCGCCTGGCAGTTCTCGGATCGCCGCCACCTTATGATTGCGGTAGGCAGGTGTGCCTCGAAACCTTGCGATTGCGTCCGGGAATCGGCGGAATACTGATCGGCCTTCATATCGAGATTCCCGCCAAAATTCAGTTGCCCTATGAGCTTGAACCCGATGCGTGCCGGGAGTTTCGGGGTAAATTCCGTGCCTCAGGTTCCACTCGTCGGCCAAACGATGTGTTGCGTACAGAAAGCCGTCAACCGGCTGATACACTTCCTCGTAACCGCGAAATAGATCACGGTACAACGGCATCAACGCGTCGTTCGGCCGAAGCTTATGCGCTTCGACCATACGCCCGTCGCGTTTCATGAACAGATGATCCGGGGTCGTACGAATGATCGCGCCATCATCGAGTTCGACCCCGAGCAGCGTATCTCGGCCGATGAAGCGCGGAGCGTCCAACAAGCTCACGATCAGACGGCCATTCTCTCCTATGCTGTAGCCCCAGAAGATTTCGCCCAAGTCGGCGCGTTTTGCCATATCTTCCAGCGTAGGCGCCGTACCATCGACAAGCGCCACACGAGTGTCGCCGCGAAAGCATCGTGCGTATGTCGAGTTATGCACAATCAGGTCGTTAGCCACAAAGTTATGGAGCACGGGTACCGAAATATCGAATACCTCTTCCGCCCCGACGGACTTGATTTGTTCTATCACGTCCCACACCGGGCCATCGATCAGCGGGCTGACGAATAAATCCCCGGTTGACGGCGCCACATCGTTCGGACCGACTTGCACATCGATGGACGTCAAGCCGGAACCACCCACGCTGGCGGCGGTATTGAAAGTCTCGAAACTACCGTGACCGTGCGCGGAAATAACCGTTGATAGTGCAGCATCAAGCTTTTCTTGCTTCTCTGATCCAGTAATAAAACCAATCTTTTCCGCGAAACGGCCAATCTGGGCCTTGTCGGTGATCTCAATTCCGCACGCAGGATCGTCAGCGGATGTGGTCTTCTCATCAATCAATGAGAAAATGCCGAATCGAAGCAACAGATGGTGGACATCCTCGATCAGCCTTCGGGAACTGGACGGGAGCTCGATACACCCATCCTTCAAATCATTGATGCCGCCACTGCCGCTGAACAAAGATTGAAGGAACAATCGCACCGAATTCTCGGGCGCCGTGAACACCGCCTGCGGAACGAATTTCTCGCCGGAGTGCAAGCCGTACTTTTTCTGAACCAACGTCGAATCGGCGGTCGCTGCGAGCGGACCATGCCTGGGGGTATCGCACTGCCCTTCCGAAAGCATCAATCCCAATAGGCTGGCTTCCCAATCCGGAATGGGTGTCTTCCCAAAAACCGGAATGTTGCGGGCCGCTGCGATCCGGTCGCCCGGCCGCAGATCGCTCAAAGGCGTCCAGCCATTCGATTGGCGAAACGGATGATTGCCGGTGGCACGAATTCGCAGGCCAGCGCGGGTACGAAGTTCAAATACTTCCTTCCGACCTTGCGGAACGAACGCGGAGACCTTGGCGGCCTTTAGCTTCCAATTATCGAGCCCCAGAGTCGATTTACCCCACTGCATTTCGGTGATAGGTACATACGCGCCGGTATCAGCGTCCACAACCCGCGTGTCGCCGGTGACGCATTTTCCCAAACACACGGTCAAAACGCTGCGCGGAATGCGGAAATATTCCACGGTGCTCGCCAGCGCAAAGGAATTCGGCGGGATGATGCAGACCGGGCCTTTGAAGTCGACGAACGACTTTTCGTCGAAGGCCTTAGGGTCCACGATGGTGGAGTTGATGTTGGTGAAGATCTTGAAGTCGTCGGCACAGCGCACGTCATAGCCATAGCTGGAGGTGCCGTAGGAGACGATCTTGTGGCCGTTGCTGACGCGCACCTGGTCCGGGGAGAACGGCTCGATCATGCCCTGCGCCGCCATGCGCCGGATCCATCGGTCGCTCTTGATGCTCATGTCGCTTCCACGGTGATTTTGGGGAAAACTCGGCTGTAGTCTTTGTTCAAGGTCGCCAGCCGCGCCGCCGTGCGGCGCGCCATCAGCAAGTAGGCTCGCGCTCGCGGGCTGTCTGGCTCCGCCGCGACGGTGGGCGATCCACCGTCCGCATCCTCGCGGATTCTAATATCGAGCGGCAGTTCGCCGAGCAGCTGCACGCCGTATTGCTCAGCCATGCGCGCTCCGCCACCGCTGCCGAACAGGTGCTCCACATGCCCGCAATTCGCGCACACGTGTACGCTCATGTTCTCAACCACGCCGAGCACCCGCACTTCGACCTTCTCGAACATCTTCAGGCCCTTGCGCGCATCGAGCAGGGCAATGTCCTGCGGCGTCGTGACGATGACGGCGCCGCTCACGGGCACGCGTTGCGATAGCGTCAGCTGTATGTCACCGGTTCCGGGCGGCATGTCGACCACCAGGTAATCCAGTTCTCCCCAAATGGTGTCGCCGAGCAACTGAGTCAGGGCCTGGGTCACCATCGGACCGCGCCAGGCCATGGGCTGCTCCGGATCGATCATGAACCCGATCGACATCACCTCGACGCCGTGTGCACGCAGCGGCGTCAGGTGCTTGCCGTCCTCACTTACCGGCTTGGCCCCGGCCAAACCCATCATCTGCGGCTGGCTCGGACCGTAAATGTCGGCGTCCAGCAGGCCTACTTTGGCGCCCTGCTTGGCCCAAGCCAGCGCCAGATTCGCCGCGGTGGTGGACTTGCCCACCCCACCCTTTCCGGATGCGACGGCGATCACGTTCTTGACATTCGCCAGGGGCTTGAGCGTGCGCTGTACCGCATGTGCGGTGATTTGAGCTTTTAACTTGAGCTCCAATCGGGCAGAACCCAACAACGCGCCGAGGTGCGCCCCTAGGGCGGTTCCTAATTCATCGCCGTAGTCAGCGCACGGGAATCCTAAAATTAGTCCTACTTCCAGAACCTCGTTGCGCAGTGTGACGGAGGACACAGCCTTGGCCTCGCCCAAGGTTTGCCCCAGATACGGGTCGGTGTAAGTTATTAATTTCTCGCGGATAGCGGCTTCCGCGGCGGCGGGTTGATTCATGATCATCGACGATTGTACCGCAGCCGGATATGCCCGTGCGGTATGGCATAATCTGAAATTGCGAATCAAGCCCACGGACGGCCGCCGGATAGAGCCGAAAATGGATGGTTTCCAAGTAATGCCCAACTAGCTACTGATGAGTTTCTTCTCCAACTATCGTTCCGAGCGGCTTATCGCCGAGATCAAGTCGATCGGCAATCCCGAGAGCCCGGCTGCGCAAAAGGCGTTGGAGAAGCTGGTGGCGATGGGGACGAACGCCATCGACCCCATCATCGGCGCGATGGCCACTGCCGACAAGCGTGAAACGCTTGCCTATGTCGATGCGCTGTCCAAGCTGATAGACGCGAAGAGCTTGCCGATCCTGTTCAGGACCATGTCCTCCGCCAACGGCCGGGCCATGTCAGGAATTGCGTGGGCGCTGTCCTCCAGCAAGAACTATCCCGCCGCGGCGTTGCTCGATGCTTTGGCTAAACCGGATATGCCCAAGCCGGCGATCCTCGAGGTCATCGCGGCGCAGAAGGCTCGATTCACGGTGCGCGAGTTGCTGAACGCGGCATACGCCCAGGAGCCGAGCGACCGGGCGACCCTGTTCAAGATCATCGGGGAGATTGCGGACGAGTCCTCGATCGACGATCTGGTGGCGCGCATCGAGGGTAAAGACCCGGTGGCGCGCTTGCATATCATCAATGTATTGTCGCGTTTCAACACGCCCAAGGTGCAGCAGGCGGTGCAGCGGCAGCTCAAGGACAACAGCAAATTCGTGCGCTCCGCGGCACTGTCTGCGCTGTCGCGAATGGACGGCCCGTTCGATGTGGTCTCACTGGTCAATATGCTGCGCGATCCGGAAATGGAAGTTCAAAACAAGGCAGTCGACGTGGTGGTGCACGCCAACCACCCGGACACGATCAAGCATCTTGTGGATGTGCTCAAGGACGAAAACGAATACGCGCGGCGCGCGGCGGTCGAAGTGATGAACGTCATCGGCACGTCCAAGTCGGTGAAGTACCTGCTCGAGATTCTCGCCGACAGCGATTGGTGGGTGCGAACGCGCGCTGCGGATGCACTCGGAAAAATCGGCGGCCCGAAGGTCGTCGATGCCGTGCTCGCCCTCATCAAGGATGAAAACCAGGACATCCGCCGCGCCGCGATCGAGATTTTGAATCAGACCAAGGATGAGCGCGCCGTGGCACAGTTGATCGAAGCGACGCGCGACCCGGATTGGTGGGTAAGCGAGCGGGCGGTGGATGCTCTGGCAGAAATCGGCAGCACCAAATCGCTGCCGCGCTTCATCGAGATGCTGCAGTCGAGCGAGCCAAAGACCATCCCGACCGTGATCCGCGCCATCGGCAAACTGGGCGACCAAAAGAGCATCGAGCATTTGCTGCCGCTGCTGGCGCGCCCGGAAAATGAGATCAAGGTCGAAGCGATTTCCGCGCTGGCCAAATTGGCCGACGAACGCCGCGCCGAGACCATCCGCACGCGCCTGCAATCAGTAAACACGGGGCCCACGGACGCCACCATCAGTCAGGCGATCACACGGGCCATGCAGGAGCTGGACAATCGTTTCTCGACCCAGCAGATCGTCGCCAATCAGCGCGCCGAAAGAATGCAGGAACCAGCCAAGACTCTGCTCATCGACAACCAAGAACTGGCGAAGGTCGTCAAGAAAATCGAGGAGACGCCCGCGACCGCGAAGCTCGATATCGCGACGCTGAAAAGCGGCGATATCATCGAGGGCCGCTACAAGTTCATCGAAAAGATCGGCAAGGGCGCGTTCGGTACCGTGTTGCTCATGGAAGACACGGTGGTCGAAGAGCGCCTGATCCTGAAATTCCTGAACCCCAACGTCTCTTCGGATGAGGAGATGATGAAGCGTTTCGTGCACGAGCTGCGCTATAGCCGCAAGATCACGCACAAGAACGTCATCCGCATCTATGACTTTCTCTACATCCAGGGCAACTACGCCATCTCGATGGAGTATTTTCCGTCGCACACTTTGGGCGGCGAGATCGTCAACGAGAAACCCGTGGCGCTCAAGCGCGCTATCAAATTCGGCATCGATATAGCCACGGGTATGGCGGTGGCGCACCAGGCTGGCATCGTGCATCGCGATCTGAAGCCGGCCAACCTGCTGATCGACAACGAGGGATTGCTCAAGATCGTGGATTTCGGCGTGGCAGCCGCCCAAAGCCAGGGCGATACTCAGCTGACCAAGACGGGATATGTCATCGGATCACCCAAGTACATGGCGCCCGAGCAGATTCTGGGCAAGAAGGTCGATGAACGCGCCGACATCTACAGCTTGGGCGTGATCATGTACGAGATGTTCAGCGGCGTGCCGCCCTACTCTCGCGGCGATCACATGTCGGTCATGTATCAGCACGTGCAGGGCAAGGCCCGGCCGCCGATCGAAATAAACAAGGAACTGCCTCCTGAATTGAACACTCTCGTCATGAAGTGCATGTCGCTGGACAAGTCGAAACGCGCGCAAACCATGGACGAACTACGCCTGTCCCTGGAGAAATTCCTGTAGCAGTAGACGTAGATCACGTTTAGCGCGCCCAGGAAGCGCGAAAACTCGAAAATCCAATTGCTTAGCTGTAGCCTTGCGGGTTATGGCAAGAATTGACGCGTTCCTTAAACTCGGGATCGGGCAGGGTTGCTCCGATTTGCATCTGGCGGTGGGCGTACCGCCGATGCTGCGGCTCCAAGGCGACTTGACGCCCATCAAGTTCAGGGACTTGGGCGAAACTGAGCTCGAGAGCTACATCACCGAAATCCTCACGCAGTCCCAACTCAAGGTACTGCGCGACGGCAACGATCTCGATTTCTCCTATGTATCGACCGAGGGCGGACGTTTCCGGGTCAACGTCTTCCGCAAGGAAACCGGCTTGGGCGCCGCATTCCGGTCGATTCCGACCCAGATGCCCTCCATGGAACAACTGGGCTTGCCCCCCATCGTGCGCAAGCTGTGCGACTACCACCAAGGCATGATTCTCGTGACCGGCTCAACGGGCACAGGAAAGACCACCACCCTGGCTTCGATGATCGATTACCTCAACACCACGCGCTCGCTCAATATCATCAGCCTGGAAGACCCGATCGAATTCGTTCATCGCAGCAAGGCCAGCCAGGTAATTCAACGTGAGCTGGGCACGCATCTACCGAGTTTCGCCGAGGGCGTGCGCGCCGCCATGCGCGAGGATCCCGATGTGATCCTGGTGGGCGAGTTGCGCGACGCGGAGACCATCGCCATGGCCATGACCGCGGCGGAAACCGGCCACTTGGTGCTGGGTACATTGCACACCACCAGTGCGACCAAGACCATCGACCGCGTCGTCGACGCTCTGCCGGCCGAAGAGCGCGAACAAACCAAGAGCTTCCTCGCCAACAGCCTGATTGCCGTGATCACCCAGGTGCTGATCAAGACTCCGGATCAGCGCGCACGCCATGCGGTCTGCGAAATCATGGTGCTGACCAAGGCCATCGGTAAACTGATCATGACCGATCAAACTCATCAGATCCCCAGCCAGCTGCAAATGGGCAAGGATTACGGCATGCAGCTCATGGATCAAGCTTTGCTCGCGGCGATCAACGCGAAGCAAGTCGACCCGGAGCATGCATACGCTTATGCCTCCGACAAACGCCAGTTTCAGCGATACGTCACCGATTTTGCCGGCATGCCCGCTGTGGAACCGGCCGGTACCTAGCACGTCATGCCGGCCATCGATCAATTTCTAACGCAAGTTCTCGAGCGCAACGGGTCGGATCTGCATTTTTTGGCCGGGGATCCGGCCCGCGTCAGGCAGTACGGCGAGCTCAAAGCCTTGAGCTCGGAGCCGCTGAACGCCGAGTTCGTCAAAACCACGATTTACGAAATCATGCCGCGTCTCGCCGTGGAGCGCTTCGAGGCCAAAGACGGCACCGACTTTGCCTACAACATCCCGAACGTCGCCCGCTTCCGCGTTAACGTGATGCGTCAGTTGAACGGCATGGGTGCGGTATTTCGCGCCATCCCTTCCAAGGCAAAAACGGCGGATCAACTCAATCTGCCCGTAGCTGTGCGCAATCTTTGCAAGATCAACAATGGCTTGATTTTGGTGACGGGTAAGACCGGCTCTGGTAAATCCACCACGCTCGCGGCCATGATCGACGACATCAACACCCGCGAGAAGGGTCACATCCTCACCATCGAGGATCCGATCGAATTCGTACATACACGCAAGAATTGCTTGATAAGCCAGCGCGAAATCGGCGTGCACGCCGCTTCGTTCTCCTCGGCGCTGTTGTCCGCTCTGCGCGAGGATCCGGACGTCATTCTGGTGGGAGAGTTGCGCGACTTGGAAACCATGAGCATTGCGGTGACCGCGGCGGAAATGGGCATCCTCGTCATGGGTACGCTGCATACCAACGGCGCCGCGCCGACCGTCGATCGATTGGTGAACGCGTTCCCGGCGGACAAACAGCCGCACGTGCGTACCATGCTCTCCACCAGCTTGCGCGGCGTGGTTTCACAGCAGCTGATCCCGACGGCCGATAAGGGAGGCCGTGTCGCCGCCTTGGAAATTCTGATCAACACACCGGCAGTCGCCAACCTCATCCGTCAAGGCAAGATGGACCAGTTGGAAAATGCGATGCAGAGCGGCGCGGCCAACGGCATGCGCCTGATGGATACAGCGATTCAGCAGCTGCTGGACAGCAAGGCGATATCGGGAAAAGAAGCCTACAAAAAAGCCATCAACAAATCCAAGTTCGAGCAGCACCGCGAAGCTTCCTAGCTGTTCCGCGCTCCTGTTGCGCCTCGGCGTGGCATAATTTGGCATGACCGAACGCCGCCGAATTCTCGTCACCAGCGCCCTGCCTTACGCCAATGGCCCGATTCATCTCGGTTATCTGCTCGAGGCGGTGCAGACCGATATTTGGGTGCGATTCCAGAAACTGCGCGGCCATGAGTGCTATTACGTTTGCGCCGACGACACGCACGGCACCCCCGTCATGCTGCGAGCTCAGGCGCAGGGCATCACTCCGGAGGAGTTGATCGAGCGGGTCCATCAGGAACATCGGCGCGATTTGGCCGAGATGTTGATCGACCTCGACAATTTCGGCTCGACGCACTCCACGGAGAACAAAGAGCTATGCGATCAGATGTATCTGACGCATCGCAAGCAGGGCTACATCGACCGGCGCAGCGTCAGTCAAGCCTACGATGAAAAGGCGGCGATGTTTCTGCCGGACCGTTACGTCAAGGGCATCTGCCCGGTTTGCGCGACACCGGATCAATACGGCGACTCCTGTGAGCATTGCGGCTCCACATACACGCCGGCCGACTTGACGAATCCGATTTCCGTGGTCAGCGGCACCACGCCCGTGTGGCGGCAATCGGAGCACTATTTCTTCAAGCTCAGCGCCTTCGAGGCGCCGCTGAAGGACTGGGTCAGCAGCAGCGCCGTGCAGGAAAGCGTGGCCCGTAAGCTGGACGAATGGTTCTCACAGGGCTTGAAGGATTGGGACATCTCACGCGATGCGCCTTACTTCGGCTTCGAGATTCCCGACGCACCCGCCAAATATTTCTACGTTTGGTTCGATGCGCCGATCGGCTATCTTGCGAGCTTTGCGCAACTGTGTGCGCGCACCGGCCTGAAATTCGACGACTTTCTCGGCGTCGGTTCTTCCGCCGAGTTGCACCATTTCATCGGCAAGGACATTCTGTATTTCCATACGCTTTTCTGGCCGGCGGTGCTGCAGGCGGCCGGCATGCGCCGCCCGACCGCCGTACACGCCCATGGATTCGTCACCATCAACGGCCACAAGATGTCGAAGTCGCGTGGCACCTTCATCACCGCGCGCCGCTACCTAGAGCACTTCCCGGCGGAGTATCTGCGTTACTATTTCGCGGCGAAACTCAACTCCGGCATCGACGATCTGGACATGAATCTCGACGAGTTCGCCACGCGATTGAACTCCGACATCGTCGGCAAGCTGGTGAATATCGCCAGCCGCTGTTCGGGATTCATTGCCAAGCTGGCCGCGGGCAGCTTGGCGGCTGCGCTGCCTGACGCTGCGCTGTTCGAGACCTTCGCAGCCGCCGGCGAGAGCATCGCGAAGGCCTATGATGCGCGCGACACGGCGCTTGCAGTACGCGAAATCATGAGCCTGGCAGATCGCGCCAATCAGTACATCGATGCGCAAAAGCCCTGGATCCTGGCCAAGGATCCAGACAACGCCGCAGCCGTGCAAGGGGTCTGCACCCAGGGCCTGAATTTATTCCGGTTGCTGATGATCTATCTGCAGCCGGTGCTGCCGCAGATGGCCGCCAAAGCCAGGAATTTCTTCGGCGAAAAGGCATGGTCTTGGTCGCAAGCGGCGTCTCCCTTGCTGGGCGTCACCATCAAACCATACGAGCCGTTGGCGACGCGCCTCGATCCCAAAGCGGTGCAGCGCCTGATCGAACCAGAGCCCGAGGCAACCGCGCCTCCGGCATCCGCGCCTCCGGCAACGGCGTCTGCGGCAACGGCGCCGTCTGCGCAAACCGCGGCTTCGGATGCGGCCACCTTGGCGGCAGCGGCTTCGGTGGAAGGCAACAGCATATCCATCGATGAGTTTCTACGCGTGGATCTGCGTATCGCCAAGATATTGAAAGCGGATGTCGTCAGCGGCGCCGACAAACTGCTGAAGCTGCACCTGGACGTGGGCGAACTCGGCGAGCGCGAGATATTCGCCGGCATTCGTGCTGCTTACGATTCGAAGGATTTGGTCGGCCGCCTGATCGTCGTGGTCGCGAACCTGGAAGCGCGCAAAATGCGCTTCGGCGTCTCGGCCGGAATGATGCTCGCCGCCGGTCCCGGGGGCCGCGACATTTTCCTTCTGTCGCCCGACGCGGGCGCCGTGCCCGGCATGCGCGTCAAATAACATGAGCATTGGCAGCGCGCCTGAACTCGCGGCGCGTATCGACGAGTTGCTGCCGCAAACGCAGTGTGCGCGCTGCGGCTACCCCGGATGCAGGCCGTATGCCGACGCGATCGCCGCCGACGCAGCGCCAATCAATCAATGTCCGCCCGGCGGCCGGGCGACCATCGAAGCGTTGGCTGAATTGCTCGATCGGCCGGTGTTGGAGCTTAATCCTGTGAACGGCGTGCAAGCCCCGCCGCGGATCGCTTTCATCGACGAGTCGCGCTGCATCGGCTGCGCGCGCTGTCTGGCGCCATGCCCGGTCGATGCCATCGTCGGCGCGCCCAAGTACATGCACACGGTGCTCGCCGATCGTTGCACCGGTTGCGAGCTGTGTCTGCCGCCCTGCCCCGTGGACTGCATCGAGATGCGCGCCGCGGAATCGGCCGTTGCCATCGAGCCTGCGCTGAATCGTGCGCGCTATGTGGCGCACACGGCGCGGCTGGCGAATCGCGCGTCGCAACGCCAGCAGCAGTTGGACGCGAAGAAAGCCGCGGCGCGCCGCCCCGCTAGCTCATGAACCCGGCCAAACGCCGTGAGATATTCACGCGGCTGCGGCAGGCGAATCCGGCGCCGCGCACGGAATTGGTTTATGCATCGCCATTCGAATTATTGGTGGCTGTGATTCTCTCGGCACAAGCCACCGATAAGGGCGTGAACAAAGCGACGGCGCACTTGTTTCGCGCCGCCAACACACCGGCCTCGATCCTGAAACTCGGAATCGCCGGTCTGTCCTCGTTCATCAAATCGATCGGCCTGTACAACGCCAAGGCCAAGAACATCATCGCCACCTGCCGGGCCCTGCTCGAGCACCACGGCGGCGAGGTTCCAGCGACGCGCGAGGCCCTGGAGGCGTTGCCCGGGGTCGGCCGCAAGACCGCCAGCGTGATCTTGAATACGGCCTTTGGACAGCCTGAGATTGCGGTGGATACGCACATATTCCGGGTGGCGAACCGCACCGGACTCGCGCCGGGCAAGACGGTGCGTATGGTCGAGGACAAGCTTGCGAAATTCGTTCCGGCCGAGTTTCGTCAAGACGCGCACCACTGGCTCATCTTGCACGGGCGCTACGTGTGCAAGGCGCGCATTCCCGCCTGTCCCAATTGCATCATTCTCGACTTATGCGAATATCGCCGCAAAACCCATGCCGGCATTTGACACACATTCCCGCGAGCAGTTGCGCCGCAGCTATGTCGAGGCGTGGAGCCGGCATCTAAGCGGCGCACCGCTGACACCCCTGCAGGCGCTCATTGCCGACGTGATCGGCGCTCATCCAGAGTACCAGCCGATCATGCGCGATGCCGATGCGGCCACCGTCTTTGAGCCTGGCGCCGGCGCTGCCATGGAAAACCCGTTTTTACATATGGGCCTGCACATCGCGATTCGCGAGCAGCTCGCCATCGATCGGCCCCCCGGTATTCGGGCGCTGCACCGCCAGTTGCAGGCTCGCTACGGCGATATTCATAGGGCGGAGCATCACCTCATGGAGGCTCTCGGGCAGACGCTGTGGCAGGCGCAGCGCGACGGCCGTGCACCGGATGAATCGCAGTACCTGGCACTGGCGCGTGCGCCTCTGCCCCAAGGTTAAGCAAGCTTCATCCGCCCTTCATCGGCGCAGGTCTAGCCGGCGGCTATTGTGCCAGTGTCATGCGCCTTGCACTCACCGCTGCCGCTTCCTGTCTTGGTCTGCTGTTGTGGACCGTGCAGCCGGCCGCTTCACAGTCGACGGCGCCAGTGGCCGCGGACGCGGCGGCGAGCACTCAGTCCGACGCGGCCGATAAACACGCCAAGCGTACCGCCTGCCTCAAGGATGCGAAGACCAAGAAACTGCTAGGTGCGCAGAAAACGGCATTTTTAAAGGACTGCATGTCGGCCGATGCACCCAAGCCGCTGACCTCTGCCAGGTCGACTGCGCCCGGCTAGGGCGGGGGCGCCGAGCCGCCCCCGGCTACCGCAGTCTTACCGGCGCCGGCGTAACGGTGACCAGCAGCTGATCGATGGCGGCGCCGCTGAACTGCAGCAAGAATGGCTTGGTATCCTTGAGCTCGAATTCCACGATCTTGCGCGGAGCAGCACACCCATGCTGCCCCTGAAAGTCAGCGGGCTGCAATACCGAGTCGCTGGTAACGACGTCGATCCACACCGGTAGGTCCACTGCGACGCGATAGTGTCCCTCCGAGTTGATGCGCAAAACGGCGAGACCCGCATGGACGTCATCGTCGGTCTTTTTTCCCTGTCGCACGGAAAAAGTCACGCCGCTTTGCGGCGCCAGCATTAGCTGGTATAGCCGATTCGGCAACACGATCGGGGCGGATTTGACGTCGGTCCCCGCGACCATCACAGTTGGAGGGCCGGCGAACAACGCGCGCTCCTTGCTCACGTCCCATTTGAAATCGGTGCACGCATCTTGCGCCTGCACGGCGATGCTCAACAACAAGAGGCCGATGCTGAAGAAGGCGCGGTCAGCTCGGGGCAAGGCGATCACCTTAGCGTTTGGGAATGTAAAGATCGGTCAAGGTGCCTTCGAAGGCTTCGGCCGCGAATGCCACGGTCTCCGACAGGGTCGGGTGCGCATGAACCGTCAATCCCACATCCGCCGCGTCCGCGCCCATTTCGATGGCCAGGCCCACTTCGGCGATCAACTCGCCGGCATTCGTGCCCACGATACCGGCACCGATCACCCGATGCGACTCCTTGTCGAACAGCAGTTTGGTGACGCCCTCGTCACGATTCAACGCCAGCGATCGGCCACTGGCGAGCCATGGGAACACGCCCTTGCCGAAGTCGATGCCCCGCTCTTTGGCTTCGGTTTCGGTCACGCCGACCCACGCTATTTCGGGGTCCGTGTAGGCGACCGCGGGAATACAGCGTGCGTCGAACGAGGACTTGTGTCCGGCTGCCACCTCGGCGGCGACCTTGGCCTGGTGCGTGGCGCGGTGCGCCAGCATGGGCGCCCCGGTGATATCGCCGATGGCAAATATGTTCGGAACGTTGGTGCGCATCTGCCGGTCGACCGCAATGATGCCGCGCGCATTGACCTGCACGCCGGCCACGGCAGCATTCACGGCATTGCCATTCGCGCTGCGGCCGACGGCCACCAAAACCCGATCGAACATTTGCGGCTCCGGCGCGTCGGGCCCATCGAAAGTTGCCAGCAACCCCGCTGCGCTCGCCTCTAGCTTGGCGACCTTGGTCTTGAGCAAAATTTTCTCGTAGCGCTTTTCGATGCGCTTCTGCAGAGGGCGCACCAGATCGCGATCGGTGCCGGGCATCAATCCGTCGCTCAGTTCCACCACCGTGACTTTGGCACCGAGCGCGTCATACACGCAGGCCATTTCCAAGCCGATGATGCCGCCGCCGATCACCAGCAACTTCTTGCAATCACGCGGCAATTCCAGGGCGCCGGTGGAATCGATCACACGCGGGTCGTCGGGCAATCCAGGCAGCCGCACCGACTCGGATCCAGCCGCAATGATGCACTGCTTGAAATCCAGACGCCGCAGGCCCTCCGGTCCGTTGACTTCCAGCGTGTTCGGGCCGACGAACTTAGCCTCGCCCCGCACGACCTCCACTTTGCGCTGTTTGGCGAGTACGGTGAGACCGCTAACCAGCTTCGTCACCACGCGATTCTTCCAGACTCGCAATTTGTCCCGATCGATCTGCGGCGGTGCGAAGGTGATGCCCGCAACGGACATATCCGCGGCATCCTCGATGACCTTGGCCGCGTGCAGGAGCGCTTTGGAGGGGATACAGCCCACGTTCAAGCAAACGCCGCCCAGCATCGGCCAGCGCTCGATGAGAGTCACCTTCATTCCCAAATCGGCGGCGCGGAACGCGGCAGTGTAGCCCCCGGGTCCAGCACCCAGCACCACCAGGTCTAGCCCATTGGCCGGCGCCACCCTGGTCGGAGCTTCCTTGGCTGGTGCAGCCCGAACCGCCTCCTTCGGCGGCTCCTTTGGGGCCTCCCGGGCCGATGTGTTGCTGGCGGGTGCCGTGCTAGCGGGCGCGCCCTTGGCCGCCGATGCTTCGGTTTCCACCATGGCGATCAACGCACCGGCCGACACCGTGTCGCCCGCCTTGATCTCTACCGAGGCAATCACGCCGGCAACCGACGAGGGTACGTCCATCGAAGCCTTGTCGGATTCCAAGGTGATGAGCGGATCTTCTAGCGCGATCTTGTCGCCTTTCTTGACCAGCACTTCGACGACTTTGACGTCCTTCGCATCTCCCATATCAGGGATGCGCACCTGCACCGCGGTCATAACAGAGCCTTGACGTCGCCCAGCGCCTTGGCAAGAAACACGATGAAGCGAGCCGCCTCGGCACCGTCGATAACCCGATGATCGTAGGAAAGCGACAGAGGCAGCATCAACCGCGGGATGAAACCGCCGCGCTCATACAGCGGCTTTTGGCTGGACTTCGACACTCCCAAAATCGCGACTTCAGGCGCGTTGATGATGGGCGTAAAGGCAGTGCCGCCGATGCCGCCCAAGCTGGAGATCGTGAACGTCCCGCCCTGCATTTCCTTGGCCTTGAGTTTTCCGGCGCGCGCCTTTTCCGACATCTCACCCAAAATGCGGGCAATTTCGAAAATACCAAGCTGGTCGGCGTTCGGGATGACCGGCACTACCAAGCCATTGGGTGTATCGGCGGCGAAGCCGATGTTGTAATAATTTTTGAATACCAGATTCTCGCCGGAAGGATCGAGGGAAGCATTGAAGCGCGGATGCTCTTTGAGCGCGACAATGCACGCCTTGACGATGAACGCCAGCGGCGTGAGCCGTACGGCCTCTTGCGCCGCCCTGGCCTTGAGTTCGACTCGCGCCGCCTCCAATTCGGTGATGTCCGCGTCTTCGTGTTGCGTGACGTGCGGAAGATTCAGCCAGCTGGCCTGCAGGCGCGCGCCCGAAATCTTCTGAATCCGCGACAGCGGCCTGATCTCGATGGGCCCAAACGCGGCGAAGTCGACTTGCGGTACCTTCGGCAGCGCCGCGGCACCCTCCGCTGCGCCCCGCAGCGAGGTCAAGATATCTTTGACGAAGGCCTTCACATCTTCTTGCGTGATGCGGCCCTTGACGCCCGTGCCCCTAACTCGGCCTAAATCCGTGCCCAGCTCGCGCGCGAACTTGCGGATCGAGGGACTGGCGTAAGCCTTGGAAAACGCCGCCTCGTCGACCCGTAGCGGAGTGGCCGCCGCGCGAGCGACAGCCGGCTTGGCGGGCGGTGCCGGTGCCGGTGCCGAGGAGGTCCCTGGCGGCGCTGCAGGACTCTGCTTTGTTTCAGCCGGCTTGGCCGGTTCGACGTTGTCCGCCTCGAGCAGCAGAATCAGGGATCCTTCGGATACCTTATCGCCGGCCTTGAGCTTCACCTGCGCGATCTTGCCGGCATTGGGCGCGGGCACATCCATGGCCGCCTTTTCCGTTTCGATGGTGATCAACGGCGTTTCTTTTTCGATTTGCTGTCCATCCTTGACCAGCACGTCGATGACGCTCACGTCCTTGAAGCCGCCGATATCGGGCACGAGAACTTCGATTGAATTTGCCAAGAGTGTCGCCTAAACCGTCAACGGGTTGGATTTTTCCGGATCGATGCCGAACGCCTGCATGGCCTTGCTCACCGTGTTCTTGTCGATCTTGCGCTCATCGGCCAGCGCCTTCAGAGAGGCCACCACCACGTAGTGGCGATCCACCTCGAAGAAACGCCGCAGCTCGGCGCGCGAATCGCTGCGCCCGAATCCATCCGTGCCGAGCGCAGTATACTGACCCGGCACCCATTGACGAATCTGATCCGCAACCGTCTTCATGTAGTCGGTCGCGGCGATGAAAGGGCCCTCGCAGCCAGCGAGGGTTTGTTGCACGTAATTCTGCTGCTGCGGCTCGTTGGGATGCAGCATGTTCCAGCGCGCGATCGATAGCGCGTTCCTGCGCAGTTCGCTGAAACTCGTCACCGAATACACATCCGCCGGTACGCCATAGTCTTTCTCGAGGATCGCCGCCGCCGCCAGCACCTCACGCAATATGGTTCCGGAGCCGAACAGCGTGACGCGCACCTTGCCCTTGCCACCGGGCTGCAGCAAATACATGCCGCTCAAGATTCCCTGCGCGGCGCCGGCAGGCATCGCCGGATGCGCGTAGTTTTCGTTCATGCAGGTGATGTAGTAGAAAACGCTCTCCTGATCGTGATACATGCGCCGCAAACCGTCCTGCACGATCACCGCGAGCTCGTAGGCATAGGTCGGATCGTAGGCAACGCAGTTCGGTACCGTGGTCGCCACCAGTTGGCTGTGCCCGTCTTGGTGCTGCAGACCTTCGCCGGCGAGCGTGGTACGGCCCGCGGTGCCGCCGACCAAGAAGCCCCGCGCCTGACTGTCGCCTGCGGCCCAGATGAAATCGCCGACGCGTTGAAAGCCAAACATCGAGTAGTAGATGTAAAACGGCACCATGCTCACACCGTGATTCGAATAGGCGGTAGCGGCGGCCAGCCACGAGCATAGGCTTCCGGCTTCGTTGATGCCTTCCTCGAGTATTTGTCCCTGCTTGTCCTCGCGGTAGAACATCAGCTGATCGGCGTCCTGCGGCGTGTACAACTGTCCAACCGAGGAATAGATGCCGATTTGTCGAAACATGCCTTCCATGCCGAAGGTTCGCGCTTCGTCGGGCACGATCGGCACGATGTGCTTGCCGATGTTCTTGTCCTTGACCAACGTGGTCAGCATGCGCACCAGCGCCATGGTGGTGGAAATCTCGCGATCGCCAGTGCCTTCAAGCAGCGAGCTGAACGCTTCCAGCGGCGGCACCAGCAGCGGCGGCGCGGAGGAGCTGCGCGAGGGCAGATAGCCGCCGAGCGCGGCGCGCCGTTCCTGCAGGTATTTCATCTCCTCGCTTTGCGCCGCGGGTTTGCTGAACGACAACCCGGCGATTTCCTCGTCTGTGATCTGGATGTTGAAGCGATCGCGCACTTCCTTCAGCGCATCGTCGCTGAGCTTTTTTTGCTGGTGGGTGGAGTTCAAGCCCTCGCCCGCCTTGCCCATGCCGAAACCCTTGACCGTCTTTGCCAGAATCACCGTCGGCGTGCCTTTGTTGGCGACCGCCGAGGCATACGCCGCGTACACTTTCTGCGGATCGTGGCCGCCGCGATTCAGACGCCAGATCTCTTCATCCGACATATTGGCGACCATTTCCTTCAGCTCCGGATACTTGCCAAAGAAATGTTCGCGCGTGTACGCGCCGCCTTTCGACTTGAAATTTTGATACTCGCCGTCGACGCACTCCTCCATCAACCGTTTCAGGAGGCCTTTCTGGTCACGCTCCAGTAGCGGATCCCAGCGCGATCCCCAAAGCACCTTGATCACATTCCAACCGGCGCCCAAGAATGCCGCTTCCAATTCCTGGATGATCTTGCCGTTGCCGCGAACCGGCCCGTCGAGCCGCTGCAAATTGCAATTGATCACGAAGATCAAATTGTCCAATTTCTCGCGCACCGGCATGGTGAGTGCGCCCATCGATTCCGGTTCGTCCATCTCGCCGTCGCCAAGAAACGCCCAGACCTTCCGATCCGAAGGCGGCACGATTCCGCGATTCTCGAGATAGCGCACGAAGCGCGCCTGAAAAATTGCCGTCATCGGGCCCAAGCCCATCGACACGGTGGGGAATTGCCAGAAATCCGGCATCAGCCAGGGATGCGGATAGGACGATAAGCCGCCGCCCTTCACTTCCTGGCGAAATCGCTGCAGCTGGCTCTCATCGAGCCGCCCTTCCATGTAAGCGCGCGCGTAAATGCCGGGGCTTGAGTGGCCCTGCACGAAAATCATGTCGCCGGGGTGCGCCGCGCTGCGCGCCCGCCAAAAATGATTGAAGCCCACCTCGTACAGCGTGGCGGCCGATGCATACGTGGCGATGTGGCCGCCGTATTCGGAGTTCAAGCGATTTGCCTGCACCACCATGGCGAGCGCGTTCCAGCGCATGTAAGCCTCGTTACGCCGTTCCAAGGAGCGGTCGCCCGGATATTCCGGCTCCTGAGCCTTGGAGATGGTATTCAGGTAGGCCGTATTTGGCTTGAACGGCAAATAGGCGCCCGAGCGGCGCGTGAAGTCCACCAACTTCTCGAGCAGGAAATGCGCGCGCTCCGGTCCTTGGGCCCGCATGACCGATTCGATCGATTCCAGCCACTCCTGCGTTTCGACAGGATCGATGTCTTCGAATGGGGAATGTTGCGTCATAGAATGCACACGCCTACGTGTCCTGATAAGATGCCAGGCACGTTACAGCGCCCATGCGCCGACTGCCACTACGTTGTTAACCGCACTATCTTCGTGGTTTGGTTTTTCTCGGTCAAGCAAGCGCCTCAGCAGCGCAATATTAGCGGTTCAACGATATGCCGATTTCCCTGCCCTTTGAGCAACTTGTCGTACCTGTGCGCCAAAGCGGCGCGCGCGTGGGTACGGCCACGCTGGCGCGCCATTCGAGCGCGGTGCTGCTGCTTGGCTCCCAGCCTGGCGCCGCAGATTGGAACGCGCTGCCGCATGGAACGCTGCTCAGACAACTGTTCAAAGACAAGATCCGCAAGGGCGGCGACAGTTTTCACGTGCGCATCGGGGCACGAGCGGAAACCCTGCTGGTGGTCGCCTGCATCGATGCCGCTCGCGGCACCTTCGAGCATCTACAGGCGGCGGCCAAGCTTGCGCGCGTCGCGCTGGATGGCGATCCTCGCTCGATTCTGATCTGGCAGCAGGGCTGTGAGGCCGCCCCGGCCAACGCCGCCATGCTCGCGCTGGTCGCCGCCGTGCAAGCCGCTTCGTTTCGCCTGGCCTCTTTCAAGAGTAAGCCTAAGGCGCGACCGCGCTTGGCGTACATCGAGATCGCACGCTCCGGTAAATTGCCCGATCTCGATGCGACGCTGGCGAGTGCCGGCGGCAACAATCTTGCGCGCTGGCTGACGGCGTTGCCGCCCAATTATCTGGATGCGCGCGGTTATCGACGCTTGGTGCGCGAGTTCGCACAGCATTTAGGATTGAGCTTCAGATTCTATGGTGAGCCTGAGCTCAAGCGTTTGGGTGCCGGCGCGTTTTTGGCGGTATCCAGCGGCAATGCCACGCGCGATGCCGGAATAGCATATCTGTCATATCGGCCGCGCGGGGGCAGGGCGGCGCGGGTGAGTTTGGTGGGCAAGGGTATTTGCTTCGACACCGGCGGCACGAATTTGAAGCCGCATAAGAGCATGCTCGACATGCATACCGACATGGAAGGCAGCGCCGTGGCGCTCGGCAGTTTGTATGCATTGCATGCGCTGCGCTCGCCGCTCGCCGTGGACTGCTGGTTGGCGATCACCGAGAATCGCATCGGCCCCACGGCCTACAAACCGCAAGACGTGGTGCGCGCCATGAACGGCACGACCATTCAAGTGATCCACACCGACGCCGAGGGCCGCATGGTGCTCGCAGACACCCTGGCGCTTGCCGCTACCAAGAAGCCGCAGGCCATCATCGACTACGCCACGCTCACCGGTGCCTGCGTGTATGCGCTCACCGAACGCTACAGCGGCGCATTCACCAACCGCCCGGCAACGCGCGCCGCGATCGAGTCGGCCGGCAGCAGCAGCGGTGAACGCGTCTGGTGCTTTCCCATGGATGCCGACTTCGACTCCGATATCGACAGCAGTGTTGCGGATGTCCAGCAATGCCCCGTCGAGGGACGCGGCGATCACATTCTGGCGGCGCGCTTTCTGAATCGCTTCGTGCCCTCGGAAATTGCCTGGTTGCATCTGGATCTCGCGGCCGGCTCGCGCCACGGCGGTCTGGCCCACATCACCACCGACATCACCGGTTTCGGCGTGCGCTATACGCTCGAACTGCTGCGTCGCGGCTGGCCGCACGCAGCGGCGAAGCCATGAGCGCGCTGCCTGTAGAGGCCGTGCGCATCCAGCGGCCCGACGACTGGCATGTGCATCTGCGCGACGGCGCCGCGCTCAAAGCCGTGGCGATGTTCACTGCACAGCGCTTCGGTCGCGCCATCGTCATGCCGAATCTCGAGCCGCCGGTCACCACCACGGCGCTGGCGGCCGCCTATCGAGAACGCATTCTGGCCGTGTTGCCGCCGAGCACCGCGTTCGAACCGCTGCTGACCTTGTATCTCACCGAAACCACGCCCCCGGAAGAAATCGATCGCGCCAAGCGCAGCGGTTTCATCCACGGCGTGAAACTCTATCCGGCCGGCGCGACCACGCATTCGCACGCCGGAGTCGCGAAGATCGAGAATGTATTCGGCGTCCTCGCCCGGATGGAAGAACTCGGCATGCCGCTGCTCGTGCACGGCGAGAGTCCGCAAGCGGATGTCGATGTGTTCGACAGGGAGACGCATTTCATCGACAGCGTTTTGCAACCGTTGCTGCAGCGATTCCCCCGGCTCGCTGTGGTGTTCGAGCACATCACCACGCAGCGCGCGGTCGACTTCGTGCGCGGCGCACGCGCGCGCGTGGCCGCCACCATCACACCTCAACACCTGTTGCACAATAGAAATGCGATTTTCGCCGGCGGCATCCGGCCGCATTACTATTGTCTGCCCATATTGAAGCGCGAACGCGACCGCGAAGCCCTCCTGGCGGCGGCCACGAGCGGCAATCCACGCTTCTTTCTGGGCACCGACAGCGCGCCCCACGCGCGCGCCGCCAAAGAGAGTGCTTGCGGATGTGCGGGCATGTTCACAGCGCACGCTGCGATAGAGCTGTACGCTGAGATTTTCGAGTCGGCAGGACATCTGGACAAGCTCGAGGGTTTTGCCAGCCATTTCGGCGCGGATTTCTACGGTTTGCCACGGCACAAGGACACCATCACCTTGATCAAGGAACCTTGGGATGCACCGTCTTCTTACGCGTTTGCCGATGGCGCCGTGGTGCCTTATCGCGCCGGTGAAACGATTGCCTGGCGTTTGAGTCACCCGGCCGCGCCTATGCAGGCCGCGCCTATGCAGGCCGCGCCTAAATGACGCAAATACCTCCCATCACTTTCGCCACGCGTTTCCGCGGCTTCCTGCCGGTGGTGGTGGACATCGAGAGCGGCGGCTTCAATCACCAAACGGATGCATTGCTCGAAATTGCCGCAGTGCTGCTCGAGATGCGCAGCGACGGCACCCTGGTGCGCGGCAACACCTATAGATTTCACGTGGTGCCATTTCCGGGCGCGAATCTCGAGCCAGCGTCGCTGGCAGTGACCGGCATCGATCCGCACCATCCGCTGCGCCAGGCCATTCCCGAGGAAGAGGCGTTGCAACACATCTTTCGCGAAGTGCGCACCGCAATGCGGGCCGCCGACTGCACCCGCGCCGTGCTGGTCGGACACAACGCATTTTTTGATTTAAATTTTTTGAACGCGGCAGTGGCGCGGACGCAGGTCAAGCGTAACCCGTTCCATCCGTTTTCTAGTTTCGACACAGCCACCCTTGGCGGCGTCGCGTTCGGACAGACGGTACTGATGCGCGCTACGCTGGCGGCAGGCCTGGAATGGGACACATCCTCGGCGCATTCGGCCGCCTACGACGCTGAGCGCACCGCCGATTTATTCTGCACGGTGTGCAATCAATTTCAGGGCGTTTTCGACGCCAGTCGCAGACGCTTGGCGGCCATGGGCCCGCTCGAAGTAGAGCCAGGCGACACCCCCTAGTTTAGGCCGCGAGACTTACGCCGCGAGCGCGCCGGCGCCGGCCAGCAACTGTTTCAGCTCGCCGCTCTTGTACATCTCCATGGTGATGTCACAGCCGCCGATAAGCTCACCGTTGACGTACAGCTGCGGAAAGGTCGGCCAGTTCGAATAGGTCTTCAGCGCGTCGCGCACTTCCGGATCTTCGAAAATATTGAAATGCGCGAACTGCGCCTTGCACGCTCGCAGTGCACCGACGGTCTGCGCCGAGAAGCCGCACTGCGGAAAATCCGGCGTGCCCTTCATGTACAACACCACCGGCGCGGAACCCAGTTGGCCTTTGATTCTTTCAATCGCGTTCATGTCGACGATCTCCAAATGATTCATTCAAGTTCGCGAACGCCGACCCGGCGCTGCGCGGTCGCCCAGTGCGCGCCACACGGCCTGTTGCTCGTATTTGCTCATGCTGCGCCAACGGGCGATTTCCTCTATTGTACGATAACATCCGTGGCAGTACCCGTCCCTTCCCAGGACGCAGACATCGATGCAGGGGGAGTCCGGCTTAGCTTGGGGCATCGTTTGTGTTATTGGGGTCAGTCCCCTATTCTTCCAGGCCGCGCGAATATGGTCTGCGCGGCGGCAACATAATAATTTACGGAGGGGAATTGTATGAACCCATTGACGACAGTCAAATGGCCTTTGATCATCGGCTTCGCGCTCGCCGTCATTATCGCGGCACTGGTCGATGGCGGCTTGAGTTTCAATACCTTGACGCTGGCCAGCCTGACCCGCTGGCTGCACATCATCGCCGGCGTCTTCTGGATTGGGCTTTTGTACTATTTCAACGCCGTGCAAACCCCGGCAATGGCCGTGGCTGCCGCCGACAAGGGTGGACCGGGCGGCGCCGGTATCAACAAATACGTCGCACCGCGGGCGCTGCTGTGGTTTCGCTGGACGGCGCTCGCCACCTGGGTGCTGGGTGCGGGCCTCTTGTCCCAGACGCATGGCCGCTTCGTCGGCGCCTTTACCCTGGGCCTGCTCGACACCCCCGTTTCCCGCCCCAACCTGATCATGGGCATCGGCGCGTGGTTCGGCACCATCATGCTATTCAATGTTTGGGGCCTCATCTGGCCGAATCAGAAGAAGATTTTGGGGCTAAAGCCGGCCAGCGACGAGGAAAAGGCCAAGGCCCGCAAGGTGGCTTTGTACGCCTCGCGCACCAACTTCTTGCTGTCCATTCCCATGCTGATGTGCATGGTGGGCCCCACCCACGGCCTGCCGTTCTGACCGAGGTCCCAGCGGATCTATCGCGGCAGGTGGCCGCGGCACTGGCCGAGGATGTCGGCAGCGGTGATCTGACCGCTGCACTCATCCCCGTGGGGAGAGGCGGCCGCGCCACGGTTATCACGCGCGAGCCCACCATCGTCTGCGGCATACCCTACGTGCAGGAGACGTTCCGACAGCTGGGCGGGGCGACACTGTCCTGGGATGTGGCCGAAGGCGACTCCGCCGCGGCCGACGAGCCCTTGTTTCGCGTACAGGGCAGCGCCCGCACCCTGCTCACCGCGGAGCGTACTGCGCTCAACTTCCTGCAGCTGCTATCGGCCACCGCCAACGCCGCCCATGGCTATGCCGCGCAGCTTGTGGGCACCGCTTGTCGACTGCTGGACACCCGCAAAACCATCCCGGGCTTGCGCACTGCGCAAAAATACGCCGTCCGGGTCGGCGGCGGACACAATCATCGCATGGGTCTGTTCGACGGCATTCTCATCAAGGAAAACCACATCATGGCGGCCGGATCGATAGCCGCCGCGGTGTCTGCGGCCAAGCGCAACGCCGGCGTACCCGTCGAGGTTGAAGTGGAGAACCTGGCGCAATTGCGCGAGGCAATCGATGCTGCTGCCGATATCGCCATGTTGGACAATTTTTCGCTGCAAGGCATGCGCGAGGGCGTTGCCATGAATGCGGCTGCGACCAGGCCTTTGAAGATCGAGGCGTCCGGCGGTGTCAACATGGAATCGATCCGCGCCATCGCGCAAACCGGGGTGGACTTCATTTCCGTGGGCGGCATCACCAAGCACGTGCAGGCCGTGGATTTATCGATGCGCTTCGAGTGGGCCGACTAATCACGTCTTTTAAGCGCTGTTGGCAGCCTTCAAAACCCGCTGCGGCTGAGACACGCCGTAGCCCTGCGCGTAGTCCACGCCCAGGCTCTGCAGCATATTGATGATTTCCTGATTTTCCGCAAACTCGGCAATGGTCTGCTTACCGGTCAAATGCCCGATTTCGTTGATCGAGCGCACCATCTCGCGGTCGATGGGGTCATGCAGGATCTCTTTGACGAAGCTGCCGTCGATCTTCAAGTAGTCGACCGGGAAATGCTTTAGGTAGCCGAACGAGGACAGGCCGGTACCGAAATCGTCGAGCGCGAACTTGCAGCCCAACTCCTTCAGCGCCTGGATGAAGCGATTTGCCTGCGAGAAGCTTGCGATGGCCGCCGTTTCCGTGATCTCGAAGCAGATCTTGGACGCATCCAAGCCGCTGCGATGGAACTGATCGATGACGTAGGGCAGAAACTTGTCGTCGCCCAAGCTCTGGCCGGACAGATTGATCGAGCACATCGTCAGCCGCGCTCTTTCGTCGGCCTCCGACACCAGCCAGCGAAATGCGTTTTCGATGACCCACCGGTCGATGTTCGGTGTGATGCCGTAGCGTTCCGCGGCCGTCATGAAGTTATCCGGCGAGACGATCTTGCCCGCCTCGTCGCGCATGCGCAGCAACAGCTCGTAGTGCGCGCCGCTGTCGGCCTTCTGCAGCGGCAAAATGGTCTGTCTGAACAGTTCGAAGCGCCCCTCTTCCAGGGCGTTGTTGATGCGCGCCGCCCACTGCATCTCGCGGCGCCGGCGCATCAAATCCAGATCGTTTTCCTCGAAGCTGTGCACACGGTTGCGGCCGGCTTCCTTGGCCGCCTGGCAGGCACTATCGGCGGCGCTCAGCACCGATGCCACATCGGCGTTATCCGCGGAGATCGGCACCACGCCGATGCTGGCGCCCAGACGGAAAGTGCGCTCTTCCCAGGTGAACTTGAAATTGCGCACCGCTTCGCGCAGGGCTTCCGCGGTGCGCATGGCCTCATCGAGCGAGCAACTCTCCAGAAGAATGCCGAATTCATCGCCGCCCAAGCGCGCCAGGGTGTCGCGCCAGCGCACCTTGGACTTCAGCAGCGCTCCCACCTGACCAAGCAGCGCATCGCCGGCGCTGTGCCCGCACGTGTCGTTGACGATCTTGAATTGGTCCAAATCCAGGCAGCACAGTGCGTACGATGTCTCGCGAGCCTTGGCACTCTTCAGGGCACGCTCCATGCGGTTCTCGAACTCGCGCCGATTCACCAGGCCAGTCAACACGTCGTGGCTGGCGTGATAGCTCAAGCGCCGGTTCAACTCGCGCGCCTCGGAGACGTCATGGAACACCAGTACGCCGCCGGACACCGAACCGTTGCCGTCCCGGATCGGCGAGGCCGTACTTTCGACGTAAATCTCGTTGCCGTCCCGCCGGATCAGCAGCATCGGGCGCACCGATTTGATCGACCGCGTGCGGCGGATGGCGACCGCCAGGGGATTCTCCAACGGTTCGCAGGTTTCCTCATGGAACGCGCGGAAAATTTCTTCGATGGCGCGCCCCTGACTGTCTTCCAAGCGCCACCCGCTCAAGGCCTCGGCCACGGGGTTGACGTAGTCGATGACGCCCTTGGCATCCGTGGTGATGACGCCGTCGCCGATACTCTGCAGGGTTATCTGCGCACTTTCCTTTTCGCGGAACAACGCCTCTTCGTAAAGCTTGCGCTCCGTGATGTCGAGTTCGACGCCCACCAGGCGCAGCAACCTGCCCTTGTCGTCGACCTTGGCCTTGGCGCGGCTGATGACCCAGCGCCACTCGCCGGTGGCATGGCGCATGCGATGCAGGCTCTCGAAGATCGGCGTCTTACCGGCGACATGATCGCGTATCGCCGATTGCACCCGCGACATGTCATCGGAGTGAACCAGCGTGCGCCAATCCGGCGCCTGGCCGACATCGTTTTCATCGTAACCGAGCATGGCTTTCCAGCGCGGCGACAGATACACCCGATTGTTCAGAGTATCGAAGTCCCAGAGGCCGTCATTGGCGCTGTACAGGGCTAGCTCGTTGCGCTCTTCCAGGTCATGCAGCTGCCGTTGTATGGCGATGCGCTCCAGACCCGTCGCCAAACTGCTGCCAAGCAGTTTCATGAGCAGGTGCAATTGCACCTCCCAGTTGTCGCGCGGCTGGGCATCCGCAATGCCGAGGACGCCGGCGGCCTTTCCGCCGACGCAATATCCGATCATCAGAACCGAGCCTATCCCTAGATGACTCCACTGCTGCGCATCATCATTTTGATCGGCCCGCGGTTCGGACGTATCGCGCAGTTCCGAGACGCGCAGCGGCGCCAGTCGCGAGCGCAGCCAAGGCATAACATCGAGCGGCTGGCCACGCAGTTGCTCAGGGTTGCCCGTGGTGAGCATGCCGCGCGCCACCAGGATCTCGCCGAACTCTTGCGTCTCCAAATCCAGTCCGATGTGGAAAGCGGTATCGACCCGGGTGGCCTCGCGCAGCATTTCGAGATTGGCGACGATGGTAGCAAGGGCGTTCTCGGCCGACATGGCTTGAAAGTCGACTGCGATCTTGGTGCAGATGACATCCAAGCCCACCACAGGTCGCGCACCGCCACGCTGCTTTGGCCAGGTCTGGGGAGACAAAACATCGGACGCAGACAGGTCAAGTTGGCGGGGATCGTGAGGTGCTATGGCCATGCGCCTGAACAGGTCCGGGTTTTAGTTATTGAAGTCTGTAGATCAAGAGTTTGCCACTCGAGCGCAAAGAGAAATCGAATGCGACACACAGTTCCTGGGAGTTTCATCCCCATACCATAACCAGATTCTCGCACAAGTTATCAGGATTACAAGCTAAGCTATTGTATTGCTGGGTCTTCAATACAAAACGCGGCTTCATGCCTTGGGGAAATCTCTTCTTAACTTAATCGGCAAATCATGGGCGTAACGCGGTGTTCTCAATCAGCCGCAGCCTTCGCAGTTTCATATAGTCGCTTAAGCCTCTGTTCCATATCAAGTTGCAAGCGCTCCAAGGCCGCAGGATCGGTACCTTTGGCGACGTACACCGGCGCGTCGATGGCGATCACGATGCGTGCTCCGGGCTGAGGGATCACGAAGCCATCCCAGCCAACATGCCACGCGCGCGAGGCGAAATAGGTCATCGGAATAATGGGCCGCTGCGAGAGTTGCGCGAGCATCAAGGCGCCCGGCTTGAACACCCACGGCGGTCCGCGCGGCCCGTCGGGAGTAATGACGGGCGAGATGTTGTCGTGGACCAGCGCCTGGTAGAAGTCGCGCAGCGTGCGCGCACCGGTATGGGTGGAGGAGCCGCGAATCACTTCGCCTCCCAGCCTGCGTACCAAGATCGCGCCGAATTCGCCGTCGACCGATGGACTGACCAAGAATCCGGGTTTAACGCCGGCGCTGCGCAGTTCGAATAAATACTTTGCGCAGAACAGCTGATGTTGGTGCCAATACGCCGGAATGAACGACGGCGCGCGCGCCAGCGAATTGCTGATGTGCTCGGCTCCGAGGATGCGCACCACCCGGCACATGCCGAGCGTCGTGCGCGCCACTGCCAACGTCACGGGTGCTGCCAACTCGTAGAGCCAGCGCCGCGCGCTGGTCAAGCGCCGTCCGGAGCGCGTCTTTTGCTCGTAAATCGTGTTGCGAAGGCCGGGCTCGTCGCGTTTGTTTTGCACGGCCGCTATTGTCGGGAAGCGCTCCGTGCCGCGCAACGCCTAAGTTACAATGGCGGCATGCAAACCACAGCCATTCCGCCGGGGCCGACCGAAGGCTTCGATATTGGCGGCAGCGAGGAGTCGCTCGCGCGGCTGCGCGACTATTTCGCGCGCTTCGGCGACGTGTATCGAGTATTCGCCCCGGCGCGCGGCGTATACGACTACATCATCAACAATCCCGAGGACATCAAGCGGGTGATGCTGTCGAACCATCGCAATTACACCAAGGGCAATGGCATGGACCGGGTCAAGATCCTGCTCGGCAATGGCATCATGACCAGCGAGGGTGATTTTTGGCGGCGTCAGCGACGCATGATGCAGCCCTCCTTTCACCGCCGAGTCATCGATCAATTCGCTGACCTCATCAGAGAGGTCAACGACAAGTATGCGGAGCGCTGGGCGGCGGCGGCCGCTCGCGGCGAGCCCGTCAACATCTCGAGCGATAGCAGCGAGCTGACCCTCGAGATCGTGCTGCGATCGATTTTCGGCACCGACCTTGCGCGTCTCGAGCAAATGATGGGCGTCAACCCCTTCGAGGTCGTGGCGAAGCAGTCGAATCGGGATTTGAAGTTCGCGTTTCAGTTCCGCTCATTGGCGCGTCTGGTCGGCGAGTTGATTCAGCGCCGGCGGCGCGAAGCCGAGGAGCATTTCGATTTCCTCGGCATGTTGATGCTGACGCGCGACCGCGAAACCAATCAGCCGATGGCGGACAAGGAGCTGATCGACGAGGTGCTGACGCTCATTGTCGCCGGGCACGAAACCACCGCCGCAGCGCTCACCTGGACGTGGTACCTGGTAGGTACACATCCACAAGCGGCCGAAGGCATGCAGGCCGAAGCCGACGCGGCGAACCCGACAGGCAGCTTGAGCCTCGATGCTGCGGAGTCATTGTCGTTCACTCACCAGGTGCTGCAGGAGTCGCTGCGCTTGTACCCTCCCGGCTGGCTGCTCTCACGCCGCTCGATTGGCGCGGACGAACTCGGCGGCTTCACTATCGCGCCGCGCACCGATGTGCTGATCAGCCCTTACATGCTGCATCGTCACCCGCAGATCTGGAGCGAGCCGGAGGAGTTCAGGCCCGAGCGCTTCGCGGGACCCGATGCCGAGGAACGCCATCGCTTCGCGTATATCCCGTTCGCGGTCGGACCGCGGCATTGCATCGGCGAGAACATCGCCATGTTCGAAATGCTGGTGCACATGCACACCATGACGCGCCGCTTCCGCCTGACGCGCGCCACCGATGAACCGATCGAATTCGAGGCGCAGATCAACCTTCGCCCTCGGTCCAACTTGATGATGACGGTGCACCCACGATGATCGATGTCAATGAACTGAAACCCAGTACGACGCTGGTCGACATACTCGAACGCAATCGCGGCATCGACCACAGCATCACCTATGTGGAGGGCGAGAACCTGGAGCGCCGCGTCGCTTTCAAGGATTTGTACGCGCGCGCGCTGGGAATTCTCCATCACTTGCAGGCCGCCGGCGCGCAGCGCGGCGACCAGATGATCATTTTTCTCAACAACAACGAACAATTTCTCGACGGCTTCTGGGCTGCGGTGTCGGGCGGCATCACGCCGGTGCCGCTCGCGGTCGGCATCAGCGACGAACATCGCCAAAAACTGTTGCGGGTCGCGCGTAAATTGAGTGGCGGCCATAGCCGCGCAGGCCGCCCACCCCTTCTGTACACCGATGCGAAGAATTTGGAGCGTTTGGAGAGCCTCGCGGCGCAAGTTGGAGAATCCGAGTTCTTTGCGACCCTCAAGGCACGCGCCTTCCTGGTGGAATCCATCACCGACATTTCGCGGCCGGGCAAGCTGCATCGGCCCGCCGCCGACGATGTGGCCTTCATCCAGTTCTCCTCCGGTTCCACCAGCGAACCGAAGGGCGTGATGCTCACCCATCGCAACCTGATCGCCAATACCCAGGGCGTGCATACGGTCTGCAAATTTGCGGAGAATGACGCGACCTTCAGCTGGATGCCCTTGACACACGACATGGGCCTGATCGGTTTCCATCTGATGATGTTCCTGTCTGGTTTGCCCATGTATTTGATGCCCACGGAATTGTTTGTGCGGCGGCCGTTGCTGTGGCTGCAAGCAGCCGCCAAGGCACGCGCCACCATCACCTGCTCGCCCAACTTCGGCTACCGTCACTTTCTCAAGGTGCTGGGGACACGGCGCCTCGAGGACATCGACCTGTCGCGGATTCGCATGATTTTCAATGGTGCCGAGCCCATCTCTGTGCCGTTGTGCAACGAATTCATGACCACCATGGCGCACACCGGCCTGAAGCGCAGCGCGATGTACCCAGTCTATGGCCTGGCGGAAGCGGCGCTGGCGGTGAGCGTGCCGCCCATCAACGTCGACTACCGCTGGATTCGCGCCAACCGCCATAAGCTCAACATCGGCGGTGCGGTGGAACTGAACCCCGAAAACTCGCGCGATGCGCTCGAGCTCATGTGCGTCGGTCAGGTCATCAAGAACACCGAAATGCAGATCGCGGATGACACGCACGAAGCGCTGCCGGACGGCCAGGTAGGTCATGTCTTGATTCGCGGCATCAGCGTATCGCAAGGCTATTTCGCCGATTCGGAGGCCACGGCTGCGGCGATCGACTCATCCGGCTGGCTGGACACGGGCGATCTCGCTGTGATGCATGAGGGCGGTCTATATATCGCGGGACGCACCAAGGAGATCATTTTCGTCAACGGCCAGAATTACTACCCGTACGATCTGGAGAACATCGCGCAACGCGCTCCCGGATTGGACTTGAACAAGGTGGTGGCGGCCGGTGTCGCCAAACCCGGATCACAAGGCGAGGAACTGGTGATATTCGTGCTGCATCGGGGCAGCATGCAGGACTTCGCACCCACCGCGACAGCGGTCAGCCGCCTCATCAATGAACATACCGGCCTCGAGGTCGCAGAGGTCGTACCCACAAAGCGCATTCCGAAGACCACCAGCGGTAAAGTGCAGCGGCATCTGCTAGAACAGGCTTATATCGACGCTGAGTTCGATGCGGACCTGGCGGAGCTTGCCAGCCTCAAAGCCTCTCTGGGCTCAGGGCAGGCAGCGGCCGACGGCCTCGAGGCGCGGCTGCAATCGATATGCGAAACGGCGTTGCCGGGAAAGAAAATCGGCGTGGACGACAATCTATTCGAAATCGGCGCTAGTTCACTCAAGCTGATCGAAATTCACGAGAGCGTGGATCGCGACTTTCCGGGGGTGATCGACCTGACCGAGCTATTCGATCATCCGACCATCGCGCAGTTGGCCAAGCACTTGGAGGGCAAGCTCGCGGCGGCGACGCCGAGCTGAAGCCGCATAAACAGCCGGCGTTATTCACGGATGGAGTTACTTACAACTGCAGCGACCTACAGCGAGGATCCCGCGCTGAAGGTATCGCAATTTTCGATCTTGCCGCTGTCGAAGCCGCGCTTGAACCAGCGCACGCGCTGCGCCGATGTGCCGTGAGTGAAACTGTCAGGCACCACCGTGCCTTGCTCGCGCTTCTGCAGGGTGTCGTCACCCACCGATGAAGCCGCGGTAAGACCCTCCTCCAAGTCGCCGGGCTCGAGAATCTTGCTGGTTTGATTCGCCTGCTGCGCCCACACCCCGGCGAAACAATCCGCCTGCAATTCGACTTCCACGGATACGTGATTGCCGCCGACGCGGCCCGCTTGGGATTCCTGACGCGCGGCCGTGTCAGTGATGCCCAATAGATTTTGCACGTGGTGGCCGACCTCGTGGGCGATTACGTAAGCTTGCGCGAACTGGCCGGGGGCGCCAAATTGCGTTGCGAGTTGTTGGTAGAACGACAAGTCGATATATACCTTGCGATCGCCCGGACAGTAAAACGGCCCCGACGCCGCACTGGCTAATCCGCACGCCGAGTTGACCTGCCCGGAAAACAAATGCAGTTTGGGCGGGGTGTAAGTCTTACCCATGTTTTGGAAGTAGGCGCCCCACACATCCTCGGTGGACCCTAGAATCTTGCGCACGAAGACGACCTGCGGGTCGTTGGCATCGCTCGCCGCGGTGACGGGCGTGGAGGAATCGACGGCCTGACCGCCGCCGTTCAACAAGCTCAGCATGGTGGACGGGCTGATGCCCATGAAATACCCGATTCCGATCACCACCACCGTGCCGAGCAATCCGAGGTGAATGGGCCGAACCCCGCCGCCGCTGCCGCGGCCATCCTCCACATTGTCGCTTTCGCGGCTATCGTCCAATTTCATGCGGCGCTCCCTTTGAAATTATTGCGCGCCATCATAGCGCTCAGGCGGCGCCGTACAACGGTTTCTTGAGCCGCCACCGGCGGTAGGACCACAACCAGTCCGCGGGGCTTCGCAGAACGTCCACTTCGCAGGCACGAGCGTATTTCTCGGTGATTTGATTGGGCGCGACCGTTTCCTTGCCATCCCACAACAGCTTCAGTTCCACTTCGTAGTAGCTGCGGCGCACGCGACGCATGCAGGCATAGATCACGGGGAGGCGCGTGGCGCGCGAGATCTGCTCGGCACCCACATAAAACGCCGAATCCTGGCCCAAGAATACGGTCCAGTGGCGCTTGTCGGTCGATACCGGCGCTTGATCGGCGTTCATCGCGATGGCGCGCACGATGCCGCGCCGCTGGATGATGTCCGCCAGTAGTTCCTTCGCCGGCACCAACCGCGCGCCGAACTGGGAGCGCACTTTCAGCATCAACCGCTCCGCCCATCGATCGTGCAAGGGCTTGTAGCCCGCATCCAAGGGAAAGCCCAGCTGCAGTGCCACGCCGTGCAATAGCCACTCCCAATTGCACAGGTGCGAAGTGACGAACATGACGGATTGGCCGGTATCGAGAAAGCGGCGCGCCACCTCGAAGTTGAGTACGTGCACGCGAGCGCACATATCCTCGGCGCTCATCGATACCGACTTCAGCACCTCGACCAGCACGTCGCAGAAATTCTTGAGAAATTGCCGATGGATGAGGTCGCGCTCGGCGTCCGTCAGATTGGGATACACCTTGGCCAATTGCTCGCGAATAACGTGCTGTCGATGCCGCACCACGTAATAGGCCAGGAAGTAGATCAGCGAGGACAGTCCGTAAAGAACCCACCAGGGCAGGCGTGACAGTAATTTGATCATTGGAAAGCCCGAACCGGTTATCTCGATTATACGGTACGGTAGCTCGCGGGCGTCAATTTCCACCGAACGCTTTACAGGGTGCCGCAGATCACTCGATAATGGGCGCGTGGCCTCCATTCGAGACTAAATCGTCCGGCGATATTAACTGAACTTGATCATTATCAAGGGTGAGTAAACCGCTGCGCCATGAAACCGATCGAGCGAATATCGCGGCGTGCCGCGATTCGGACCGGGTGCGCCTGGGGAGCGGCTCGGCTGATGCTCGGAACCGCCGCGATGGCTGCCGGGCAGGAAAAAATATCGCAGAAGGACGCGCAATATCAAGACAGTCCCAGGGACATTCGGATGTGCGCAACCTGTACGTTGTTCCTGCCGCCGCGGTCGTGCAAGGTAGTGTCCGGCGAGGTCAGCCCGAACGGCTGGTGCAAGCTGTTCGTGATCGCGGATTGAGAGCCGCTCGTACCTCGGCACCGCAGCGGCCTTTCGAACAGCGTTAGACGAACACGTTCTGATCGATCGGGCCGCGCGCGTAGCCATACCGCCGATTGCTCGGTTCTGGTCCGCTCTTATCGTACTGGGCCTTCAAGAGAGCGAAACGATCGCGCGATAGCTCCAGGCTCGCCTTGATCGGCTGGATGCCATAGAGCCGGGCGTTGTTGTCGCCGAATATCGCAGTTTTGACCGGACCGTCCGCTGGGCCCAGCGCGGCGTAGCCAAACTTCTTGCGCATGTCCTCAGGGATCTCCAATCGCCGCAACCCTTCTATCTGCCATTGCGGCGAGCCGGTCCATAATGCATCGGTGCCCCAACAGACGTGATCGGCGCCGAGGCCCTTGACGAGAATGCCCATCAATGCGGCGCAAACTCTCGGCTGCGCGATCAAAGTCACGGCGAACAACTGCCCGACATCGCCGTACACGTTGCTCACGCCGTATTGCGCTGGGATGTCGGCAAGGTCGCTGGTCCATGCGATCCGGCCGGTGCGCTCGAACTCGGCCAGCGCCAGCGCCGGATCGTCGCCGACGTGGCGAAAGCCCGAATGGTAGATCACGAAGTTCAGCTGCGGCCAGTCTTTGGCCGCCTGGCCGACGTCAGCGACGTCACAAAAGCCGCGCAGGTGCGGGTATTGTTTTTCGACCGACGGGGGAAAAAGTCCCTTGTGGACGCAGACATTCTTGATGCCCGCCTTGACCATCTTCTCGTAACCCTTATAGGCGACCTTCTCGTCATCCATGCGCCATGGATACTTGCTGAGTTCTTTATGGGTGTTATCCCCGATCGTGTAGCCCTTGCATGAGTCGGGCTGGAGTGCGAGTCCGGCATCCAGCGCGTCGAGCCAGCCTGGCTGGCCGGGCGTGAAGATCATGTGCGAATACAGCCGCTTGAAGCCAGCCTTCTTGTTGACCTTATCGCGCGCCTGCGCCATCTGTTCGTTCGTCAAAAACCAGTCCCGCGGAATGTCCGACGGCGCCGAAGAGATCAGCGAAATCTTGGTGTCGCTGTCGAGAAACATCTCCTTCACATAATTGGCAAACTTCAAATCCTCGATGGTCTGTGGCTTTTCGGATAGCTGCGTGTTCCAACCGGCCTTACCGACTGCGGTGCGCATGGCCACGAAACTTAGCAGGCGCGTGTCGTCGCGCAAAAAGTGGGTGTGCATGTCCATGATGAACTGGCCTTTGAGTGCATCGGCGCGCTCCTGCGCCATCGCCGGTGTCGCCGCCTCCATGGCAGTCGCCGCGAACAGCGCGCCGTATACCTCGTTCATCGCCAAGAAGGACGCCGCCATGCCCGCGGCGGTTCGGAAAAAGCTGCGGCGGTCGAGGCCATGCTTTGGACCTAGCTCGTCCGCCATGGTGAGCAGACGCGCCTCGACCTCGCGCTGCTTCTCGTTTTGCGGATCGGGTACGAACTCGTCGCTCGACACGACTTGGGTCGGAATGGGCGTCTGATGCGGCAGCAGTTCTGCAGGAGTGAGTTCCGCCAGTTCGCGCTCGCTCAAGAATCCGGGCATAAACGGTCTCCTGTTTGATGACGAGTCGGCCGATGCGCTGGCGCAGAGGGCCGATGCGCTGGCGCAGAGCACGCCCTCGGCCTGATCCAGCGGCAGCTTCCGCGGATTATACGGCAGGGTCGATCACAGCCGCTTGGCCGCTCCCGACTCATCACAAGAAAGTGGTGAGTTTCTCTGTTGTCGATGGCCGACAGGTATTGTTAAGTTGCATTATGTAATATTTAGGGGATTCCCCTAAGAGTCTGCAGCGTGCAGGCGTATGGAATTCACCTCAGACAATATCCTCACTTATAGGGATCGAAGCTCTGGGCACCCACCTCGCTGGGGTCTCGCGGAGTCACTTCAAGCAACATTCTTTCACCGTCTCTGTTCACGAACACGAACCCGTAGGCGCCGTCGCTCTCCGCGTTCCAACCCTTCGCCTCGAACTCGCGAATAAAGGCCGCCAGCGCAACCGCGGCACCTTGCTGCGGGTCTACGCGCCGCGATTCGATGACGTGCCATTGAAGATCGAATGCCACCAAAAATCCGCGATTGGTTTGTTGCAGAAATCCGCAGTATCGGTTGCGTCGCACACAGCGACGGTAGCGCTCATGCCTTGTGGATATCCACGGGATAACTCATACAGTTTGGCGGCATCGCAGGGGCTGTATGCAACCCGCGCATGTGACGCCTAAAATTCCGGACTGAATGGTTATGCGACAATGTGCGGCATGAGTGTGGTGATCCGTGCTGCTGCGCCAACGGACTTCGAGACTATTTGCGCATTGAATCTAGCTGAAGTTCAGCATACGAGCGCGATGGATATGACGCGCTTGGCCGAGTTGCACGCCATATCCTGCTATCACAAGGTGGCCTGTCTAGGCGGCAACGTTTCGGCCTTTCTTCTCGCGATGTGCAACGGATCCCCCTATGAGAACGACAACTTCCAATGGTTCTCAAAAAAGTACCAGCGATTTGTTTACGTCGACCGTGTTGTCGTTTCATCGACGTCTCGAGGTTTGCGCTTGGGATCCCTTCTGTACGAAGACGTATTTCGCTATGCCAGGTCCAACGCCATCCCACGGGTAACTTGTGAATACAACATCGTTCCGCCCAACGAACCGTCGCGATTATTTCACGAAAAATTCGGCTTCAAGGAACAGGGTATCCAGTGGGTGGGGAACGGCGCCAAGCGTGTCTCGCTGCAGGTCGCAGAGACCTGACATCGCGATGGGATGGGGCAGAGATCGACGGGTTACGGGAGCGGCTGAATGAATGTGCAACGGGTATTGGCGGCGGCCGTCCTTGCGTCGCTCGCTTCTCTTCCAGCCTCTGCGAAGGAGGCGAGCTTTAAAGTGCCTCCGGCGCTTGAGGCCGCGATCGAAGAGAGCCACGAGGCGCTGCGTAAGATCCTGAACGGCGATCCGTCTGGATATGCTGCTTTGTTCGCCGATCGCGACGACATCACCTTGGGCAACCCGTACGGCGCGTTCGGCAAGGGGCGCGAGGCGGTGCTCAAGGCGCTCAACAACGCGTCGACCAAGTATCAAGATGGTTCGGTTGTTGCGGTGGATCGGGTCGCGGTGTACGGCAACGACACGTTCGTCTGTCTGGTCGAAGTCGAGCACGATCGGGCGAAGCTCGGTGCCAGCAGCGATTTCGCAGAGTTCGCCGCCCGTGTGACCAGCGTTTACGAGAACGTTGGCGGGCGCTGGAGACTCGTGCATCGCCACGCCGATCCGATCACCACAGCACGACCGGCGGAGTCAATGCTTGAGCAGCCGGCAACCGTCCAAGGCGCTCCACCGGCCGCAGGCTCAGGCGCGCCGCTCCTGCACAAGGAGCCACCACCGGCGCCGACTCGCGAGGTGGCTACGAAATACGGCGATATGCCGGCCGACTACAAGGAGGCGATCCAGAGCTACTTTCTAAAGCATCTGAGGTATCCGGATTCAGTCCAATATCAGGGGATCACCAAGCCAGAGCAGGGATACACCACGGCGGTCGCCGGCGCCTTTTTGATGCGCGAGAAGCGTGAATTCGGTTGGACGGTCAGAGTTACGATCAACGCGAAGAACTCCCAGGATAGCTATGCCGGATTCAAGACCTACACGTTTCTGTTCCGTGGCGAGAAGATCGTCGATGCCCGCTTGCCCTTGCCCGGGAATGAGATGATCGAGCCGACACACGAGTAGCGTCAGTGCGCTGCTTGGTACCTCGATAGGAGATTGAGATGACAAAGAACATGTATGTCGGGCTCTACATCGCGGTGCTGATAGCCACTGTTGTTAGTGTGGATTTGCTGTTCTTTAGGAATCGATTCTGGGAACGGCTGATGGTGAACATCGGTGTTGTCTTGGTGTTTGCAGCCTTCTATTTGAGATTCCTAAAGAACTCATAAGTTAGGCGTCGCAACATAGTAAACCCGCAACCTTCAGAGGCGGGCATTCGACGATCAATATCCGTCGCCCCGGAGCCGACAGTCGGGTGTTACGATTGCTGTGTCCAGATTAATCTAGGTGGCCTGATAGCCGGGCCAGGTCCCGAATGAAGATCAAATTCTGCTTGGCATGGGCTGCGACTGCGCTGATCAGTGCGCCCGGCGACGTGTATGCGGCATCGGCTCAAACCAGCGTTTCGCCGGCGGTGCTTGTCGATCGCGTGCTCGCACGGACGCCGTTGATCGACGGCCATAACGACCTTGCCTGGCAAATAAGAACCTGCTTCCGGAGCCTCGACAACGTGGACCTGCGCGCCGACACGGCGCACCTGCCCAGGCCAACTAATGCTGGGACCGATTGCGAATGGGTTCCTCCCATGACCGATATTCCTCGTCTGCACGCCGGTCGCGTCGGCGGCCAATTTTGGTCGGTGTGGGTGCCGCCCGAAGTCACCGGCCCGGCGGCAGTAAAGATGACGCTGGAGCAGATCGATCTTGTGCATGCAATGGTCGCGCGCTACCCGAACGATCTGCGGATGGCCTATACGGCAGACGACATCGTCGGCATTCACAAGGCCGGCCAGGTGGCCTCGCTCATCGGGATCGAGGGCGGTCACCAGATCGACAATTCGCTTCCCGCGCTGCGCCAGATGTATGCGCTCGGCGCGCGATACATGACCTTGACGCACACGCTTGACAATGACTGGGCAGATTCGGCGACGGACAATCCGCGACACAATGGTCTAACTCCGTTTGGTCGTGCCGTGGTCCACGAGATGAACCGTTTGGGCATGCTCGTAGATCTCAGTCATGTCTCTCCCGACACAATGAAGGCGTCGCTGGCAGCAAGCCTGGCGCCAGTCATATTTTCCCACTCCGGAGCGCGCGCATTGGACGACCATCCACGTGATGTCCCCGACGATGTTCTGGCGCTCGTTCGACAGAACCGCGGCATTGTCATGGTCAACTTCTATCCGGAATACGTCTCATCGGATCGTGCGCACTGGGATGCAGATCGCGCCGCCGAGCAAGCGCGGTACAATTCACCGCCTTACGACGGCCTCTATATCGGGCAACCGGAGCGTGCTAAGGCGGCGATCAACGAGTGGGAGAAAGCCCATCCGGCGCCGGTCGTGACGATCGCGATGGTCGCCGATCATGTCGATCACATACGCCAAGTGGCGGGTGTTGATTGCGTCGGATTCGGTTCCGACTTCGATGGAATCCCGGTTACCCCGCTGGGTCTGGATGGCGTGGACAAGTTTCCGGCACTGCTTGAGGAACTCGCACGCCGGGGATGGGGCGATGACGATCTTGGCAAGGTCGCCGGCGGCAATTTACTGCGCGTGATGCGCAACGCGGAGACAGTCGCGAAGCGGCTGCAGCAAACGGAGCGCCCGTCGTTCGCAACAATAGCGGCTCTCGATAATGCGCCAGCAAGGTAGGAATCCACCCACATCAAGCGGCGCTGGGGCCCGGTAAAAACTGGTGCCGCAAAGAGGATTCGAACCCCTGACCCACGCATTACGAATGCGTTGCTCTACCAACTGAGCTATTGCGGCGCTGCAATCCTAAGAAGGGGCGGCATTCTAACCCGCAGGGTCCACCGAAGAAAGGCTACTCCCCTGCTTTGCGACCGTGCGCAAGGCCCTCGGCAGCGCAAAAATCACGTGTTCGGTGCGTCCCCGCAGTTCCTCGGCGACCTCGCCGCCCCATTGGCGCAGCTGCGCGATCACACCCTGCACCAAGATCTCCGGTGCCGACGCTCCCGCGGTCACACCGACGGTCTTGATCCCGTCAAACCACTCACGTTTCAGATCCTCGGGCCCGTCCACCAGATAGCCCGGTTTGGTGTTCTTGTCAGCCATCTCGCGCAGCCGGTTGGAATTCGAGCTGCTCTTCGAGCCCACCACAACCAACACCTCGCATCGCCCGATCAAATCCTTGACTGCATCCTGGCGATTTTGCGTGGCGTAACAGATGTCTTCCTTCACCGGTGCCTTGAGCGCTGGATATCTCGCGCGCAGCGCCGCAACGATCTCGGCAGTGTCGTCCACGGAGAGCGTGGTTTGCGTCACGAACGCCAAGTGACTGGCATCGCGCACCGTGACCCGCGCGACATCTTCGACCGTCTGCACCAAATAAATCGAGCCGCCGAAGGAGGTGTCGAATTGGCCGATGGTGCCCTCAACTTCAGGGTGTCCTAGATGTCCGATCAGGAACACCTCACGCGCTTCGCGCGCGTAACGGGTGATTTCCATGTGCACCTTGGTAACCAGCGGACAGGTCGCGTCGAACACTTTCAATTCGCGTCGGTCCGCTTCGATCTGCACCGAGCGCGGCACGCCATGCGCACTGAATATGACGGTGGCACCGTCCGGAACCTCCGTCAGTTCATCGACGAACACGGCACCGATGGTGCGCAGCCGGTCGACGACGTACTTGTTGTGAACAACCTCGTGCCGCACGTAGATAGGCGCGCCGAACAGCGCCACCGCACGCTCGACGATGTCAATCGCTCGATCGACACCGGCGCAGAATCCGCGCGGATTGGCCAATAATATTTGCATCAAGATTTACGCCTTCCTTCAAATAGAGCGTCCAACAGCAGACAGGCGGCCCCAACGGTGATGGCCGAATCCGCGACGTTGAATGCCGGAAAATACGCCCGATCCCAGTGAAAGTGGATGAAATCGATGACATGACCCAGACGAATGCGATCGATGACATTGCCCACGGCGCCCCCAAGGACCAGGGCCAGCCCGCAAGCCAGCAACGCATGCGCGCCGCGCTGCAAGCGCAGCAGCCAGACAATGATGCCGATGCTTACTGCGATTGCAAGTCCTATGAACAACCAGCGCTGCCACCCGGAGGCGGAAGCGAGAAAGCTGAATGCCGCGCCCACGTTATGCATGCGGGTGATGTCCAAAATGGGCAACACGGAGATGAACTCGAATTCGCCGAAATGCCGGGCGATGTACGCTTTGCTGATTTGATCGGACACCACCACCAGTAGCGACAAAACCAACCAAGCGGCCGCGCCGCGTTGTACTTGCGGCGTGCTCATGCGAATCGCCGCTCCTCGCCGGGACCCTCGACATTGCTGACGCAGCGCGCGCAAATTTCCGGATGTCGAGCATCGCTGCCGACATCGCTGCGTAGTTGATAGCAGCGCACGCATTTCGCCGCCGTGCTCGGCTTGACCTCGATCCAGACTCCGTCCTGGCTGCTCTTGACGGCGGACTCCGCCGGCGCGGCAGCTTGCACGACGTTCGCTTCGCCGGTGATCAACAAGAAACGTAATTCATCGCCCAACGCTTGATAGCGCGCGGCCAGCCGTGCATCGGCATAGATCGTGATGTCGGCCTCGAGCGAGGAACCGATGACGCCGGCGGCGCGAAACCGCTCCATTTCACGGGCGACGTCGGATTTGAGAGTGATGAGGGCACTCCAATCGAGCGCCGACGCTCGTTCCGCGCCGGCGGGAAATTTGTGCCACAGATTGAGGAACACCGATTCGTTGGGCGTTTCGGGCAGGAACTTCCACGCCTCATCCGCCGTGAAACTCAAGATCGGAGCGATCCAGCGCACCATTGCTTGCGCGACGTGATGCACCGCGGTCTGCGCGCTGCGTCGCGGCGTGCTATTGGTGCCTGTGGTGTAGAGCCGGTCCTTGATGATGTCCAGGTAGAAACCGCCGAGTTCGACCACGCAGAAATTGTGGATTTCCTGATAAATGCGGTGAAATTCGAAATTGCGATACGCAGTGACGATGTCGTTCTGCAACGCAAAAGCCTTGCCGATCACCCATTGATCGATCGCCACCAAATCGTCGAATCCAATCGCATGCGCGCCCGGCTCAAAACCTTGCAGATTGGCGAGCAGAAAGCGCATCGTGTTGCGCATGCGCCGATACGAATCCGCCATGCGCTTGAAAATCTCTTCGGACACGCTCATTTCATTGGCGTAGTCGGTGGCAGTCACCCATAGGCGCACGACATCGGCGCCGAGCGTCGCGCTCAACTTCTGCGGCGAGAGGATGTTACCGAGCGATTTCGACATCTTGCGCCCGGTTTCATCTACGGTGAAACCATGGGTCAGCACACCGCGATATGGAGCACGGCCGTGCATGGCCACGGAAGTGAGCAGCGAGCTGTGGAACCAACCTCGATGCTGATCCGAACCCTCCAGATACAAATCGCTGGGCGAGTGCGTATCCGGATGCTCGATCGGCACGCAGTGATGCGCCACGCCCGAGTCGAACCAAACGTCCATGACGTCGGTCGCCTTGTCGTAGTGCTCGGCGTCGGCACCCAACAGCGACGCGGCATCCAGTTCGAACCACGCCTCGATGCCGTCGCTTTCGACGCGCTGCGCGACCGATTCGATGAACTCATGCGTGCGTGGGTGCAACTCGCCGGTTTGCTTCTCGACGAACAAGGGGATGGGGACACCCCAGGTGCGCTGTCGCGAGACGCACCAGTCGGGGCGTGCGGCGATCATGCTGGTGATGCGCTGCTCGCCCCAGCCGGGCATCCAATCGACGTGCGATATTGCCTCGAGCGCGCCCCTGCGCAGTCCAGCCTGTTCCATGCTGATGAACCACTGCGGCGTGGCGCGGAAAATCACCGGCGTCTTATGGCGCCAGCAATGCGGATAGGAATGATGATAAGGCTCATCTTTGAGCAGCCGGCCATTCTCGATCAGCACTTTGATGACATGCGGGTTCGCCTCGAACACTTGCTCGCCGGCGAACAACGGGGTTGCCGGCAAGAAGCGGCCATCGCCGCCCACGGGATTTTCCACTTCCAAGCCATAGCGACGGCCGACGTTGTAGTCTTCGAGACCATGCCCGGGCGCGGTGTGCACCGCACCGGTTCCCGCATCCAGCGTTACATGATCGCCGAGAATGACCGGCACCTGACGATCGTAAAAAGGATGCTGCAACAGCAGCTTCTCGAGCGCGGATCCTTTGGCTTCGGCGATTACGCTCCAATGGGTCACACCCAAGATGGCCATCACCGGCTTCACGAGTTCGGCAGCGAGCAACAAGCGCTCGCGGCCCCTGCCTAAGTCCAATTCCACCAGGGAATATTCGAATTGCGGATGCACGGAAACGGCCTGGTTTGCCGGCAGCGTCCACGGCGTCGTCGTCCAGATCGCCAGCGAGGTCGGCACGTCCTCCGTCAATACCTGCTGTTCGGCCGGCGTCATCGCCAAGCGGCCCGCCAAATCGTCACGATCGACGATCTCGAAACGCACATAAATGCTGGGACTGGTTTTGGGCTCGTATTCAACCTCTGCCTCCGCCAGCGCCGAGCGGCAGTTCAAACACCAGTGCACGGGTTTGTAGCCCTTGTACACGTGACCGTTCTTGATGATCGTCGAGAACGCCCGCAACTGATCGGCCTCGTAGCGTGGCGCCATGGTCAAATAGGGACGCTGCCAATCGCCGAGCACACCGAGACGTTTGAATTCGCTGCGCTGCAGATCGACTTGCTTGAGCGCATATTCACGGCAGGCGGCGCGAAATGCCTTGGCATCGATTTTCTGCCCGACCCGACCGTGCGATTTTTCAACTTGCATCTCGATCGGCAGCCCGTGGCAGTCCCACCCCGGCACATATGGCGCATCGTAGCCGTCCAAGGTGCGCGACTTCACCACGATGTCCTTGAGGATTTTGTTGACCGCATGCCCGAGGTGCAGTGCACCGTTTGCATAGGGCGGCCCGTCCATCAGCACGTAAGAGGGGCGGCCCTTCGAGGCCACGCGAATCTTCTCGTACAGGCCGTCTTTTTCCCACGCCGCCAGCATCGCGGGCTCTCGCTTGGCAAGATCCGCCTTCATCGGAAAGCCCGTATTGGGCAAATTGATCGTCGATTTGTAATCAGCCACTATTCACCTTCGACAAGAATCCGCGCGCCTGCGCTGCGTCGATGTTCATTTGTTCAGTCAACGCATTCAACGAATCGAACTTGACCTCGTCGCGCAATTTCGCAATGAACTCAACCTCGATCAGACGGCCATAAAGATCACCCGAAAAATCGAAAACATGAACCTCCAGCAGCAGCTCGGTGCCGCCGACCGTGGGGCGCGTGCCGAGACTTGCCACCGCCGCCAGAGGCTCGGCTTCGATGCCATAAACGCGCACGGCCAAAATTCCCCGCACCGGTGATTTGCGGCGCATCAGCCGCAGATTGGCGGTCGGAAATCCCAACGTGCGCCCCAACTCATTTCCACGCACCACGCGCCCCATCATCCGATAGCTGCGCCCGAGCAAGCGCATTGCGCCGCCGAAATCGCTGCACTCCAATCGGCCACGCACGGCCGTGCTGCTGACGCGCACGCCGTCCAGCACGAACGGCGCCATTTGCTCCACGCTGAAGCCATGCTGCTGCCCGGCGGCGCGCAAACTCTCGATCGTTCCCCCGGCATTGCAGCCGTAACGAAAATCGTCACCGACCACCACGTGCCGCGCACCCAATCCCGCGACGATCAACTCATCGACGAAGCGCTGCGGCGTCATGGCGCGCATTCGTTCGTCGAAGCGCAAGGTCACCAGACGGTCGACACCCTGGGCCGCGAGTGCAAGAAACTTCTCACGCCAACGCGTCAGCCGCGGCGGCGCGCCTTCCGGATCGATGAATTCCTTGGAACTCGGCTCGAATGCCAGCACCGTGGCGGCCCCGCCAAACTCGGCGGCGCGCGATCTGAGAGTTCCGATCATCTGCTGGTGCCCGAGATGGACACCATCGTAGTTGCCCACGGTTAAAACGCAGCCGCTATGGCGCTGCGAGATATTGTGCAGACCTCGGACTACTTCCATGGCGAAAGGCTGTGATTATACTGAAGTTTCCCGCGACTCATCGCGCCCACTATAGCAGCCCACCCCCAGTTCGCTTAGGTGGCGATTGACAACACCTGAGGCAGCCGGCAAGCTATGCGGCTCTTTTTCCGTAGGAGTTAGCGCTTGGCGAATACCAAATCTGCAGAGAAAGCTGCCCGCCAGTCGACGGTGCATCGCGCCCGTAACGACGCGCTTACCTCGCAGCTGCGCAGCGCCATCCGTAAGGCTACATTGGCGTTGAAGGCTGGCAAGCACGACGAAGCCGCTTCGGCGCTCGCCGCGGCGACTCCGGTCATCGATAGCATGGTGAACAAGGGCATCATCCACCGTAATAAGGCCGCTCGGCATAAGAGCCGCCTGACCAAGCAGGTTCGCGCACTCGCGAAATAGGCTCAGAGCGCCATTGCCGCGCTGTGTTCTTTCTCGACCGCGCGCGGATGCTCTTCCAGATAGCGCATCACGGCTTGCTTCAAATCATCGGTCCCCGCACCGGTCGCACCGGAAATCAGCAGCACCGGACCCTTCCAGCGCAAACGCCGCACTATATCCTTGGCGCGCTTCTGCGCTTCCTTGGGTTCCAGCAAATCGATCTTGTTGATGATCAGCCACCGTTCCTTGGCGGCGAGATCCGCGGCGAATTTCTTCAGTTCGGCCGCGATGGTGCGCGCGTCCTTCACAGGGTCAGCTTCGGGATCGGATGGTGCAATATCGACCAGATGCAGCAGAACGCGCGTACGCTGCAAGTGCTTCAGGAAGCGAATGCCCAAGCCGGCACCCTCCGCGGCACCCTCGATGAGGCCGGGAATGTCAGCCATGACGAAACTTCTGCCGGGACCCGCGCTGACGACACCCAAGTTCGGGTGCAATGTCGTGAAGGGATAGTCCGCGACCCTAGGTCTGGCAGCAGACACAGCTCTAATCAATGTCGACTTCCCGGCATTTGGCAGCCCTAAAAGCCCGACATCGGCGATCAGCTTCAACTCCAGCAGAAGTTCGCGTTTCTCGCCCGGCAAGCCCAGTCCGGATTTGCGGGGTGTGCGGTTGGTGCTGGATTTGAAGCGGGTATTGCCCCAGCCACCCTTGCCGCCTTTCGCGACCAGCAAGGTCTGCCCTTCGATCGTAAGATCACCGAGCGTCTCACCGGTGTCGATGTCGGCGATGGTGGTGCCGATGGGGATAGAGACGTACGTGTCGTCGCCGCCGTGTCCGAAGCAGTCATTGCCGCTGCCGGGTTCGCCGTTCTGGCCCCTATAGGTGCGCGAGATGCGGAAATCCGCCAAGGTGTTCATGCCTTCGACCGCTTTCAGATAGACACTGCCGCCGTTGCCGCCGTCGCCGCCGTCCGGCCCCCCGAAGGGCACGAACTTCTCGCGGCGAAAACTCACGCAACCGCGGCCGCCGTTGCCGGCTTGGACCTTTAGTTTGGCTTCGTCGACGAATTTCATGTTTATCCAAGGACTCTGTCCCGCCGGACGCAGAAATGAAAAGGGGCGGTTGCCGCCCCTTTATCGAATCAAACCCGAGCCGCGCCTACTCACGCGAAAGACTCGCGCACGTGTCCCTTACTTGGCAACGACGTTGACGTAGGTACGCTGCTCTGGACCCTTGACGCGAAATTCGACCGTGCCGTGCGAGGTCGCAAACAAGGTGTGATCCGTGCCCATGCCTACATTGACCCCGGGGCGATACTGAGTGCCGCGCTGGCGAATCAAAATATTGCCGGCGAGCACATCCTCGCCGCCGAACTTCTTGACGCCCAACCGCTTGGAGTGGGAATCGCGGCCGTTACGAGTACTGCCGCCTGCTTTTTTATGTGCCATGTCGTGACGCTCCTAATCTCTTAAGCAACGATCGAGGTGATCTTGACCTCGGTATACGGTTGCCGATGCGTGCCCTCGCGCTTGTAGTGCTTGCGGCGGCGGAATTTGACGATGCGAACCTTGTCGCCCTTGCCATGACTTTCGACAGTGGCAAGCACCTTGGCCGATCCGACATACGGCGCGCCGATGGTGACCGACGAACCGGCACCGACCAGCAGTACCTGCGTGAATTCCACACTGGCGCCTTGATCCGCGTCGAGTTTTTCGATGCGCAGCACCGCACCTTCTTGAACGCGGTACTGTTTACCGCCCGTGGCGATCACGGCATACATTGTTGCAACTCCGAGAGACAGCCTACCAGGCCGCAAAATAGCCGCAAAGTGTAGCCGGATGAACGCGTTGGGTCAAACCAGCCTGGTCCAACCCTTGGAGCGCTCGCCTAGTGTCCGCCCCTGCTTGGCCCGATCTTAGGTACCATGGCGCATTCGCTTGAGCGCCTCATGACACTAGAACAGATACGTGGCCTGGTTACCGCCGATTTCGATGCCGTCGATAGGGTCGTCAAACAGCGCCTTCATAGCCAGGTTGCGTTGGTCGACCAGGTAGCCACCTACATTATATATGCGGGCGGTAAGCGCCTGCGGCCCCTCCTGGTGCTGCTGGCCGCGCGCGCCTGCGGGCATTCAGGGGAGCGGCATATTGATGCCGCCGCCATCATCGAATTCATCCATACCGCCACATTGCTGCACGACGATGTAGTGGATGGCTCGTCGCTGCGCCGCGGGCGCGAAACCGCCAATGAGGTGTTCGGCAATGCCACCAGCGTGCTGGTAGGCGATTTTCTGTATTCGCGCGCCTTCCAGATGATGGTGGCGCTCAACCGCATGCGGGTGATGCAGATCCTGGCCGACGCCACCAATGCCATCGCCGAGGGTGAGGTGCTGCAATTGATGAATGCGCATGACCCGAATACCAGCGAAGCCCGCTACATAGATGTCATTCGCCGAAAAACCGCGCGGCTGTTCGAGGCTGGCGCGCAGATCTCGGCGGTTTTGAGCGATGCTTCACCCGAAATCGAAGAATCCCTGGCCCGTTACGGCAGGCATATCGGGACGGCCTTCCAGTTGGTCGACGACGCGCTCGATTACCAGGCCGACGAAGCCAGTCTGGGCAAGCACTTGGGCGATGACCTGGCGGAGGGCAAACCCACCCTACCGCTGATTTATGCCATGCAGCACGGTAGTGACGAGCAGCGGCACATGATCCGCCACGCCATCGAGAATGGCGGACTCGATCATTTGCAGGAAATCACCCGCGCCGTTGCAAGCTTGGGGGGCCTTGCGTACACTGCGCGCCTCGCTCAAAACGAGGCAGATCAGGCCCTTGCGGCGCTGGCGCCCCTTCCCGAAACCGCTTTCAAAGAGGGCTTGAGTGAACTGGCGAAGTTTGCTGTAGCGCGCAAGAACTGATTTTCACGCGATTCGGGGTGTAGCTCAGCCTGGTAGAGCACTACGTTCGGGACGTAGGAGTCGCAGGTTCAAATCCTGTCACCCCGACCAGTAAAAAAGGCGTTTCCTCGTGTAGTGAGGCATGAAACCATTTGACGCCCACCGTTGTAAGTCCACTATAAGTCCAACAGATTCGGTATGCTTCACCCGAACTGAACGTCTGGCTTCCGGCGCTCGCGGCGCCCTTGTTGGGTCATCGCGCCCGTCGCCCTAGAACTGACAATTGCTCGCAGTGAATCTGGGCGCGCCCTCGTTAAGCAGAGCGATCGACGACGTCCCATCCGATCACAGTGGATAAGATCCTACCAATTGCGAAACGGCACCTTAGATGTCGCCACCTTTATTAGTGCCCCGCGCCACTTGTCCTCCACCAACATTTCAACCGATCGTTTGATGAGATCAGTGTGTACTGTTGGGCCAACTAATATGGCCCGAATTGGATTCACAGTTGCATCAGTCAGCCACTCCGCGCTGGAGCGGTCAGGCTTTTTGTTCAACTTGACTTCTAGGTGAGGAACTACCAATGAGGCCTTTGTATGGAATCCGAGCGGCGTTTTCCCGGCCACCCTCATCAAGGTGAGCCTTTCTTCACGCTCGCTTTCGAAACTGTCGTCTTTGATGCGCACGGCCAATTCTGGAAAGCTTGTGCTTCTTAGGGCGAATGAAAAAAGCATTTGCGCTTTTCTAAGGCTGGCGTCGGGCTGCTTGGTGTCTTCCCATCTGCGGTGAACCTCGTCTCTCAAAATCCCGAACTCGTCTTTCAATCCCGAGGGCACGTTGGCTTCTTTACCGACGTAGTAGCAACGGCCAAGTTTCGCGCCCAACGGTTCGACCAAAGCATTCAAGGCTTCCCGATCGAACCCAACCGCAAACCCGCCCGTGGCGCCTGAATACCCTCGCCATTGGCTCAACTGGTCAAAGTGACCCGAGAAGGATATCGCGAAGTAATTTTCCGCATTACGCTTAAATTGCGGCGCGAATTCGCTAACTAGGTCGGCCAGGACCGATTGTCTTATCAGCGCTTCCAGGGTCTCGACGCCCTTCTGGTATTCGAGGGTGTCATTCAAGTACCCGATGTTTGATGCCCAAATTTCGTTTTTTTCGACCATTCCATACAAGCCTTCCCAGGACGTGTAATGCCATAGAAGCTCCGCATTTCTCAGCTCTTCATAGACGTCTATTTGGACGGGCGTTTCCATGGGTGGCATTCTCCCTCTTTGGCACCGGAGCGGAAAGTGGGAATCTGTCGGCCTCGAACGAAAGTTTGCGTCGGCTACCGATTGCTCCTATCCCGGACCCCGCTAACCGCCTTAAGAATCTCCCTCCCCGCTGGGCCACCGGCACATTGTCTGCGCTGTCGCAGAGTACAAGGATCTCAGTCGCGGCATCGCCGGCATCTTACGAGGAAGTGGCTACTTCCCCATTCCGAGACGCAGCTCTCCGGCCCGTAATTTGCCTCTGCAAAGCTACAAGCGGCGCGGTCCAGATTGTGTGCAGCTAACTCTCCGAGACCAGGGCCGCGACACGTCGGCAAAGCCGCATCATGTCGTGGGCGGAGGTAGAGTCGGCGGAATTACCCAGACGGCAATCTCTTTGAAGAATCTTTGAACAGCTTTGTTCTTTTCGCCGACTATATGCGCGTGTGCCGGATCTCCGGCGAGGGGGCGGCGCTGATTTCGCGCGTTGCTTGGCTTTGGTCACGCCGAATCATCGCCGGTCAGCGCTCATGCACAAGCTATGAATCCGTCGGGACCGCTGAGTCATTTCATTTGAACGGACTGAACGTTTGGATCGATTTGTCCCAGGGGTCTCGTGGCGTCGCCTCAACCAGGATCCGCTTTCCACCGCGGTGCATGAACGTAAA
>Ga0182030_10001224_pt1 | contig 52297 bp, 48 predicted proteins | sample 812S3MmetaG_FD_121299 | JGI IMG/M metagenome (GOLD analysis project Ga0182030, IMG submission 121299) | Permafrost microbial communities from Stordalen Mire, Sweden - 812S3M metaG (Illumina Assembly) | ecosystem: Environmental > Terrestrial > Soil > Wetlands > Permafrost | place: Sweden...
CGCACAAAACCGGCTGCACATGTCGCTGTGGGCGGTTTCGGGTGCGCCGCTGCTGGTGGGGGCCGATCTTACCCGCCTCGACGCCGAGTCGTTGGCCACCCTGACAAATGCCGATGCGATTCGAATTGACCAAGATGGGCTGGGATTGCAGGCAATCAAAGTTGCGGGGCTGGGGCCCGGGCTTGAAGTTTGGTCGAAGTTCCTTACTACGCCGGGCGAGCGGGCAGTTCTACTGCTCAATCGGACTTATTTTCCCGCGCCGATGAGCGCGAAATGGAGTGATCTGGGCTTGGCCGGAGACGCGGCGACGGTGCGCGATGTTTGGACCGCGAACGACCTGAACAGCGTGAAGAATAGCTACGATAAGACGGTACCTGCGCAGGATGGCGCTCTTCTGATCGTGAAAGGGACGGAAGGCGGCTTCAGGCACTACGAGCCGGCTGCGAAACAGACCCGCGATGAGCTGGCTATTCCCGATGCGGAGACGCGATTCACTGGCGTTTCGGCGCTTGAAGGCGATTGGGCCCAAGTGCGGATTACCTATACGAATTCAGGTGCGGAGCCACGCTTGGTGGAATTGAGGGTAAACGGGCAAGTCGCCACACGAGTCGCATTTCCGCCCACAGGCGCAGATAAGGGCTCAGTGTGGGTCCAGGCTCGTCTTGATCAGCCGGGTACAGGCAACCTGCTGAACTTCGCCATGGGCGCAGCAGAAGGCGTGAAGATCGACTCGATTGATGTTCATTGAAGGAGGAATCGAACACTGAATCACTTTGACCCGGTGGCCGGTGCATATGGCTGTCCTGCGCAAAGCGCCGCTGTGATTCCCTGACCTTCCGTGATGGTGAAGATTCGATCCGGCGCGGGAAGCCGCACTGTCTCTTTCTTGCCCGATGGCCAATGAATCTCCGCAGTTCCGGCATCGGTGGCATCGCCCAGGCCGAAATGAACCCGCGGATCGTTGGAGGAGAGATAACTGCCGCCGCTCAGCACATCGCCGCGCTGGCGCATTCCGTTGGTGTCCAAATACACGGTGGCGCCCACGGCATCGCGCGGACTTCCTGGTCCGCCGATAAGCTTTAGTTCAACCCACTGGTGATGATCGGGGTTCACGTTCCTTAGAAGCACGGGGACACCATCGGCATTGTTGATCACTACATCGATCTTGCCCTCATTGAAGAGGTCGCCGAACGCGGCTCCACGGCCAATGCTGACTTCCGCAAGCCCGGTGCCTTCAAAAGCCGGAACCAGTTCGAACTTCCCGTTGCCCAGGTTATGAAAGAGCAGCGGGCGCTGCGCATACGAACTGCCCCACTCTGGATGTTTGTCGGCGGCCGAATAAACATGACCGTTGGCGATGAATAAATCTTTCCAGCCGTCATTGTCGTAGTCGATAAAACCGTCTCCAAAGCCAACGAAAGGGATGGTGGGCTCAGCAATTCCCGACGCGTAACTCACATCGGTGAAGGCCCCCGTGCCGTCGTTGCGAAAAAGCACATCGTTGTCATCGGCAAAGGTTGTGTTCACCAGAGCGACGTGGCCATTGTTCTCATAGTCCCCGGCGGCAATGCCCATGTTTGCCACCTCTCTACCTTCGCCGTTGAAAGCATAGCCGCTGAGGTAGCTGCGATCTTCAAAGGTACCGTCGCCCTTATTGATGTAGAGATAATTCGGGGTCGAGTCATTGGCCACGGCCAGATCGGGATGGCCGTCATTATTTACGTCCACAAACAAGGCTCCCAATCCGTAATACCCGTCTGGGTCGCTCACTCCCAGCTTCTCGCTAACGTCGGCGAAAGTGCAGTCACCGTTGTTGTGAAAGAGATGATCGTGCTCGCCGTTCAGGCCGCGAGGGCCGCATAGGACCGGCACGCCACGGAATTGGCAAACGCTCGCACCAGCGGTTTTAGCGCCGGGCAAAGGAGGATTGTGCGGATCGTATTGCAGATATCCTGCCACGAACAGATCGAGATTGCCATCGCCGTCGTAGTCGCCAAAGGTTGCCCCCGTCGACCAGGTGCCAAGCGCTACGCCCGCCTTGGCTGCTACATCAGTAAAAGTCCCGTCGTGATTGTTGCGGTAAAGCCGGTTCTCACCAAAGTTAGTAACGTAAATGTCTGGCCAGCCATCGTTATCGAAGTCGGCGACCACAGCGCCGTATCCCCAGCGATCGTTGGTCACGCCGGCCTGCATCGCAACGTTAGTGAAGGTTCCATCGTGATTGTTGTGAAACAGGGCGGCTCGCGGCGGTGTCTCTTTGCCATCCAATGCGTTCACGGTCGAACCGTTCACAAGATAGATGTCGAGCCATCCGTCGTTGTCGTAGTCGAGCAGGGCTACGCCTCCGCCTTTCGCCTCGAGGATCATGCGCTTTTCAGGAGCGCCCGAGGTGCGATGCCACACAGTGAGTCCGGCCTTCGCGGCGACGTTCTTGAAAACCACGGGTCCCGTCTTCACGGTTCCACCCGCAGTAATCGGCCGGTGTGCCGAATCATATTGCGCTTTGAATACCCCTCCGGTCGCGATTCCTCCCGCTCCGCCCGTTTTACCGGCCTGCGGAGACTGAGCCCATCCGATGGCGAAAACAAAGAAGAACGCGCTCAAACGGGGCGCAACCGATCTACCCTTCCGCAACGGAATCCTCCGACGTCTGGCAAAACTATAGTGCAATTCACCCGCGGCCGCCGTGAGGTCAGGCCGCCGCAGATTCAAGCAAGATTCAAAATGCAACACAGATTGCGCTTTGAGATGAATCAACACTATTCAGCGCAAGATGCGAATAAAGTCGGTCGCGCCTTGCATCTTCTCTAAACCCAGGCCGGACTGTGTGGGATGGATGCCTGGAACTGCGAACATCCTCAATCACTACCAGACATAGATCGCAACGATCTGCGGTGGACCTGCAACACCGTCGTTGACGGTTGTCTTCACCACGATCTGCAAATTCTTGCGGCTCCAATCCGGCGGCGCGTTGCGCAGGGCTTTTGCCAGGTCATCTGGACTTCCCACGACTTCACCTGCTGCTTCGGAGCCGGGCGCCGTAATTCCGGCGACAGCGACCACAAACTGGCCCGTGCTGGAGTTAACCAGACGGGTCACCAGACCGTAGTCGGTAGCTACCAGGGAAGTGTGAGGGTCAAACTCATCGTACCAGGCTCGTCCTGTCCCGCCTTTCTCCTGGATGCAGGTAGATTTGCCTTTTTCCTCGGCAAACGTGAAGTGCAAATCAGACGTGATCTTCATAGTCGACCGATTGCTGAAGGCACCCAGGATCACGGCCGGAGCATTACGCAGATCGTCCCATCCATAATCGTCGCCGATCTTCAATTCAGTGGGCTTCCCCATTTTGATCAGCAAGTTCGAGAGGCGAAACGCCGCCTTCACATCGCCTTTGCTCACTCCAAAATCGTGCCATTCGACCATGTCACCCCAGCGGATCTGATCATCCGGCTGCAGATTCGGCCGGCCATTTTCCCGATCCACATCGTGATCAAACTCTCCCGCCCATTTTTCATTTCTCTTGAATAGCTCGAAAGATGGCCGATAGAAAATCGGTTTCGGGAGGCAGATCAGGACATGCGACGAAGAAGAAAAAACCGGTGCCCAGAATTGGCTCAGGGGGCTCTGCGTTTTCTGTTTGTAGAAGGTAAAGACAGCCAACGCTGAGCCAACGAGTGCAACCGCAACGATGAATCCAATTGCCCAGAAACCTGTCTTTCGAACTTTTCCGGTAGAAGGTTTGCTGTGCCCGGCTAAGACCGGACCTTCAGTCACCTCGGCAGTGACGATTGCGGGTACTTCGGCAGGGCGAGGAGGAGGCGCGCTCCAGCGGAGTTCAGGGGCATATGACCCGAGAGGTAGTTCGATATGAACCATCGAATCCGATGGAGGGGCCTTGTAATACTGTTCGAGCCTGCGGCGGACTTCGCCAGCCTGCACGCGCACCACGGAGTCGTCACCCGTCGCGTAGTCGGCAGGGCGATGATAGAGATCCGATCCAATTCTGCGCTCTTTGAGAGGCTCTTCATTGCCGTCCAGGCGATATTGCACAACGTATCTGAGGAATTGCTGGCTTCGCTTGCTCGCGTGAAAGAAAGGGCTGGCAAGGATCAGATCCAGTTCCCGTGCGACTGCGGAGCGATCGGGATTCATCTCCGAATCTCCTGGAGGATCCGCATGGTTTGGGCTTCCATGAGATAACCCTACGCTGCCGTGATTCGTTTGTTTAGGTCCACTGTTCATTGCGCTTCCAAACCTCTGTCGAGTCGAGTGGGAGATTTGCGCATCCCTGCTCTTCTAATTCGGCACAGTCCCTTTTGTGTCGTTTTTTTGGCTTTTGCATCAAGCCGTAATGGCTGCGAGGAGTCAGGGAATTTATATCTCGATTTCAGCAAATTGTCTTGATCAATTAGCTCACCTCGGTTCCGCAGACCCTGAGGTTGTGACCTCGGGTTGCATACAAAACCCGCAGAAGCTACTCCGGGTTCGTTGGCGTGAGGTCAAGCGCAAGACCCAGTCTCCGCGGGGCGGGAGTTGCTCCAGAGCAACGATCCTAACATGCGCTAACTGTGGTGTGCGCTACCCTCGTAATACCAACAAAAATCGCGTAGTTACACTCCAATAGACCACGTTTTGTATTGTCCTAACAGTGGCAAACCGTTTCTCACTTGCGAAGCCTCTCTTCGTAGAACTAGCGTTCGTCGGCAGTTCAGCTTTTGAGAAAGCCAAACGCTTCTGTTTCTCATAAGAAGAGTCAGTTGCGGCCTTTTGGGAAAACGCTTACCAGGCACGGCCACGGAGCAGAGACAAGCACACGCACTCCCAAGGCGCTACTGAAACTGTTCTGAAACATCCCGTCGAACTTGGCGGCGCCACAAAAAAACGCACCACTTTTCCATTCAGCAGGAGACAAACATGAAGAGACCGTTGACGCAATGGATGGTCACCTTATCCGTGGCGATCCTGTTTCTAGTCAGTAGCTCCGTTCCGTCGCGCGCGGTGGGCCCCACCGGCAAAATCGTCGGTTCGGTATTCGACCCCACCGGAGCGCCGATTGCCGGAGCAAGTGTGACCGCTACAAACGAGGGGACTGGAGAGAGCCGGCAAGTCGTTTCGGATGAAAACGGCGACTTCACCATTCCTATTTTGCCGGTCGGAAATTACACGGTAAGCATCACCGCGAAAGGCTTTGCGGTCTTTCAACAGAAGGGAATCGTCCTTCAGGTCGACCAGAATATCTCTGTGATTGCGCATCTCCAGGTCGGCTCGAATGCTGAGGTCGTTCAGGTTACCGGTGATACCGGCCAGAGTGTGGACTTGGTCGATGCGACCGTTAGCCAGGTGGTGGACTCCCAACGAGTGGTCGATTTGCCTCTCAATGGCAGAGATACCCTTCAGTTGCAGTACATAATGCCGGGTGTCTCCTACGACAACAACAACGTTGCCCATGGGCAGGGCCAGCATGAGGGCGTGGTGGTCAACGGCAACCGCCCCGGATCAAATTACTATCTGCTCGATGGCGTGGATATGACCGACTCGTATCTTTCGGTTGCCCCCGTATTTCCCGCGCCGGACGCTCTGCAGGAATTCGACATTCAGACCAGCAACTACACCGCGCAGTACGGGCGCAGTTCGGGCGGCCTCATCAACGCGGCATCGCGCGCCGGCACAAACTCGTTTCACGGCGGTCTGTTTGAATTTCTCCGTAACACCGTGCTCGACTCTCACAACTACTTCGACGTCCCCGGTGAGGCCAAGCCAGCCCTCAAACTGAACCAGTTTGGTGGATACCTGGGCGGTCCCATCATCAAGCAGAAGACCTTTTTCTTCGGCTACTACCAGGGAACACGTCAGCGCAAGGACGAGACTCAGACCATAGGAACTGTGTTGACCCCGGCGGAAAACCCCGTCACCAACGGCGGCGCCGCGCAGTTTCCTGCCAACACCATTGTCGATCCGCAGACTGGCAAGCCCTTCCCGGTCGATGGTCTGATCCCAGCCAACCGCATCGATCCAACCGCTTTCGCCGCGGTGAAAGCTTTGATGAGTTATCAGCCCAACAACGGCAGTGGCGGCTATACCTATCACGCGCCCTCGGCCGACAACGAAGACGATCTGAACGAGAATCAGTATCTCGCCCGCATCGATCACACCATCAGCACCAAGGATTCGGTGTTCGGCCGTTACTTTTTCAATCAGGACTCCGCGACCGGCTACGGCGCCGGCAACATGGACCTGCCGCACGATAAGTATTTCCGGAACCAGAATGTCGCGATTGATTGGAACCATACCTTCACGCCGAACCTGATCAACACCGCAGTTGCCGGCTTCACGCGCGTGGCCCATCATCGCGGTACCACAAAGTCCGACGGCTGGGATACGTTCGGTTCTCTCGCCGGGGCTGAGGCACCCGGAATTCCGACTGAGTTTTACACCAACATCAACGGTAGCTTTAACAACAACGGCGATGGGACGTTTATTCAGGACCGTCAAACCTGGCAATACACTGACTTCCTGAGCTATCTCCATGGCAAGCACTCGATCTCGGCCGGCGGCGATTTCCGCAAGGAAGCGGTGAATCGTATCGAGGACTATTTCACCGATCCAATCTTCAACTTCAATGGGACCTTCACCGGCAACGGAAATGGCAGTTCAGTTACCGCTCTTGCCGACATGTTGATGGGTCTGCCGAACTACTTCAATCTGCAGACCGAAGTGCGCAGCAACCTTCGCCATAAGGCAATGGATCTGTATGTCCAGGACAACTACAAAGTTACCCGGCAAGTCACCATCGACGCCGGATTCCGATGGGAGCCTTTCCTGCCCCCGGTGGATAACCTGAACGAGCAGATCTGCTTCGACCCGACCTTCAAAACTCAATCAACCTTTTATCCCACCGCGCCTCCTGGATTCACGTTCCCTGGACCTCCCTTGTCGGAATCAACCAGCACGTATGGCAACGGCGACCCCGGTTGCCCAAGATCGATGGTGCCGGACCGCTGGAAGAACGTTGCGCCGCGGTTGGGAGTTAACATCAGTCCGTTCAAGAGCGGCAAGACTTCGATTCGCGCGGCTTACGGAATCTTCTGGGATCAGGCGCGTCTGATTGCCTGGAACCGCTACTCGACCGCGCAACCCTTCGACGAAAACTACTCTCTCACGGGAATTGCGGTCATTCCTGCGCAAGGCGTTCTGACCGGGACAGATATCTTTGCAGCTAACCCCGGCCAGGTAGACCCGTTCCCGTTCATCGTTCCGCGCACCAAGGCGCAACGCCAGGGTTTCAGCCCGCAGTACGGCGGCTACTGGCCGACTTCGGCTGAAGGCACTGTCCTTCCGCCCAACTTCAACGAGGGGTACGCGGGCCAGTGGAACTTATCCGTCGACCAGGAGTTCGCGAAAGGATGGGTGCTGACGGTTTCTTATATCGGAAACCACGGAACCCACTTATTCCTCTCGCGCGACATCAACTGGGCGCCGATCTCCACGTACAACCACAGCGCGACCCTGGCAGAAAACCAGCTCACCGAAAACTACCGCAGGCAATTCGCTTACGACGGAAATTGCGGTACTAGCACAGTCGCGAACCCGGCGCCCAACCCGGCCAATGGCAGTTACTTCGACAATCCCTGCCTTGGCCAGACCCAGGAGGAAGCCAATCAGGGGTGGTCGAATTACGATGCCGTCGACTTCACGGTCAACCATCGTTTTGAAAAAGGCTTCAGCCTGCTGGCTTCCTACGTCTACGCCAAGTACCTCGACATCATTTCGTACGGCGCCGAGGGCGGACTTGGTCCACGCAACCCGCTGGACTTCAGGCAGAGCTATGGGCCCAGCGATAACGATGTCCGCAATCGCGTCACCGCATCCTACATCTACCAGTTGCCGAGCCTGAAATCGGCGCACGGAATCGTGGCCGGTGTAGTCAACAACTGGCAGAACCAGGGCATTCTGATCGATCAGACCGGGTCGCCCTACTCGATTAACAGCTTCACCGACACCGGAGCGACCGGCATCGGAAGCGATCTTGCCGACCTGGTGCCGGGAGTGAGCTCGAGCCCGGCTCATCGTGGCGTCAAGTCTTACTTCAACACCGCAGCCTTCGTTGAAGCCGCAGACGGCACCTACGGAACTTCGTCGCGCAACTTACTCTTCGGACCGAGCCGCGTCGATTTCGACTTCTCCCTCTTCAAGGAGTTCCCGATCCGCGAAGCCGGCAAGGTCCAGTTCCGCAGCGAATTCTTCAACCTGTTTAACCACCCTAACTTCCAAAACCCCGACAACACCGTTGGGGATGGAACCTTTGGACAGATTCTCAGCGCAAGCGACGGCCGTATCGCCCAGTTTGCGTTGAAGTACCTGTTCTAAATCGCAGCTCTCACCATTTGGCGATGCCCTGTCTTTTGGCGGGGCATCGCCATGTTTGCGCAATTGTGTTTTTGCCCGCCTTTCAGGCCTTCGACTGATCGCATAGGCTAAGGTACGTTAAAATCGGGTCGCATATTAGAGGCTGGTCTATGCAAATCGGGTTAGGGAAATCGGGTTCGCTCCTTCCATTCGTCGTCTTCTTTCTTGCCTCTAATTTCCTAGTCGCACAAAGTAGCGATTCTCCCGGTTCGATCTCTCAGCACATGCAGAACGTTGCGCAGGCGTTGCGAGCCAACGACAGAGCCAGCGCTGAACGCGAATATCGGCAGATCCTCACCATCGATCCTGAGAACGGTCAAGCCTGGACAGGGCTCGGCGTACTGTTGTACGGCGAAGGCAAGGCCGGCGATGCAGTTAGCGCGCTCGAACACGCGTTGCGCGTCGATCCTGGCGCGAAGAATGCCGAAATATTTCTTGGATTAAGCGAAGCCGGCCTGAACGAGTGCGGAAAGGCGGTGCCGCGCCTGAACAGTTACTTTGCCAGCGAACCGGCAGGTAAGCTGGAGCACTTGATTGGATTGACCCTGCTTGAATGCGAAGCAGACAAGCCGGATCCTATCCCGGCAATCCAGACTGCAGAGCGTTTGAAGCAGCTTTATCCCGGCGATGAAGACGTGCTTTATCAATCGGCGGAACTGTACACACGGCTGTGGAACCAGAACGCCGACGAACTGATGACGAAGCACCCCGACTCCTATCGGGTTCATCAGCTTGCCGGTGAAGTCTACGAAGCGAAGGATGATTATGCCCAGGCAATCCGCGAATATTCACTGGCGCTTGAACGCAAGCCCGACCTTCCGCGGATGCACTATCGGATCGGACAGCTCTACCTGCACCAGGACTCTGAGGAAGTCGATGACAAGGCAATGAAGGAGTTCCAGCTCGAGAAGAGTATCGATCCCGATTCTGCCGTCACCGATTTGGCAATGGCGGGGATTGAGATGCATCGCCACAATCTCGACAAGGCGAAGCCGCTTTATCAGGAAGCGGCCCGGCTTGATCCAGCCCTGGCCGAGGCGCAAGTGGGTCTCGCCAAGATCCTCCTCGAACAGCACGACCCCGCTTCAGCCGAGCAGTTGTTACTCGCCGCAGTAGCCCAACATCCCGACAATGCCGAAGCGCACTACGTCCTGATGCTGGCCTATCGTGGTCAGAAGAAAATGACTGAAGCAGCAGAGCAGATGTCGATCTTCAATCGGCTCCAAACTGAGAAGGACGAGACCTTCCAGAACAAAATGAATGCACTGCTCAATGGAAAGCCGGCTACGGCTGGAGCCCCTCAGAAGTGATGATTGGTAAGACAACTGCATTTCTCTGCAACCAACGATGACAGGCTCCCAAACCCTCCGCGCATTCGATCGCCGCCACTTCCTGCGCATGGCAGGCTCGAGCCTGGTGCTTCCTGCCATGGCGTCTTCCTGCCTGGCGGCCATCGGTCAGGCTGTCACGCCGAAATCTGCAGCCAAAGAAGCCGGATTGCCCTTGGGTTATCAGGTTAGCGATATCGCGCCGCAAGCCGGGCTCGACTTTCTGCAGGTCTGCGGCGGCGATTCAAGCAAGAAATACATCATTGAAACCACTGGCTCTGGTGTCGCCTTCTTTGACTACGACAACGATGGCTGGCTCGACATCTTCCTGGTAAACGGATCCAGTTTCGATCTTTCTCCCACGGCGCCAAAGCTGCAAAACAAGCTCTTCAAGAACAACCGCGACGGCACATTCACCGATGTGACCGCAAAAGCAGGATTGACGCGCTCGGGATGGGGGCAGGGCGTCTGCGTGGGCGATTACGATAACGACGGATTCGACGACCTCTTCGTTACTTATTGGGGGGAGGACGTGCTCTATCACAACAACGGAGACGGCACTTTCACTGAAGTCGGCCGCAAGGCCAACGTCGCCGGCGATCCTTTGCGGTGGAGCACAGGCTCTGCATTTGTCGATTACGACCGCGACGGGAAGCTGGATCTGTTCGTGACCCATTACGTCAACTTCTCGCTGCAGAATGCTCTCGTACCCGGCACTAATCCCTATTGCATGTTTCGCGGGCTCGCGGTGAATTGCGGCCCTCGCGGCTTGATCGGCGAGACCTCAACTCTCTACCACAACAACGGAGACGGCACATTTACCGACGTCTCCGAGCGCTCCGGCATATTGAAGCGCACCAATTTTTATGGGTTGGGCGTTCTGGTGGGCGATTTTGACAACGATGGCTGGCCCGATATCTACGTGGCCAGCGATACCACGCAAGCCAACTTCTTCATGAACAATCACGATGGCACCTTCCGCGAAGAAGCTCTTTTGCGCGGCGTCGGTTTCAGCGAGAGCGGCATGGCGCAGGCCGGGATGGGCCTGGCCGCAGGGGACTACGATAACGATGGCTGGCTCGACATTCTGAAGACAAATTTCTCCGATGAAGGCATCGACCTTTTTCACAACGACGGCGATGCCACCTTCACCAACATGTCGGGCGCTGCCGGTTTGGCCCGAGAAAGCCACTTCGTCTCGTGGGGCTGCGGGTTCTTCGATCCTGACAACGACGGGCTCGCCGACATTCTCTACGTAAACGGGCACGTTTACCCGGAGCTCGAGCGTATCCACTCCGACACAACCTATCGCGAACCACGGGTTCTCTATCGCAACCTTGGCAACGGAGAGTTTGAAGAAGTTTCGCAGCTTGCCGGGCCAACGATCACGACACCTTCTACCGGTCGCGGCCTCGCTTTTGGAGATTTCAACAACGACGGCTGCGTGGACGCCGTGATCAACAATCAAAACGCACGGCCTTCGCTGCTTCGGTTCACGCGGCGCAACAGCAACCATTGGATCACCATCAAGCTTGTCGGCGTGAAGTCCAATCGAAGTGCCATCGGAGCGCGACTCAAATGCGTCGCCGGCTCACTCTCGCAAATCGATGAGGTCAGAAGCGGGGGCAGCTACATCTCGCAGAGCGATCTTCGTATCCACTTCGGGCTCGGCGAAAGAACAAGCATCGACCTGATTGAAATCCAATGGCCGAGCGGCGCCGTAGATCGGTTGCATAACATACCGTCGGACCAGTTTGTAAAAATCGTTGAAGGCGGGTTGCTGACTTCTCTGTACAAACCATCCTGAGGAACCAGAGGGATAAACCATGCATCATCTGACAAAGTCGAGCATACGTTCGCGGCCCGCACTAGCTCGGCATGCGTGCTTGGTTATCGAGCTCATCCTTCTCCTTTCGCCGCTCGCATCTCGCGCAATGCAGGATCTTCCTCCTTTAACCGAGGGAGCTGGCTCATCGGAGATTCAGGCAGGCATCGCTTCACTGCAGCACAACGACGCGGCCGCAGCCAAGCTGCGCTTCAGTGCCGCGTTGCGCGCCGATCCCCGCTCAGCCGACGCTCTCGTCTGGCGAGGAATCGCAGAAAACCAGCTCAAGCAATTTGGCAACGCCGAACAGGATTTCACCACAGCATTGAGGATTGATCCTAACCGGCTGCCTGCGCATTACAACCTCGCCCTGAGCCTGATTCGTCTCGGAGAAAATGAACGCGCAATCGACGAACTTCGGATCGTTGCGAAAGCCCAGCCAGGCCTGCTGGAGCCTGAATACAATCTGGCGATTCTGCTCGAACAACAGCATCAACTGGACGAGGCAATCGATCACCTGTCCGCTGCCCATCGAACGCGTCCCGATGACATCTCCGTGATCCAGCATCTGTTGATTGATCTGAATGCTACGGGCAGGAAAGACGAGGCTCTTCCCCTTCTCAACGCCCTGCTCGCTTCCACTTCCGCAGATACGCGCAAAACACTGGGAACAGAGTTGCTCGAGGCCGGCGATTATTCTGCGGCTTCCATTCTCTTCGAGAGCGTCCTTCGCGAATCGCCGGCCAATCGCGAGGCAGAATTGCTTCTTGCCCGGGCTTACATCGGCGCACAGGAGGACTTCAAGGCCATCGAACTTCTCAAACCAGAAGAAGCAACCGACAGCAGCGGAGTATCTGCCTACTTGCTTGGGCTCGCCTACGAAGCTGCGGGAGCCAACGAAGACGCGAAGAGGGCCTACGAGACTGCGCTCGAACACGATCCGCACAATGGGCGCGCTGCCTATCACCTCGGCGTTATTGAAGCCTCCGCTCCCGACGGGTTGCCTTCTGCAGCCAATTACCTTCGAAGAGCAGTGAGCCTTGAGCCAGAGAATCCAGCCTATGGAATGGCCTTGGGAAAATGCCTGCTTGAGCAAAACAACGCCATCGAGGCGTTGCGCGTGCTCCAGCGGATTCGCACAGAAGGAGCGGAAGCAGGAGAGAGAGATCTACTCCTGGGAATTGCGGAGATTACCGTCCGGGGTCCGGCCTTAGCCACCCCGACTCTGGACCGATCCGTGCGCGAAGACCCGTCCCTCGCGCTTTCGCACAACATTCTCGGATTCTGTTACCTCAGCAAGGGCGAGACGACGAAGGCCGCTGCAGCCTACGGAAAAGCCTCCGACATGAAGCCGGAGTCCCGCATCTTCGCCCACAGCGCGGCAATCGGCTTTGATCGCGCCAATAATCCGGACCAGGCGTACGTTTATGCCCAACGAGCCGCTGCGCTGCCTGACGCCATTGCAGACGACCATTTTCAGCTCGGTAGACTTCTGGCTAAAGCCGGGAAGCCGCAAGAGGCAATCCAGGAGCTGAACCAGGCAGTCGCTTCCAATCCGGATTCCGAAGAGGCTTACTTCATGCTTGCGCGGTGTTACTCTCAAGTCGGCGACAATACGCAGGCCAATCTTTGGGTCTCAAAGCTGAAGGAGTTGCAGAAAAGAAACGCCGTGGGACGAGCCGCAGCTCATACGAGCGCCGCTCCGCTCACTTCGTCTGCATTGTTCCAGGGAGCACCAGACAGCAAACCAGCTATGCCAATTCATTGAAAATGAGCCTTCGTCACACCCCAATTCCAGGGACCGGCCCAAGTGGGGGATCCCGAATAGTTTCACGCATCAGTACCGGAATGTCTTAGTGCTGTATCTGGAGCGCCCGAGGCAATGTTGGGCGGCCGCTAGCTGTCCAAGTGGGCGCTTCTGATACAGCGACTTGAAGGAAGCCGCCCTCATGGAAGGCTATGTACTTTGAATCGGTCTGAACGTGTGCAGAGGGATCAGGCACGAGCGGAGTTGGGTAGGATGTGGCGCTTTGACGGTGGGGTGGCGTGGTGAAAGAGCGCAACGAAGCGTCAGTCGAAGGCTGCAGAAATGGGCAGCCGAACAATCTCGGACAGATGAGACGAAGGATCCGCGTACGCGCCGAAGCACGGGCAGAGGCCGGGGATGCGGATGGATCGTCATGCTACGTATCGGTCTGGTTGAGGCGGGGAGCGAAGCAGTAGCTGCGCAGCGGTGAGCCGTTCGAGGACGCGCATGGTTCCGCCGCAGAGTGGGCAGTTCCAGAGTGAGTGAGCCTGATCAGTGGACGGTGATTGCACCGAAGCGGTCATTTTCTCTGAGCTGCTGAGCAGTTGGAAGCAGAGCGGCAGGAGTGTGGCCCGTCGTCTGTTGGCGAGGAATCCGAAGTTACGGATACGGACGAAGCCGGGCGGCAGCAGATGGAGCAGGAAGCGGCGCAGAAACTCATCTACGGCCAGGGTCATGAGCCTCTTCTTGTTGCCATGTGCAGAATCGCGCCAGCGGAAAGTGACGTTGCCATCGGAGAGAGCGACGAGCCTGGAGTTGGAGATGGCGACTCGATGGGTATATGCACCAAGATAGCGCAGCACATGTTCTGGTCCTCCGAAGGGCTGCTTGGAGTAGACGACCCAGTCGTGGCGGGACAGCACCTGCAGCCACGCAGCGAAGGCGCGTGGTTGGGCCAGATGCATCAGGCTGCCGTGGAACTGAAGCTCGCCACGATGGAAGGCGATGCGAAGTCCGGCGACAAACTTGCCGCGGAAGACGCGGCTGAGCACGCCGACGGGCAAGAAGAAGGATCGGCGGGCCGAGATCCAGCTTGAGTGGTCCGGTGCGAGGCCGCCGGCGGCAATTACGCAGTGGACATGAGGATGGAACTGCAGACGCTGATTCCAGCTATGGAGCACGCTGAAGAAACCGACCTCGGCTCCAAGGTGCCGCGGATCGCGGGCGATCTCCAGCAGAGTCTCGGCACTGGCTTGGAAGAGCAGGTTGTAGACGAGCCGCTTGTTCTGCAAGGCAAGCGGGGCAAGCTCCCGCGGCAGAGTGAACACTGCATGGACATAGCGTGTCGGCAGTAGTTCTCGCTCGCGCGCCTTGAGCCAGCGCCGGCGTGCGTTGCCTTGGCACCGTGGGCAATGCCTGTTTCGGCACGAGTTGTATGAGATGGTGGTCGTATGTCCGCAGCCGGTGCAGCGGTCGCGATGCCCACCCAGCACGGCGGTGCGGCAACGCACGATGGCAAGCAACACCTTCCGGTGTTGCCAGTTGATCCACCTGCAGCTCTGTTCGATAAATTCCTGTCCAGCACAGCGAACAATGTCGGCCATCTCCACGAGAGGCCGGTTTTTCAACTGTGCTTGTGTCCTCTCTGCGACGAGAACATGAGCGCATCGAGCGGGCTGGCTGTGGCGCTGAGATGCCGTTGGGACAAATGCAGGTAAACGGTCGTTACCTCGAGGTCGCGATGTCCTAGAAGAATCTGGATGGTGCGCAGGTCGGCGCCGGCTTCAAGAAGATGTGTGGCGAAGCAATGTCTTAGAGTGTGCGGATGAATGTGCCTGTGCTCAAGGCCGGCCCGTTCAGCGGCGATCTGGCAAGCTGTCCAGAGAACCTTAGTGGTGACAGGGTAAGTTGCCGTGTGCCAGCGGTTGCCGGGAAAGAGCCACTCCTTCGGCTTGCGCCGTAGTCCGCGCCAGTAGACGCGCAGTTCTTCGAGCAGCGTCGGGCTGAGCATGACATCGCGGTCCTTGCCGCCCTTGCCCTCTCGGATATGGACTACCATCCGCTGGCTGTCGATGTCGCCGACCTTGAGGCGGGCCGCTTCTGCGCGGCGTGCACCGGTGGCATAAAGCGTCATGAGAAGGATGCGATGAAAGGGGGAATCCGCGGCATCTATCAGTCGCGCGACTTCTTCCTGGCTGAGTACACCTGGAAGGTGACGCACCTTCTTCGGATAGGGCGTCTCGGCGATGCTCCACCCGCGCTTCAAAACGTGAATATAGAAGAACCGCAGAGACGCCAACCGCAGAATCACAGTGTTCGGGCTGAACTTCAACTTGGTGAAGAGCATCGCCTGATACTTGCGAATGTCCTCTGGGCCAAGCTGATCGGGCGGCCGGCGGAAGTACCGGCTGAAGTGCTCAACACCGTGCAGGTACGAGCGAATGGTTGTATCGGCAAAGTTGCGTCGACGCAACTCCTCAAGCATGAGCTGACGTAGTTGGTTCACAGAGGATCCTCCTTCTCTGCGTCCCAAGCTACCCCGGTAGCCTCAGATGTTGGTCAGATGCACGCGTATGCGTCCGCCGCCGCAGCGGCTTCGTTCTAGTCCGCTAGTGATTACGAATGCGGTTGGGATCCACCTGGCCGTATAACCGGCTACTCGGACAAGTGAAAGGGCCCGATCCACTCGTTACGGCTTTTGTTGGTGAGCGCATCATCGCTGAGTCACTCAGCAAGCGGGATGGCGCTGCTTCTGAAAGCAGCCCTACCAGGCATGAGCTCTTGCGCTCCTCACTCTCAAAGACGAAGAGTTAGCCAACGTCTTGTTGCCCCTCACTGTTCATAACTCTCGCTATTCAAATCTCAATTCCCTGCCCTCCACGTCGTCACTTGTTTACAACCCTTCGGGCAAGATCCTCATTTGCCCCAAAGTATGAAATCTATTATTCAATATGATCGAAGAAAACAAAGCGATTCCCCCAGCAACTCGCGCGCATCGTCAGCTCAGCTAGATGATTGAATTCGGCGTAATTCGGCGAAGTTCGGCGAAGTTCGATCAACATCGAAATGATGTTGTTTCTATGCTATTGATTCTAAAATAGATTGGCTCCTCAGGTAGGACTCGAACCTACAACCCTTCGGTTAACAGCCGAATGCTTTCAATTTGGCAAATGCAGGTCTGTGTAGATTGTTGCATTTAATTACCAGCAAGACATCACAGAACAGTATGTCCCCTGGGAATTTGACTGAGTCTGCCGGCAGACATACAGTCTCTCTGCCAAGATGCTCGCAAGCGCAATCCCTGAGGAGGGAAATATGGCAAACACTTTCACAAAAGAAGATGCGAGAACTTGTTTCGGATGCGATCAGAACCCGCCATCATTCAGGTTGATATCGCTCGAGCGCTTTCCAAACGAGTCCCGACAATTGGAACCTGACTGCATGGCGGGCTTATTCTGCGAGGCTTGTCTCAGGCTCGAGATCAACGAATACTTCGCCGCATTTACCCAAAATAACCTACCCCTCAGGAGCGACGAGTCCACGGAGAGTTGCCTTTGCCGACAGATTGGATTCGCAGTTGTTCCTTTGGCGCTCAGCGAGGAAGAATCCAAGCTTCTGGTCGAGGAAATCGAAGCCGATTGGCTCGAAGCCATGGTGAACTAGACGGGGGTATGCATTGCACAGTGTGTGTCGCCGAATTGTGTCAGCTTGATGCCCGATCCCGCGTATCGGAGGTAGAACGCGTTCAACGGTGTGTTCGATCAGCACTTATTTGGTCGGCCTAAAGATGAAAGCGCTTGGGCAAGGGCCCAAATTGCGATTTCGGTGTCAAAAGCCACGTCTCTGTCTGCTCAATTTGCACAGAGACAAAAACTCAAAAGAGGAGGCAACCATGAGCATAGATCCACTCGACCGCAAGCCGGTCCAATATGCGTCTCACTCCCGGCACACGGTCGAAGGCCCTGGCTTCCTCAACGATCAGGCTTTCATCGAGAAGCATTACAGAATTGCAGATCTCGCCGAAATATGGGGAATCGGACGAGAAACGGTGCGCAAGATTGTTAAGGATGAACCAGGAGTCATCCAGATTCGCCAAGGTCGAAAGAAAGCACACACAACGTACAGCGTACCTGAGTCTGTTGCGAGGAGAATCCACTCCAGGATGTCGAATGTCGCATAACAGTGACCATGAGGCGAGTAACAACCGCGATCTGAGAAAGTTTCCATTATATGGTTTCAATCCGGCAAAACACGCTCATTGCTTTATCTCTGTCTCGCGCGTTCCTCAGGCCGACGATTTCCCAGAACAACCTCGTGTAACTTGGACATCAGTTAACAACCGTACTCATAGGACACCGGCAATCGTAACGTAGCGCGGGGCGCGCAAGCCAATATCACCTTGCTGAGCAAAACCTTCAGTAGCCATTTCGCTGCATTTGGATGAGCCGGGGGCGTGGCTTTCCTTCGAACGCATCTTGAAGGATTTTGGAGAGGCGTTGCTGGCGCCCTGGAATCCATGCGGCATAGTGTGTACGGAGGACTTCCTCCGTGTCTCCAATTAGCTCCGCGACGTCGGGGATTGGCACGCCTTTTTCGAGCAGAATCCTGACGAAGGTGTGTCGGAAGCGATGGGGGTGGGCCGGCGTCTCCCAGGGACCCGCTAGATCGAATACCTTCTTGAGCCTCTTGTTTCGCCAGATGTCGCAAAGCTGCTTTGCATTTTGCGTGATGCCAGCCGCAAAGATGAGCGGGCCATTGACCCTCTGCCGCGCGCGAAGGCGCTCGAGGAGCCAATCTGGAATCCATGTGAACAGGGGCCGTTTAGTCTTGTGCATGCGCAGGAAGACGTCATTCCCCCTGAGACGCTTCCCGATGTCGAATGTCGCAACGTCAGATATGCGCAGGCCGGTGTAGACGGAAAGAAAAATGAAGTCCTTCGCGTCCTCGCCTCCCCAAGTTCGATGGCCGGGTCCTTGTCTTGTGGGTGGGCCGATCTCGTCGCACGCCTTGTAGATCCTCGTTAGCTCGTCATCAGTGAATGGCGCCTTAGGGACGGTGACCGATGATCCAGCGGGCGCCTCTAAATCCTCCGCGAGATCTTCGGTGAGCCATTTCCTCTTTCTGCAGAATTTGATGAAGCCCTTGAGGCGCTCAAGCTTCTTCGCCTTGCCCCGAATTCCGTCGTTCCAAGAAGCGTAGAAGCGGTCCATATCCGTCACTGTCACCTGTTCGATGTACTTGTGACTGCGGCGGTCACAGTAGGCGTCAAACTGATTCGTGAACGTCCGGTATTTAGCGAAGGTCGTCGGCTGGATGTCTCGACCTTTACATTTTGCCAGGAACGCTTCGATTGCCTCACCGATGGTTACCTGCTCTGGAGTCGCCAAGAGCCTTGACGGTTCCGGAACAGGGTCGGCAGTCCCAGTCCATCGACCGGAGACCTCAAGCTTCGCGGCGATTGCGCGCGCAGCCTCCCATTCCCACTGGCCCGTGGTTTGACGGGCAAATTTCCTGCTGAGGGTCCCGGAAACGAAGATCGGACAATCACACCGTTTCCAGCCCTTTTTCCGCTCGTCGTATTCCGACGTGCGGAGCTCTTCCGAGTGCCCTGACTTGCATTCGCGGCGATGGCGGCGGTAGAGGGCTAATCCCATTTCTACATTGTCCGATATTGCCCGACGAAATGGAAGCTAAATCCGTATATTGTGGTGAATAATAGGGATCTACATTGGGGCGGCTAGTGGGGATCGAACCCACGACATCCTGAGCCACAGTCAGGCGTTCTGCCGCTGAACTATAGCCGCCGTAATACCCTTGATTGTAGCATCCAAGCAGATACTGAGGCCCCTCGCGAAAGATGCTCCATGCCCTCTATTGACGCCAATTCAACACCAAAAAATGACTCACCGTTGCGCTCAAATCCGGTCGCGCTTGAGCCCGAGCGCTGGGCGAAAGGCGCCTGGATTTTTCGAGACCAGACACTGCAACGGCTCGAGATTCTGTTGGACGAAGCTTTTCGCATACCCGGAACGAGCATACGGTTTGGGCTCGATGGAATCATCGGCTTGGTTCCAGGTCTAGGCGACGTTATTGCGGGGTTGTTGTCACTCATCATCCCTCTGGCTGCCTGGATACGAGGTGTCCCCTATGTGACGCTGGTTCGAATGGCCGCCAATATCGGTATCGGAGTCCTGGTGGGCTCGGTTCCGTTGTTCGGCGATATCTTCGATATTGCATGGAAGGCGAATCGCCGAAATTATTTACTGATGCGTCGCCATCTTGGCGAGCCGCGACGCCATACTTGGCGCGATTGGACCTTTTTGCTTCTGTTCGCAGCATCGCTCGGCATCATCTTCGCCATTCCAGTTTTGCTCGTTGTATGGCTGCTTACTTGGCTGATCAAGCAGTAAGTACCACCCCGCATCGAGTTGGCCGAGAATCAAATCGCGATACAATCATGAGATGAGTCGGGGCGTAGCGCAGTCTGGTAGCGCATCTGCTTTGGGAGCAGAGGGTCGGGGGTTCGAATCCCTCCGCCCCGACCATCATAAATTATTGATATTCAAAGTGATATTGACCGTTTTGGACACGCATCTGCTCTTTGCCGCTACAGCACTGTAGTCGATTTTGTAGCCGTTGCCACCCCTGGGAAACTCAATAAAATTCCACACGGATTTCCCGACGATCAAATTCCTCATTCACCCCGTTAGGGATTCAAACGGGAGATCATCTAGAATTGCCTGAACGGAAACCTTATAGCCATCGCATCCCGCCTAAAACGGCCCACCCCGTAACGGTGAGGGCCTTCAAAGCCTACAGCTGAGAATGTCCGGTGGTAAATCGGGACCGTCATCAGCTTTGTGGGAAATCCTCATTGGTCTGCTTTCAAGGTGTATATTCGGCTCGGAGCGAGACTCTAGCTGAGTGATCACTTTGGAGCGACTCCAGACTTGAAAGCGACCAAGATGTCTCTGAATGGGCCGATGCCTCGTGTGGGCTTGAGAAAACTCTTATGCCTCAAATCCCAAAGACGTTGAAAAGGGAAACGACAAGATCTCTCGTTATTTGTAGGCAGGGCGTCATCGATCATCCGATCTGCAACGCGGCATCCTAAAAATGCTTGTCTCGGCGGCTGCCTGACCCCGCAATGACCTCAATGACGAGGCGTGCGTCGGGCCATTGTCGATCACCCATCACGCTTGTGCTGATCGACCACCTAGGCCACCTCTTCTCAGGTAGAGCTCATAGTGCGACAGCTCGGAGTCTCATCTTGACGAATGAAACCGAGCCTTTCGCCGATGACGATCTGACATTGCTCATGAACTTTCGAATATCCACCTCCCGGAAATTCTAAGGGCGTACTTGACGGCTATGAAAAGACGAGATACATTAATTGTCCCCCCTAACACAAATCGAGAAGCGTTCGAGGGCCGCAATTCGACATCGTTTGCGAGACGCCCCCCCCAAAACAAAACTTCCGAGGACTTCATAATGGCCGTACAGATAACTGTTAAAGACCTTTCTGCTGGAATCCGCGAAGCACTATTCCAGGATCTCTCGTTCACTTTGAGCGAAGGAGACAGAATGGGTGTTGTCGGGAACAACGGAGCTGGAAAAACAACCCTGCTGAAATGCGTTGAGGGCTCTCTTGCACCTTGGAGCGGCAACGTCACGCTCCCCAGAGGAAAGCGGTTGTTGGTCGTACCGCAGACTGTTCCCTCGGAACTCGAAAGTCTAAGCCTTCGCGATGCGGTTCTCGACGCAATCGACCCTGAAAGCCGTGACTATCTCGCATGGAGAGTCGATGTTGTATTGGATAAGTTTGGTGCGCCTGATGAAATGCTTGATAGGCCATTAGCGCACCTAAGCGGCGGATGGCAACGACTAGCCTTGATCGCGCGCGCTTGGGTTGCTGACCCCGACATTCTGCTTATCGATGAGCCAACCAATCATCTGGATCTAGCGAAAATACTCATGTTGGAGCGATGGCTACAGAGAGAATTGCAAACGACCCCTCTCCTAATAGTGAGTCACGACCGGCGCTTCCTCCAAACCTGCACGAACCGAACTCTATTCCTAAGGCCGTCGCTCTCCCGAGTCTACGATTATTCGTTCGCTAGAGCGCGCGCACTTCTTGAAGAAGATGATCGTGTTCTCGAGTTAAAAAAAGACCGTGAACTCGATGAGCTGAGACGCCTACGCAAAAGCGCTCATACTCTTCGTCAAATTGGAGTAGATAACTACTCGGCCGCTGCTTTACGTAAGTCGAACCAAATTGCTAGGCGGGCCGACGCAATACAGGATTCTTTACCTTCGACTCATGTGGAGCCGAAACGGGATATCAAGCTAATTAGCCAGAGCACTCGCGCCAACCGATTAATCAACATCGAAGGCATGACGATCACCCAGCCTAGTGGGGCAATCCTGTTTCGCATCGGGAAGCTCGATATAGGACCAGGTGAGCGTGTCGTGGTTTTGGGGCGCAATGGGACTGGAAAGACTCAATTCATTCAGAAACTGCGCGCGGGCTTCCAATTGCCAGACAAGGCGCGAGAAGAGGGTCTTTCAATTGGACCTTCTCTTCTGCTGGGTTACATCGATCAGAACATGTCTCAGCTCCCAGCTGACAAGACCCTCCACGATTTCATCAGCGCTGCTCATGGAACAGACTTCCAACGTGCAACTTCATTGCTTGTTTCCGCAGGCTTTCCACTTTCACAGCAAAACAGTTCCATCGGAAGCCTTAGCCCAGGAGAGCGGGCTCGTCTATCCTTACTCTACCTTCGCCTAAGTGTCCCAAGCTTCTACTTGATGGATGAACCGACTAATCACTTGGATGTGGCGGGACAAGAGCAGCTCGAATCGGAGATCCTCACCCATGGAGCCGCGGCGATCCTAGTATCCCATGATCGTGCTTTCATCGAAAATGTAGGTACTAGATACTTGGTAATTGCCGACCAACAACTCTTGGAGGTCGAATCTCCGGACATCTTCTACCAGTCACTTTCCGACGACATCCCACTTTCGCAACTTGTATCTCGGGTAACGATACTATGACAACTCTACAGGCTGATGACTCTGATCCCGACAAACGAAGACGGCCTGCTCTACCATCCGCATTTCACCTCACCGACCACGAAATCAGCGCGCTCAAATACAGGGTCACTCTGGCGGATGGACATGCTTATCAAGATACACATCCTGGATTCAGAAAAATCATCAAAGGCCTTCCGACTTTATGGGAACGATGTGAGAGGACCTCGATCCCAGACCTCGAGCATCTATTCCGAGATGCTTTTGCCGATCTAGCCAAATCCTCACAAATGCGCAGCCTCCCATTCTTCAAGCTGTGCCCTACAGCGTCTCACTCTATCGATATTGTCGGCGCGCTTTTGGCTGAGCGAGGTCTCACTACGAGATTGATTGAACCAACCTTTGATAACATCCCCCTCATTTTACACCGACGCGGCGTGACACTCTTGCCACTTAGCGAGGCGAGCTTTGTCCGTGCAGTCGAAGATAAGTGCCTTCCTGCGCATCTTAGCCACAACCCATGCGACGCTCTGTTTCTCGTCCTGCCAAACAATCCCACGGGGTACTGTTTAGACGCACATAACCTCGTACTAATAGCAGAACATTGTCGCAATAACAACGTCATCCTCATTCTTGACAACAGCTTTCGTCTTTACAATCGCGATAGTTTTGATGACTATGCGATCCTTTCTGACTCAGGCGTGAGCTTTATCGCATTCGAAGATACAGGAAAGGTTTGGCCAACGCACGACCTAAAGGCGAGTCTGCTCTTCTGCTCAAGAGATTGTGAAGATTCGATTACAGCGATCTATAACGAACTATTTCTATGCACATCTCGGTTCTCGCTCGGCTTGTTGGAGCAGTTCGTTCTGACAACAAATGAGCTCGGACTGTCCGAAACGATTTGGTCAACCGTCGATAGTAGGCGGCAGATGGTCCGCCAAAGTATACAGAATACCCCTTTAAGAGTTGATCCAGCCGCCCTTAACTCCAAGATATCCGTTGAATGGTTGGATTGCAAAGATACATCACTGAACGATCTCGAATTGACGAAAGCTCTTGCAGAGCGCGGGCTCTATATCCTACCCGGCCGGCAGTTCTTTTGGAACTCAGGCGAAGAGAGTACTCGACATTTTAATGTTCGCGTTGCCCTTCTTAAACCCGGCGATTTGTTTGCGGAAGGGATGAAGATTCTGAATGCCTTTGGGCGAGAGGCAGGGCATGATTCATGAGGACCGTTCTGATAACAGGGGGAGGCTATTCCGTCGATCATTTCCACCGGTTGGCGGCCGTTGGTCTTGATCCCATTCATGAGATCGAGATCGATCCAGAGCGACTTAGACATTTGTTGCCCTGTATAGAGGCGTACATTCTTGGAGGTGACGAACGACTAGATGCAGACCTCATCGGGATTGCTGAGCGATTGACAATAATCTCGTTCGTAGGCACGGGCTATCGGGACTTCATCGACGAAGACGCCGCCCGGGCTAAGGGGATCTCAATATTTAACACGCCCGCTGTGGCGACTCTAGCGGTCGCGGAACATACGATTGGCTTGGCTCTAGGCCTAGCACGTGGTCTATTCGCTCAAAATGCGGCAGTCAAACATTCCGGCATCGGGCAACCCACCACGCGAGAGATTGGAGAAATGCTCGTCGGGATTATCGGCATGGGCGCTGTCGGAACCCGGGTTGCCAGAATTCTGAGGTCGGCATTTGGCTGTACACTTTACTACACGAGTCGAACTCGGAAACCTGAGCTCGAGGTTGAGCTTGAGATGATGTTCGTCGATCTAGACGCGCTGTTCTCCAAGTGTGATCTGATAATCTTACTCGCTTCAACAACGACGAAAGACGAATTGGTAACTGAAGCCAGACTCTCATTGGCCCGGCCTGGGCTTTTGCTGATCAATACAGCTAATCCACGGCTGGTTTCTCCAGAAGCTCTGAAGCTAGCTATTGCCAGCGGACAGGTCGCCGCTGCGGCATTTGACGGCTACTGGATCGAACCTCTTCCTGCACCCGACGTTGATCCGCATGGTTTGCTTAGGCTGCCGGATCGCCAGTTTGTGATCACCCCGCATACAGCAGCGAAAACGCGAGGCACATGGGAACGGATGGTCACACTCGCGGTGGATAACGTCACGCGATATATCGAAGGTTCAACCCGATGAATAGTGCAGACACGGTAAATGAACAGCCGTCCTGGGTTGCAGAGCTCATACACCTAGCAGAGCGGCGAAGCGTCGATCTCATCCTTCCGTCGACCCCTAGTTACCACACGGCGCGCCTAATCTACAATCGAATGCATGACCTTTACCCCGCAGCATTGGTCCGGACATCGCAGACTAGCTCAGTCGCGGAGATAGTAAAGTTCGCTGCCGATCGCGGTATATCTCTAGCGGTGCGCGGAGGTGGTCACCACATTGCGGGGTATGGTAGTTGCCGTGGGGGTCTTGTTCTCGATTTTTCTCCCTTTCGTGCAGTGACTGTAGATCGTGTTTCGGGAATTGCTGAAGTCGAACCTGGCGCCCGCCTTGCTGACATAGATAATGCGCTTTGCCCCCTTAAACTCGTAATCCCAACTGGGACAGTCAGCGAGACAGGAGTCGCCGGGTTAACGCTCGGTGGAGGCATTGGATGGCTACTCGGGCGTTATGGCCTAACCTGCGACCAATTAATAGGCGCCGACGTTGTGCTTGCCGACGGGCGACTGATAAAGGCCGAGTGTCCTGAACATTCTGAACTTTTGTGGGCGCTCAGGGGTGGAGGAGGCAATTTTGGGGTGGTGACGCGTTTTCGATATCGGACGAACTTTCTGCCGTCATGCATCGTTGGCTCCTGTATCCTGCCTCTCAAGAATGCAGCTTCCACCCTCGAGCGCTTAGTTGTCTACCTCGACAATTCCTGCCCCCGCCAACTCACTGTGGCCGCCACCTTAACGCGAGACCACACGAACCGCCCGACTCTCTCCATCGATTTTTGCCTATCAAACAGCGACGAAATCACTCTCAACGAGTTATTGAAGGCTATAGGTCACGCGCAACGATTCATCCAAAAGAATGCACACTTTCCATCGTGGCAGCGTGCTTTCGACCACGTCTTTCAACCTCCGATGCGGGGGTATTGGAAGGCTAAATATGGAAGGCGGCTAACCCGGATAGAAATCGATGCGATAGTGCTCGCGTTTGAAAGTGCTCCCGCAATTCAGGCTTCAATTCTTATCGAGCACCTGCACGGCGCGTTCGCCGACACCGACTCTCGCACTTCTTCTTTTCCGCTCCGCTGGGCACGCTTTGGTATCCTTTTCTCCGCTCGCTGGAAGCATGCACTTGATGACCGGCAAGCCATAGCCTGGGTTCAGGATTCTCTTGCGCTTCTGGATCCATCGAGTACATCCGCCACGTACTCCAACTATGCATTCGATGATGATGCGCGCGCCCTTGGTTCCTTTCCGGCACAACTTGCGGAGCGCTTACGCGAGGTAAAGACGGCCTACGACCCATACAACCTTTTTAGAAGAAATCACAATATTCACGAGGGCTCTGTGACATCGACGAGCTAAGAATGCACATGACAGGCACCAACAACATGACCGATGGCGTCTACGATTCTCTGTTCTCGCGATTGTGCAAACTCGGAGCAGAACAATGGCAATATGAGCGATCCGTCATCAATCTCATCGCCAGTGATAACGCGCTACCGGTATCCCAGTCTGCAAAACCACCCTATTGTGGTCACATGATTCAAGAGGGGTTGAGAGGACGGCGCCCTTTTGCCGGTGCAGCGATACATGATGAGATGGAGGCTCTTGCCGAGGCCGCAGCGTGCAGAGTGTTTGATGCGGAGCACGCAAACCTACAGCCACATTCTTGTAGCCAAGCAAACCAGGCCGTTTATCACGCTCTGCTATCGCGAGGCGACAATGTCCTTGCACTAGGCTTTCGCGACGGCGGACACCTCACCCACGGCCTAAGCAGCAACTTTTCTGGTAAATCCTATCGATTTACATCATTTGGCACGGACATAAACGGCTATATAGATTACTCGCAAGTCAATGACGCCGCCAGGTCAACTCGCCCCCGACTAATTGTCTGCGGATCTTCATCGTATCCGCGCTTTTATGATGCAGCCGCACTCAGGGCAATCGCAGACGACGTAAATGCACAATTAATGTTCGATCTCTCTCACGAAGGAGGATTGATTGCCGGTGGTGTATTCCCAAATCTTATACCCGTTGCGGATGTCTCCACCATGTCGTTGGACAAGACTCTTCGCGGACCATTTGGCGGGTTGATTCTTTGTCGTGCTGGCTTGGCTGCGGGGATCGACCGAGGAGTTCATCCGGGCACACAATCTAGCTTTCCAATTCGCAAGCTCACCGACGCCGCGCACGCGCTCATCCTCACGCACACCCCGGCTTTCCGTGATTATGCAAGACGCGTGCTCGAAAACGCCAAAGCGCTGGAAAAGAGCTTTTCCTCTTCAGGGGCCACCATGTTGACTGGAGGAACAGACAAGCACTACCTTGTGTTGAATGTCTACCGGTCATTCTCACTTACTGGTGAAGAAGCGGAGCGTCGCCTAGAGGACGTTGGCATTCTAGCCAGCAGGCAAACACTCTCAACGGATATCTCAGCACGCTCTAAAGACGCTTCTGGTCTTCGACTCGGGACTCCCTGGATAACGTCACGCGGTTATAGCACTAGCGACGTGGAACAAACCGCTGCAATTGTGTTAGCGGTATTGTCGACGGAGCCTGATAGAGCAAATCTGAAAGCTCTGAAGGGTCATGTAACAGAGATCACTGCTCAACAGCGACCGCTCGATGCGTGGGGAACGCCATGACTAGCCAGTTATCCTCAATTGGAGGAGCATTCCCTCCGGGGTGGCTACCAATCACGTTGGACGATGAGAAATTGTATTCTGATTTTTTCGAGCGAACAGAAGATTCTTTGTCCTACGAGAACAACTGGTGCTTTGTTTGTCAGGAGGCGCGATACGGTGGTATCAAATATATCCACGATCACTTACTCTTAACGGGCATAGTCAGGCATGTTGCCAGCCCCTTTCTGTTCGTATTCCCTCCGCTCGGATCAATAGACCTATACACGGAGAGCATTTCCGGTATTGCAGAGTCGCTATCAGCTCATACCGGCAAACGGATAGTTCTTAGAAAGTTGACTTCTCAATGTGCCGATCGCGTGCTCAGTTCTGGCCCATTTAGGCATTTGTCCCCTGAGGTATTCGTCCACCCGAGGGACATACCTGAAGACATCTATCCACAGGTGATAGTTGATGTCTCGACAACACGACGTCTGCTTTCGGGCGCTTTTATGAAAGTGCGCAATCATATCGCCCACTTTAGTCTGAATAGGCCTAACGCCAGAACACTCACGCCCGAAGGTGTCGTTGACGTCGTCAGTTTAATTGGCGTCTGGAACGAGCTGTACTACTCTCGTCATGCTCGACATTTGTCCGCTCCTGACAAAATTACCGTCGATAATTCTGCGTACTCAGTATTTGCTGAGAGATTTGCGAAGAGTATTGATAGTCAAAAATACTTCTGTCGGCTCATTTATGTCGGGGACGCACCTGTGGGATTTTCATTCGCAGGACGCATTTCGCCTAAAGCAGCAGCGCTTTACAGCAGTATCAGTCTCACCAGCTACAGAGGAGCCTCGGAGTATCTGCTGATGGACATGCTGGACATGCTTGCATCGGCAGGCATCGAATTCCTGAATATGGGCGGATCGGAAACACGAGGCTTATTCGAATTCAAAAGCAAGTTCGCGACTTCGGAGCTCAGACAGTGCTATGACATAGAGTACTATCCGCGATGAAATAGAAATCGGATCGAGGGGCGATGGCGCGCGTGGCGCAAAGAGCATAACCTTCGGAATTGAGATCAGGGGGGGCATTTCTCTTTGTTGTTTACCTCAATCAACCTCACAATAAACACCTTAAGCGGAACGATAGCAATCAAAAGGTGATTACTATCAGCTCAATGTCTATCGCCATGGTATTTTTACGAAAGATAGAATGTGCCGTAGTGCGATAAAGAGCGGATAACAAAATACGGCGGCAAAGAGAATAAAGGTCAAGAATGCCGTGGCGATGCTGATTCGATGCGCGACCAGATAGCGACTACGCCTGCCGAGCGTGACTCTCACGATGTGCGATTCATACCCTTGAGGGGTGCTCTGGTTCCTTGATGCTAAGGACCGAATGGTATGCGCACCGACAATGTTCAAGCAGGAAAGGCAAAGAATGCTCGCACCGATGAGTGCGAGAATCAAAATGAGCAGCACTTGAGTGAATGCGTCAATGCCAAAGAAAGATATTCGCGAAATAGGGGTATTCAGGGGCGAAGTGATCAAGAAAACGAGAGCTGCGAGCGACACGGAAATGTAGGTAAGGAGCGATTGGGCCTTTACGTCGATGTTGTCGAGCACCAGCATGGCTTCGGTCAACACCTTCGTCCCGCCCTCTTTGAGCTGTCGTTGGTATCTGAGGAAGGTGCGCTCGTGTTCGAGAAGCGGCGATGTCGCCTCTTCGAGGATGGGTGGATCTAGAGGCTGTGCTGAATTGGAATCATCAACGCCTCTTGGCGACGTGTCGGATACTTGCGTCGGCTTCTTTCGACGCGGATGGCTCTTCCGAGAAGCAGGGACAGAGGGGGGCCTCCCCTTGTCACCCACACTCGGAACTTGGTCATCGTCGTCTCCGGATGATGTTTTCATGCTATTTCAGTCAGTATTTTGCGCAGTATACCTGAACGAAGGCTCCCGTCTGGAACACGTAGCAAGCCGTTTAGCATTTCACACAGCCGCCACTGTAACTCTAATGCTATTTAGAAGGGCCGCGTCTTCATTTTTGGCGCCGCAATTTGAACGCTAATACGCTCTGGCGGTGCCTGAATTCTACGCTAGCCTTCAGGCGGTACATCACCATGTTCGAATCGGTCGTCTCTGAGATGAGGACTGTGTCCGGTTTCAGGTTCAGTCCAAATTCCCTAAGAGCCCTCCCGAGTTGCACACGGATTCGTTGGATATAAACCTTGATTGAAGCGCTCCTCGGCCTGACCGCCGCCCTTTCGCTCCTGATTGCATTGGCACCGTGACGCAGATAGAAAGGATCAGACGATAGAATGCGCTCGATCTGCGCGGCGCTGAGCGGGGTCCCTCGATGACGAGCCAGACAGTCAAAAATCAAAAGGCCAGTCGGGGATAGGTGAAGGGGGACTTCTCTCGTACCAAATGCGAGATACACCTGCTCCACCGTCTCGCCGTGCAGACAGTCAGTCTCGGGTTGATGGTGACCATGAACCACTGCAATGCGTGGGCGCTCCACAGCTCTCCGTCTGCGCTCCGCGAGCATATAATCAATCTCCTCGACAATCTGCCTGAGTTCTTCTCTATCGCTCATACATCACCTTGATGTTTAATCGGTCACCGTAGAGCCGTTCGTCTGGCCCCATATATGGACAACGAAGAATGAACACAATCAGGGGTTGTTCTTCGATCCTGCGCAAGGCGTCACAAAGAGGCTCCGCATCTTTCCTCCACTGCGCCGGGGAAGCGGGGACCACAACTACAAGGTCAAGGTGCTCGATCCGTAAGGCATTGAGCACCGCTTCCTGTTCGGAGCGCACCAAGACTCGGCAGATTACCATCTGGAGAGCGTGCTCAAGCGCCGCAGCGTGAATGGGGTCAGAATCCACAATCAAGACCTTACCTATTGGGCTTCTCGCAATCATCATCGGCTCCTGCCGAATGATCCACTCTACTTCGCTGATTCTCCAAGGCATTCGAGAATCGCGAGAAAGCCGAGAATGTAGAGAATGTTGGCGCTACAATGGCTACCGGAAGGCTCGCGTCTCCCTCGCCTTTCGTTCCGCGGTAGTGGCCCCTCACGCTGCGTGTAACATCCGCGCGAACGGCATGGGCCTTGAAGTAGAGGAGAGCGGCTCTGATCGACGTAGACGGCTGACCAATGTTTTTCCTCACAGTCTCGCCCACCCTCGGGTTCTGAAGCAACCGTAACCAGTCGGTGCCAGGTTCTCGGGTAGGGCTAAAGGGTCATGGCCTTCCGCTCTTTGGCCAAGAAGAAATCTTCTGTTGGAGCAATCCAATGGCGGATTCGCTCAAAGCCAAATGGCCCGTCGCCGAATTGTCGGATGACGGAAAATATCTGGCACCAAAAGAGGTCGCCAGCTTGTATGACATGAAGTACAGCACGTTCATGAAGCGGCTCAAGGATTTCGTGCAATATGGCGACTATCCGGCAGGTGCTTTTCAGGTGAATCGTATGCTGGGCCCAGAAAAACGGGACTACTGGCTTATCGAAGTTCACCCGGTGCTTGGGATACGTGCCTTGAACAGGCACTTCTATCCTCGGCTGGTCGTGCAATAACTCAGCGGGGAGCTTCGGCTCCCCGTTTTGTTGATGCGCACATGCGCTATCGGACCGATTGCACTCCGCTCCAACGCCCTTTCGTCGGCCCCTCATAATTGTTTAGTTTGGCGGACCAATCGGTCCTAAGCCAACGTGGGAGGGGCCGGCGAAATGGCATGATGCACGCGACGGATGACTATGAAAGAGTCACGCTCTCAATTCCGTAAGCCTGCCAATAGGTCAAGCCAAGGGCGATGGCGTCGAAGACAGTCATACGTGGATGTTCCGATTGCCAGATCTTTCGCTTCGGAGGAAGATGCCATATGAGTTCAGGAAAGATGCGCGTAAGTGCTTCGGCGATCTCCTCCCGCGTGCGGAAACCGAGTGGAGTGAATGCAACATCAATATCGCTTTGAGGCACGAGTTGGATTGGGATGGATCGGGACGTTGCCACTATCGACACGGCATTTATCACGGGCGTTAATCCAATATTTGTTGCCGATTGCTCCCAACGCTCCTTCTTGATCACGATCACCGACGGGGCGAAGAGTTCCACGAGCGCGTTCAACCGTCTCAAAGCGAGGGTCGCTTCCGCGTCTCCTGTTGCCGGGTAGATACGGACTCCCCAATCAAGAAGTGAACGGTGACCTTCAAAAGCCGCGTATCCTAATCGCCGATGGCGAAGATCGAGAGCGAGAATTTTCGGATCGTAAATCCTGAGTCTCATTTTGCAGGTTTGGTCGAATCAGGATTCAGCCGCATGCAAAGGAACTCCAGCTTTCTCGCTGTCAACGCGCCCCTTTTGCCCTTCGCGTTTGATCTTCCCAGTTTGTCTTGCAGTTTCACCGCTCGGCGCTCGATATCTTCTTCTATCCTGGCAGAAAGTTCGCCGAAGAGAACCGAGACAGGCTCGTGGAAGATGATTTCGTAGCCGAGGGCAATAATGAGATCGGGAACCGCATCCGATCGCTCATGTTTTGACACAGAAGCAGGCGAGTGCGCTCCAAGGAGATATGCAACCTCTCTTTGAGTAAGACCGCTAAGTTTTCTTTTGGTTCGTACACGAGCCGCAGTCGGGCCAGTAGACATCAAGGTTTGCGTTGCAAAGAACTTATTTATTCGACCTTTACCATCTAAGTCTAGCAAGTGCGGAACCTGGCTCAAGGTGGCACGGTTCTCCCAGCGAGAACAAAATCACACAACCGTGATGCGATGCGGCAATATGTTCACTCAGTGGGCTCAGTATTTACGGCAATCTTTGGGGTAGGTTTGTGGATTTCCTATGGAAAAGCTATTGAATACTTTTTCCGAAAAAGCATCTTTTGGGCAAACCGCGCCACCTTGGGCCAATGCCTGTTTCCGCTTAGGCTGATTATGTGAGATTACCTGAAGACCCCCATGTAAAGGACCTCGCATTGCTCTTTCCCTCCCTTCCCGAGGAGCAGCGTGAATCCGTACGGAAATTCCTCGATAAATACTGCGAGGTAGCATTGAAGGTCTTCGAGCGCATTGAGAAAGAACGGAATGGGAGAATTGACCCCGCGGATAACTCCCGGTAGATTTAAGGAAAGGTCGATTCCCAAACTACACACTAAAGAATGGAGAAAAGTTATTTCTCGTATATCCGTGTTTCAACTGCGAAGCAGGGTGAACACGGGGTGTCTCTTCAGGAACAGAATGAGGCCATTCTCCGGTACGCACAGCGTCAGGGGCTCACGATCACCCGACAATTCGAGGAGCAGGAAACCGCCGCGAAGCGCGGCCGCCCTGTCTTCTCCCAGATGCTCACGCGACTCCGAAGAGGACAAGCAAGCGGGGTCGTGATCCACAAGATCGATCGGGGAGCCCGGAATCTAAAAGATTGGGCTGATCTCGCGGAATTAATCGATATTGGGATCGAAGTTCACTTCGCAAATGAGAGCCTCGATCTCAACACGCGCGGAGGACGTCTGTCTGCCGATATCCAGGCAGTGGTAGCGGCCGATTACATCCGGAACCTTCGCGAGGAGACTAAGAAAGGATTCTACGGTCGTCTCAAACAGGGCCTATACCCGATTTGGGCGCCATTGGGCTATATCGACTGCGGCGGGGGCAAGGTAAAGCGCATCGATTCCGCGAAAGCGCCACTGGTTCGAATGGTGTTCGAACTTTATGCCACGGGCGAGTACTCCCTGCCGCGACTTGTCGATGAAATGTATCACCGTGGCCTGCGCAATCGCAGCGACAAGAAAGTATCCCTCAATGGCCTCTCCACGATTCTCCGAAATCCCTTCTACACCGGGCTGATTCGGATCAGGAAGACGAACGAATACTTTCCGGGAATTCACGAGCCGATTGTGACTAAAGGATTGTTCGACGCTGCACAGAATGTTCTTGACGGAAAGATGGTCGTTCGCACTCATCGACACACTTTTGCGTTCAGTCGCATTATTCGCTGCGCCCTATGTGGGAGCACCGCAATGGCAGAAGTGCAGAAGGGGTATACCTACTATCGCTGTCATACGTCAGGGTGCGCGACGAAATGCGTCCGTGAGGAACGAATCGACGTCGCTCTCGACGCGGCATTCCTCCCGCTGATCTTGGGTAACGAAGAGATTTCCTACATCCGTGAGTGGTTCACATGGGCGCGAGCAAATACGCAGCTACGCAATGCCGACAAAATGGAAGGTTACAAGCTTCAATTGGCTCAATTGCGGGAGCGCCTATCACGTCTTACGGACGCCTACGTGGATGGCGCGCTCGACAAGAACACTCATGCGGAACGCCGCGCGAAGCTGATCGTTGAAGACAACGAACTCAAGAAAAGAATTGAGGATATTCAAGCGGGAGACGATAGGAGTTTGCTAAATCTAGAAGATTACCTCGAACGCGTAAAAACCGCGTCAAATCTGCACAAATTGACGAATCCCCTCGAAAAGCGCGAATTGGTCAAAATCCTAACCTCGAACTTGAGAATCAGCGATGAAAATCCAGCAATTACGCTAATAACCGAGGCTCAGATCATCGCAAATCGCGCTCAAGTTCTAAGTGGTAGCCCTCATCGGGGCATACCTCGAACGTGGGACACGCTTCTCAAGAAATTGCTGAAGCACTTTGAAAGTGAAGATGTCCCGATTCGGCGCGCCGCCTGAGGATCGTCATTTCATCGTAGACGGTTATGCCACCTAATCATAGGTGGCATAACTTTCTCTTAGGGCGCTCTCAGTGAGAGTCCACCTCCTTGATGGAAAGGGTCGCGCCATCGAAACCATCGATGAAATTTGAGACACCACAGTTCACGGTGTTTACGAGATATATCCTCTTCTTCGCCCGCGTCATTCCGACAAGCATCTGATATATCTCACTCTCTGTCGCTTGCGTTTTTGCAGGGAACTTTCCTTGGTCAAACCCAACAAGGAAAACAACGTCTGCTCCCAGTCCTTTTGAACTGAGGATATTGCAGACGGTTATGTCCAGATTTCCGAGAGGCCGTGGCAAGAACACAGTCGATCTCCTGAGCGTCTGAACGAGGACTTTTTTTCGAATTTGCTCGTTTTCTTCTTCCCTTGATAATGGAGCAGCAGCCGTTCCTACGCTGCCTCGCCTCTTTGAAGCTGTTGATTTCTTTTTCGGTGCCGTCCAGTTTTCGATCTCTCGCTCCAATTGCATAATCGCGGCCGGTTTTATCTCGGCGATTTTAGAGGGCGTACCGTCGATCAGCAAAAGTAGGCTAGCCGCATTCTCGATGTGCCTCACTCTTTCCGATGCCGGAGGATTTCCTAGGATTCGCCATCCCAGCAGAGATTCGCTGTCCCTTCCGATGAATCTGTAGGCATCGATAACTTCATGTTTAAGCTGGATCGAATCAGCAGAGCCCCGGTGATCCACGTTCTTGAAGCCATAACTCTTGAGCTGTTGAGATATCGCTTGAAGGATGGCTGCACAGCTCTGGCCTTCCCCTATCACGAGAACCTCTTTGATCTTCTGGACCTCGATTATTGTTTCGAGCTCACTCTGAATCTTGTAAGCAATCATGCCTGGCGGACAATTCTTGATTAGATGTATTGCTGGATTTGTGGAGGAGTCAGCATCCTTCCCGTCTTCTTTGCCAGTTAGATAGCAAATGTATTCCTTTTCGATTCGTTTCTTCGCTATATCAGTCTCATTTGGTTGATTGAGATCGAAATGCTTCACCACTCGGTGAAAACTGCCAATTATCACCGCCGTACACCGCGAACAGAATCTCAGAGAGAAGCTCGCCCAGTCATCGTTTGAATCGTGATATTTTGCCCGGATAAATGCCGGGGACGATCCCTTAAATGCGTAGAGTGCCTGGTCGTCGTCGCCCACGACAACCATTTCGTTTTTCGTTGCCAAGATATCGACGAGCTTCGATTCAGTCTCATTGAAGTCCTGATACTCATCGATCAAGATCAAGTCGTATCGCGGTATCTTCTTGGGGTCTTTTCTGCAAATCTCCGCCGCATAATATACAACGTCATTGTCCCCAACAGCCCGATAGTGCTTTGATTTGCGAATATAATTTTCATCGCCGATATCAAATTCGTGGATTCCATCGGCAGCCAAATCTTCTTCGATGATCTTGTCGATCTTAGGATAATAATTCCAACCTCGCGTGTGCTGAAGGACGAATGAGCGCGCGAATCCATGCATGGTATGGGTCGTCGCAAGACCGCACAAATCGTCGGCAAGTGCGTCTCCCAGCTTGCCGATAAACGTAATGGCGAAAAAATCTCGCTTGCCTTCAGCTCTTTTCTTTTTGATTAGCTCGGTGAATAAACGGCTCTTCCCGGTGCCCGGCCCAGCAACTACAATTTTGCGAGGGCTGTTGGATTCTCTGATCTTGTCTACGTCGCCCTTTCTTTCTGCTTTGTGGTCGCGGGTAGCCATTGGAGTACTCATCTGGAAAGAGGTTTGGATTTACAGAAGGATGCTCTTCATTATTAGCCTCATTTCCACATAATTTCAATTCAGCACAAACCTTTGTTTACTTCGTAATAAACAAAGGTCAAGTTGGAGTATGGATTCCTGGGGACGTTGGTCCCGTCAACTCCTGCACCTGATTGTGCTTCTGAGAAACTTATCCCACCTATAAATTGATGAAGTGATCGCATAGGCTAAGTTCACGCTTCGATGCAAAAAGGTCGAATCGAAGCGCCAATCCGAACATTCGTCAATTCTCCCGACATCCATGCGAGGCCCCCTCGCCTACATCGGCGGCAAAAACGCGCTGGCGAATCAGATCATTGCGATATTCCCGAAGCACGACACGTACGTCGAAGCGTTCCTGGGCGGCGGGCAAGTTTTTTTTCGAAAACCGCCTTCGAAAACGGAGATCCTGAACGACTTGGACGGTGAGATGGTGAACTTCTTCCGCGTTTGCCAACTGCATTACGAGGAGCTCATTCGCTATCTCCACTTCATGCTCGTGAGCCGGAAATGGTTCGATCTGCTTCTTGCGACCGACCCCGCGACGCTCACCGACATCCAGCGCGCCGCCCGCCAGTTCTATTTGCAGAAGAACAGCTACGCGGGGCTTGTGCGTAACCCCTCGATGCGGCGCAGTCTTGTGCATCCACCGGGGTTCAATCCAGAGCGCATCCCGGCATTGATCGAGGAGACGCACCAGCGTCTCGCCCGCGTCCAGATCGAGTGCCTCCCATACGAGAAGGTCCTCGCCGCATTCGACAGCCCTTCGACCCTTAGCTATCTCGACCCTCCGTACTACGGCCGCAAACTCTACAAGTTCAACCTGGACCCGGACGATTTCCGCGCCATGGCGGAACTTCTGGGAAAGCTACGCGGCAAGTTTGTCCTCTCGTTGAACGACGTGCCCGAGGTCCGCGCGATCTTCAAGCAGTTCAAGATTCGCGGCATCGACCTCGCGTACACCGCCCAGAAGCACGCCGGACGGCGCTACCGCGAAGTGCTCATTACGAATTTCTGATTCCCCGTCAAATTCGTGTCAACGCCTTTTTGCGCTCGAAGCCCTCGTGCAACTTGTTGAATCTTCGAGTTCCCTGCGGTTCTTCCCTGCCCACTTGTTACCGTTTTCGTCCGCTTCCCACGGATACTCACCCTCGAAATGATCCCTTTTCTCGAACATCTTGTGATCTCAATCTGGAACCGTATCCAGGGACGGCGTGCGCGCGGGAAGAACGGCAATTCCCACGACACCGTGCTCGGCTTCCGGATCGTGGACGAGGAACCGACGAACCGGCGCGTCGGCATGAGCGCCACGCGCCGCACGATGCACACGGCAATCGTCGGCAAGAGCGGCACCGGAAAGACGTCGTTCATCAAGCATCTTTGCGCGCAGGACGTGGAGTCTGGTCGCGGCATGTTCGTGCTCGATCTCCACGGTGACATTACGCCCTTCATCCTGAGCGCCATCGCCGCAGAGGAATGGCGGCAGCAAGAGCACCTTTCTGACCGGCTCATCGTGATCTCGCCCGCAGACCGCGACTCGTCGGTAGGTCTCAATCCGCTTGAGGACGTCGATCCGGATTTCGTGCGCATCGCGGAATTCGCCGAGGTTCTTCGCCAGCGATGGGGGCTCGACCATTTCGGCGCGCGCACCGATGAACTCCTGCGGAATGCGCTCTATGTGCTTTCCGCAAGCGGGCTCACGCTCATCGAACTGGGATTGCTTCTCACCGATGGCGCGTTCCGCGCCGCGTGCCTCAAGAAGGTTCCGAACGCGGAAGTCCGCCATTACTTCGAGTCCCGGTACGGCAAGGCAAGCGAGCAGATGCAGGCGGTGATGCGGGAACCGATCCTCAACAAAACCTCGGCGTTCACCTCCGACCCGCGCTTCCGCCATATCGTGGGGCAGGCGCACTCGACCTTCTCATTCAAGCAGGCAATGGACGAGGGCTACACGATCATCCTCAACTGCGAGAAGGGGAAGCTCGGCGCGCAGGCGCTCACGTTTGCAAGCCTCGCCTTCACCGCTTTCAAAAACTCGATTTTCACCCGCGAGAAGAAGTCCCTCTTCGCGGCGTACTGCGACGAAATTCAGAACTTCATCGCGTATTCGAGCGATATCGAGACGATGCTTTCCGAGGCACGCAAGTTCGGCGTCGGCATCATTTCGGCCAATCAATATCTCGACCAGTTGCCGCCGCCGATGCGCGGCGCGCTCCTCTCGACCGGCACGCAGGTGTTCTTCCAGCTTTCGAGCGCCGATGCCCAGACGGTGTCTTCGATCCTCGACGGCGGAAAATCCCTCGCCGAACGGCTGAAGAATCTGCCGCAGCGCCATTTCGTCGTGAAGAGCGGTGCCGAGCCCTGGACCGAGGCCTGCGTCCCACCGGTTCGCGAATCCGGAAAAAGTTACACCGACCTCTTGAACCGCTCCCGCGCCCGCTTTGCGCGCCCCCGCGCCGAGATCGAGCGGGAGATCGCGCAACGGCACGCGGCGTTCACGAAATCAACTGATGAGGTCCTCGATGGCTGGAACTAAGTCACAACGAAAGCGGGGACTCATCGCCCAACCGCGCGACCTCACTCTCTTGCGCGAACTCGCCCTCATGCGCGTGGCGGATGCACAACAGTTGGCACTCGCCGCCGGATTTCATTCGACGACCCGCGTGAACACCCGGCTCCTCGCCTTGTATCGTGCCGGACTCCTGCGACGGTTCTTTATCGGTTCCGGCGGAGGACGGAAGGCCCTCTATGCCATCTCTTCGAAGGGCGCGCAGCTGGTACACGCGCCGAACCGGGGCCCGCGCAGGCGGTCCGACGAAATGCTCGTCGCCGATTTCTTCGTTCTGCACCAGCTTGCAATCAATGCGCTGTATTGCACGCTGAAGTTCGGCGCGGTTCCCGTCCCGAATGTGCAGTTCGTGCAGTGGCTCTCGTTCCATGCGCCGTTCGTACAAGGACTGCCCCTTATCCCCGACGGATACGCCGAATGGAAAACGCCCTCGGGGATTGACGGCTCGTTCATCGAGGTGGACCTGGGACATGAAGCGCTTTCGATCTGGAAAGAGAAGGCGAAGCACTACCTGCAACTCGCCCTCTCGGGCGAATTCGAGCGCCAATTCAAACAGCCGCGATTCCGCGTGCTCGTCGTCGCGAACTCCGAGCGCCGGATGCAGTCGATCCGCGTTGCGGTCGCGAGCGTCACCCAGAAGATCTTCTGGTTCGCCACGCAGGAGGCGTCGCAGGGCGACAAGTTCTTCGGTCCCGTGTGGCTCCGCCCCGTCGAGCGTGAATACCAACCACTCTTCAAGGAAATCCAATGAAGTACTGCTACCACTGCGGCAAGATGACGGCGGGCGACCCGGCCTTCTGCGGGACCTGCGGCCGGACCTATGATGTCCGGCTCTGCCCGCGCCTGCACGCGAATCCGCGTGGCGCGGTGGTCTGCTCCAAGTGCGGCAGTCGGGAACTCTCAACGCCGCAGCCAAAGATTCCGATGACGTTGCGGCTCCTCGCGATCCTCGCCCGGTTGGGACTTGGACTCGTGCTCTTTTACGTCACCCTCGTTCTCATTGTCGATGCTGTCCGCTCTCCCCAGGTCCAGCAGACCTTCGTTGCTATCGGCATGTTGCTCTCGATCCTCTGGTGGCTCTGGACCAAGCTTCCGGACTGGCTACAAGAGGCAATTCGTTCCTTCTGGATCAGGAGGCACGACGATGCCGAGTGAAGAGATGAGCGGAGAGGCACGCATGTCGGGTTTCGGAGAATCGCAGAAACCCTTCGATTCTCGAGGGTTTTCAACGGAATCCCTCGGGCAGAGCTACCCGCACCAAAACCCGCAGGGAGAAGACGCCCTCGGCGAACCGCTTTCTATCCGCGAAGTCGCCGACGTGATCGGCTGCTCCGACTGGACGGTGCGCCACCGCTATCTGCCGCAGGGACTCCCGCACTTCCGGTCGGGCCCCGCAGGCAAGTTCGTGTTCTTTCGCAAGCAAGTCATCGCATGGATTCTTCAACAGCAAAGGAAAGGAGGGAGATGACCATGTCGCTCGTGAAGCGCGGCCACATCTGGTGGGACTACGTGTGGATGGACGGCATCCGTCACGCAAAGTCCACCGGCACCGCAAACCGCCGCAAGGCGGAAATCATCGCAAGGCAGTTCCGGGAAGAGCTGAACGACATCCGACAACGGGTGCCGCAGCGGAACCCGGACGTAACCGTGGGGGAGCTTGCCGCGCGCTTCATCGCCGACGGCATGGCGAAGCCCCACGCGCTCGACCGCCTGAATTATCTCCTGCCGTTCTTCGCGGATATCCGGATATGCGATCTTACGCCGGGTACCGTTCGGAAATATCGGCAGGAGCGCCATCGCGAGAAGGAGATCAAGGAAGCGACCGTCAACCGCGATCTCTCCGTCCTTCGCCGCGTTCTGTACTGGGCCGTCGAAGAAGGACTCCTCGCGGCGAATCCTCTAACCCGGCTTCGCATGGAGCGCGAACGCCGAACCAAGCGCCCCGTAATGAGCTTCCGTGAGGAGCGATCTCTCCTCGCGAAAGCTCCCGACCACCTCCGCCGGATTATCCGTTGCGCACTCGATACCGGGATGCGCAGGGGAGAGATTTTGGGAGAGCGATGGGAGGATATCGATCTCGACAACCGCATCCTCCATGTGACGCACAGCAAAACGCCCGAAGGCGAGGCGCGGGATATTCCGCTCACGAATGCTTTCTACGAAATGCTCCTCCCCATGCGGCGCAACCACGGACCCGTTTTCACGTACCAGGGCGACCCGATCAAGATCGTGAAGACCACGTGGGCTTCGAGCCTGCGTCGTGCAGGTATTCGTCACTTCCGATTCCATGACCTCCGGCACACTGCGAACACCCGCATGATGCTCGCGGGCGTGATGCAGGAAGTGCGTCGCGAAATCCTCGGCCACACCTCACGCCGCTCCCGCGACGTGAACGACCGCTACACCCAGATCGAGCTGCCGGAAAAGCGTGACGCGATCCGGAAGCTCGAAGCATGGCTTGCGAGCCAGGCGGCATCGCTCGATGCGGAAGAAGCGATGCAACAGGCTGCGCAGCAACCCTCACCCACAACCCAATCCGCAAAGGAAACATCCGATGGCAGAACCCAAAACCAATGACCCCGATCAGGCGGTCCGCGAACGGATTCTCGAACGCGTGAAGGAGATCAACCAAAAACTCCTCGTGCGACTCGGGACCGCTGCGGACGACCTCGACAACAACCGGCATTTCGCCGCGCTCGGCGGTATCGATGGCATCGAGCGCGAAATCGGCGAAATGCGCAGCTTTCTGTTCCTGCTTCGATAGCGGGAGCCCAGCACCTTCACAACTCAACCTCATACGCACAAAGGAGGCGTCATGACCGCACAGAAGACAGAGAAACCAGCACCCGCACCTGAACCGGCCCAAGGGCGCAAGCCATGGGTCAAGAAAACGCCCGTCGAGACATTCCTTGAGCAGATCGCGAAGCAAGAAGAGCGCGTGACCGAAATGCGCAAGGAACTCGCCCGCGAAGAGCAGACGCTTGCGAAGTTTCAGCAGGCTCGCAAGGTACTCGAAGCGCAGTAACCACCGGGGAGTTGTCCAACGACAGCTCCCCGTTTTTATACCCAAAGGAGAACCGCTATGCCAACGACCGCATTAAGCCGGGATCGCTCATCCGAAAATTCGTACCGTCTCGAATCCCGAGCCTTCTATCTCGGCGCGCACAACATCGATCCCGAGCCCGTGATGCATGAGATCGAGGCGAAGATGGTGCAGGACGCCTCGGAGGATCGGGAGGCACTGCTGCGCAACCTTCGCGGGCTCGAAGCGAAGAAAGAGCAGGTGCGCCGCGAGCGCCCGGAGGCAGAAGCGACGTGGGCGCGCGTGAAGAAGGATCTCGGCGACACCCCGCCGCCGTTCTTCCAGGCTGTGCTCCTCGCCGTCTTCGCGCTCTTCGCGCTCGCGCTCGACACGGTGTTCCTCGCGCCGTCGATGGACATCCTGAATGTTTCCCATCCGGTGCTCCAGTTCCTCGCGGCCGCAGGCTTTGCGGCGCTCTGCACTGCCTGGTTCGAGATCGCCGGGTATCTCTATCAGCGCGCCGGGAAGAACGTCACCCGGCGGATTGTCGCGATCACCGCCGCAGCCATCGGCGCGGGCTTCCTCATCGGCTGGGGACTTCTGCGCGGATTCCAGCTCAAATTCGCCGCCGCGCTCGCGGGAAATCCCCTGGGCGACTTCCTCGGGGCACATCTCTTCCTCACCTCGCTTTTCTACGTCTTCGTGACGCTCGGTACGCCGATCATCGGCGCGATGGCGCTCCTGAACGCGTGGAAAGAGGCATCGCAGGCCATGCTCTGGCGAACAGTGCGGAGGCGTTTCGAGGAACTCCGCACTGCCGAGGTCGAGGTCGCGCGGAAGGTCCAATCTGCTGCCGAAGAGATCGAACACTTCGACCAGAGGCAAGAGGCAGTCTGCCGTGAGTGGAAGGCGGTCTTCAACCAGTTCTATGCACGCGGCCGCCAGAATGGCGCACGGAAAGAGACCCTTGCTTCAGTCGTGCGCAAGAGTGCTTTCGGCGGGGTCCTCGCCGCGCCCCTCGCATTCCTCTTGCCTTTTGCGTTCGTACCGGCACTTCTTGGTATTCCCGTCGCGGTGGGCGTCGGCCTCTTCACGTATTTCAACCATCGCCGCCACCACCCGGACCATGACCGCTATCTCGCGCAAGAAAATACGCACTTTGCTGTGATTCCCGACGCGCCCCGCGTGCGGGAAATCCAAGCGCCTTCACCACGCCTGCTCTCGAAAGGAGATTCCGAATGAATTCACATCGTACATTTGCTTTCGCAACCTTGATGCTCCTTGTCGGTTGCTCGCACCCCGTTCCCAAGGTGACGGTCGATGTCCTCGACACGAGCCTGAGCATCACGCCGCGCGCCGAGCACGCCGCAGAGAATGCCATCCTTGACCAGATTTCTCGACTGGGGCGCGGCGACCGTCTGATCCTCATCCCAATCACCGGCGACGCGCAAAACGATGCCGGGGGCAGAATTCTGCGCATGGTTGTTCCCACCGACCGCCAAGCTTATGACAACGACCTGCGGCGATTCCAAGCGGACGCGAAGAAGCGATATGCCGGATGGGTCGCTTCCCTCGATTCGCACCAGATGCAAACCGACATCTTGGGCACTTTGGATGTCGCCCGCCAGGAACTCTCGGCGGTTCCCGAGAATGCAAATCGTCGCCTCATCATTCTCAGCGATTTTCTCGAAGACGATCCAGGATATCGCTTCTTTTCCTCGTCGCAACTTGCGAACTCCAGCCGGGCTCGCGCGCTCGCCGTCATCATGCGGACAGATCGAGGATTCGCTCTCCCCGACGTGCCGGTGTGCCTTGGGCGCTTGGAATCGAGCGATTTCGCGCCGCTGTCGCCACAGCGCAAGGAGGCGGTGCAGGCTTTCTGGGCGGAGTATCTGAACGACCGGGGACACGCGCCTGGGGTGCGTTTCGATGGCACGGGGATGCTCACGGGCGACGCCGAATGCGAAGACTGGCCGAAGGATGTCGCGACCAACCGGGCGAGGAGAGGGGAGGAACAGCCATGATCGAAGCCAAGTTGTTTTCCGTTTGGGATGGCCTCGTGGGGTCGCTCGCCCTCATCGCAACCATCGTACTCGCGCTCTGCGTCATGGTGGGTGCCGTGAAGATCGGGGACATTCCACGGCATCTCGGCGTGACCGTGGGCGTCGTCGTCCTGCTCATCATGCTTCCTGCGATCATCGCCTCTTTGTGGAACTCGATGACCTTGGGACAGCACCTCGGGATCATTGTCATCTGCGCTGCAATCATGGTTCTTGTGAGCTCGTCGCGGCGAAGGCAAACGAGCTCGCGGCGAAGGTGAGTAGACAATGATATGTGATTGATCCGACAGCGCTTTGTGTAATTTGTGATCTGCTATGGGGCTGGAGTTGGTGCCGATGCTGGCGCTGCAGGCAAAGGCGCATAAGGAGGTTTGGACAGCAGGTCATTAAAGAGCGTATCTATTCCTCCGCCGACATTTTGAATCAGATCACAATATCCTCGGACATCGGTCGATGTCGGAATGGTGGTGGCTGAACCGGTGTGCGCGCATTCGTTTCGAACTCCCAAGAAACTTCTCAGGCCGATGACTAGCGTGTTTTCACCGACCCCCACCGTCGCAGCCAGCGTCGGAATCGGATTTTCTATCCCGAATCGTTTGAGAAAGTCGCTAATCTGCGACGGGCCCGGATTTGCCTGAGTCTCTGCGAATGCTTCCCACATGATTTCGTACGGCAATGCGGGACCGGCAACTGATGCTAGTCGCCTAGCGGCATCACTTGCCTTCGCCAGAACAATAGGGTCTTCAGACCTCTCTTGCCGGGCAAATTCGCTTACTCGTTTCGCTCCTTCCCAAAGGTGCGTCACGCGAACGCGATCCGGCAGATTTCCAAATGGTATTGAGCAAGCGCAAATAGCAGTGACAACTTCTTCGGCAATTTCTCTTAAAAATGATTCGAAGAATCCACTTAAGATCACGGTGCTCGCGCAAAGGATCGTTTCATGTCGATCCTGAACCACAGGGTCGGCCAATGCGGCCACGGCGTTCACATCGATGTCGGCGGTAATGCTCCGGACGCGGTCGATGGATGATTGGAGATTGGCGAGTGCATTGGCCACTGGAAGTGCTCCCGGAACTAGTGAACTACCGCGCTCACGGCCGCCTGAGCCAATTCAATTCTTGTACGAATAGCACTCTTACCATTCGTCCCGGTGCCGAACGCCTTACGGAAGCTTTCGTTGTTATTAAGAAGATTCGTTATCGCGTTACGGATGGCACCGGCATTTTGTGAAACTTTACCCGGATCATGCCCTGCGAGCGCGATCATCACGGCATCGGCAAGGGGCGCGGACTTTTTCGCTTGGGGATCTTTTCGAAAAGCGTCGTTTCCGAATACCGTCCAGCAGTTTTCGATGGCGCGCGTGAAATCGTCCCGGTCTTGTTGTTCGAGATTCGGATTCGTCAAATACTCCTTATTTCTGCCTTCAAGGTAGTCGCTCAAATAGTCCTTGTACTTCATATCCATCTGGTCGAAGTGAGAAAGGGCGAAATACCGGAGCACGAGCTCGATGTCACTCATCTTGCGGAAAAGGGCATTTTTTTCGAGTTCGATCTGGTCGGTGGGGATATTCCACAGGCGTCGAAATGTCGGCAATGCCGAAAGAGAACGTATAAGCTTGTTGAATGCACCTTGGAAGACGGCATTTCGAATCTCCATTGGCTCCGCGATGACGCCGCCGGTGTTCAGTCGATCAAAGACGTCGTATTTAACCTGTGGGGAAGACTCCCTGAGAATCACGACAGCCGGGATGAACCGACGGGTGATTGCCCGATCCAACTTCTGCTTCTGAAGATCATTGAACCCCTTGCCGTTGAGATCGGACCAGACCTCAAGGCCCTTAAGCTTGAACGTGTTCTTTAGAAACTCATTGACTGCCGTGAGTCGCTGTCTCCCGTCGAGCACAACGTAGGTACCGTATTGATCCTCCCCCAAGAACACCGGGGGAATAGGCACATTCATAATGATTGATTCCAAAAAGCGCGATTGCTTATCCTGATCCCAACGGTCGCGGCGCTGGAAATCGGGATTCAGATTGATCTGCTCCTTGATCATCTCGGGAAGTGTCGAGATGGGCAGGTCAATCTTTTGCGTCACGATCTGCCTCATCTGCTCGCTATACTTCTTCTCCAGCGCAGAAGTTGGGGGATCGACCGGCTCCTCGCCGACATCGATCAGATCGCTAACGTCTGTCATACGGGCTCCTTCTCGGCGTCCAGGCTGGAAGCGACGTTTTTCGAACAGCGGCGGCCATCACCATGATTGCCTGCGCAGATGCGATGCTAAATCACAGAGGGCAATGGGCGACAAATTACTAGCCCGTCTCCGTTCTGCCGTTTACCAACTTCGAGGAGTGGGCTCCTTGGTCCAACGTCGGGGATCTCCCTATTTGGAACCGAAATTTTCCTGTTTATCAGATAGGTACCTAGTTATCCACCTCTCTGCCGCTCATTAGGCTGCACCATTAAAGGGAGAAGTTGTATCAATTAGGGAGCTTTTGAGACAGCTTTCAAGGAGAGTGCTACGAGTGAAGCAGGCGACCGTCAAGAAGCAAAGGGGCGAGTCGGGCAAACGCGGCCAGAAGACCTATCCCTCGCCATACGTGGAGCTTACAAGCCGCGCGAAGGTTACGTTCCGCTTGCCGCTGAACGATGCCGCTCCGGGAGCACTGCACATTTATCGCGAGGCAAACGATCATTACCGCACCGTTCCGTGGCCAGTGCCGTTTGACAAGACGACGCATCGTCTCCACTTGGGCGACGCCAGGGACCTGTCCTTCATCCCCGATGCCTCAGTGCATCTCGTGGTCACGTCGCCTCCGTACTGGACCCTCAAAGAATACGCGCAAGGCAATCGCTCACAACTCGGCGACATCGAGGACTACGAGAGGTTTCTCAGCGAACTTGATAAGGTTTGGCGTGAGTGCGTCCGGGTTCTGGTTCCCGGAGGCCGCATCTGCTGCGTAGTCGGCGACGTGTGCGTTCCGAGAAAGCGCGAAGGCCGACACTACGTCATGCCGCTGCACGCGGATATCCAGGTCCGATCGCGAAAGCTCGGTCTTGATTCCTTGACGCCAATCCTTTGGCACAAGATTGCGAATGGAGTCACCGAGGCAGAGGGCAACGGTGCGGGGTTCTATGGGAAGCCCTACCAGCCGGGATCAATCGTGAAGAACGACACCGAGTTCATCCTGCTCCTCCGCAAGGGCGGCCAATATCGTTCTGTATTGCCGATGCAGAAAGTCCTATCGATGCTGACGAAACAGGAAATGCAGGGGTGGCTGCGCTCCGGTTGGGCCGACATCCCTGGCGCTTCGACGACGAGATCGGAACACCCCGCGCCCTATCCCGTCGAACTCGCCGACCGCCTTATCCGACTCTTCTCCTTCGCCGGAGACACGGTGCTGGACCCGTTCCTCGGTACGGCATCGACGACTGCCGCTGCCATTCAATCAGGTCGGAATTCGATTGGAGTGGACGTCGAGCCCTCTTATCTAGCAATTTCCCGAAAGAAGATTGCGGCGCTGGCCAAAGTGAGGCGCATGGCAGGTGCGACCATTGCCGAGGTCGTCAGTGACTGAACACCGACTGCTGGTCGAATTCCGTCGGCTTTTCGAAGACACCAAGTATGAGCATCGCCGATCTAACCTTGGGGACTTCGTTGCGATGCACCTCTATGAAGACCTCGTCGCAATCGAGAAATCTGATCGGTACGTTCTCTCTGTTGAAAATATGTCACGGGTCCTGAACGTTCAGAACAAGCGCAAAGGGATAGAGGCGAGGAGAGGGGACGGCACGTTCGGCGAGCTCATCGTTGGCGAAGATCCCGTAATTGACCGCGGCTTCAAGGTCGCGAGGGGACCGGTCGCGACAATTGAAATCGGCGTCGAGGTGAAGATTCTGGCGAAAGCAATGATCAAGCAGATTGATCGAGTGAAAAACGACCTCGCCAACCAAGTCGTCAATTTCAAACATCGGGCAGGCTCCAGCAAGCCCATCTGTGTTGGGGTCGTCGGGATCAATTACGCCGATGTGATGACAAGCTACGAAGGGGATCGGGCCTACCGCACTGATGGGAGCAAATACAAACATCCGATTCAGGAAGCGGAGCAGGCACGGCAACGCCTTGCTGCGGTCAGCGATCTCTACGACGAATTCTTGATACTCCGGTTCAGAGCGCGGAATGAGGAACCGTACGCGTTCGAGTGGGTGAATGAAAAGGAGACCCGGTTGGACTATGGCGCAGCGCTCATCCGTATCAGCAACGAGTATGAGAAGCGATTCTGACGGGTCACGCTTATTCAGCAAGGCGAGACACTCGCTGTAGTGTAGTTCTAATTACCTCACCCGAAGAAATCCTGAAAGGCTGTTGATCTTCGCCGTATGATTTTTGCGTACTGATCTTACAAAGGAGACTTCGACCATATGGCGGTGAAGAAGCAGAGGCGCGTAAAACACCTCAACGAGGTCCCGGCTAAGGTGCACCTCAAAGCTGGCAAACTGCGTGTGATTGTGGAGATTCCATGGGCCGATCTTGAGCGGCGACTTGGAGCTGAATTGAAAGCAGAGAAGAAGTTTAGAAAGAAGCGCAAATCGCGCGCTGTCAAACAATAATTCCCTCATCGGGAGCACAGAGACGCAATTCCTTCTTGAGCAGTTGGATGCAGGTTCAAACCGCGAATACTTTATCGGCACCATTCTTGTTGCGCCCACAGCGAATAAAGGCCACTACGAAGTAATCGACGGTCAGCAACGCCTCACAACATTTTTCTTAATGCTGTGCGCTCTGCGGAAACTATTTGCGGGAGTTCCACAGCAGCAGTCGATTGCCAACCTTATCTCCAGTAGTTATACGAGTAGCGATGGCGAGAGCAGTGTTTTCCTTAAACTATCACCGCGCTACGAAAGCGCTGAAGAGTTGATGAACGAGGTTGTGAGTGCGAACAGCGATCCCGAATCTGTTCGCGACCGCGTTCGAACCGCTGGCATCGCTAGATTCGGTTCACTAGATAATCTTCTAAACGCATATTCCACACTACACGACTATCTGAGCGATACCTACAAAGACGTAGCCGAGTTGAAGAAGTTTTGGGGATATCTAGCAAACCATGTTGTTTTTATCCAAATCCAGGCCGACATAAGTAGCGCTCTCAAGATTTTTGAGACGATCAATGAACGCGGCGTCGGTCTTAATCCAATGGATCTGCTCAAGAATCTACTTCTATTCGCTGTATTCCATGCAGCAATATCGCACTCGATATCTTCTTGCCAAGCTCACGCAGCACGTTGATATGGCCTTCAAAGGTCTGAAGACGCTCGGTTCACTCGAAGAGTACACAGTGCTTGAGATAGGGCACATACTGCCAAACACACCGAAGGCAGAGCTGCGGAAGAGCTTTGAGGACTCCGCTGCCGCCGGAAGTTATGAGGAATATAAAGTGCGACTTGGTAATTTGACCTTGCTGGAAAAGCCAATCAACATTGTCGCAGGTAATGACTTCTTCGCTCTGAAACTACCCCAATATCGAAAGTGCAAAAACTATTTGACTAGCAGTCTCGCTGAATTGCATTCGGTCGGCAAGAACTCGTCGATCACTCGAATTAATAGCAAACTCAAAGCTTTTGACACATGGAGTTCAAAGAACATAGATGTGCGGCAAAAATTACTCGTGGCACTGGCGAGGAACACATGGAGAATTTCTCAAGTCGACGTGTGACCAGCGCATCACGAGGATAAGGGAATGCCGTTGCTATGGCTGTCAGAGGTGGAGAAGGAATTTAATGGAGCAAGTGTTCGCGAATAAACTCGCGCTGCCGATTCGTACCGGTCCGCGACAGTCGCTCAAGCGTTGTGCGATTCCGATTCGCGAATTGCTCGGTGCCGTCATTCCATAGATCTTCGTCGTAGATGTCCTCGATTTGCGCACCGGCGATGATCCACAATCGACTCTGGCGACATGGGCGTTGCCGATTCTAATCAGTCTTTTGGTAAATGAATCATTCTGGATGAGCGCATTGGTCTGAAGTCAACAGATAACCATCCTGGTGTCCTTTGATTGCTCGAGACTGGTCCACTTTTAGGTCGTGATCTGGCGGGGAGAATCGGGAGATACAATCCCCGGTCCCGCTCCCAAAGACCAGGAACTGGGGCCACCGCCCGCGCGCCGTCTCTTCGATTTATGCGACTTGTTTTTACGGGACGAAGAAATCAAGAGATTCGTGCGCCAGGCCCCCCGGTCTATCCTTGGTACAGTCCCGTGGCGAACTGCATTTATTGCCGGTGTGAGCTTCCCGCAGTCGTGCCGAAGGAGCACGTCATCCCGCAGAATTGGGGCAAATTCACGCCTGACCTGACGCTCCGCTGCGTCTGTAAGGAATGCAACCACTACTTCGGCTCAAAGCTGGAATGGCCCATGCTGCGCCAGAGCGTGGAAGGGATGCGCCGCCTCCAGTTCGGCATGAAGGGGAAGGTCGGCGGCATCAGGACCGATGGCGTTGAGCCCGTGGTCGGTGAGGGCTACATTTGCTCGGGCGCCCGTACTGCGCTGTGGACAGACGAGAAGGGCAACGAGCAAACGATCATCCTCCCCCAGGTTGGGGGAAGGCGCACCAAAGACGAACCGTTCGAATGGTGCCTCGAGCAGGACCTCACAGTCGAGTGGGCCAGTAAATTCCCAAAGGGCAGCGAGTTTCACATCATCGGCGGCGAGAACGATGCTGATTTCGAGCGGCTGATGAAGAAGTGGAAGTCGGTCTGTCCGTCATTCCAATACGGCGGCCAAATTCCGAAGCCATTCAAAGACGACGAGAAGATTCTGATCCATCTCGAGCATGTGACCACGCCGACAACAGTTCGTGGCCTCTGCAAAATCGCTTTCAATTACATGGCGCTCATCAAAGGATCAGACTTCGCACTATCGCCTTCGTTCGATTCCATGCGCGCTTTTATTCGCTACGAAATCGGCGGGGCCGAGGGGCGAGCCTACATCAAGCCCAACGCCATCATCGCGCAGGAAATTCTCAAGAACGAACGTTGGACAGATGGGCATATTCTCACTATCGAGGGACGGCCTAAGGACGCGAACGTCTTGGCGCAAATCGCTTTGTTCAACAGTATCCCTTACCATATCCCGCTCTGCCGCGATTACAGGGGTGAGTGGTTCGCTCAAGGAAAGCACTTCCACACCGAGACGTGGACCGTTTCAGACTTGAGAGTTCAGATCGTCGAAGAAGGCTTCGACACATCGAGCATTTTCTAGGAGGACCATGACAGCGATCATCGGTTTTACTTGCTTCGATAGCGTCCTGATGATGGCCGATACCGAGGAATCTACCACAAGCGGCAAATCATCTTGTGACAAGCTTTACCACTTCCCATCGCCCTCCGGTTACGTCCTCACCGGCGGAGCTGGCGATGCGCATCTGATCGACTGTGCCAATCAGGAGCTACAGATATTCATGGGCAAGGGAATGCCCGGCACGCCCAAGAATGCGCCGTTAACTCCTCAGCTCGTTCTGGACGGTCTCAATATTTTCGCGAAGAAATTTTTCAAGGAAACCACCAAAACGTACAAGGCAGCCGGTATCAAGGACCCGCCAGACTGTGAATTGCTCGTCGCTGTCAACATTCTCAAGAAGCAGACCTATCTATTCAAACTCTCACTCAACAAGGTTCTATGGGTCACTCCACCAAACCACAAGGTCATCGGATGCGGCGACTTAATCATCCACCCGATGCTCTGGGATTTTGACTTCGTGCCACAGAAGGAGACAGCGCTCTTTTGTGGAATCAGGATGATGTACCACGCGAAGAACATTGTCGAAGGCGTGAGCGGCTTCACCGATGCTGTAGCACTATTGAACGGTGGCGAGATGTTGTTCTACGGAACGTCAAATACGTCTACAATCGAGAGCCTGGTCGTGAACTTCGAGCAATACGTGGACAAATTCATCTACACGTCCGTTTCAAATGTCTCGAAGGAATTCAAAGAGATCGACAAGAACGCGGAGAAATCGTTCAAGCAGTTTCCCGGCATCCTCAAGGGATATCGCGACAAATACAAAGCGATGCTCGACAACCCGATCCTCTAGGCCATGACGGTGACCGTAACGGCGGGTGGCCACGAACTCATGAGGGATATTTCTCAAGTTGACGGTGCCCCGGTCCCTCGCAATTGGGACCGGGCGGAAAGCAAAGATGTCCTTCAGGATCAACTCCCCTGAAAAGCGGGCTCTGCTGTAGAAATCTCTTTTCAAAGCGATCAGAATGCCCGTAAGCGGTAAGTCTCTAGTGCCGTATCTGACCGTCACAATTTCGGGCTTGGGCACCGTTGTTCATTGTTTCGATTCTAGCCGGGGACACCCGTCTCGACTAAACTGAATTGCAGATACTCAACATCGTCTCCGACTGCAGGAAACGCATCGCTCTCATTTCTGCAGATCCACGTCAGCCGGACCGCCCAAAGGCAATCAAGGAGTCCCATTGGCTGAAGGACAGGAATCCGCGAACGCGTTCATTGGAAGGCAACAACTTTCGCAAGCCGCTCATTTCGCCGCCGTTTGCCCGGGGCCAGGCTATGAGGGCTCGGCCTACCGGCTCGCGCCGCATCTTCGGGAATTCAACTTGGCGCCAACGATTCGCAGGGCGGCGCAGGCCTACTTCACCGACAAGCAGATCACATGGCACAGGCACGCGAACCATGGCCTCTCGTCACAGGTGTGCTGCCTCAACTTCCTTATGCCTTTGGCTACGCGCCCGGAGGTGTTATCACGGGTCGTCGCCAATGCGCTTGGGATCGAGCCTCCGGAGATGCTCGAGGTCGAGCGCGGGCCAGATGGAGATCCCTGGTTCGTCGGTTTCGAATGGATCGGCGAAGAAAATTATTTGAACGAGGGCGTAGGTTCTTCGTCGCGTACGCGTGGGGCTAACGCCACCAGTTCGGATGCCATCGTCCGGTTCCGGCACGCAGGGCAAGTCGAAACGCTC